>Ga0075121_1002735_pt1 | contig 9892 bp, 8 predicted proteins | sample AntAceMetag02UKG_FD_69793 | JGI IMG/M metagenome (GOLD analysis project Ga0075121, IMG submission 69793) | Saline lake microbial communities from Ace Lake, Antarctica - Antarctic Ace Lake Metagenome 02UKG | ecosystem: Environmental > Aquatic > Non-marine Saline and Alkaline > Saline | place... | reverse complement strand
TCCGACCAGGCGTTCTACGATACGAAAGGAGCTTTTGTAAAAGACGGCTATTTGGTTAATTGGGCTTGGACTGACTTAGAAGTCTGCCGTCTCTTGCGGGAAGCGCTTGTCAAACGTTTGGACGAGGCGCAGAATCAATCCGACATCACCAGCATCCTTCTATGCACACATGTTCCAATATTCCCCCAGCAGCGGATAGCAGAACGCCTTTGGGACCGTGATCCACAAGGTGACGCATACTATCACTGCTGGAGTCTGGGGGAAGCCGTGGAGCGTTATACCAAGAAGCTGCGATGGGTGGTTTCCGGTCACACCCATCTTCCGAAAAAAGACTGGCATGGGTGCCCCGATGGGCACATGATTTGATGCACCGTAGTCGGCAGTAATTACGGCTATCCTGCATTCGAGGTCGTCGATACTTCTTGCCAAGAAGACGCCGAAAATGAATAACGAGCATCGCAGGAAATTTACAGAAATAACCTGATCGCTTGAACATTGTTTCACCACGCATAACCAAACAGATATCACCCACAATGTCGTCATGATTCCACTGCAGACCATCTTCCTGATCGGCATTTTCATCATGGGGCTTGTATGGCTATTCATCCTGGCTTTCAGCGGTAGTCGGCGGATTCCACCCACGCATGAAACAACAGGGCTCCTGCACGCGCTCGTGATTATTGCCGTGTCGGTTTCCGCTGTCTTGTTCGTCCATGCCCTGGTGTTCTGGAATATGACGGCATATTCCAGCGCTCCCAACTTCTCCCGTACAATTGCGATAATTCTCTTTGCCCTCTGCGTCATAATTCCAACAGGATTATTCAGTCTTCCTCTCTTTCAATGGTTGTCGCTGAAATCAAGTATCCTCGACGCTGATTCCGACGCAGATGGTATAGCAGTTGCAAGGTCAATGGCTGATGATCTCATCCGAAACATGGAGGAGCGGATTTCTGTACGCATCCTGGGGATACAGGACAATAATATATCGCCATTCGTGTTCGGATTGCCATGGGGGACGGCCTTTCTGGTACTTCCCCGCAACTTCGACGATATGTGTTCTCGCGCATGCTCCGGCGACGCTATACGCAAAAATGCTTTGATCCGATTGATCCTTTCACATGAACTCTCCCATATTGCCGGTCGAGACCTGCTGACGCTTCCCCTGTTATGGGGCTATTGCTTGTCAACGTCCATCGCGACCTGTGCGCTGTGGTCGCTGGTCCCATTTGTCCCTGACTCTCCTCATCGCGAGATACTCCTGCCCCTGGCTGTCCTTATGCTTGTATCTGCTGCCGTCGGCTTTTTTATGAGATATCGAATCCTCGGTGCAAGAGAATCACTAGCTGACGCCACATCAACGCTTGCCGTTGATCCTCTTATATTGGCTCAACTCATCTGGATACAAGCCGATGGAAAGCCATCCGCTCTCGAATCCTTTCTTTTCCTTGCGTCTATGAGCAAACCAAGAAGAAGAACTTTGCATTGGTCATTTCCCGGTGAGCTGGGGTGGTTGTCTATAAAATCGCATACACTCCACAGCCTTCGTTCACTCTCGGCATCCCGCGGCGAACTATTGCGTGGCCGGACGCATCTGATCCCGGAAAATCCTCTGCGGTTTTTCCGGGCGATTGTTACGGCATCGGTTTTATCGGCATTTGCCTGGTGGGTTTGCGCCAGGTTGAAAATCGGACTTGTTCTTCTCAGTAATATTCCGGCCACAGCAAAAGGCAACTGGCTGGTCCATTCTCTTGAAACTGACTGGAGCATGCAGGCTTCGCTTATATCCGCAATCTTTACAACGCTTGCCCCGGTACTTAGCGGCGTTGTCGTAGTTGTTGCTTTACTGTTGCCTTTTCGGGATATATTCTTTGAGGGCATTCGTGTGCGACGTGCTGAACTCGGAAAGGCAATTGGGGTGTCAGGCCTCGCGGTCCTGCTATCAGGAATGGCGCTGTCCTTGATTGAGCCTGTTTTTATCCGGCCTCTCTTCCAAACGCGCGCTCTTCTTCCCTCAACCATATCTCCTGGTTTGTCAATTGCTGTAGCCTGCGTCCTCTTCCTGGTGTTTGTCCTCGTGAAATGGGCGCCCGTGTTAAGCAATCTCAGGCGACTGGCTCGAAAATTGATCCCAATGCTGGTCATGGTATTCCTGCCGCTGGTATTTACCTTTGTTTTCTTCGATCAAATCAGTGTTGTTGCCAGAGTCATTTTATTCTTGGCTGCGGCAATGGTCGTCGGAATACCGAATGTTTTGATTACTAACCCAAAGCTGGATACGGACTCCTACGTCTCTTCCGAGTGGCTTGAATATGAACGAGTTCTTTTCTACAAGCGCACACGCGTAAAATCGCCGGGCGAGATCGATCGGTTCGACATGTTCGATATGTTTGCCGCCGTTCTAAGAGGCACGATAACATTTACGATCCCCATTCTGCTTGTGGCCCTCATTGCCTATCCCTTTCTAATCCACCTGGACACGTGGTTTTCCTCCAACCAGGCGCTCCTGCAGGCGAAGGTCTCAGAGCTGAGCAATATTCCTCTTGAAACCGCGCGGAGCATGCGATGGCAAATCGTTCGGGAGTACCTAGCGCCATATCTACTTCTCGATTTGCATAGAACAACCGGATTGAGTGCATCCTCAATAGCCTTGGGTCTGTCCATAGGATTGCTTGCTGTTCCTTACTTTGGGGCTCTCATCTTCAACCTTTACTGGAACGCAGAAAATCCCCTGGTCATGTTGGATCGTTATCCGATTTTAGTGGCCCTTCATAACATGTTCCAATTGCCGGCAAAGGACGCTGTACGTTCTGCGTATGTCTCCGCAGTTAATTCAATGGTTTCTCAAAGAAGGCCATTCCTTAATGGACCGGAGAATGTGCCCAGAATGAGGGCCACATGCGAGGCGCTTGCCCTTCTGGGTAATAACATCCCAGCCGCCACATCTGAAGCCATGTGTGCCTGGATAACCTCGTGTGCGACAAAATCCGGCGGGTTCGGTTATGCACCAAACATGCGACCTGACCCATTGCACACCTATCATGCTACCAGGATGCTTGCCGGGCTAAACCGGTTATCGGGTCAGGATAAAGCGTTCCATTGCCGTTGGGTTGAGAATCAGATGCACCATTATCTTGAATCACAAGCGCTCGTCTTGCCGACGGACTCCTTAAGGAAGGTCAGCCTGCTTCTCCGTTCATTCGTCTTGCTCTCTGATGGAAAAATGAACATGACCTTGGCCGGGCAGATTGGCGACCTGGTTTCACAACTTTGGCAAAAGAGCCGGCGGACCATCGAAGACATGAGCAACGTGCTGCACTCGTTTGAGGCAGTCGGCCTGCTGGGAAAATCACCGCTTACCGACGAAGTCCGCCCAGGTCATCTTGCAGCGCATGAGGCGCGTGTCATCTCCAGCGAGCCAAAGAATAACCTCCCGGACATTGTGGCTTTAGTTGAAATCGAGACGATGCTTTTCCCGATGGACTATCGAACACGGCCATGTGTGCTTCAGATTCAGGATATTATTTCAAAGACTTTTCATTTTCCTGTAACTGGCCTTGAGCAGGCGCGGAGGAAATGATATAAAGCCTCTTTGAAAGAATCGCGCTTTACCTGTGACCCTTAACCTGTGAGCGATTCGTTATGAACAGCCAGATTCCGCTCAACGATATCCGCGCCATTGCGGAGGATTACGTCAAGAAGAACCTTCCTGACGAGCATCCTTATTTTACGCTTGTGTGGGATCAGATCAGTCACCCGTTGTCAGCGTTAGATTCTGACCTTCCACTAAGCAAATCTTCCTGGCTCGACACATTCCTGCCGAAGGGGCTGGGGTTTAACAAAGGGGCAAACCTGCTTCTTTATACGCCTGCTATTATTTTGGTCATGGAAGCAATAGCCATTGAATTAAAGGCAAAATTAACTATCCCTACAGAAAACGAAGTGCAGAACGCCTTAATTAGTTGCGCAACGGCTTTTGGCCTTCCAAAACAGGCGTCAAATCAGTTAGGCCAATCATTGGCGCCGAAGATGCAGCAGCATCTCTCCGCAATTCTTTCCGGCCAGCCGGTTCAAGCAGCCTCATCCCAGCCATCAGCGCAACCTTTCCCGCTTGAGATTACCAACCATCCGTTTGTTTTTAAGCGGTTCAAATCAAAATGGTGGGTAGCTTTTGACAGTGACCAAGGGTGGGTTGAGCATACAGTCGGAATGGCTGTTATTTCTGTTTTAATTCAGCATCCGCGAAAATCCTTTTCACCGTTAGCCCTGCGGGCAAGCGCCGGCCTTAATCCTCCGATAGCCGATTCGAAATCCGAGCAGCTCTCTGCCATGTCCGACGAGGAGATGGAAAAAGAGAAAATTACTCGGGACAATAAACTGGCAAGAGCAAAAAATGATCCTTCTGCAAGGAAAAATCTCCAGAAAACTCTTAATCTCGTAAGAGACAGGATTCAAGAAGCAAGGCTGGCCAATGATTTAGCCCTCATTGAAGAGTTTGAGGAGCATGAGCACAAACTCCTGCAAGAGCTGAAAGAATCAGGCCATGGCCATTTATCTGATTTGGAAGACGTGCGGGCAAGAAAAGCTATTGACATAGCAATACGCAGGACACTGCAAGCTTTCAAGCAGCAACGATTTCTAAAGCTTCATGCTCATCTCAAAAGTTCTCTTCGTGCTTCCAGTGGCGACAGGATGTATTTGCCTGCTGACGACTCCATCGCCTGGCTCGTATAGAGCCCGCCATTTCTCTTCATCCCATCCACAAGTTCCTTTGCGCCGTCTACAGGTGCTGGCCGCGTAGTTCACCCCTGCGCATTATTTTCTCAAGATACGCCTATTGTTCCTTCCGGCTACATTGCGTGTTCCCCCTTCTTTAAGTGAACATATGGCTAAATGAATAGCCCCTTCGAACTTAACAGAGCGAGGAAAGATCATGAACGACGTAATCAGCCGACTTTATCAGATGTATCTTGACTGGGTATGGTGGATGCCATCTGAAACGTACTGCTTTTTCATTCGCGCCATGCTCCTGTTCGGGATTCCGACGGCTTTATGCTGTTTCGCATACCGCCAGGGCAACCGAAACGTTTTGTTCCAATGCCTTTGCCTAGCTGTTGGCGTATTAACCGCATGCGCCATGCCCCTTGGCAATCCTTCAAATCCCGTTCTCAAAACATGGATGATAACGATGTCAATGGTCGCGCTGGCATTTCTTCCCGGGATTCTGCCCGTTTTCGTAGTGCCCGAATATGGGACGCAACGTTATTTGCGATGGCTGTTTTACGGCATCCTGGCCGTTCTGTTCCTGCTGAATTATTTCAAAGGATTCATGTCATGATGGCAAAAATCAAATTCTTCTTCAAAAAAATATTCAGGCGTGTCCTATCACGAAGAGGTGCCAGGGCATTAGTGCCGATCAACCGGGAGACCTACCATGTGCCACCGGCCGATGGCCGCCGCAATGGTCAACGGCATGAAACGGACCCATATTATGATGCCATGTCGTCCGAGTCATTGGCCGCCGATTCGATCTTCGCCCCCCGCCACGGAGCGGAAGACAATGTTTCTTATCGCCCTGTTGACAAAGACGGCAACGTTCTTCGGGAAAGCGAACTTTGGGAACGCGAAAACAATTCGATGAACGTCAGGCGGCGCCGCACGTATGTGATCACGAGTTCGGGTGCCGTAATATCTCCTGACCAGGTGCGGGTCAGATGCTCGGAATGCGGCGGATACGACGACGTTGTTTTCAGATGCCGCGCTTGTGGGAAATCCTTGTGCCATCAGCATGCCCGTGTTCTGAATTACCCCTCCGGCCCAATCATCTATTGCCGGAAGCACGGACGCGAGGCCACAAGGTCGTGGAATACCTGGAATTTAGCCGCGCCCAAAACGCCGGGGGGAAGCGCGGACCCGGTATTCCCGGGCAAGTCATTCTCGGCGAGTTCGCTGCATTCCAGCACAGGAGCAAGTCAATAATGAAAAAACCAAATCCATTCGATCAGCAATCGCGATTTGAGGGCGCCATGGCGGCGCGTCAGTTGATGCATGCCTCAGGAGTCGCAGGAGATCCCTATTACAAGTTCATGTGGTCAGCCGGCCTATCGCCCTTGAATAGCGGCAAGCTCGCGGCGCAAGCGCAGGGCCAGTTGCAACACATGTTGGTCGGCAGGGCGCTGGTGAATCAGTTCCGTCCGACTCCGGCCCGCCTTCCCATTGTTCCGGTTCGCAAGGCGATCATTCTCGGCCGGGAGATAGCGACAGGCCGGCCGGTGATGATCCATCGCAATACGCTGACTCGTCATATGCTGGTCGTGGGCGCCAGTGGTTCTGGAAAAACCACGCTACTGGCGTGGATCGTTCATCAACTCATTCAAAGCAGCGCATATATTGAAAAGCAACCTTTTACTGTTCAATTTGTCGATCATAAGGGCGAAGGCCGTAGATTTCTTCACCGATACCGGGATGTGACCATTTTCAGGCCTGATCAAGTTCCTTGGAACATCCTTGAACCGGTTGGTGATCATGAAACCTATTGGTATGGCCTGTTCCATGAGATTGGCCGGGCGTTCAATCTGCGACCGGAGACATGGTCTGAAATGATTTCCATCATGGTGCGATTGGGCCGTGGACTTCCCGCCGGCAACCCATACCCGAGCCTGTTGGATTTCGAGTGCATACTTCGCATCCTGGCGGAAAAGGATGGACGGCCGAACCTTTTAACCGCGGCGCGAGCCATGGCGACGCTGAATGCCCTGCTCGGGCGCTCGGCGCGCATACGCAAGGTGGATAAGATCATGAAGCAACGGCTAATCGTTTATGAACAGATTGGCCTGCCGCCACGGCCGGCCCAGTGCCTTGAGGGCATTCGTCACCAGCGCATCCTGGCGCAAGCGAGCGCGGCCGGCCATTCGCAGGATCTTAACGAGGGCATCGTTATCGACGAGGCAGGCCTTGTGCTGGGCAAGGAACTCGGCGCTGACGCGGGGTCCGGTTACATCTCGCCGTATAAACGTGATTTTAACCAGCTCCGCTCCATGGGCAAAGGATTGCTCGCGGGCGTTCAGGTCATTTCGGATATTGAGGATTGTTATAAAGCGAACATCACCACCCTGGCCGTGCTGCGGTGTCCTAACATTAAAGATGCGCGCGAGTGCCAACAAATGCTGGGGCTTCCTGATGAGGCAATCAATGAAATCATCTCGTTACCGACGGGCGTCGGCTATGTACGGTCAGAAGGATTTGATCGAGCCGTTAAAGCTGTCTTCCCCAACTTCGACCTGGGCCGTTACCCGAGCGATGAGGAAGTTGCCCGGCATATGGCGCCAATATTTCAAGACTTGGCGCAAAATACAACCTATTCCGAGCAGGAAAGAAATCGCCAGCCGGCAATCTCTTACCTTGAGATATTAGGGGAAAAAGATCCGGCGGAAAGCGTCAAGCCGGACGATGCCGATGTGTCCGATATCGAGATGCTGCGGGAACACGAGCTATTGGTCATGGATATATTGAATCATCCCAATGACTGCGTCACGGAGCACTACGAGCGCCTGGGCTGGAGCGCTGGGCGCGGCAATCGGATTAAAAACGAGCTTGTTGAAAACGGGATCATTGCCGCCGAACGCCAGATGTCTAAAAACGGACGTCCCCGCGAGGTCCTGGTTATGACGGAGAAGGGAAGGAAATTATTCCATGACGCTCAATAAGAAAAAGTACGGCCACGAGGGCCAGGACCACTGGGTTAAGAAACACGCGATCACTGGCATGTTCGCTGGGGCAGGATTTTCCATTGTATTGGCCGAGCATAAGCATTGCGATGTTGTGGGCTATGTCCGAAAAGCCGGTCGGCGATTCGCTCTCGGCGTTGAAATCGAGCGGTCTGACAAAAATGTCCTCCGCAATGTGCGGCGTGATTTATACGAGGGAAAATGCGATCGGATCTTGCTGGCCTGCTCGAATGATCGCGTATTGTCGAGGGTCAGAAAGCTTTTGGCAAACTGTCTGCCGGCTGCCGCGCATGCCAAAACAACCATTATATTGTTCGAAGATATTTCCGTCGAAATGTTGAAAAAAATGAAAGAAGAAGCGTTTAGCTAAATGAAAGGAAATTAATATGAGTTTTCATGCTTTAAAAGGTGCGGCCGTGGGAGCCGCTGGTGGATTGGCGGTTCTTGCACTGGGCATACCGGTGCTCGCGCCGGTTGCATTAATTGCCGGCCTGGTCGCCGGAATATGCAAGGACAACGAAGAAGTCCGGCAGGCGCGGCGGCGGGCCATTCAAGAGCGTGAAGCATCGGATTCAGACGACGACCAAAATGTCGCCAACCGATATTTACCTTTGAACTCCCAGTCGGCTATGGTCAATTATAATCGTCATCATTTAATCGATCCTGATATAGATTCTATCCTTCAACGGCTCAATGAACAACCGCGGCTGATTAATAATCAGCGGAGAATAGCAACGCGAGATTTCAATTTTGCGCCATTCAGAACAGAAAATGAAGACGAGGATATGCCGCGTTTTGTTAACAACAACCATGAAGAAAGGAGGCCAAGGAGGGATGCTGACAACACACAAGAACCGAGCCTTCGCAATGAAGAATATTTCAGAAGACATGACGGGTAAAAAGGAGAATGCACAATGAGAACAGTAATGATGGTGGATGGTAAACAGACGCTTGTCGACGCCGAGATGACAGGCGAACAGATCACCGAATTGGCACGACCTGGCGATGATCAGTTTGCCGCGGTGGTCAGGAACAATGGGAACCTGCCGGAAAGGATTCCCATCCAGAAATCACCACACATGTACAGGCTCAACGATGGGGACGCTATTACAAACATGTACCGAGTTCCGAATGGAGTATAAGAAAAATGAAAAACGTTCGCCGATTAAAATTGGAGATCTGCGGCCTTCAGAACCGATACGGGAAAGCAAACGTTGTTTTTCCGAGCGACTTTGAATGGGTGAAGCTCGTACGGTTTCCGTTGAAGCCGGGGCAGTATAACCTGGCAAATTGCACTGCCCTTATCATGATTCCTCCCAGATACGACCTGGTAAGCATTCGTGAATGTTATGTTGATCGGGATCTCCAGATGAGAAGATCCTTTGGCGGGCTGCAGGAGCTTCCCCATGCCCATAGTGGTTTCGGATATGATTTAGATGGATACCGATGGCTCTGTTTTGAAGAACCGCAAGGGAAAAACACGGGGTTGATCGGATTTATTGACACATTGCGGGCATATTTCACGGATCCACACGGATATGTTAAGGCCAATGAGGGTTAAGACTATGAACAACATACAAAAGTTGAAAGTTTCATTTTCAGAATCACAGCTCGGCCAGGCAACCAATTGGGCGGATTGGGAATTGGAAGACCTGTCATATTGCTTGGGATTCGGTTGCGGGCATAATGGCGGCAGCACCGTCGTGATCAGAGATGTCCTTAAGCCGAATAACTCGGAAATGGCGAGGAGTCGGTATTTCGTGGACCCGTACCCTGAATTTTTATGCCGCCTGTATGATAAAATGCAGGCAACAGGCGCGGATTTCCTGATCCAGAGTCACACGCATCCATTCTGTGATAAGCCGGCTTTTTCGGGCACAGACGACGTATCAGCACTTAGGCTGAATCATGATCTAAGGCAGGTTAATCCTCGGGCCAAGGTTGTTCAGGTTGTATATGGCCGGGGTAACAGCCACTTTAAGGCGCGGATCTTAAGTGGCCAAAATGGGCAAGCAGATTTTGAATGCCTCGAAGATATCGAAGTCATAGGGCCGAAAGGCATTCAGCATTACGGCGATAATCAACAGCCGCCAGATCAGAAGGGGATTGATAAGGCAGGAATTCCTCTTGGCGAGGAAAGAAATGCCCGTGCTTTTGGGGATATTGGG
>Ga0075121_1002734_pt1 | contig 9892 bp, 10 predicted proteins | sample AntAceMetag02UKG_FD_69793 | JGI IMG/M metagenome (GOLD analysis project Ga0075121, IMG submission 69793) | Saline lake microbial communities from Ace Lake, Antarctica - Antarctic Ace Lake Metagenome 02UKG | ecosystem: Environmental > Aquatic > Non-marine Saline and Alkaline > Saline | place... | reverse complement strand
GAATTAGCATCAGCCAATCCATCGAAAGAATAAATATCTCCAGATATAAATTCTTCCATAATATAGCTGGCATCTTCCGGTATTTCTGCAAATACTTTCTCTAGCTCTTTAGCATTGTTTATTTTGTATGTATTTGCCGCTCCAACACCTGAGTCAGGTTTTGCCACAACAGGATAACCTGCACCTTTTATAAATTTTTCGGCTTCCTTAAGTGTTTTTATAATTTTGCCCTTTGCTACTCTCAGGCCGGCCTTACGGTAAACCTCTTTCATTGCCGATTTACACTTAATATTTTTCATATCTTTTTCTCTTAGCCCGCAAATATTAAAGTCATCACGGAGCTTGGCTTCTGTGTCAAGCCAATATTCATTAAGAGAATCAAGTCTATCAATTTTTCCATATTTATGAGTAAAGTAACCACATGCACGAATAAGATCATTATAACTATGCATATTCTTTACTTCATAATATTCAGTAAGTGCACTTTTTAGTGTCGAATTTAACTGATGATAAGGTTCGTCACCTATTCCAAGAACTCTTGCTCCAGTATTTTTTAGAGCTACAGAGAAATGTCGGAAGTTTGTAGGAAAGTGAGGAGATAAATAAACAACATTTTTTTTCATGATACTTTACTATCTTTCTTCTTTAATTATACCAAAGGTGTTTTTGGGTTTTCTATTGGATTTTTATCCGATAATCCTATTATTTTAGCACATTTACTTCACAAAGTAAATAGATATAATTTCATATAACCTTCTACTTTTCTTAAATTCCATTAAAATAATACTTCTTTTTTGCTATTTTTACTAATTTCAATTAGACCTTTTTGCACGATAATTTGAATAATTTATATAGTCTTGTATTATTTAAAATTAAACTTATTTTATTATACCCAAAGCGAAATGTTTTTCGGTAAAGAATAAAAAAGTAGAAGATAAAAATCTTACAGGTCAACCAAAAACAAAAATACCTTAGGTATATTTTATTTCAATAGAGAGGAAATTATGGCTGGACATAGCAAATGGGCAAATATAAAACATAAAAAAGGTGCAGCAGATAAGAAAAAAGCAAAAATTTTTTCCCGTATTACAAAGGAAATCATTGTTGCAGTAAAAACCGCTGGCACTGATACAGAAACCAATACGAGGCTACGCGGGGCAGTTATAGCCGCCAAAGCAGCAAATATGCCTAGCTCAAACGTAGAAAGAGCAATTAAAAAAGCTGCCGGAGATACTGATACAAGTACATACGAAGAAATTGTATATGAAGGATACGGCCCGGAAGGCGTTGCTATACTGGTCGAATGTTTAACTGATAATAGAAATCGAACTGGTGGAGATGTCAGACTGATTTTTGACCGTACCGGCGGGAATATGGCTACCAGTGGCGCTGTCACCTGGATGTTTCACCGAAAATCACGGTTTGTTGTAACCGGAGAAAATGCTACTGAAGATAAACTGCTTGAGATTGTAATTGATGTAGGTGCAGAAGATATTGATGAATCAGAAGGTATGGCTGAAATATGGGGGGCTCCCGATGCGTTTGAACAAATATCTAAGGCTTTAGAGGCTGCAGGCATTACTCCTGAAGAAGCAGGCTTGGCAAGATCTCCAGAAAATTATGTTGAAATAAAAGATGTAGAGACTGCTAAAAAAATCCTGCTTTTGATTGAAAAACTTGAAGATCAGGATGATGTTCAGGCCGTTTATGCTAACTTTGATGTATCCGATGAAATAATGGAAGAGCTTTCAGAGGAATGATAATACTCGGAATAGACACTGCAATGAGATGTACAGGTTATGGTATTATATCAGCTGAGCCTGATGACATTAAGGTTGTTGACTGCGGTGTAATTAAAAATGGTAAAAGTTTAAAGCATACTGAATGTCTGAGAAGATTGGCCGGAGGAATCAGAGAAATTATTAATTCCTATAACATCAATGCCGCTGCCATTGAAGGGGCTTTTTTTGGGAAGAATATAAAAACAACCATGATATTAGGCTATGCAAGAGGTTGTGTAATGACAACTCTAGCAGAAGCAGATATAGCAAGCTATGCATATTCACCCAAAGAAGTAAAAATGAGTGCAGGAGGAAGCGGATTCGCATCAAAACAGCAGGTCGCAGTTATGATATCAGCAATTCTAAATATTGATATTACAAATATTGAAACAGATGCCACCGATGCACTAGGGTTGGCATTCTGTCACGCAAATAGAGCCTTGAGTATTGATCCAGGCTTGTTTCTTCCTAAACAAATATAAAAGGATAGACTATTATGTGGAAAAATATATCATCATCAACTTGGTCTCCGTGGACAACTGGAATAGTTTTAGCTTTTCTTTTTCTTATCAGCCTATATCTGCTGGGTGAACCTGCCGGCACCATTACAGCCTATTCAGAACTTATAGAGAATGGCAAAGAAGCTATTAACGGAAATTTTCCAGCTTTAGACTGGAGAGTTATTTTTCTCGTAGGTATTTTCTTCGGAGCTATTATTGCCGCAATAGTAGGCAAAAACTTTAAACTTCAGTTATTTCCAGAGGACCATCTGGCTAAGGGGCCATCGTTTTACTTAACCTTAGGTCCCGTTTATTCATTTTTAGGCGGACTTTTTGTAATGGCCGGATTGATTCTGGCTGGAAATTCATTTTTAAAACTGTGGAATGATTGCTTGGGACTGTATATGATTGTAGGACTTTTTCTCGTAATCGTTTTTATAGAAGCGGTTATTATAGGAACTATGCTTACTCTCAGAGTTGAAGAAAAAAAGAAAAAATGAGGCTAAAGTCTCGCAAATAAACGAAAAAGAAAAATACCTCCGGTATAAAAGACACATAACATAGATAAGAAAGGAATTTAAATGCATCCTTTAATATTAACAGGTGTACCCAGAATAATAGCAGCGTTGCTGCTCGGACTTGCTTTTGGCTTTGTTCTCCAGCGTTCAAAACTGGCTTCAAGAAAAACTTTAGTCGATCAGTTTTCTTTTAAGGATAATACATTTGCAATTACATTTCTTGTATCAGTTGCAGTAGGTATCCCAATATTCTATTTTACTTCCAAATACAACATAATCAGACTGGACCCGGGAAGTTACCAGTTTTGGGGAGTCGTAATTGGTGCAATATTTACGGGACTTGGCATTGCTTACTGCGGACATATTCCTGTCACAGCTATTGCTTCCTTTGGTTCAGGAAAATTATACTCATTATGGATATTATTAGGAATGTTGGCAGCATTTCCTCTTTTAAAACTTATTCATCCTATCGTTAATGATTATATATTGGACAAACCACAACCCATGAATGTAAACGCACTTGCTCAGAATTCACTATTTTACAGCGGTAAAACAGTGATGCTGTATACAATTCCCATTGTATGCCTTGTGCTGGCATTATTCCTGCGCTTAATACAACCAAAAAGTACCGACAGGAAAAAGCATTCAAAAGAAGATTAAAGTTAAAATTGCTTTACTATAAATGAATAAATTTAAATTTTTAAAAGCTAAGCATTTGAAGCTGGGTAGGGAAGGGGAAAATATTGCATGCAGGCTCTTAAAAAGCAAAAATTATGATATTTTATTAAGGAATTTTAAGTCACCTAAAGGTGAAATCGATATTATCGCCCGCGATGGCAGTATTTTGTGTTTTATCGAAGTAAAAACCCGTCACTACTCCGAAAAAAGAAAACCTGACAACATCCCATGGGTTAGTTATAAACAATCACAACGAATTAAAAAAGCCGCAAAGGAATATATATACAAAATAGAAGCCCCTAAGATTAGATATCGCTTTGATCTTATTGAAATAACTCTAACACCTTATTCAATAAAAAATATTTCACACTGGCGATACAACTTTGGACGTAAAAATTAGTAGTAAATTCAATTTCCATAAAAGAAAGATAGATTAATGAACAACGACAAACTCAACGAACTATTCACCATCGCAAAAAGAAACTATTACATTTCACAGGCATTCACTTTTGTTACAGCATTTCTAGTCTTTTTTACTATCTACTTATATTTACATAGTGATCTCCTGGGAGATAACAATTATATATATTACTGCTATTTGGCTATGGGAGGTGTAAGCTTAGTTTTAGGATTTACTTACAGTAAAAAAATAGGTGAAAATAATAGTATAATTACTGAAGCCATAAAGTCTCATCCTGCAGATTTTTCTGGATTTGCAAAAAATAGAGCTGTTCAGGGAATGCTGAATATTGTATTAATTATTATTCTGGTGGGATCCTTTTTTGTTAACGGAACACGATTGGATATATTAAATGATATTTTCTTTATTCTAATAATATTTTCTTATTGGCTGTTCAACCGCAACTATTATATTATGTTCAAAACGCTTCTTAATTAGCTTTTTGTCCCAAAACAATTCTGTCTCTCTTATTGAAATCCTGAATAATTTCTATATTAACAAATTTGTTGTTTTTCAATAATTTGGCAGTTTCCGTTCCCTGAGAATATCCAATCTCCAGGAGAAGCCATCCTGACGGGTTTAATACTTTAAAAGCCTGCGGTATTAATCTACGTATTAGATCCAACCCGTCATCACCGCCGGTTAATGCACTTTTAGGCTCAAATTTACGCACCTCTAAATCGAGCACGGTAAACTCTTTTTCTGTGACATACGGTAGATTCGCTGTAATTATATCAAAGGAACAATCCTCAAAACCATCACATAAATTGCCTCGCATTAACCGAACATTGGAAATTTTATTTTTAAGCATGTTTTTACGAGCAAATATTAATGCTTTTTTGCTGGCATCTAGGCCTATCACATAGGTCTCCGGAGCTTCATGTGCAATTGACAATGCTATAGCGCCACTCCCTACGCCAATATCAAGAATTTTAGCATCTGCCGAAGGCAAAAGTTTAAGTGCTTTTTCCACAAGTAGTTCAGTTTCAGGACGGGGGATCAATACACCAGGGCCAACAGTCAATGTTAATTCTCGAAAGCTTTCTTCACCTAATATATACTGGAGTGGTTCTCTATTTTTCCTTCTACTGAAAAACGAACAGAGCAGCTTCTTTTGAAATTCAGCTACGTTAAGATTTGGGTTTGTATATATATCGATTCTAGGAATTTTTAATACATGCGAAATTATCCGTTCTGCTTCATAGCGTCGCGTTGACACATTTTCAGAATGAAACAATTCTTCCGCTTCATTAATTAATTCACGAAGGTATTCAGCAGAATTCAATTCTGACATTTTTCACCAACAGCTTTCTTATTATACCCATTATGCATCACTGGGATGATTCTGACAGCATATCACGAAATTCATTTTTTGAAAGATCTTCCAACTGTTTCCCTTTTGCATCCAGTTTTTCATTGAATTTAATCGTTGTTTCCACCATCCGCTCATGTGTTTCTTCAGAACCGCCACAAAGATAAAAGTTATCCCCTTTGGTTACCCTTGCATGCTCATCTTTATTGTCAAACCCTACGCCTAATAATCCAGCTTTGGGCATATTCTTTTTACTGTAATTAACCATATAAAACTATAATTCCCTGATTTATACCATAGGTATTTTAATTTTTGGTTTCTTTGCTAAATTTTTCATCTCTTTTTTATTATTATTTCCGAAAAACATTTCACTTTGGGTATAAATAAAAAATGAAGTAAGTTTAACTTATCTACTTTCTCTGAATATAATATATAATTTGAGAGAAAATACATTATTCAAGAATAAAATTTGTTAAAAAAAATCAATTAATATGACTGTATCTTATTTCCTGCCTATTGAATTAACAGCTGTTTTATATACCTTTATATAACTCTATAAGTGTTTACTGTCTTAATTTGTTGCAAAAGTATAGCAGCAAGACTCAGACTAAATAGCAATCAGAAATTATCTCTGCATAAGCTTGGAATTGATTATGAAAAACAAAGGACCAATAGCTGTTATTGATGTAGGAGCTCACTTCGCTAGATTGGAAATTGCTCAAATTATGGGCGACAACAGAAAATATGAGACGTTAGAACGATTAACACAAATAGCTCCTCTAGGTTTAGATGTTTTTACTAAGGGCAAGATCAGTACTGCTAACATGGTATTGGTTGGAAAAATCTTAAAAGATTTTTCCAAAGTCATAAAAGAATACAAAGTAGAGTATGTTAGAACTGTTGCAACTTCCGCTGTTCGTGAAGCTACCAACCGTGAACTGTTTATTGACAGAGTATGGCGAATCAGTGGCATAAAACTTAAAGTACTTGAATGCCCGGAAGAAGCCAAAATAATGTTTTTGGCCATGACAGAAACAATAGGAGATCAATTTGCTTTTAATAAAAAAAATGCAATAGGCTGTACTATCGGAACAGGCACTACTCAAATCTCTTTTATAGAAAAAGGCATTTTAAAAAGTTCAGAAGCAATCAGAGTAGGCTCCCTGAGACTTGTGGAAGAGCTGGAAAGACCAATGAATGCCAAACAGCTTAAGCAGGCAATAAAGCCTTTTGTAAAAACAGAAGCAGTGGGAGTACTCGCACAATCTTCCTTAAGCTTGAAAAACGGACTATTGATTGGAATGGGATCATCAGTTAGAGCGTTTCTAAAACTGAACTCCAGCTTTAATCAATCAAAAGCTCAAGTATTATCTCTCTCAAAAGCTAAATTTGAAGAAATTTATGCTAAAATATCTGAGCTCTCTCCGACAGAAATTGCTGAAAAATATGATATTTCAGAGACCTTAGCCCAAAGCATTGAACCAAGCTGTGGAATATTATACCATTTTCTAAATATTACGAATATTGATAAACTGATAATTCCGCTAATTAGTACCAGGGATGCAATCATTAATGATTTTATTAATGAAATTTCTAATATAGAAGATCCTTTTGCTCCGCATTTAGAGTCATGCGTAAAAACACTAGGAGAAAAATATAAATATGACAGTGCGCATGCCGAAGCTGTGGCTGATACTGCTTTAAAAATTTTTGATAAAACCAAATACCTACACGGTCTGCATGATGAAAATAAAAAACTACTAAAAATTGCAGCAATCCTACATGATATCGGATTTTTTGTTAACACCAGGCGACACCATAAGCATAGCTATTATTTAATACAGAATAGTCAAATTCCAGGTCTTTTGGAAAATGAACGAGCAATCGTCGCAGCAATAGCGAGATATCACCGACGGGCTTTTCCAAAAGAAACACATATCGAGTACTCTTTCCTGCCATCCTCTGAGGCCAAAGTTGCTGTTACTTCTTTATCAGCGATATTAAGAATTGCAGATGCACTGGTTTTTGGACATAATTTAAAGATTATTGATATTAAATTAAACTATAGAAAACAGTTTTTAGAAATCATGCTTGATGGCCCCATAAATCTAATACTTGAGATTTGGACAGCCAGAAAGAAGGCAGATTTATTTAAAGAAATATTTGGATTTAAAATACGGTTAACAGGTAAATAATGAAAAAAAATATTGATAAAACTCATTTTATTAATCGAGAATTAAGCTGGCTAAATTTTAATTCGAGAGTTCTTGACCAGGCATTTGACCATAGCAATCCTCTTTTGGAACGTCTCAAATTTATGGCTATTTTCAGCAATAATCTTGATGAATTTTTTATGGTACGGGTAGCAGGAGTAAGGCAGCAGTATGAAGCTGGAAAAACGACTGAAGACCCCGCGGGGTTGATACCTGCCAAGCAGTTAGCGTTAATTCAGGCCAAAACACGTCTGTTTGTGAGGCGACAGTATAACTATTTCCAGAATACTATACTTAAAGAATTAAAAAGTGCTGATATTCATCTTTTAAAACCTGAAGACCTTAGCTCCGAAGAAAAAGAACGGTTGAAATATTTTTTTGAAAAAGATATACTACCTGTTCTTACTCCAATTGCCGTAGATCCGACACATCCATTTCCTGTTATCAATAACAAAAAAATAGAAATTCTTGTTCACTTAAAAAAGACAAACAAGGAAAGTGAGCATCATGGGTTTGTTGAAGTTCCATCTGTTCTTCCGCGCTTTGTAAAAGTCAGTTATCCCAAATCCGAAAAAGCTTTTATTCTTCTTGAAGATTTAGTTTTAGAACATATTGACATGTTATTTAACGGATGCTCTGTTTTATCGGCATTTCCATTTAGAATTACAAAAGATATGGATTTTTCAATTGAAGATGAAGAAGCTGCAGACATTCTAACATATATAGAAACAAAACTTAAAACTGCTAATAAGAGAAATGCTATTCGACTTGAAATAGCAAAAGGCGTCAAAAAAAGGTTTTCTTCATGGTTAATAAATAAACTAGGTATCTCATCTGATTCAGTTTATGAAATAGACGGCCCTATTGACCTTGCCAGTTTTTTTGAATTTATCTCTCTGGTCGCAAAACCAGAACTAGTTGATGAAAAAATAACCCCCTTGGAAATACCTCTTTTTAAAGAGAACGAGTCCATTTTTGAATCAATTAAACAATGGAATACAATCCCTCTTCTTCATCCATTCGAACGTTTTGATTATGTTGTTGAAATACTAAACGAAGCTGCGGAAGATCCGAATGTAATGGCAATAAAGCATACATTATACAGAGTTAGTGGAGACTCCCCAATTGTTCATGCTCTTCAAAGAGCTGCAGAAAATGGCAAACAGGTAACCGTTATTCTTGAGTTGAAAGCTCGCTTTGATGAAAGCAGAAACATTGCTTGGGCAAAAAGGCTTGAGAATTCCGGTGCTCATGTAATTTACGGTATAAGTGGATTAAAAATTCACTGTAAAGCCTTGTTAATTGTTCGTAGAGAATCCGGTATTATCAGAAGATATTTACACTTATCAACGGGCAACTATAATGACACTACCGCAAATATTTATACTGACATTGGCATGTTTTTAACTGATTCTGAAATTTGTTCTGATATTGCGGCCCTGTTTAACGTTATGACAGGCTACTCCGAACCTCCTGTTTGGAACAAAATTGCTGTTGCTCCGTTCAATCTGAGAGAAAAGTTCACAAGCCTGATTGACAGGGAAGCCAGAAACTCCACAAAACACAATCCTGGACATATCATTGCCAAAATGAATTCTCTTGTAGATAAAAGAATAATAGAGCATCTATATAAAGCAGCATATGCAGGCGTAAAAATAGACCTTATTGTAAGAGGTATCTGTTGTTTAAAACCTGGAATTGGCACAAAAAACATTAATGTAGTTAGTGTTGTTGATCGCTATTTAGAACATACCCGAGCATTTTATTTTGCAAACAACGGCAATCCTGAATATTATTTATCCAGTGCTGACTGGATGCCTAGAAATCTTGATAAAAGAATTGAATTGCTGTTTCCGGTTGAGAGTTCATTTAGTCAGGAGCTAATTAGAAAAACCTTTGATCTACAACTCCATGACACGTACAAAGGCAGAAAATTAAATTCTTATGGAAGCTATCCTAAACCAGTAAAAAGAGTTTCTTCTTCAAGAAGCCAGCTAAAAACTTATCAGATATTGAAAGCTTTACGTCCAAAACAAAAAAAACGTGTAAGAATGGTTTTTCAAAAAAAGAAGTAATCTTAAAGACTGACTTCAAGCTAAACTTGTTTTTCTCTTTTTGCTTTGTCGTGCAGTTAAACGTTATTGGTTATGAATAAGTTAGAAAGCAAATTTCTGTACACTTGAAAAGATTACATAAAGGCTGCTGAATAATTCGCATTTGCACTGTATTTGAGGCAGAAAAGCGAAACTGTGGTCTCCACTGTAAGCTGCAGCTAACGAAAAAGACAGGGTGAATGCGGATTATAAAATCATTATAATTTCTTTTTTTATACTTTAAGTGCATGTTTTATGAAGTTGTTTTACTCAAAACCCTGCACTTACTCTTAAATTATTTTTTGTAAAAGACTATTGATTAAATTGTTATGATTTG
>Ga0075121_1002724_pt1 | contig 9909 bp, 7 predicted proteins | sample AntAceMetag02UKG_FD_69793 | JGI IMG/M metagenome (GOLD analysis project Ga0075121, IMG submission 69793) | Saline lake microbial communities from Ace Lake, Antarctica - Antarctic Ace Lake Metagenome 02UKG | ecosystem: Environmental > Aquatic > Non-marine Saline and Alkaline > Saline | place... | reverse complement strand
CATATTGGTCCCTATACACTCTGGTCTGTGATCAAATCTTCTTTGTTTGGAGTCCCTTTGCCGCTTTGTTCCTGTGGAGTTGTTCCCACAGCGGTCTATTTAAAAGATTCAGGAGCTTCCAGACCGGCCGTGATTTCATTTCTCATATCAACTCCGCAGACAGGGGTAGACAGTATTATAGCTGCTTACGGGTTGTTGGGACCTGCAATGGCAATTATGCGCCCAATTGCAGCTCTTTTTACCGGTGTATTGGGGGGAGCTGCCTCATTATTGATACAAAAAAAGGATGATAACTTCAATTCTGAAGCAATATCAGAAGATACGAGTAAAGTGGATGATCATGAGTGCGGATGCTCATCTGGAAATTGCAGTTCAAATCAACCAACCACTGAGGTCGAAGTAGATACTAGCTTAATAAAAAAAATAAAAGCCAAATTCTCATCTCTATTCTCCTATGGGTTTATTGAATTTACTGATGATATTGCTATTCCCTTTTTAGTAGGACTTTTAATAGCTGGCGTGCTCTCTTTTAGTATTCCTGATGATTTTTTTGCCGGTACCATGGCAGGCAGCGGAATTGTCGGGATGTTGATTATGATTGCAGTGGGAATTCCGTTTTACATCTGTTCAACTTCCAGTATCCCCATTGCGGTCGCTTTGATTTTAAAAGGTGTATCACCTGGAGTTGCTTTTGTCTTTCTCATGGCAGGGCCCGCGACCAATGCGGCAACGCTCGGTATTTTCAAAAAGCAATTTGGTTCATTAACCACGATGATTTATCTTGGTTCTATTACTGTTGGTGCAATTATTTTTGGATATATAATTGATATGTTGACAGAAGTTGCCGGAATAAATTTCTTTAAACCCTCCTTACTCAGTAGTGCGGACGGCAGTTTAGGTGCTGATATTGCCGGAGTACTTCAGTTGGTTGTTTCTGCTGGTTTCTTACTACTATTACTCTACTCTTTACTGTCACCCTCTACATGTGACCGCCAGATATAGGGAGACTTTCTTCTTAATACCAGATTATGCGCCTTTAGTCTGATACCATTGATGTTTATAAAACCCTTACAGTCAATTGCATTATATCCGCCGACAATCTCCATGCTGGAAAGATCCTGATCGTATAATGAAGTAGGTGAAGTTCTGCCTGCCGGCATGATATTACCTTTGTACAGTACGAGTTTAATCTTGCCGGTAATATCCTCTTGGCTTTTATTAAAGGCACTCATAAGGAAATCCATCTCAGGAGAGAACCAGAGCCCATTATAAATAAGTTCAGAAAATTTTGGGATAAGCATATCACGTAGATGCATTACCTCTTTATCCATTGCAATCCCTTCCAGGTCTCTATGTGCAAACCAGAGAATTGTTCCTCCCGGTGTCTCATAGATACCGCGGGATTTAACTCCCACATATCTATTTTCAACCAAATCAACACGGCCGATGGCATTTTCAGCACCAACTTTATTTAAATATTTAAGCATTTCCAGTGGATCGGTTTCAGTTTCGCCAGTCTGTTCATTCTTCACCTGTACCGGAATACCATCAACAAAATCGATAGAAATTTCTGTCTCTGTATCGGAAGCATCCTGAGGAGAAGTGGTATGGGAAAAAACTTCAGCCGGGCATCGCAGGGCTGGATCCTCGAGAATACCTGCTTCATGGCTAATGTGCAGAATGTTTTCATCTTCACTATAAGGCTTTTTAGTTGAGGCCTTAATGGGAATATTATATGTATGGGCATACGCAATTAAATCTGATCTTCCCTTAAACTGTTCAAGGAACTCTTCCTCTTTCCAGGGTGCTACAATTTTTACATCAGGCATCAGCGCATAGTATGCAAATTCAAAACGAACCTGATCATTTCCTTTCCCGGTGGCTCCGTGGGAGACATACTTTGTGCCCTCTTTCATCGCAATCTCAATATGTCTTTTGGCGATAATCGGCCTTGCAATGGAGGTTCCAAGAAGATAAGTTCCTTCATACACAGCATTTGCCTGCATTGCAGGGAAAATATAATCGGTTACCAGTTCTTCTTTTAAATCCTCTATATATACTTTTGAAGCACCTGTGGCATAAGCTTTCTTCTCGATTTCAGCAAAATCTTCATCCTGACCGACATCTGCCACATAGGCAATAACGTCAAATCCTTTATTATCCAGCCATTTTAATATGACTGATGTATCAAGCCCGCCGCTATAGGCAAGAACTATTTTTTCTTTTTTCATGATCGATCCTTTATGGTACTGGTCTGCCGCTGTTGTATGAATTTCAGCGTTAGTGATTTATTGCATAATTATCAAAATTAATCAATAAATATATGTATAAATATACAAAAAAAACATATAAAGGTTGATATATGCAATATTTATACAAGTATTATCAATAAAAAATAAATATTTTCAGAAATTATAATCAAATAAGACGATTAGTAAGACGATTAGTAGTAATAAATCTTGACAGAACAAGATATTTAGACGATTATAAAAATATCGAAATATACGGCAATTGTACAAAAGTGTGGAGGAACCATGATAGATATAGCAGGTGTATCAAAATCTTATGCAAAAGGAACAGTTAAGGCGGTTAACAACTTAACATTAAAGATACCGGAAGGGGAAATCTTTGGTTTCCTTGGGCCGAACGGGGCAGGGAAGTCAACTACTATTAAAATGCTGATAGGTCTTCTCCAACAGGATGAAGGAACTATTATCATGAATGGGATAAACACTCTTGAAGATATAACTTCCGTAAAAAAAATTATTGGATATGTTCCTGATGAACCCATTTTTTATGACAAAATGACCGGAACCGGGTATATGAATTTTATTGCTGATGTGTATGGTGTCCCCATAGATATCAGAAGGAAAAGAATTTCAGAGCTAAGTGAAGAGTTCTTATTAACAGATTCTATTGATTCTGTTATCTCCTCCTACTCACATGGAATGAAGCAAAAGCTTGGGGTAATTTCAGCTTTGCTGCACGAACCGGAAATTTTTATTCTTGATGAACCCATGGTTGGACTTGATCCCAAAGCCTCTTTTATCCTGAAAGAAAAAATGAAAGAATTGTGCGATGCAGGAAAAACAGTCTTCTTTTCAACACATGTAATGGATGTAGCTGAAAGATTGTGCGATACGGTTGGAATTATTAGTAAGGGTAAACTTATTGCCTGTGCCCCATTTACCGAATTAAGAAAAAACTCGGGTGAATCCAGTTCCACACTGGAAAATATTTTTCTGGAGCTGACAGATGAAACAGATAATACTACTGTGTAGAGCCTATATTGAGGGTGTCTCAGTATTCTCCAAGGGTAGAAGGGAACAGATGCGTTCCGGACAGCAGAAATGGATTATACCTATTGCCGCAATTGGTTTAGGGATAGCGTTTCTCTCATTCGGGTCACTCTTAGTATTAAACTATAGGAGTGTATACCAACTTGGTGCCGCCTTTGGGCATCCGGATTTTCTTATCTATATGGTGATGATGCTCAGCTGGATTATGATTCTTGTTCTCTCCTTTACCTCAGCTATATCAATACTTTATAAATCTTCAGACAGCACCCTGTTAATGACATTGCCGGTAAAGACAACGGCAATTGTCTGGTCAAAAATAATAATGCTCTATGCAACGATGCTGCCGTTAAACCTTTTCCTTGTATTGCCCGGATTAATTGTATTTGGGATACACTATGGGTTTACGGTAAATCTACTGATAAGCGCTCCTTTTTTACTCTTTGCAGGACCCATAGTGCCGATTGTAATATCTACAACAGCAGCTTCACTTATTATAAGAACATCCTCCCAGTCTAAACATAAAACAACCTTTGAAGTAATTGGTATGATCATACTTCTCGGATTTATCATTGCATTTCAGACTTTTCTCACAAGATTTTCAACAGAAGCTATAACAGAATCAAGTGCAATATATCAATTTCTTGCCAATCGGATTGACCAATTTTATAGTGATTTCCCTCCATTTGCCTGGGCTGCAGGAAGTATACTATCTGGCGGTTTTATTGATCTTTTAAAATTCATTCTGCTAAGCGGATTTATTGGTGCTGTTCTGGGCTGGGTTACCGGGCGAAAGTATTTAGAGATGTTATATGCTTCACAAGCTTCTTCATCAGCGAGTGTGAAAAAGAGTAAACGGATTGGTGGATTTTCCGGGGCAGGGCAATCAGAAAAGCCCCGCTCAGCTTCTGCTGCTTTGGTTCGAAGAGAGTGGATGATTATAAAATCGAGTTCTGCTTTTCTACTGCAGACTTCAATGGAATTACTTATAATTCCTTTGATGCTTGGGGTGATGTCTCTTACTGGTTCTCTCGGTGATATGAAAGGAGTTCTCGATTTTATCTATTCTGTTGATTATATAGAGCTGATAGTATTTGGGATTCTTCTCTTGTTTTTTCTTGTTTCATCAATATCTGCTACCTCAGTTTCCCGTGAGGGAAAGACTATTGCAATAAGCAGGATAATCCCGTTAGCACCGGGAGTGATGGCCTGGGCGAAAGTGAGATTTCATGTAACCATCGGTTATATTGCTTATCTTGTCTATCTTACCGCTGCCTTTGTATTTTTCAAGCTGGATCCGCTGCATTTACTCTATATGATACCGGGAGGGCTGGTCTGTTTAAGTCTCAGCTCGGTAATAGGACTTATAATCGATTTGAAAAGACCATTACTGACATGGAACCATCCTCAGCAGGCAATGAAGCAGAATTTAAACTTACTTATCTCAATGGGATTAAATGCATTGATGATTGGGGTTCTGGTAGGTATCGGATATCTACTGCTTATAGTTGGTGTCAATTCACTCATTATTGGTTTAATTATTCTTATTGTTGCTTTTGCAGGTTTGGTATTGCTGCGGGGTAGGATGGTGCAGGCAGCAGAGTCTTGTTATGGACCTCAAATTTGAGATATCAAATCAATAATAACTTTATCTGGATTGCTATGGGTTATAACTGGAGATCCTTTTAAGGATTTGTAGAGTAAAATATTGTCCTGATCATAAACGTTTACATGAATGGCATAACTTCTATACTCAATGATATCCTCTCCATCGTATCTTAATGAAAATTTAATAGGATTAACCTGTGGGTTTTTAATAATTTGTTTTGCAATTTCACTAGGCTCATCATCAGCCGCCTGCTCATCTGATAAAATAATTTCCACAACGGTATAGGGTGGGAACAGCGATATGTTTCCTGCTGTTATAGTTCCGGTAATAATGTTTCCTATTGGACGTGATACGGGTGGCAGTGTTGAACAGCCTATTAAAACCAGGCACATCAACAGGAAAATGATTTGAGTATAAATTATATATGTATAAGTTTTTTTCATATCTCAACCTATTGACCGGTACACCCTGTATTTGATTACATTTAGTATACTTATTTTCAGTGATTAGATAAATGAGACAAAATAAGAAATTTGAAATAAATCAATGAAACAAAAAATATAAACGCTCTATTTTGGGATAAATAGTAATAATAAGTTGACAAATGTTCTTATATGCATTAACGATGAAGCTCGTCACGGTTCGGTATTAGGAAAATTCATAGCATAAGAACTATAATACAGACAGTTTCAGAAAAATTGAAATCACACAACATCAGACAGAAAAGAATCACCCAACCATTGATATGATCTATTCCAGCCTTCTTGTTGAGATTCCCACCTTATCAAAAACAACTATCTACAATACCCTGAAACTTTTCGTGGATGCAGGAATTATGCAGCCGATATAACACCGCATATTCATTTTAAATGTATTGAATGCGGCAAATTGACTGATATATTTATTCCTGAACAACAGGATTGGCTCTCTTCCCGTATTCCAGCAGGTTATGATGTGCAGGAGCAGCACTTGTATGCCAGGAGCCGCTGTCCTGAATGCAGGCTCTAAACACTCATTTCTTCGTTAATTAATTCTCATGATTATTTAGTATTCCCAAAATGTCTGAGGGTCTGGTAATATACGTAAATCCCTGTCTGTTAAAAGTTGAAGCAGCTCTCCCAGACCAATCAATTAATATTGGTGTTCTTACACGATTCAGCAATGGAATATCTGTATACCCATCTCCCACAGCTATGACTTGAGAGAGCTCAACACCAATTTCTTTTTGTTCGTTAAGAAGCTTCTCCATGATTACCGGTTTTATCTCTCCATTTTTCACGGTTATATCCATTCTCGAAATCTTATTCTCATTATAGATAAATTTGTTTGCAATAACCTTGGTAAAACAATGAGAGATTCCCAATATCTCCAGAACTTTTATACAGATGTCATAGGTGCCGCAACTGATAATATATTGTTTCCACCCGCGTTCTTTTAGATCATGGTAATGTTCTATCTCAGTTTTCGGTATAGTCTTTGCTATATATTCAGCCGTTTTATCTATAAGAGATTTGTTACATCCTGTAAGAAGCCGGATGTAGTGTTTTTTAAACTGTTTTGAAAAGAGTTGTTTCTGGTCAAGTCTAATGCGGAAAGATGAAGCAGCAGCCTTAAAGAAAGACATTTCAGCACTAGCTATCTTTAGTAGATAGCATTCAGCATCAGACGGATCAATGGGGTACATTGTTCCGTCAAAATCCCAGATTACTACTTTCTTACTGCTGTTCATGCAATATTTATCGCATGATTTTAATTCTGACATCAACTGCAGTTATTGATGCTTCATCGGCAATCAATGGATTAATATCAAGTTCTACAATTTCAGGTATGGCAAGAACCAGATTTGATACAGCTGCTATGTATTGTGCAAACAATTTACTATCCATTCCCTTTTGCCCACGGGCACCAGTGAATAATGGATATCCCCGCAATTTCTGTATCATGAGCTCCGCTTCCTGCAGTGATACAGGTGCAAGTCTTGAGGCAGTATCCTGAAGAACCTCTATAAAAATACCCCCAAGACCGCAAAAGATCATATGTCCGAAACCTGGTTCAAAGACGGCTCCAATAAATAGTTCTGTACCGGTAACCATATCCTGAGCCAGTATATGTGTTGTCCTGGAGATACCCATGAGTCTTCGGAATTCCCGTGATATTTCATTTTTTTCATGAAGATTTAGAGATACGCCACCTGCGTCTGATTTATGCAGTAAACCGATAGATTTTAGTGCTACCGGATCTTTTGTCTGATTTGAAAAATCTATAATTTCATTGAGAGAATGTGTTATTAGTTCCCGGGCAGTGGGAATTCCAACGATATTTAGCAGTTTGGTACAAATTTCCGGAGCAAGATAACCGTTTGTTTTAGATTCCAGTATCTGACCTACCGATTTTGCCAATATTTTAATTTTATCGGTGTTTTCCTTGCTGTTATCAGTAGGTGTTTGAATAGGTTTCTCTTTATGAATTACATTACCGAGAACTGCTTCATCAAGAAAGAATGGAAGATGCGATCTTTTTGTAAAGGATTCCATCTCCTTTTTAGCAGTAATAACTGAAGGAAATACCGGATAAATGGGGATGCTGGAATTCTGCATTTCCTGTGCAAGAGCAGTGTAAACTATCTCTACCGATGCTAGTCCCGGACTTCCAAATATTACCACAACTGCATCAACCAAGTGTGACTGCTTTAGCGTCTGAAGAATCAGCTGCAATTGATCTGCATTACCGGTTGCAAGAAAATCGATGGGATTTTTGACTGAAGATCCGGGATACAATTGTTTTTTCAGATCCTCAAAAATTGGATCGGTAAATTCAGGAACCACGTAACCGTTATTACTGAGAATGTCAGTCAATATAACACCCGGACCGCCAGCGTGCGTCACTATGCCGATCCTTTTTCCGGAAGGCTTTCCCAGAAGACAAAAGGCGGCCGTGGTTACCAGCTCTTCCCGTGAGCTGCAGTTAATAACTCCGGCTTTCTGAAAGAGCGCTTCTACAGATTTAGCAGGGTTTGATAGTGCTCCGGTATGGGAAGATGCAGCCCTTTGTCCTGCTGATGAGTTTCCGGCTTTTAAGGCGGCAATAGAGCAGCCTTTCCGAATGAGGGATGATGAATGAAGGAGAAATTTTTCAGGATTCTTTATCGTTTCGACATAGACTAATTTAACTTTTGAACTGATCCTTCCATCAAACTCCTGATCCCAATGCTCCAGGATCTCTTCAACGCCGATTTGTGCACTATTTCCTACGGTAATGATCTGAGAAAACGGGAGACCCTGAAGTATTCCCTGTTCAACGGTAAAGGCTGCCGTAGCTCCGCTTCCGCTGACAAAATCACAACCAGCCGGATTGAGTGCAGGTATGGGACCGGCAAAGATTCCGGCATAAGTTTGTGTTAAAACCCCGGTGCAGTTTGGGCCTATGAGTGAACAGTTGTATTTTGTAACTAATTCAAGTATTCGGGTTTGCAGAGCTGTACCCGCTTCTCCCATTTCACTAAATCCCCCCGAAAGAATAACAAAACCTTTAACTCCATGTTTTCCGGCAAGTTCTGATACGTAAAATTCTGTATATTCTGCTGGTACGCACAGTATTGCCAATTCGCAATCAGGAAGATCTTCAAGGGCAGGGCAGGGAATCCCCAGTATGCTTTTTTCTTTTGGATTTATACCAAATAATTTTCCAGTATAATTATTTGGTACAATATTATGAAGGATTCTTCCGCCAATTTTGGATGGATCTTTTGAAGCTCCTACAATAACTATTGACCCGGGAGTAAATATTGATGAATTAATCATATTCTGCTCGCTTTTTCTCCTGCAATTGTTTTACCAGCAGCGAAAGCTTTCAGATTCATATCTACAAATTGCGTTTTTACCAAGCGTCGAATCATAGACTTCCAGGGGAAATCTTCCATTCCCGGTTGAGCTGCAAGTACCCCGATAAGAATCACATTCTGTACCTGAATTGAACCAAGTTCCTTAGCTTTCTCATATGCATTAAGAACAAGAGTAGTTACTCCGGCATCTTCTATGCTCTTTAGTATATTTTCAGGGTATTCGGCTGTTCCTGTCAATACCGGCATTGGATTGATTTTCATATTGTTGACAATAAGCACTCCATCATCTTTGAGATACGGCAATTGCCTGGCTGCTTCCAGCTTCTCGAAAGCGACAAGATAATCAGCAGATCCAGTCTCAATAACCGGTGAGTCTATACTGGTACCGATAGAGACATGTGAAACTACACTTCCCCCGCGCTGTGACATGCCATGAATTTCAGACATTTTAACACTACAGCCGTATTCTGAAGCAGCTTCTGAAATTATTTTGGCGGCAAGAATAGTTCCCTGACCTCCCACACCTGCAAGCATAATTCTGATTGTCTCCATTACTGAGCACCCCCGGTACCGAATGAGTATGGTCCGGTTATTGCGCCGGGTTTACATACCTGCATGCAGACACCGCAGGCAGCACAATAGGCGGCATCAATTGATGATTTTCCATCCTGTATGCTGATTGCAGGGCATCCTGTTCTTATGCAGGCTTTACAGGTGATACATTTGTCCCGATCTACCGTAAAGTATTGCCTGGCCGTGATCTTTCTTACTTCCGGAAGAAGCGCACAAGGTGCCTGAGTAATAATTACATAGGGACCATTATACTCCATTGCTTTTTTCAGGGCGGCTCTTCCATCCTCCAATATATGCGGGTTAATCACTGATATTTGATCCTCTGCGAAGCCAAGAGCGGATACCAAACCGGGAATATCAACCTCGGGAGCACTTTTCTTTTGCAGAGTGAATCCGGTGCCGGGATTGTGCTGATGTCCTGTCATAGCGGTTATACGGTTATCCAGAATAATTACCACCAGAGGAGTTCCGCTGTACATAACATTTATCAAGCCGGTAATTCCAGAGTGAAAAAATGTTGAATCTCCGATAAGCGCAATAACTTTCTCTTTTGATTCTCCTGCAATTTCCAAAGTTTTGGCAAAGCCCAT
>Ga0075121_1002723_pt1 | contig 9911 bp, 7 predicted proteins | sample AntAceMetag02UKG_FD_69793 | JGI IMG/M metagenome (GOLD analysis project Ga0075121, IMG submission 69793) | Saline lake microbial communities from Ace Lake, Antarctica - Antarctic Ace Lake Metagenome 02UKG | ecosystem: Environmental > Aquatic > Non-marine Saline and Alkaline > Saline | place... | reverse complement strand
AAACATAAGGTGTTTGTCGCTAATATTATATTTCTTTTTGATTTTTGCCAGGGCTTTCAAAAGGGCTTTGCCCGACCATTTTTTCGGATGCCAGTAATCATCGTCAGTGAAACCGGGCGAAACTATGAAAATGTCAAGCTCGTCCGCCCAGTCCTTGAATATACCGCCATTTACCGGACCTTCGCCTGTGCAGTTACGTCCTCCGAAAAAGACAAGAACTCGATAAAGCCTGTCGGCTTTCGGCTTGTAGTTTTCAGGAACGCGGTAATGGACTTTGACTCTTTTGTTGGATGGCGCGCTTGTTTTGACTGTCACATAATCGATTTTTGCAGCTTTTACAATGCCGGCGAAAAATAAAACAGAAGTTGAAAGCGTTAACAGTAATATTTTCTTCATTTTTAAAGCCCCACAGCTTGAAATGTTTTCATTTCCCCATAATTTACAAATCCGAACCACAGAAGATGCAAGGGGAGTAATCTACAAATTAAAAAGGGGAAGTCAAGTTGAAAAAACTAAGTTTCATCTTGTTGGGGCTAATTGTAACATTTGTAGCCGTGTCGTCGCATGCATATGAGAAACTTTCATGGCAGAGCAAGGATCTGCTTGCGGGGAAAGCAAGCCTCACTTCTGACGGCTTCAGTCTGTCAAGAACTTTTGGAACCGCTAATTTTTCTCCTGAGTTCCGCATGCCGGTACAGCTTATTTATAATTCATCCAACGACAAGCGCGGACTTTTCGGGGATGCCTGGAGCAGTCCTCAGCTTGAAAGCAGGATGTTCCCGAGAAAGGACGGAGCTGAATGGTCGACTCCCTGGGGCGAAAAAGTTTCATTCTTTTTCAAGCAGAAAACAACAAAAGAAACGCTTGACCTCTACAAGAAAAAAATGAAAGGCAAAGGGCTTTTCTCGCCATACGCCGACTGGGAAGCCAAGGGCTCCAGGGGAAACTGGCTCATTGCCGGACAGAATAAAAAGAAGGGCTGGGTTTTTGAATACAACAAATCTTACCTGAAAAGAATATCCGCTCCATCGGGGCGCAAGCTCACTTTTGAATACAAGGGCAAGAAGCTTTTAAGGATCAAACAGAACGGCAAGGCTTTTGTCGAACTTGAGTATGACAAGGAAACAAGGCTTGTCGGAGCAATGAAAGTCAGCGGAGCCGCGTTTACTTTTGCTTACGCCGACGCAAGCGCGATTGTGTTGCCGGAGAAGACAAGTCAGAGGGGAACCGACGTTGAAAGGACAATGCTCACACAGATTGCTTTTGCTTCCTATGCTCCTGAAAACTTCTCCTATGATTCTTATGGATACCTTTCCGGGATCAAGCGTGGGGATTATTCGGAAAAGCTGGAAGTCGAGCATGAGTCAGTTGACGAGCGTCTGGCTTTCCTCAAGAAAAAAGCCAAGCTTGAGAAGGCTGGGAAAAGTACGAAAAGACTCGTCCCTGAAAAAATCTCCGGCAGAATCCTCAAAGACAAATTTCTTGAGTATACATACCCGGCAAAAGAAACCGTCTCCATTCAGAATGTTGAGGGACAGATCGCCACTTATAATTACAGCGGGCTCAAAGGAGTTCTCAAAGTTAAAAACTTCGCCGGGCTAGAACAGCAAATCTTTTATTTCCGCCGCTTTGACGTGGCGTATAACGGCAAGTTCCGTCAGATACGCGACGCTAAAGACAGGGTGGTTGTAAACTGTCGCTACGACAAAAAGACTGGCGAACTTATCCGTCGGCGCGATATGGCTGACAACGAGACCTATTTTAAGTATGACAAAAAGCGGAACCTGATTCTTGTTTCGCGCACGGAAGACAACCCGCTGAACCCGATTCGTCCACTGGCGGCTTTCAAATATGACAAGGCAAACAATCCTATTCTTATAGAAAAACTCGACAGAAACGGCAAGCCTGTCTACGAAACGAAACTTTCCTATGACAAACGCAACGACGTGGCCAAAGTCGAAACGCCGGAACGCTGCGTGAAAATCAATTACAACGACTTTGGACTTCCTGTCAGGATTACTGATGTTTTCGGCAGACTTTATGTTCGCAAGTACGATGAGTTCAATCGTCTGAAACAGACTGTTTCTCCGCAGGGAGTCTGCACTGTCTACAAATATGGCAAAGCCACTCAGCTTGTGTATGTTGACATTTTTGAGACAAAGAAAAAACAGAAGCTTCTTTCGTCCGCAATGTTTTCATATAACAAGCTCGGGCGCATGCAATCCGTCACCGACAACAAAAGCAGAACCCGCAAGGTTGACAGAAACGCGAAAGGCAGAATTATCGCCGAGTATGCCCCGGACAGCTCGGTTGTGAAATATTCCTACAACCAGCTAGGACAGCTCGCGCAGGTGTGCGACCAGAACGGCAACCCGATAAGCTTTGTCTATAACGAGTTTGGCAAAATCGAAGAGCGCACAACCGCCGTTGGACAACTCATGCAAAATACTTATGACAAATTCGGAATGCTCAAAGTTGTCGAAAAAATGATGTACGATCAGGTCTTTGACGCAGCGCAGAGGATTGAGTATAAATATGACGAGTTTGACCGCGCCACTGCCATTGATTACGGCAATGGACAGGTCAAAAACTTCAAGTACGACAGCTACGGCAAAGTCCTTGAAATGGAAGCCGTGGAAACGAAAGACGGCAAAAAGACAGTCCGTCGCGTATGGTTTGCCTATGACCAGTTTGATAAAGTCAGCGGCAAAAAAATCGTCCTTGTCGATTCGGATGGAACTGTCAAAGAGCAAATCTCCTACGAATACACATATATGCCGTCAGGCAAAGTCGCCTCGACAAAAATCGTGTTCCCCGACGGCGGCAAAAAGCTCACGAAACGCGCATATGACAAGTATGGTCGCCTTTCCGAAATAAATGACAATGACCGCAGAGTCACATACAAATATGACGATAAATCGCGCCTCGTTGAAAAGTCGCTGAACGGCGTTCCTGTGCATTTTACATACACAAAGCTCGGACAGCTTGAGTCGAAAATCCTCGGCGGCAAAAAGACTCCGATTGCGTCGGTGAAATATTTCTACGCTCCCGATGGACAGATCACTGGACGCGCAGTAAACGGCAAGCTCCAAAACTACGAATACGACCTTAAGGGACAGTTGACAGGCGTTAAGGGCGGCGCAGGGAACTACGTTGAAAAATACGTCTACGACCCAGCTGGAAATATCCTGTCAAAGACCATCAATGGCAAAACAACGACATACACATACGACCAAGCCAATCAGCTTGCCACTGCAAATCTCCCGGACAGCACGCAAAACATATTCAGATATGACGCGGCGGGCCGCCTGAAGTCGGAAGAAACGAATTCAACCACGAAGGAATACACCTACGGTTGGCTTGACAAAGTCATGAAAGTCAACAATATTGGAACAGCAAATAGCTCTGTGGAATTTGCTTATCATCCTGATGGTCAGCTTGCTTCAAGGAATGCAACTGACGGAGCAGAGCATTTTTTCTGGGATGGCTTGGCGTTAATCAAACGCAATCAAACCAATTACACCGTCGAACCAGCGATCACAGGCGGCAACCCGGTACTTGCCGATGATGAAGCACTGTTCAACGACATGCTCGGCACGACGCTGGGTTCATACAACGGCAAAGAGTTCATTGGCAACCATCGCACAGCCTTCGGCGGCGGCACTGAAAAAGGCTTTTTCACTGGCAAGCCTTATGTGAAAGAACTCGGCGCAGTGTTCCTGTTCAGGAATTATAAACCTGAAACAGGAAAGTGGATGACATCAGACCCCCTTGGATACCCCGATGGCTGGAATAACTTTGCGTATTGTAATAACTGGGTAATCACTTGCCTTGATAGGCTTGGAACCGATATTTATCATGTGAATGCTTCAGGGGCTGTATCGGGAGTTGGACATTCTGGAGCGATAGTTGGTAGTCCTGAATTTGGGTACCATATTATGAACCATGGTGGAGGTAATACCGACCCAGACGTAATTAATTCTTGGTCAAACAAATATGACTCTGTTTCTGATGCTTTAAGCGCATTGAAGAATGGAAGAACAGGAGAGGACGCTTTTGATAGAATACAGAAATTTGATACAACTCCAGGACAAGATGATATTGCTTACGGAGCAATGCTTGATTCTGCAGCAGAAGGTTTTGATGAGTTAACAAATAATTGCTGGGATGTTATAGAGGATGGTCTTGATGCGGGAAATGTAGACAGGGTCATAGGCAGTTTTACTCCAAATCAAGCCTTTAATCTTAATGCTGGTCAGTGTTCGGAAATTTTGAATTTTGACGATGTAGTAAATGGAATAGCTGAATGAAATCACTTGTTATAGTTGTATCACTTTTCCTTCTATTATTCCTTGTTCTGGGCACTTTTATTGCGCCGACATGGGTTAGGAATTATTGCAGACTGTCTACAGTAAGAAAAACATCTCCAAATTATCTTAAGATTACTGATTTGTCAAATAAAAAAATAGTTTTTGAAACAGAAGTGGATATGACTTCCGATAAATTATATTTTCATAACAGCTATCCTTGCCTTGTAATTTGCTTAGATAATAAAAAATACACCAATGATGATATTGAGTGCATTAAAATAGAGGTTGAGTCTATAGATAAAACAAAAAGATCTCAGGAAAAATTCTTTAAAGCTACTGATTTTAAATATGTTGCTCGAAATCAGAAGAAACTCGTCAAATGCATTGGCAGAGATTTAGAGAATTATATCTGCTTCTATCCTATTGGAATGATAAAACTTGCTCCAGGTCTTAACAAATTTACAGTCGTAATTAGAGGATCGAAAGTTTTCACTCCCAATGACATTAAAGCATTTTTATACTTTCATGAAACAAGCAATACCATGATTCTATTAGAACCAATAAAGTACCTTCCATTGCCAGGCGGATGATAATTGCCATGGCATGTGCTCTTCAATGACATGCTCGGAACAACGCTTGGAAGTGTCAAAAACGGCGCGTTCTCCGCGATAAAAACAACGGCGTTTGGAGTTGGTAGCAACAATGCATTTTTCACTGGCAAGCCCCATGTAGAAGGCTTGGGATACGTATTTCTATTCAGGAATTATAAACCTGAAACAGGAAAGTGGATGACATCCGACCCCCTCGGATACCCCGATGGCTGGAACAACTTTGCGTATTGCAATAATCAAGCAACTTCTTGTGTTGATATTTTAGGTTTAGTCAAGATTCTTTATTGGGCTCCAGGAGAATCTTCCGGGGGAGATAAGTGGTTCGGGCATATGTCTGTATTACTAGATGATGGAACATATATGTCATATTGGCCTTCAGAGCCTGTTGATGGGCCATTTGATGAAGTGCCTGCACGTCCCGCAGATCTTGCCAATGATATTGACGGAGAAGATGATAGAATGCCCGATGTAATAGAGGTTGACGGTCTTGACGAAAGCTCCATGAAATCTTGGTGGGATAACGGAGATCATGGAGATTTTTCTGGATTAAATAACTGTACCGATATAACAAAGCAAGCTCTTGAAGCTGGTGGAATGGACTTATCTTCAAACCTTTGGAATGATCCAGAATCTCTAAAAAGAGACATTGATGACCATTTATTATATGGAGACCATAACTTGACTTATAAGTATATTTGGGACATTAATAATATCAATGAAATCACAGAATAAAGGTTTTATATATCATGTTAAATTTTTTTATATCATGCTTATTGAGTATTTTTATAACGTCTTGCAATATGAGCAATAAACAAATGTCAGGAAGTCAAGCTAACGGCCTAAAATTATTATTTCAGGAAGCTAAATTTAATCTTCTTACTGACAGATATTTTAAGTGTAATTTTGATGGGAAAACTTTTTCAAATTTTGAAGAAGTTCCCATAGGAGAACTAGAAGATTTTATTTTAAAAGTAAAGTATCCTCCTAAAAAAGAAATATTTGGAATTGCTCTATATTCTGATATTTCTCCCTTTCCTTTTAATAAATTAACTCCTATTGCGTCAAATGTAAAATTGCAAAGATTCCTTTTAAATACGAAGTCAAATGAGATCTCCCCCAATATTGAGGGAGAATTTTGCATAGACTTTCACTCTCGAAAAGTATATAAAGGAAACAAGGCCATAAATCCTTTGAGTAACCAAGAAACTGCCTTGAAACTACCAGAAGAAATAATTTCAAATAATGGCAAGTATATTTATAATCAGAAAGGGAGATTTGCACGTTGGGAAAACGGAATTTGGTATGTTTATGATTTTAATACAGCAAAAATATCGAAACATGAATTTAGGCCGGGTTGGGTTCAATACGCATCATTCATTAATGAAAATACAATAATATTTTCCTATACTCAAAACCCGAAATCTATCAGAAACTTATATTGTCTTAAATTAAACGAGAATAGTATTGGAAGAATAAGTACAAGTCTAAAAAACAGCGAGTTAGTTTTAATAAAGATAATTTCAGAGCCTAAATGAACATTGCTCGGGATAACGCTTGGCTCATACAATGGCAAAGAATTCATTGACAACCATCGCACAGCCTTCGGCGGCGGCACTGAAAAAGGCTTCTTTACTGGCAAGACATACGTCAAAGAACTCGGCGCAGTGTTCCTTCCGCAACTACCACGCAGACCTCGGTAAATAACATTAAGCGGAGATGGAGTTGTACCTGAATGAAACGTATAAAACAAACAATTCGATTTTCTCTTTTTATCTTGATATGTTTTGCTATTGCTGGAGTTTTATATTTTATATTTAAACCCAAAGATATAAATTTAGGTGGATATTATTGGGAGCTTGTCAAAGAGAATACGACAGTGATAAAAGATTCCAAGGGGAAGATTGTTGTGGGTCCTGCAATCATCATTTTATGGGCTGAATATCCATTGGTTTATGGTTATTCGGATTCAAGATTTATTATAAATTTACAGGGAAATAAGGTTTTCTTTTTCAAAAAGGAAGAATTTTGGACATTTATAAATTATTTGGAGAGATATTCTATAAAACTTGATCAACAAAAATTTGTAACCTTTGGTGATGTTTTCCCGGGCGCACAACATTATAGTCAATACAAGGCCACTAATCTGCAAAAAGGACTCCAAGATAGAATCTCGAAGTAGGAGGGCGATAGCGGTGTTCCTCAGCTTTGCTTGGAACACGAAGGTAAAGCGACGGGGCGGAGCACTTCTGGTGGGACGGCCTTGCGCTGATTAAACGCAACAATACCAACTTTAATGGAAATATATAATGTTTTCTTGAGGAATTGCTGGAAAAATTGGGAAACGATGAAATAGAGTATAACCAGCCAGAAGATAAACATAAAGGAAATTAAGACACCATGGAAAAGTTACTGTTGCTAACCACATATATCTCACTCTCAGTTTTATGTTTTGGCAACGCCGGAATTTTCGGTGGCTATGGACAAAACGTTCAATTGCAGAAAACAGAAAAGATTCAGATGGTCTCTGAAACCGTCAATATATATTTAGCCAGGGCCGAAGAGCCTGTTACTGGCGGTTCAAGCTGGCATGCTCTCGATAAAGCATATTATCACTGTAAATTCATCCTGAAAAACTTGACTGACCAAACGCTTACTGTCCCCATTGGATTTCCTCTTGAAGGAGAAAACTATGCGTTACCACGTTATCAGAAACAGCCAGACAAAATAAATCAGACGGATGTTATCGCCAGATTTAATTTTATAGCCGGAACAAAAAATGGAACTTACCCGGTTCGCTATATTCAGCATGACAAAAGCAAAAAGTATAAAAAGCTTTTTCTTTGGGAAATGACTTTCAAGCCGAACGAAACAATTGAGTTGACTGTGTCCTATTCCATGTCCGGCTATTGTGGTCTTGGCACAATACAGCGAGCCCCATATAAATGGGGAATGAATAGATATAAGCTTGAGTATCTGGGAGACCTTGATTTATCTGTTACTGAAAACTTTGGATATGTCACTTCCACAGCTAATTCATGGGCAAGATTAATAGAAAACGCAAAATTTATTGTGCATTTAGGAGAATTCGAAAAGTATCTTAAAAAACGAGGAGCTTTTGAAATAGACGAGGATTATATATACTACAAAAAGCACCAGGAACGAGCTCCTTTTTGTGCATTGTTTCGGAATATATCCCCCGCTGGCTGGAAAGAGGAAGGCAAAAAAAATAAGAGGACTATCAAATGGGAATATACTGATTTTAAACCAGAAAAAGATATCTCCATCGCTTATTCTTTTCTGTATATTCCAGAAAATATCTCTCAGTGCAAACGAATCATGGAGACAATCAAGAAAAAATATGAGAAGCGACGCCATGGCTTATTGAAGCTAAATTCGCCAAAAGCTCCACCACCTCCGGCATGGGATAAATCAATGGAGAAGAATATGGCGGACGTATTTCTGGAATACTATGGAATTGATACAAAAAACAAAGCTATTGAAGATTTTTTAAAGAAACAGCAATGGTATCCTGTGAAAAAAATGCCACCAATATTCCCAAGTGTAAAAGATTATTTGATAAATTTGTCAACCGGCAAGTAAAATGGCCTCCTGTAAGTATCCTGCATCGCTGACGGGAAATAACGAAATTTTGGAAAGTGGGCTGGTGGATTATGCACATCGCACTGCTTTTGGCAACAGCGAAAAAGGCTTTTTCTTCTGAAACAATACCAGAATAGAAAGAAACAAAGATGACAAAGATAAAATATATTTTATTAGGGCTATTATTATTTCTGCTTATATCTTGCGTGGAGTCGGGATACAGCGCAGATGTCAATGAACTTGTATCTTCGTTGAAACAAGAAGATTATAGTCTTTATATTATGAATAGAAAGAAGGCGTTTTTTGAAATCAACGAAGCAAGAACTCTTTTTAGAAAAATATGCAATTCGATTGAGAGTCCTCCAATTGGTGTTGAGCAAAAAAGTGGCTGGAGAGTTTCTCCCATATTCAAGGTGAAATTAAAAAATACGCAAGAAATACAAATTAATTTTTGCCTGCCATTATGGCGTTGCTTTTTGGGGGATGAAAGCAAGAATAAGCATTCATTTGCCCTCAATCGTTTATATGACACTAAATTGCATGTTGTGCTTTTCAAGAGAATATTTTACCTTATTGGCGAAAAAGAAACTCCCCCCGAAATAGCGACTTGGTTTAGTCCCAAACTAAAAGCTTTTTTGCCGAATTACTTTAGAGAAATAAATAGGGGCTCTCCTGTCTATTTTCGAAGATTGGCTTTTTTCTTTGAAGAAATAGAGAAAAACAAAAGCATGCATGGTAATTATTCATTTTTAGAGGGGAAAACGAATGAGAATTTGAATTATATCAACGAGCTAATCTTATTTTTAACCTCAAGGGGCAATCAATTAACATTTTCAGATTATGCTGGTATTGTTTATCCTATTTGTAATAAATTTTCACCTGCACCGCAATATATCGAATATCCGACAGGATGTCCTGAAAAGATAATAAGCTTATTGAAATCCTTCAATGATATAAAAAGTATAAACGGGGGGAACTACAAGGGGAAAGCTTACAATATGATCAAGTCACAAGATATTTTAAGGGAAATATCACAGACGTTATCGCCAGACCTACAGCCTGATCAATTGCCACAAACCAGAGGATTCCTTTTTGCGCCTAAAATAACGTTTAATATAGAATTTAAAAATGGAACTAAATGCTTAATAGGTTTTGCCCACGGAAAGCTATTAACGCATTGGTCATATTTTTCCCCAGAGCTGAAACGTTGGATTTATTATAACGTCACTAAGGCTCCTAACAAAAAAGAATTTTTTTGTTCATTATATAAGCAATGAATATGGATTGATTTCGTGATTTATTGCGAAATCATCTTGTTTGAACTGAGCTCACGGCGTGTATACGGGCATTGCTTTTTCAGTGACGAGCGATGTTAGCGATAGAAGAGACT
>Ga0075121_1002718_pt1 | contig 9921 bp, 14 predicted proteins | sample AntAceMetag02UKG_FD_69793 | JGI IMG/M metagenome (GOLD analysis project Ga0075121, IMG submission 69793) | Saline lake microbial communities from Ace Lake, Antarctica - Antarctic Ace Lake Metagenome 02UKG | ecosystem: Environmental > Aquatic > Non-marine Saline and Alkaline > Saline | place... | reverse complement strand
TTGTTGTCGAAGTAACGAGACGTTCGTCTCATACGCTATATAAAAAAGTAGTGAAATCGACAAAAAAATACTATGCTCATGACGAAAGCAATGAGGCCAAAATTGGTGATAAAGTAAATATTACCGAAACAAGGCCTTTAAGCAAAACAAAACGTTGGAGGCTGGTAAAGGTTCTTGGCCAATCTTAATTTTTTTTAATAACTAAGGTTTGGGAAATATAATAATGATACAAATGCAAACTAGTCTGGAAGTTGCAGACAACAGCGGCGCCAAAAGAATTGTTGCTATTACAGTTCTGGGACAACGGAAGAAATATGCAGGAATTGGCGATATTGTTACCGCGACAGTTAAAGAAGCAAGTCCAGGTGGGAATATAAAAAAAGGTGAAATTGTAAAAGCTGTTATTGTTAGAACAGCTCATAAAATTCGCAGAGAAGATGGGTCTTATCTGAGCTTTGACCGCAGTGCAGCGGTTGTTATTGATGATCAGAAAAACCCAAAAGGCACACGTATTTTCGGGCCTGTTGCCCGTGAACTTCGTGAAAAGAATTTTATGAAAATTATATCTTTGGCTCCCGAGGTGTTATAATGATTAAAACGCATGTAAAAAGCGGTGATGAAGTCACCGTTATTAGCGGAAAATGGAAAGGCGAAGACGCTAAGATAACAGCTGTCTTAAAGCCTAAAAATCGTGTAGTATTAGAAATGACCGGTCTTTCTCCTGAAAAGAAGAAACAGATCGGGGTTAAAACTGTGAAAAAATCACAGGAAAACCCTCAGGGCGGTGTTATTGAGAGATCCGTTTCTGTTCATATTTCTAATGTTAAATTAAAAGAAGCAAAATCAGATAAGAAGTAGTTATAGAAACGGAGAACGTGGAAATGCCTGACATTTATAAAACATATAAAGATATCATAAAACCCGAGCTAAAAAAGAAATTGGGTTGCACTAATATCATGAAAGTTCCTCGCCTCTCTAAGATTCTTATATCTACCGGCATTGATGCTAACGAAGATAAAGATGCTTTTACAGAAGCTAAGAAAAATATTACAGTGATAACCGGACAATCTGCGGTTATTACAAAATCTAAAAAGAATATTTCTAACTTTAAACTTCGTAAGGGAATGCCTGTAGGAGTAATGGTAACTCTTAGAAATCAGAGGATGTACGAATTCTATGATAGATTAGTACATACTGTATTACCCCAGGTCCGTGACTTTAGAGGTGTTTCACCCAAAGGTTTTGACCACAGCGGTAATTATAATATGGGATTAAATGATATTAGCGTATTTTCTGAAATCGACCTTGACAAGTTGAAACGCCCCATGGGCTTAAATATTACTATTGTAACAACGGCTGAAACAGATGAAGAAGCACGCGAATTGCTGAACCTTCTTGAAATGCCTTTTGCAAAGAATCAGGGAGACAGGGATAATGGCTAAAAAAAGTATAATTGCAAAATGTGAACGTGGAAATAAATTTAAAGTTCGTGAATATAGACGCTGCAAAAGATGTGGCCGTTCACGTGCACATATTAGAAAATATGAACTTTGCCGAATTTGTTTTAGAGAACTTGCTTCTGTAGGACAGATTCCAGGCGTAACTAAAGCAAGCTGGTAAGAGGAGCCAAAATTATGAGTATGCAAGATCCATTAAGCGATATGCTTACACACATTAGGAATGCAGGCAGTGCTTCTTTAACAGAAACAGCAATGCCCACTTCAAAATTTAAAAAAGCGGTTGCTGATGTTTTGAAGGAAGAAGGCTATATCAAAGGTTATAGCGAAAAAGGTGAAGGCGTTAAAAAAGAGCTTGTTGTTCAAGTAAAATATTACAAACGTAAACCTGTTATTGAAGGTATTAAAAGAATTAGTAAACCTTCATGTCGTATTTATTGTGGCGGGAAAGAGGTCCCTAAAGTCAGAAATGGATTGGGAACTGTTATTATTTCAACCCCACAGGGCGTTATTAGCGGAACAAAAGCTAAAAAATTGAACGTCGGCGGCGAAATACTTTGTTACGTCTGGTAATTAGAAAGAGGCAATTACTATGTCAAGAATTGGAAATAAACCGATACAGATTCCTTCAGGCGTGACTGTTATAGCTAAAGATGGCTTGATGTCAGTTGAAGGAGCAAAAAGTAAGCTATGTCAAAAAATTCCGCCAAAGGTGGAAGTTAATATTGAAGACTCAGTAATAAGCGTGAAACCTGTTGATGGCTCCAAAACAGCGAGTGCAATGCAGGGACTGACAAGAAGTCTTTTAGCCGGTATGGTTGAGGGAGTTATTAAGGGGTTTAAGAAAAACCTTGAAATTGTTGGCGTTGGTTATAGAGCAAAAATTATAGGTGACAAGCTTGATTTAACTCTGGGATTTTCACATCCTGTAGTTTATAATATTCCGAAAGGAATCACAGTAACTGTTACTGATAATACGAAAATCTCCGTGGAGGGTGCTGATAAACAACTCGTTGGTGAAGTTGCGGCAACTATAAGGCGATACAGAAAACCAGAGCCATATAAAGGCAAAGGAATTCGTTATGCCGGAGAATATATAGCATTGAAAGTTGGAAAATCTGTCGGTTAAAATGCATATAAATGGATATTTTAACTTTTTGATAGACAGCAATATGATGTGCTTGATAAGAGGAAAAAGATAAAACAAATTTAGCTTTTAAATATTGCTGAAATTTTGGAGAATATTGGAAAATGGCAAAATTAACAAAAATACAGTTACGTAGACGTCGTCATAATCGTTTACGTAAATCAATTATGGGAACAGCTGAGCGTCCGCGTATGTCTGTTTTTGTATCAAATTCGCATATTTATGTGCAGTTTATTGATGACGATACAGAAAAAACATTGGCTGCTGCATCAACTTTGTCCCCTGAGTTCAAGAAAAGCGGAGAAAAGGCAGATGTAAAGGGCGCTGGAGCTCTTGGCGTAATGGCCGCAGAAAAAGCTAAAACGGCCGGAATCAACAGTGTTGTATTTGATCGTGGTGGATTTACATACCATGGAAAAGTCAAAGCTGTAGCCGAATCTGCCCGTAAAAACGGCTTAAAATTTTAATTGAGGTGCTTAATATGGCAGCTAATGCAAGACATTTTGACGAAGAAAAACCAAAAGAATTTGAAGATAGAGTTGTAAGCATAAACCGTTGTAGCAAAGTAGTAAAGGGTGGACGTAACTTCAGCTTTAGCGCGCTTGTAGTTGTTGGAAATCGTAAAGGTACAGTTGGTGTTGGTTTAGGCAAAGCAAATGAAGTAGGTGACGCGATCCGCAAAGGTGGCGAAATTGCTCGTAAAAATATGATAGATGTACCTATGAACAAGCAGACAATTACACACTCTGTTGAAGCTCGTTTCGGTGGCGGTAAAGTTATGATGAAACCAGCGGCTCCCGGAACTGGGTTGATCGCAGGTGGCGGAATGAGAGCTGTGCTTGATTTAGCCGGAGTTAGGGATATTTTAGCAAAATCACTTGGTTCAAATAACCCGGTAAATGTTGTTAGAGCAACTATGGAAGGTATTAAATCATTGCGCTCTAAAAGCGACATTTTATCAAAACGCGGAATTGCCGCTATAAAGATATAGGAATTTTTAAATATGAAACTTCATACCTTAAAAAATACAGAGGGTGCACGTAAAAAGCGCAAACGTGTTGGACGTGGTGATGGCTCAAACTGGGGTCGCACTGCTGGTAGAGGAGAGAAAGGTCAAAGCTCCCGTTCCGGTTCAACCAGACGCTTGCATTTTGAGGGAGGGCAAATTCCTCTTTTTAGACGTTTACCTAAAAGAGGTTTTAAAAGCAGAAATCATAAAGATTATACTGTAATCAATTTATCAGATCTGGAAAAAACTTTTTCCGCTAATGATACTATTGATGAAAAACTGCTTATTGAAAAAAGTCTTGTTCCTAAAATTAAATATGGATTAAAAATTTTAGGCAACGGAGAAATAACAAAACCTTTAACAATTATTGCTAATCATTTTTCAGAGTCTGCTAAAACTAAGATAGAAGCAGCTGGTGGAAAGTGTGAATTAGTCTAATAAACTATTTAATTTTAAAATCTTGACCATTCTACGATAGGTTGATAATTTTTTATCATACCGAAACCGTGATGGCAAGACTTTAAACTTTAAACTTTGAAGAACCAATATCCAATCTGTCCGCCATAGCTTAAAAAGCTAAGAAAGATAATTGCTGAAAAAGCTATTTGGATATTGGAAATTCTTTTATCTGTCTTAGCGTAGTTTTAACGAAGACGGATTCATTATTGAATATTCCAGCTAGACTGGGTTAGTTTTTTACCAAATAAATTTTACCGAAGTTAGGATGTATAATGCTATCAGCTTTTTTTAATGCCTTAAAAGTAAAAGAACTAAGAAATAAAATTTTATTTACTCTAGGAATTATTGCTTTATGCCGTGTGGCATCTACCATTCCATGTCCAGGCGTAGATACACATGCCCTGAATATTTACTTTGATCAGTTTAATCAAAGTTCCGGTGGCGGAGCTGGTATGTTTTTTGGCATGTTCGATATGTTTACCGGAGGTGCACTTCAGAAATTCGCTGTAGCTACATTGGGTATTATGCCCTACATTTCTGCTTCTATTATTATGCAGATGCTTCAACCAGTTATTCCCCAGTTTGAAAAAATGCAGAGGGAAGGTGGAGAAGCAGGCAGACAGAAAATTAGCCAAATTACTAGATATCTTACTTTAGTAATATGTGTAGTTCAGGGGGCTATGGCTGCATATGCTATGGTAAATCCACAGCGCATAGGTCTACCCGCTCCACCGATGCCTTTAGTAACAAACCCAGGTCCCGCATTTATACTGATGACTATTGTCATATTAACATGTGGAACTATGTTTTTGATGTGGCTAGGAGAAAGAGTTACTGATAATGGAATAGGAAACGGTGCTTCAATAATTATTACAATAGGTATTTTGTCCAGGCTTCCCAATGCGGTTTACAGCTTATACGAAATGCTTAAAACTGGTGGTTTTGATGGACAGGTCGTAAAACCTGTACATGTATTTCTTTTAATATTATTATTTATTTTTGTTACTGCGGCGACAATTGTGTTAACTCAGGGGCAAAGAAGAATACCTATTCAACATGCGAAAAAGATGGTTGGAAGGAGAATGACTGGTGGGAATACATATATTCCATTAAAAGTCAACTTTTCCGGTGTTATGCCTATTATCTTGGCTGGAGCGATTCTGATAGTTCCAGGAATGGTGCTTGGATGGCTTCCTTCACTTAGGTTTTTGGAAGCATATTTTGCATATGGTTCAGCCTCTTATATGCTCTTCTATGGAATTTTGATACTTTTATTCTCATATTTTTGGGTTGCAAATCAGTTTAATCCTTTGCAGATTGCCGATAACCTAAAAAGAGACAGTGCTTTTATTCCTGGAATAAGACCAGGGGCCCCCACTGCTGAATATCTTGACAATACTATGACAAAAATAACTCTTTGCGGTGCTTTATTTCTAACAGCATTAGCTGTTTTTCCAATGATTCTCTATAGACAGTTCAATATACCATATTTGGTTGGGAGTTTCTTTGGTGGAACAAGCTTGATTATTATGGTTGGTGTAGCACTTGATACTTTAAGCCAACTTGAATCACATCTTATTATGAGAAATTATGATGGATTCATGAAAAAAGGCAGAATTCAAGGAAGAAGCAAAATAAGCTACTAACAAACCGAATTGTTATTTTTGATGTTATTGTCATAGGTTTATTCCCCGTTGAAGAGCGACTTAAATTTGGCCAAAGTTATTTCGTTTAGGGGATATTTTGATTTATGATTGTTGATTTCAGGTTAAAATATTAAACAATAATAAATTAACAGTTCTACAATGTTCAAGAAAATAATCAATCATTTTTTCTCTATTCCCTGTCCCGCTTGTAAAAAAGAAGCAGCTGTAAATAATTCCGAATTTTGTCCAAGCTGTATCGAAAAACTAAACATTATTAATTCCCCATTCTGCCCTGGGTGCGGAGGAGAGCTTGACGGTATATTAGATGTCTGTTCTAAATGCTTAAAAGAAGAAACTGTCCCCTGGGAATCTGCTATTTCTTTGATGAATTTAAAAGGACTTGGCAGAGATTTGATCCAGCGTTTTAAATATAAGAATGAAACCTCTTTATTAAGGCCGCTTGCTTCCTTAGCTGTAAATGCACTTGAAAATTCAAATACCAACTTTGATTTAATAACTCCAATACCATTACATTGGATACGAAAATTTACCCGAGGGTATAATCAGTCTGATCTTATTGCTAGACAGATGTCAAATATTTCTAACGTTAAGTACAAAAAAATCCTCTACAGAAACAAGTATACACGTTCTCAAACAAAGCTGACTGGTAAACAGAGAAGGAAAAGTATAAATAATGCTTTTAGCGTAATGAACAGCAAGTTTATCAGCGGGAAAAATATCCTGCTTGTAGACGATGTTTTTACTACCGGTTCAACTCTTCGCGCTGCTGCTGGAGAAATACTGAAAGCAAATGCTAAAAGCGTATCTATTTTAGCTTTGGCAAGAAGGTAAGGGCGTATTGCAATACGCCCCTACTTGATTACTAACCACCATGACAAAGATGAATTACTTTGACATCGGCATTATCAGGGACAATATAGCTTTCGTACTCTTCGTCGATGATTACTTCATCATTGATGGTGACTGTTATCATTATATAAGAATATTCCATTTTATTTAGAATGTCTCTTACAGTCATTCCTTCAAACCAATCGATTTTATCTCTATCATTGATTAGAATCATTATTTATAAACCCTCATATACCGGAGGTATTTTTGTTTTTGATTTCATGACGTAAACTTAGCCTCAGTTTTTTTTCAGTAATATTATAAAATCAAGTGTCTTGGGTATAACAGCCATTTAGAAGTAACTCTATGCAGACGTTTGCCTGCATATTTGCTACTATTGCAACTCTGGAAGAGAGTAATCCCATCTTCATTTCACTTGCACCATCTCCACAAAAGTAGATTTGTCCGGCCTTAATAACTTTCATATCCTTAGTGTGTCCCATTCCTGAGAGACCGTTGCCTGAGATAACGGGTTTTTGAGGAAAGTTTTTAGACCAGGTTTCAATTAGCCATTTTTTTCTGTCCGCGGAATCAAATGCTTCAATTAGGACATCTGCATTTTTGAATAGCTTGATGATATCTGGTGGTTCAAGTTTTTTATTATGAACTTCGAGCTTGATATCAGGATTGATGTTTATTAGATGATCTCGTAGGGCTTCGGTTTTTTTCTTTCCAAGATCGCTTTGGAAATAGTGCTGGCGATTAAGATTGCTTAATTCAACCTTATCAAAATCGGCAATGATTAACTTGCCGACTCCAGCACGAACCAAAGCAACCGCCGCATTGGAGCCTAGGCCGCCCAAGCCGGCGATTGCTACAGTTTTTTGCTGTAGTTTTTTTGTTGTACCCGGACAATTTCTTTCGAAAATATACCGGAGGTATTTTTTATTTTGGTTCTCAGAAGATTTTTCAGCCTCATGTTTTTTAACATTTTTCGAAAAATCGACCGTTGTGGGTATACTATTCTTGGTCATTCTTAATAATTTCCACTAGTTCAGGAAGATCAATTCCCAAACGTTTCAATGTTTCAATCTTTGGTACACCATTGTTTGTCCAGCCGCGACGAGCATAGACAGCATCGGTAACTTTACTGTATTGATCCATTCTGTAATCACGAAGAGCTTTCATCTTTTCTTCAGTTTTTTTATCTTCCGGGTTAAAACCAACGATATCTCTAAGCTGCTTATCGTAACGGTCAGCTCTTGATTCATACTCTTCCCTGGTTACAGGACCTACCGCTCTGTATGGAGGAATATCATCTTTTCTTGTACCATATCCTAGATAACGACCGATCACTCTTTGAAGTTGGTAAACTCTATTGGATTGATCAAGCATACTGGCTTCATTCATCGATTTACCAGTCATTCCCTCAAAAAATTTATGATAGTTTCTTACATGATCAGGAATCTTTGCTCCCTCTTGAGGAGGATAGTTTTTATTAGCTAGAGGAACAATATCGTTCCAGACAAGCTTGCAAAGTCCCAGAAGACCAAACCATGTTCTAAATAGTGGAAAGTAGTAAAGAGCTTCCGCTTTATCTTCAAATGATGGCATCATATTGTTTATAGCATCATTAAAAATCAACCAGGCCTCATCATGCTGCGGGCCCTTCTGGGCAAGGGTGTAACCTGCCTGTTGCGCCAGGGATTCCTTACAAACATACTCTGAAAACTCAAGGCCTTTAACTTCCATGCCGATATCATGGATAAATCCTGCCATCTCCGGTTTTGCCTTTTTCCATTTCTCTTTTAGATATCTGACACCCTGGCCGACTTCAACGCCAAATCCTTCTCCTCTTGCCATCTCATGGAGAATTTCAAGAGTTTCATTGGTGGCGCCAAAGTTGAGTTCTTTTCCGCCGGTATCTTCTTTTGAAATTATGCCATTCTCATAACATTCCATTACAAACGCCATACAGGTGGCCACGGAGATTGTATCAACACCATAAGTGTCGCAGTAAAAGTTGAATTCCATAAGGAAGTCAGCATCAAAACAACCCATGTTGGCGGCACCGGCCGCAGTTTCATACTCAGGTCCATCAACACATACCTTATCACCTTTATAAGGGCCGGTCTTTAACTCAAAGTTGTCACAGGTTTTGGCACATGCCATGGAACAGCCTTTCCAACAAGCATCGGCCTGTCCCTGGGTCAGGTATTTTTCCTTAAGCTTTTTAGAATTGATATTTATTGAATCAGGATGTCTGCCAAACTTATAGTTATGAACAGGAAGTATATCATATTTATCCATGACCTCAACGATATTTGCCGTACCGACTTCCCTCATTCTAAACTGATTTTTGTCGATAGTGGCCATCTCAGCATTTACGTTCATGCCGTGATCCCTGATCATTTGAGGATCTACAGGATTATTCATATCATCAATAATCTCTATTGCACCGGTTGGGCAAACATAAGCGCATGATGTACAACCAACACAGTTTGGATCCACTTCCTGAAAAGGCATGGTTATGTGACGTTTAATGCCGCGGCCCGCGAAATCGATGATATTTTCGAGCATAAATGTTTCGCATGCTTTTACACAGTGGCCACATAGGATACATGCATTTTCACTCTCTTCGGTAAGCTCACTCTTAAAGCGGCTTCCATCGGTTACGCCGCATATGGCTGCAATTTCCTTGATAATAGGAACATTCGGCCATCTTCCAAGATACATTTCAGCAAGCATCTTTCTATGCTTTTTAACCTTATCAGAGTCAGTTTCAACACTTATTTCTGATCTTAATGGGTAGTTACATGCAGTAACAAGCTTTTTCCTGCCTCTCTCTTCAATCTCACAAATACAAAGTCTGCACTGGCCACTTGGAGTAAGATCTTTGTGGTGACAAAGAGTTGGAATTTTTATTCCTGCTTCCTGAATCGCTTTAAGAAGGAAAGAATCCTTATTTGCCGTAATTTGCTGACCATTAATAATTATTTGAATTTTACTTGAACCCATTATACCACCTCCACTGCATCAAACTTGCAAACTTCAGTACAAATCCCACATTTGGTACAAAGATTCTTATCTATTGTATGAAGACTTTTTTTATTTCCTGAAATTGCGTTAACCGGACATTGTTTCACACAAGCTGTACAACCTGTGCATTTATCATTGATGCTGTAAGTAATTAACGACTTACAGACACCTGCTCTACACTTTCCTTCTTTGATATGCTCTTCGTATTCATCGCGAAAGTAACGAATAGTACTTAGTACCGGATTGGATGCAGAACCACCGAGTTGACATAGAGACGCTTCGTTAACGGTTTCAGCAAGTTCCTCCAGAAACTCA
>Ga0075121_1002715_pt1 | contig 9928 bp, 9 predicted proteins | sample AntAceMetag02UKG_FD_69793 | JGI IMG/M metagenome (GOLD analysis project Ga0075121, IMG submission 69793) | Saline lake microbial communities from Ace Lake, Antarctica - Antarctic Ace Lake Metagenome 02UKG | ecosystem: Environmental > Aquatic > Non-marine Saline and Alkaline > Saline | place... | reverse complement strand
GGATAACATTTCTCTGCGATTGAGCATACATGCTCCGCAATGGATGATTAACTTATAATCTTCCATGTTTTCAGGATAATCATGTCCTGAATATACGTCTATATTAATCTTCTCGCCTACGTATTGTCTTAACCATCGCGGGATTTTTATTCTTCCAATATCATCTTCAACAGGATGGTGTGTACATGCCTCACCAATGAGAACTCTATCTCCTGAAACTAGTTTATCTATCTCGCATACACCCTTTACTGCTTCAATTAAGTCCCCTTTATATCTGGCAAAGAGGATAGAAAATGTTGTGCATTTAACGTTATTGGGAGTATCCGCTACCATCTTTGAAACGACCTGAGAATCGCATACTGAAATGTCAGGCGGTCTCTTTAGATTGTCCAGTATATGAGCATATTCACTCTCCTTAACAATCAATGCCGCAGAGTCATTATCCAATGCGTCCCGTATTGTCTGAACCTGTGGAAGGATAATTCTTCCTTTGGGGGCTTCCAGATCAATAGGAACAATCAATACTGCAAGTCCTCCCGAAGGAACAAGATCCCCTATAATAGGAGGAGGATTGAGAAAATCATCAGGGCAGATTTTAATAAGATGTTTTTTTAATTCATTCACATACATGTCTTTATTATCAAAATCCGTACTGGAGCAAAGGACAATCCTCTCTGTTTTATCTTTTATTTTTTTTATAAACTCCAGCGAAGGCGATTTTAGGTCAATCTTATTTACAACAATCATAAAAGGCGTGTTTCTTTTTTCTGCTTCCTGCAAAATAATATCTTCGTATTCTCCCCATATATCCGATTCAGTCAGAAGTAAAATAATATCTGCTCTGTCAAATATATTCTTTGTTTTTTTAATTCTCAAATCTGAAATGGATGATGTGTCATCTATCCCAGCTGTGTCCAGAAATACAACCGGGCCAAGAGGCAAAAGCTCCATAACCTTTTCAACCACATCACTGGTCGTGCCTGGAACAGGAGAGGTTATTGCTACATCCTGATTAGCAATTAGATTCAAAAAGCTGGATTTGCCGACATTAGTCCTTCCGAACAGCCCTATATGAAGCCGTAATGATTTGGGCGTTTTTTTCATGAGCTCCTCTCTTTTCCAAGCGCTGATTTTACTGACACACCTTCAACAACACCCAGTTTTCCTGTTAAAGATCCAAGCTCATCTGTAGTAGCATCTACTACAAGTGTAATGACACAACATGATTTTTCTTTATAAGGAACACCAAGTCGCGCTGCAATAATATCTCCGTATTCTGAAAGCAAACTGTTGATTCTTGAAGAGACTTTTTTTCTATCCTCAATTATGATTCCAACGAACCCCAGTCTTTTATCCATTATATTCTCCCTTAAATAAAAACTCCCAGCCTCTATCCTGAAAGAGACCGGGAAAAATCATCAGCCCCTTGGTTTCAGGAAGAAAACCCTCCCCGCAGGAAACAAATTGTAATTATATTTAGTATGATATCATTTATTGCTCCAAGAAGCCACAAAATTCTGTCACCCTCTCCACCGCAACCGCCTGCTTTAGCTGGCGGTTATGAACAGAGCTTGCAATTTATTTTTTACTTGCACTTAGAGATTTCATGCCCAACCAAGTAAGCATTCCTATGAAGCCCATGATCAGTATCTGAAACACGAAGGCAAGCGAAATCCAAGGGATCGCGCCCGAAAACCATACTACTGCGTAAGGTGTAATCAGAAGACTGCATATGTGTCTAATAAAATCTGTTAAACTCAAAAGTTGACAAAGAGACCTCGTTACAAAAACGAGGAGAGCGCACAACGCTGTAATTAAAACACCTGAGCAGAGTGCCGACATCTTAGTCCTGAAGAGAGACCACACGAGTGCACCGAGCAGAGCCGCAACAATCAAACTAAACAGTGACCCTCTAATCAAAAACGATATAGTCATTTACTACTCGAATATTCACTAATACGTAATATACTGCCGCATTTTTAAAAAGTCAAAAGGAAGAAAAGCTGAAAGAAAAAAGGGCGAATACAGGATTCGCCCTTTCGTTACTCGCAGTGACAGCTATTTATTTTTTTTGGATGGCTCTTTTTTATTCGTATAAGTTGTATGAAGAAGATGATGAGATTTTTTGCCAAGAGGTTTTATAAGGAATTCTTCATATATCTGCTTTATTGCAGGATTTTCATGAGATTTTCTGAGTTTTCTGCCTTCATCCTCTTTATATATTGCATTTATTCTTGCCTGCCTTACTTCGTCAGTTGTCATTCTCGGCTGTCCGCCTCCGCCAATACAGCCTCCGGGACATGCCATGACTTCTATAAAGTGATAGGATTTTTTACCGCTTTTTATTGATTCTATTACTTTTTTTGCGTTTCCAAGACCATGAGCAACAGCAACATTTAATGTAACACCTTCAAGAAATCTCCAATCCTTTGTTGTGCCTTCTATTTTGAGAGACGCTTCCTTTAGGCCGTCAAGCCCCTGAATGGGAGCAACATGCAATTTGTTAAATGGCAGCTCTTTCCCAGTAACAATTTCATATGCTGTCCTAAGAGCTGCTTCCATAACTCCGCCTGTATTTGCAAATATATCCGCAGCGCCTGTTGATATGCCCAGAGGCGCGTCCATTTCCTCATCAGGAAGATTCACAAAGTCTATGCCAGCTTGCTTAATAAACTTGCCTAATTCTCTTGTTGTCAGCACATAATCAACGTCCTTAACTCCGCTGTCGTTCATCTCCTCACGATTGCACTCAAATTTCTTGGCGGTACACGGCATTATAGAGACTACAACTATATCCTCTTTTTTCTTGCCAATTTTATCTGCATAGTATGTTTTTGCAACAGCTCCGAACATCTGCTGAGGAGATTTGCAAGTGGATACATTGGGAATTAATTCCGGATAAAAATTCTCCATGTAATTTATCCATCCGGGCGAACAAGAAGTAAACATAGGCAGAGCTACATTTTTATCTTTATCAACCAGTGCCTTCTTCAACCTCGTAAGAAGCTCCGTGCCTTCCTCAAGAATAGTTAAATCAGCAGTGAAGTTGGTATCAAATACTTTATCAAACCCAAGCCTTTTGAGAGCAGCAGTCATTTTGCCTTTTATCAAAGTGCCTGGTTTCAGATCAAAGCATTCTCCCAGAGCAGCCCGAATAGCAGGAGCAGTTTGAACAACCACAAACTTATTTGGATCATCAATAGCTTCCCATACTTTATCAATATCATCTTTTTCACTTATTGCTCCAACAGGACAAACTGCAGCGCATTGTCCGCACTGAACACAAACAGCTTCTTTAAGCGTATCTCCGCTTCCTGGAGCTATAATCGTATCAAATCCGCGCGCTCTTGGAGCTAATGTAACTACTCCCTGAATATCCTGGCATACACTGACACATCTTCTGCAAAGAATGCACTTATTGGGATCTCTGACAATCCCAGGAGTGCTTTCATCCAAAGGCATAGGTTCTCTTACAGACTGAAATCTAACTTCCTTAATGCCATATTCATCCGCCAGTTTCTGAAGTTCACAAGTCTGATTGCGGTCGCATGTATTGCATTCCCATGGATGGTCGCTTAAAAGCAGCTCCAATATCATCTTTCTGGCATCACGCACTTTTTTGGTATTAGTGTGGATCTTCATGCCTTCAGAAACCTTTGTTACACATGAGGGTTGAAGCGCTTTAGCTCCTTCTACTTCTACAACACACATCCTGCATGATCCGGGGCTCTGAAGATTCTCCAGATAACATAAAGTAGGTATCTTTATTCCGATCTTTTTAGCAGCATCCAGAATCGTTGTATCTTCTGATACTTCTACTCGGGTATTATTTACTGTAATGTTCAGCATTTCTTTTATCTCCTTATTCATTTCTAAGAATAGTTTAGTACTATGTTAGGGTTTTCTCTGGTCACAGGTTCACGCTTTTTATCAGGATTTACTCCTTGGGCAAGTTCCTTTCCAAAATACTTCAAAGCAGAAAGAACAGGTGAGGCAACAGACTGACCTAGAGGACAAAAAGCTGTAAGTTTAAGTTCCTCAGCCAGCTCTTTTATAGTTTTAAGCTCATCAAAATAGGCTTCCTGTTTTTTCAGGCGTTTAAAAGCCTCATACATCTGTTTTGTACCAATTCTGCATACAGAACATTTTCCGCATGATTCATGAACAAAGAATTTCATGCAGCAAGTTAAGAAATCTGCAATTGAAACTGTCTCGTTCATAATCAATATTGCGCCGGAACCCAGATTATGCCCCAGCGCCTGAAGTGACTGATACTCAAGTGGTGTATCCAAAAGAGCTGATGAAATAATATCACCGGCTGTCCCTCCTATTTGAGCCATTTTAAATTTCCCGGAAGACATGCCTCCTGCATAATCATAAATAATCTCTCTCAGAGTAATTCCCATAGGAACTTCAATCAACCCGGGACGCTTTATATGCCCCAATATGGTATAGACTTTAGTTCCCGGTGACTTTTCAGTCCCGAATTTTCTAAACCAGTCAGCTCCATTTAATATAATAGGAGCAATATTGGCAAATGTTTCAACATTATTTACATTTGTCGGCTTGGATAAAAATCCTGATTCAGCAGGGAATGGCGGTTTAAGTCTTGGTTCGCCTCTTAATCCTTCCATTGAATTCAGAAGGGCTGTTTCTTCTCCGCAAACATAAGAACCAGCTCCAATCTTAATCTTTACATTAAAATCAAATTCCGTTCCAAAAATATTCTTGCCCAATAGTCCTAATTTCTCAGCGTCTTTTATGGCTTTTGTTAACCTTTGAATAGAAAGCTGGTATTCTCCGCGGATATAAATAAAACCAGTATTAGCTCCTATTGCGTATCCGCAAAGCGCCATGCCTTCCAGAACCTTATGAGGGTCTCCTTCCATAATCAATCGATCCTTAAAAGTGCCTGGCTCTCCCTCATCCGCATTGCATATAACATATTTTTGAGTCTCTTTCGATGCTCTGGCAAATGACCATTTCAAACCTGTTGGAAATCCTGCGCCTCCTCTTCCTACAAGTCCGGAATCCTTTACTGTCTTAATAATATCTTCGGGCGTTTTTCTCTCCAGAGCTATACCCAACGCTTCATATCCGCCTGCTCCAATATATTCTTCAATATCTTCAGGATTAATCCTTCCGCAGTTCTCAAGAACAATTTGATTCATGCTTTTCCCCTTTCCTTTTCTTGAATCCGGCTCAATATTTTATATATTTTTTCTTCGTTTAAATTTCCGTGTGCTTCATCGTTGATCATCATAGCAGGAGCAACTCCGCAGATCCCAAGACAACTTGTTCCCTCTAATGTAAAAAGACCATCATCAGTTGTTTTTCCAACCTTAATACCTAATTTTGACTCTATCGCTTCGAAAATAGTTTGCGCACCTAACAAGTGACATGGGGGACTTTCACAAACTCTGATGATATATTTACCGCGCGGTGTAAAGCTAAACATAGTGTAAAAAGAGGCGGTTCCCTTAATTTCAGACACAGACATGTCCATTTCTTTACTTAATTCATAGATAGCTTCTTTACAAATATAGTTATCTGGATTTTGATTTTGAATGTCATGCAGTATCTGTAATAAATTCTCTTTTTTATTTCCGCATTTTCCAACAATTTCTTTTGTTGTCATACTCTGCTCTCCTTTAAGAAAACATGCTCTTGCACGATTTGGTTGTTTAAAACATGTTTTTCAAAGATTTCTTTAGCAACCTTTGAATCAACCTTCCCATACACTACAGGATTTTTATCTTGTATATACACTTGAACCATAGGCTCCTCCGCACAAAATCCAGCACAACCTGAACTTGTGATTATAATATCTGTTTTATTACTCTTATTAATAAGTTCCACAAGTGTATTCATTGTCTGTCTTGCACCTGCACCAATACTGCATGTGCCCATACAAATAACGATTCTGACTCTATATTTTCCAGAACGCATCTGGACTCTATCTTTTATTTCTTTCAGTTCTTTTAAGTTCTTCATGCTAATTCTCCCAGTTAGTCTTTCTTTTCATAACATTTTCCTTTTTGACAAATAATAGGACAACATTTCCAGCTTTTCACATAACGCGACATTAACTATAGTTATTCCTGATGGAACTTTAAGCTCTATTGGAGCAAAGTTCAATATTCCCTTAATCCCTCCTTTAATTAACTTATTTGCAACAGACTGCGCTGCAGAGGAAGGTGTTGAAATAATACCTACCCTGATCTTCTTATTTTTAATCTCTATGCTGATCTTCTTCTCATCTCGTATTTTTAGCCCATTTTTCATCTTTCCAACTTTCTCAGGATTATTATCAAAAATAGACTCTATTATAAATCCACGTTCCTTGAATCCCGGATACGCTAATAATGCCTGTCCTAGATTCCCTGCGCCCGCTAATGCCACAGGAATCTTTTTGTGCAGACCCATTATCCTTGTAATTGCCCTGTGAAGCATTGACACTTGGTATCCCATTCCAGGTGTTCCGAATTGACCAAAATACACAAGGTCTTTTCTCACTTGAGCAGAGTTGAGTCCAGCCCTTTCTGCAAGTTCACGAGAAGAGACAGTTGTAAACCCCGTATCCATTATTCCCTTTAGAATTCGCTTATATATAGATAATCTTTCTACTGACTTTCTCGGAATTTTGTAGTTTTCCATCTTATGCCTTGTGATAATATTCACAAATCCTGTGAATATTATCACTAACTAAATTTGTTGTCAACAATGATAAAAGGCTGGATGTCTATTGTCAAATATGAAGCCATAAACTATAATAATGACCATAATGAAAATAGCTATGCTTGGAACAAGAGGCATTCCTGCTGCTTACAGTGGATTTGAAACCTGTGTGGAACAAGTTTCCTCAAGATTTGCAAAAAGAGGACATAAAGTCACTGTATACTGCAGGACAAAGAGAACCTCAAGAGAAGCCAAAACTACTAAAAAAATATACTATAAAGGAATTAACCTTGTAAACTTGCCTACTATATCCAATAAATATCTAGATACATTTTTTCATACATTCATCTCAGTTCTTCACCTTTTGATACCATCTAATAATGTTGATGTAATCTTAATGTTTGGAGTAGGAAATGCCGCATTCTGCCTTCCACTTAGAATATTTAAGAAAAAGGTTATTATTAATGTTGACGGGCTGGATTGGAAAAGAAAAAAATGGGGAAGATTTGCCAGATGGTATTTAAAAATTTCCGAGTACTGGGCTGTATTGTTCGCAAATGAGGTAATTACGGATTCAGACATAATAAGACAATATTACTCAAACGAATATAACAAAACTACTCATATGATAGCGTACGGAGCTTATACGGAAAAACCGGAAAAGCAGGATTTTCTCGCAAAATTAAGATTAAAGACCAATGGATACATTCTGTTTGTTGGCAGACTGGTTCCTGAAAACTGTGTACATCATCTAATAAAAGCTTACAGCCTATTAAATACAAACCTCAAACTAGTTGTAGTTGGAGGAAGCTCATACAGTGATAAATATGTTCATTTCCTGAAATCAATTGCAAACTCAAACACCTTGTTTACGGATTATGTTTTTGGAGAAGGCTACAAGCAAATAGTAAGCAATGCGTATATCTTTGTTGAAAGTTCTGAGGTTGGAGGCACGCACCCTGCGCTTCTGGAAGCAATGGGCATGGAAAACTGCTCCTTAGTAAATAACACTCCTGCTAATTTAGAGACTATTGGAAATGCAGGATTGTTTTATGAAGGGAATAAAGAACATATTGACCTTGCAGAGAAACTAGAGCACCTTATTGAGAATCCACGCACAGTAGAGAAATACAAAAAATTAGCTGTAGAGAGAATAAAAAAATTCTATTCATGGGAACTAGTAACTGATAAGTATGAGGAATTGATAAATGAATATGATTAAAAAAATATTAGTAATAACAGATATTATTATATTCAGCTTTTCCTGGCTTTTAGCATATTGGATAAGATATACCACCCCTGCACTATTTGGGAAAGATATTAATCCTGTTATTTCTTATATCTGTGTATTACCACTCATAGTAGGAATCTGGATAATTGCGTGTGCAATTTCTGGGCTTTACAAGCAACAAACATATAGAGTATCAAGGTTTAATGAATTTGCTGCTATGCTTAAAGCTGTCCTTATTGGCTCATTAATTATAATGGCATTTGCCTTTCTTCTTAAAGAATATGAATTGGGCAGATCGATTGTAATTGCATCAGGTCTAATAAACTTGATTCTACTCCTATTGTCCAGAGCACTAATAAACATCCTGAAGGCTGCATGTATAAAGAGTGGTGCTTATCAGATTAAAACAGTTATTGTTGGAGCAGGAGAAACCGGAACAAAGATTGCTGGAAAGATAATCAATTCACCCATGTCTGGATACAAGATTATTGGATTTCTGGATGATGATAGCAATAAACAGGGGAAAATAATTAAGGGAATAAAAGTTTTAGGTTTATTAAACAAGCTACCCCATATAGTGAAGAGCCAGGATATTGATGAAGTATTTATTGGAATCCCTTCTCTTGCTCAGAAAAGTATCTTCAATCTAATTATACAATGTGAACCCAAAATACTAAGCTTTAAAGTTGTATCAGACATTTTCGGTGTAATTTCCAGTAGAGCAAGCATTGATGAAATTGAAGATATTCCAATAGTAGACCTTGGGATAAATACAACCAGCTACTTCTATAAAATTACTAAACGCCTTATAGATGTCTGCATATCAACAATTTGCATATTAATAAACCTCCCGCTATGGTTGATTATAGCGATATTAATAAGACTTGATTCAGAAGGAGCTGCGCTTTTTAGGCAAAATAGAGTTGGCCGGTTTGGCAAGATTTTTAAAATGTATAAATTCCGCACAATGTACAAAAATACAAATAAATATGAACTTGCTCCTCAAAGGGTCAATGACAGACGAATAACAAGAATAGGCAGATTATTGCGTAAATTTTCCCTTGACGAACTCCCTCAATTAATTAATGTTTTGAAAGGAGAAATGAGCCTGGTTGGCCCCAGACCAGAGATGCCGTTCATAGTAGAAAAGTATGAAGATTGGCAGAGAAGAAGGTTGGATGTTAAACCAGGCATAACAGGTCTATGGCAAATAATAGGCAGAAAAACCCTTCTCCTTCATGAAAACCTCCAATATGACTTTTACTATATTAGAAACCAGTCTTTCATTAGCGATATTGCGATTCTCCTTAAAACAATACCTGGAATACTATTTGGAAAAGGAGCGTATTGACTTCATTTCAGAAAGCATCCTACGATATTTTGGCATCTTATTATGTAACTTAACACCTTTTTCTAATATTCTTATTCCTTCTTCAATTTTTCCTTGTTTGTACAGGACAAATCCAAGATTTATATTAACAATGCCGTAATTCGGATGGATTTGAATAACTTTTCTGTATGCCTTTTCTGCCATTTCCCATTTTTTTTCTGCGGCATACAATCCGCCTAATTTATAATATATTTGAGGACCACTCTTATTTAGCGATATTGCCTTTATACAGGCATTTTTAGCACCTACTGCATTGTTAAGACGTTTTAACTGAACCGCTTTCCCAAAATACATATGGCTTCTGAATGTCCTTAAATTAGTTCCGATATATATTGAACCAACCAGTACTGCCGCAATTAATATTAAAGTCCGCCACAGTTTGCGGATCTTTATATCAAACTTAAAGACCTTAAAATTGCTTCCTACGATATTAACTTTTGCAACAATTAAACCGCAAAATATCCAAAAATATACGGCAGGTACTGTTGTCCTCATATTTATACTAAACAAACTCTGTACTAGAAGTCCTGACAATCCGGAAATTAAGCCTATGATGTATACGTCAGGTTTTGATTTCAATGCAGTCAGACCCATGCGAAAAACAACATATAATATATATATAAACATCA
>Ga0075121_1002714_pt1 | contig 9932 bp, 8 predicted proteins | sample AntAceMetag02UKG_FD_69793 | JGI IMG/M metagenome (GOLD analysis project Ga0075121, IMG submission 69793) | Saline lake microbial communities from Ace Lake, Antarctica - Antarctic Ace Lake Metagenome 02UKG | ecosystem: Environmental > Aquatic > Non-marine Saline and Alkaline > Saline | place... | reverse complement strand
CGAATCCGTTGACATGCCCGGTACGGATTTTGTGGTCAATGAGCGCCTCTACGTCAATACCTTTTGGATTGTAAACACCCCCTTTGGAATCGGAGGCGGCCAGCAGTTTCATGCCGAGCAGACTCCCGCCGATGCGGGCCGCATGCTGACCGGCATTGCCGAAACCCTGAATGGCCATGGCGGTGCCCTTAAGGTCAATTTCAAGGGCTTTGGCAGCCTCCTTGACCACATAAATACCCCCTCTGGCCGTGGCGTCCCCCCGCCCCTGGGAGCCTCCCAGGGCGATGGGTTTTCCGGTGATGACACCCGGATGGTGTTCTCCCGTAATGAGTTCATATTCATCCATCATCCATGCCATGATCTGGGGAGTGGTGTAGACGTCCGGCGCCGGTATATCCTTCGTAACGCCCAGGGTTCTCCCCACGGCACGCACGTAGGCACGGGCCAGACGTTCTTTTTCCGTTTCGGTCAACTCCTTGGGATTGCACACCACGCCTCCCTTCCCGCCGCCTAAAGGAATGTCCACCACGGCTGTTTTCCAGGTCATCCAGGCGGCCAGGGCCCGTACCGTATCGATGGTTTCATCCGGGTGCCAGCGGATGCCCCCCTTTGCCGGGCCGCGGGCCGTGTTGTGCTGAATGCGGAACCCGTGAAAAACCTTCGTGATTCCATCGTCCATCTTGACGGGCATGGTTACCTTCAATTCGCGCATGGGCCACCGAAGGAATTCGCGGGTGGCCTCGTCCAGACCCAGTTTTTCCGCGGCGTGATCCAGTTGCTGCTGTGCGATATGGAAGGGATTTAGGATTTCGTTCATCTTTTTCTCCTTTTCTTAAACTCTTGGTCCATATTATCGAGAATTGACGCCATTAACCCGTAGGTATCAGGGATTTTTTCGGTCTGTTGCAAAACGGCTTCCCTGCCGGAAACAAACCGTCCTTTTACCCACTGATGACCGTATTCCCCTGCAAAAATGGCGGCCATCTTACGGGTAATTTCGGGATGAAACTGTAGCCCCACCAACGGAAGATCTTTGCATGTAAAGGCCTGGTTCGGCGTCGGTTCGCTTTGGGCCAGGCGGGTGCAAGAGGGGGGCAGGGTGAAATGATCGCCGTGCCAGTGAAAGGTCACAAATCTTTTGGGGATATTTTTGAAAAGAAATGAGCTTTCCCCTTCAGGTGTTAGCGAAACTTCGAACCATCCGATTTCCTCTTCCTTGTGGGGGAAAACCTCGCCACCCAAGGCCTCGGCCGTAAGTTGCGCCCCCAAACAGATCCCCAGGATAATCTTTTTTTGCTCAAGGGATTTGGCGATGAATTCCTTTTCCGAAATGAGCCACGGATGATGCGTCTCGTCCCACGCATGCTGGGAGCCACCCATGATGATCAGCCAGTCAAATTCGTCAAATGAGGGGAGTTTTTCGTTGTTGCAGAGATAGGTTTCTGTGATCCTATACCCTTTTTCCCGGGACCAGATGGCGATATTATTGCGTGAATAATCAATGGGATCATGTTGTAACAGATGGAGTCGCATGGATACTCATCCTTACCCGAATGTACCACCGGTTTCATCAAAGACAATCTCGCCGTCCACAAGGGTCATCAACACCGGGATTTCCCCTATTTTGTGGGGATCAACCGTCAAAATATCGTCGCCGATAATGCAAAAATCCGCAAATTTGCCGATTTCTATAGATCCTTTCAATTCTTCCATATGGTCCTGCCAGGCGCCGTTGATGGTATAGGTCCGGATGGCCTCTTCCACGGTGATGCACTCTTCGGGACCACTTACCTTGCCGGATACCAGGCCTTCCCTCAAAACCGCCGACTGGACGCCCAAGCGCCAGTTGGGGTAGGTGACCGGAGCATCGGAGTTGCTTGTCAGATTGGTTCCCGCATCCAGAACCGTTCTTGTGGGCCATTCGTAGGCGGCCCGTTCTTCGCCGATGACGCCCGGTTCAAAGTCCGCGATCATGGCGCTGATGAAAGGCTGCATGGCGATGCCGCAGTTGTACTTGGCCAATAGCTTGGCCTTTTCAGCGCTTATCAAATCACCGTGGATAACATAGTGCCGGGGGTCGCCTTCGGATTTTTCATTGATGGCTTCCACAAAACCATCCACGGCGGTATCGATGGCCCTATCGCCGGTGGCATGAAGACCGATTTGAAAACCGTATCCATGCACCAGCTTAATCATATCAATCAGGTTTTCTCTCTGCTCTTGATCCGTGTCGCCGGGAATGACCGACCTGCCATGACCGGCATCTCCGCTCACATAATCCTCGTTCATCCAAGACGTGTAAGTCAACGGGATACCGTCGGCAAAGATTTTTACCCCCGGAAACCGGAGTCGCTCTTTGTCCGTGGGGGTGGGTATCTTGAATGTCTTGAGCCCGTTCTCCAAATCCTCATAGGTCAGTGCCCCATAATCGCCCAGGAGCAGCAGGATTGACACCCGGGCTGATAATCTCTTCTCTGCCAGCAACTCCTGGTAAAGATCCACAAATTCAGCGCTCATGACGCCGTAAAGATAAGTTTCTCCTCCCGGTCCGATGGCCGCATCCGTATAGCTGGTCACGCCCTGCGCGTTGAGGTGGGTCAAGGCTGTCAGCAGGGCGGTCTTCTTTTCTTCACGGGTGAGAAGCGGTACGTACACGGATACAAGGGCCTGGGCTCCGGGTTCTTTGAAAATACCGGTGGGTTCGCCGTTTTCGTCCCGCTCTATTTCACCCGAGGCAGGAGGCGGGGTGTTTTTGTCAATGCCGGCTATTTCAAGGGCCTTGCTGTTGACCAGTAAGGTGTGAGCGGAAAAATCCGTAAAAGCAACCGGGTGGTCCGGCGAAACGGCATCCAGGTCCGATTTACGGGGAAACATGGACGGATCATTTTTGCATTCCTCAAGGGAACCCTGGTCCCATCCGAAACCGCGGATCCATTCGCCGGGCGGTGTTTTCGCCACTTTTTGCCGGAGCGCTTCGACCATCTGGGGTATGGACTGAACTGCGGGAAAAGTCAGGTCGATTGCCAGTGGAGGGCGGGTCGCACCGAAAAGGGGGCCGTGCATGTGGGATTCATTGATGCCGGGAAGGATGGTTTTGCCTTTGAGGTCCAGGATTTTAGTGTCGGACGTGATGAATTTTTGAATGTCGTCATTTGAACCAACCGCAACGATTTTGCCGTCCTTCACGGCGATGGCCTCCTTGATGCTGAAATCCTTGTCAACCGTGATGACCCTGCCGTTTTTGAGAACCATGTTAGCTGCCATAATGTCTCCTTCTCGTAAGGGTTAATAATGAGCATCCATCCACGGATGTTGTCGCCATCATCATCTGATCGAGATATGGTGCTTTTTTTGCCAATCCGGACCAAATTTTTTCTCACAGTAATCGGCAAGTCTGTCGAACCACCGCCACCATAAAGGTTTCCCCCTTTTCTTGGCTTCCAGGATATCGTGCAGGAAGACCTCGATATTGAGCAGTTCATCTTTGGGTATAAAGGATGCTGCGCCGTTTTGATAGGATTTTTCGATGTCTTCGGGCGTTACGGAATAAGCGGTCAGCATTGCGGCAGGCACTTCTTTTTGTCGGCAGATCTCCAACAGTTTGTAGCCCTTTACCCCCATGATGTCCAAGACCGCCAGATGAAAGAATTCTTCTTCAAGAAGTTTTTTTGCCTCATCAAAATTGGAGGCCTCCACCACGATGCACATCGATAGAAGCTCTTTGAGCGAGGCCAAAATATCCGGTTCATCATCCACGATAAGAATTTTTTTCCCATCCAGCAGGTTTTTTTGAATCATAGCAAGACCTCACAATCCATCATTAATTTTCATTTTAAAACATTTTTTCCGGGAGCCATAGCGCCAGTTGAGGAAAAAGCATGACAATAATTAAAACCAGCAATTGGATCAACACAAAAGGGGGAACGGCACGCCATATTTCCTTTGTATGAACGTTTTTCGGCGCCACGGCCTTCATCAGAATCAACGACCAGCCGAAGGGCGGGGTTAGATACGCGACCTGCATATTGAGGATGAAAATAATGGAAAACCATATGGGATCGAATCCAATGGAAGCGGCGATGGGAACAAAAATGGGGGCGCATATGGTTACCACCGCATAATCGTCCATAAAGGCGCCGAATAGAAGGAGGATGATTTGCATGACCGCAAGAATGAGCCACCGGTTTATTTCCAGATTCTGTACCACTTCCATCACCATGGATTGGGCGCCCGCGCTGGTGTATACCACTCCGAAAAGCGTGGCAGCCACCAGAATCCAAAGGGCCATGCCGCTGATCTTGAGGGTATCCAGGCAGGAGTCAGAGATGACTTTAAAGGAGAGCTTTCCATAGATAATGCAAATGATGAAGGCGCCCATGGCACCAACGCCGGCGGCCTCCGTGGGTGTTGCGATCCCCCAGAAGATGGATCCCAGCACCAGCAGAATCAGCATGGCCGGCAGGACGATCTCTTTCAGGGAAACCCATCTGATTTTCCAGGTAATTTCCTCCGCTGATTTGGGGGCGAATTGAGGATTGATGCGGCATATGACAATGATGTAGATGATATACAGGCAGGCGGTCAAAAGACCCGGGATCGCCCCGGCAAAGAATAACTTTCCGATGGATATGCGGGAGATATAGGCAAATATGATCATGATAATGCTGGGGGGGATAATCTCGCCAAGGACGCCTCCCGCCATGACGCTCCCCAGGGCCAGGGATTTGTTGTATGAGTGCTTGAGCATGGCCGGAACGGCAATCAGGCCCATGGTCAAGATTCCCGGGCCGAATCCGCCGCACATGGCCAATGCCACGCAGACGCCTACGGAAACAATGGCGAGTCCGCCTCTCACGCCGGACAGCCAGTAATTGAGAGAGACGAACAGGCGGTCGGAAATGCCGGAATGGAGCAGAAAATTGCCCATCAGAAGAAAGAGGGGAATGGTCATGAGCGTGGGATCGGTGATCTGCCGGTAGGTCGTGCTGGCGACAATGTAAAGGTCATTGGCCCCTCCCATCATGTAGGTAATGGCCACGCTGATGCCCCCCAGGGCAAATACAACGGGTACGCCCAATGCCAGGAGGAAAACAAGTCCGCCAAACAACAGAAATGTGACAAGTTCAGTACTCATAAGGTTCCGGCTCCCAATGGTTCAAGCAAGGATTGAAGGCGAGGTTTTTTTAATGCCTAAGGTTTTTTTCGGTTGTCCGATCCCCGGGTTACTTTCTGAAAAAACGGGTGAAGACGCTGATCCCCTGGAGAAAAAACAAAGACGCCGCAACGGGAATGAGCAATTTGAAGGGGTACATGGGGATGCGGAAAGCACCTGACGCCTTTTCTCCCATCATCATGGAATTCCAGCCCATCCATGCGCTTTGCCAGATCAGGACGCCCATAAAAGAAATGAAGGAGAGCAGCGTGATGACTTTCGCAAAAACTTTCACTTTCTTCGGGAAGAGGTCGTAAAAAATTTCGATTCTGATATGTTCTTGTTTGAACATGGTATACGCCCCGGCAAACAAAATGAAGACGCCGAATAATTGCCGATTTATCATCCAGCCCCAGAGCAGTGGATGGTTAAACACATATCTTGCCACAACATCTATTGTGGTGATGGTCATGATCAGAAGAACAAGGTAACTGGCGCCTTGTCCTGCCTTATCCGTCACGCTGTCGACGAAATAAAAAAAAGACCTTTTATTATCTGTCATGGTGGATACCCTTTTTTGAGGCGTTTTCGTGTCCACCCCTGAGAGAGCCGATCTTCCAAGGGTGGACAAACCGCGGTTATATCATTACTTTTTCAGGCCCTTCCATTCCTTGATCATTTCAATGGCCTTGGCTGCTGCAGGATCTCTGTTTCCAATCTCTTCCCAAAGCTTATAGGCCACCTCGGCATGGGTTTTTAGACAGTCTTCATCGATCCAGCTCTCCACGACTTTTCCATCCTTTACCAATTGCGCCACTTTTTTCATTTCTCCATCGTGGACCTTGACCAGTGCATGAAAATAGTCGTTTCCCGCGCCCTTTAGGGCCTCTTTGCAATTGTCCGGCAGCGCGTTCCAGGATTTTTGGTTCACGAGGATATGGCCGATGCAATGGTCGGGATCTGCTCCTCTGAGCCAGTACGGGGCGACCTCGTACCATTTCATGGCGGTCAAACAACTGACATCCCATTGCGACCCATCCAACGTCCCCAGCTTCAACCCCATGTAGGCTTCCATTCCACTGATGTAGGTCCCGCGGGCGCCAAGCATGTCGTAGTATTTCATCCAGGAGCCTTCCATCCGCATTTTCTTGCCTTTTAAGTCTTCACACTTTTTGATCGGTTTGGTGGAAACCGTGAAAATCGGTCCATAGGTATGCATGTCGAGCCAGTAAAGTCCGTGCTTCCCATATTCCTTGCGCAGAAGATCCGCGAATCCGCTGACGAAAAAGAATTCACGCATGGATTCCGAGCTGTCGCTGATTTTAAGATCTCCGGGGATTCTCCAGGCATAAGGCAGACCGAATTCCACTTCTCCCACGGGGACAATGCCGCCCCACATGGCGCCCAACGCATGGAGCATATCGATGGTGCCTCTCTGGGTGGCCTCAAACAGCTGTTCTCCGGGAACAAGTTCAGGTTCCGCAAAAACCGTGATCTTCAGTTGGCCATTGCTCCTTTCCTCGGCGTTTTTCGCAAAGACCTTCAACAGTTCCATGGATACATCGCCACGCGGATATGCGGATTGTATCTTCCATTTGAAAACCTCCTTTTTTTCGGCCGCGGCGGTTAAAGGATAAATCGTAAAAGAAAAAATAAACAGCGCCAGTACCATTAAAGAGCCTAAAAAGACCGATTTTTTTCCTTGCATCTTTGTTCTCCTTTGTAAAAAATATTTGCGTTAAACGTTCCTTTAACTTCTCAAATATTATTGTCGCCCCACGATGGATTTAACGGCCTCACCCACCGTACCGGAAAATGCCAGATAGCCCACCCCTTTCTCCTCGAAACTGGCTTTGATGTTGATGCCGAAATTCCCGGCGATCACGGTTTTCACCCCTTTTTCAGCCATCAGCGCCGCCACCAAAGGGCCTGCGCCGCCACCTATATCTTTATGAGAATTTACAAGGACTTCGATTAATTCTCCCCGGTTGTCAAAAAGGAGAAAATAGGGGCTTCGAGCTGCGATGTTGCCAACCGTGCCTGCGGTATCTCGCCCGGCTGAAACCACGGCAATGAATGTGCTTGTTTGGCCGGCATTTTGCGTTTTCTGGTTCTTGTCGCCGGCAGGTTCAGGTGCTTTTTTATTATTTGGGGCAGGTTGCTTTATGGTGTAAGAGCCCATGATGGCATCCGCCTCTATCTCAACCAAATGTTCCGGTCGGGCCAGCGCCTTTACCTCGGCCATGGTGATCACCGGTTTTACGTCTTTGAACCATTCGGCGTAAGCTTTCAGGTATTCCTGCCCTTTACTGATATCGGTCACATAAAATCTGACGCGCACGACATCACCGGGAGACGCCCCGGCCTGCTCCAGGGCATGCTCAATTTTTTTCAGAATAATTTTTGTTTGTTCATAGGCGTCACCTTTGCCTTCCACGATCCCTTGGGCGTTTGTGGATGTGGTGCCGCCGATGAACACATTGTTGCCGACACTAACAGCGCGACTGTATCCCACCTTTTCCTCAAATGGGGCGCCGGAAGAAAAATTCCGACGTTTTAATAGTTCCATGATGATGAACTCCAAAATATGATTTACGTTTTTTTGAATCCCAAAGAACCGGCGGCCATTTTGAGGGTGAAAAGGTCGCTTAAAAAGCCGGCTTTGCCTGAAAATTAAAAGATGTACAAGAGCCTAAGATAGGTCCAGCTTCCCTTGGTCCAGTTCTCCGATCTGACATCCTGCATAAACCTGAGGTTCACGATCAGATTTTCAAGAAGGTTGTATCCAAAGTTTAAGCCGACCTTGATATTATCCCCCTTTGAACCGTCTATGTTCATGCCGTCCACTTCGGTATCGCCCAGATCCCACCAGGCAGCGCCCTGGAGGCCGACCGTGAATTTTTCCGTAACCGCATAATGGAATACCGCTTCAAATTCAATGGCCATGGGCGGCTTGATGTTATGTGCGCTCGATTCATTGAATATCCACCAGTTTAAATTGGCATCAATGCCGAATTTTCCCGGATACCAGCCAAAGGCCAGTTCCTGTTCAAAAAACCACCGGTCCGTTCCGATGTTATTTTCAAGTTCATCGGAAAATTTTCCGGTGGGGGCCTGAATGAATTCCCAGAAGGAAAGATAGATATTGTCGGTTTCATTTTCGATAAGGTATATAAACGGTCCAAAAATGAGATCCCCGAAACCCGTGGTGCTTTCGGTGTCTTTAACGCTGACCTGGCCCATGGGAAGGATCGCGTTGAATCCCCAGGAGTGACCAAAAAACTGGACCGGGGCAAAGTAGATGGGGCGCAAGGCAAGGATGGATGCGTCGACGCCGATGTCAATATCATCGAAGTCTTTCGGAGAATACTCAGGATAGTGCTGGTACATCAAATAGGTACCGAGAGCAAAGGTTCCGGGGGGGGCGACGATATTGTCGTAGGGGTCCAATATATCGGCATGGGTTGTGGTAAAAATCAATAAAACAATGGCAAGAATTCCAAAAATACAGATGAATCGCTTTTTCATTATCTTTTCTCCTCCTGATTTTAGGTTAAAGAACCTTTTTGAATATTTGTATGTCCGCCCGGTTTCACCTCCTTTCCGTGGTTGCTGATTTGCTGAAAATAGTTATTCTTTCCAATCACTAGGCGCCGAATCGAAGTCTGAAGTCGTTTGCGATGATGCATCGGCGAATTTTGGTGAAATTCCGGGGACGGGTGTGTCCTTCTCCATCGGTGGAGACGTGGAAGGACGTGTAGCCTTCTCCCTCAACACCTACGCCCGCAAGGGATGAGGCGTTTTTAACAAACGAACAGACTTCCGCCATGGAGGCCATTTTGCCAAGATTCTTGAGATCATTGGAATGGATGACGATGGTATGCCCCAACCCCTGTTCCGCTTTAATGCCGCGTAGAATGGCTTCATCCGCATCTTTACATCGCACAAAGGGAATCACCGGCATGATCTGTTCCGTCCATACGAGGGGATGATCGTTATCCGTTTCCAGCAGCACAATTTTAGCTTCAGGTCCCACCGCCACGTCAATGGCCTTAAGGATAAAAGAGGGTGGCTTTCCGATGAAATCCATATTGATAGCGCCGCCTTGCCCCGGCCCTTTCACTTCGGTAAAGATGTGTTTCATCAGCGCTTCTCCCTGGGCGGCGGTGATCTCATAGGCGCCGCGCTCTTGAAGGAGCGATTTGAGTTTGTCCGCTACCGAATCAACCACAAAGATCTCTTTTTCACTGGCGCAGGGGGTGCAATTTGAAAATGAGGCGCCTTCGATAATACATTTCGCGGCGAGGTCAAGGTCGGCGCTTTCATCCACCACCACCGGCGGATTGCCGGGCCCTCCCGCAAAAACCCGCTTCCCTGTTTTCGTGGCAAAAGCGACAACCCCGTGGCCTCCCGTGACGGCGATGAGTTTAATCTTTTCGTGGGTCATGAGATACTGGGCCGAAGGGACAGTGGGCTTTTCAAGGCAGCAAACGCAATTGGGCGGACCGCCCGCCGCAATGACGGCCGCGTTAATATCGCGGATGGTTTTGATGGAGACATCCTTTGTTTTTGGATGGGGATTGTTAATGACGGTGTTCCCGCCTGCAAGCATCATGATGGCGTTAAAAATAATGGTGGGGCTTCCATTGGTTACCGGGTTGATGGAAGCGATGACCCCATAGGGAATCCTTTCTACAATGGTGACGCCTTTATCACCCGTGTAGACTTCGGAGGAGAGATCTTCCATCCCCAGGACCCCACAGGATGCTTCAATCTTTTT
>Ga0075121_1002706_pt1 | contig 9958 bp, 9 predicted proteins | sample AntAceMetag02UKG_FD_69793 | JGI IMG/M metagenome (GOLD analysis project Ga0075121, IMG submission 69793) | Saline lake microbial communities from Ace Lake, Antarctica - Antarctic Ace Lake Metagenome 02UKG | ecosystem: Environmental > Aquatic > Non-marine Saline and Alkaline > Saline | place... | reverse complement strand
TAATGCATTTTAAATTGCATAATTTAATACTATCCTTATAGAGAAATATCTCTTTTCTATAAGAATCTGGAATCACGATGTGATTATATAAAAATCCTATAAATAGACCTAATAAGCCAGCAAAAATTATATATTTAATTTTTTGTTTCATTACTTCAAATGTAGCAGCCATTTCTTAAACAATATATCTATGATGGTGTATAAATCGCTTTCTTTATCAACCAGATCCTTATCAACTAAACCCTGTATAGTTCTTTGAACAGATGATGCTGAACCAAGATTGTGTTTTTCTAAAAACCCGGAAGAAAAGAGTTTTTCATCCTTTCCTACCGCAGATAGAGCTAAGAGAACTTGTTTTTGTTTAACCGTAAGTAAATCCCATGTAGCTTCGTAAGTAGAAGATTCTCTTGATAAAAGAAGTTCAAGTCCTTCTTTTAAATTGTTTTCGCTTATCTTCTGCTTATCTATCGCTCTCTCCAGAATGATATGACAAAAATATTGTATGTAATACGGATGACACTCACAGATATCTATAATCTTTTTTACAGAATCATCAGTAATAATTTTCCCTGTAGATTTAAACTTGTTTTTAATAAAGCTCATAAATTCACTCTTGCCAATCTTTTCCAGAGGAAATGGTTTAGCGCTTCTATAGAAAGGCCTATTTGGGTTGTTAAACATGTCAAATATGAGATGTTTTTTGCTTCCCATAAAGATATAAGAAATATTTTTATGTTTTTGAAATACCGAACGCATTGTTTTTTCAACTCTATCAGTTTTAAATTGCCCTATTTGCTGAAACTCATCCAATACCACAACCGCTTTTTTCTTTTTTCTATCCGCATATCTATTCACACTCTCTAATACATCTTCTAATAACGGCAAAGTTTCTCTTTTATCAACATCAATACTGTAAGTTGGTTGTCCTGTTTCATCCAATGCAAGTTTGGGCCTGATACTCTTAAATAATTTTGCAGCATCCCTCAAACCTCTTTCCAATTTACCGAGCGCTATCTCTGCTACAGCTTTAGCATAGATTCTTACCAAGTCTTCTTCTGTCAGCACTGAATAAATGTCCACATATATCGTTAATATCCCTTCTTTTTGTGCTTTTTTTAAGACCTCTCTTATTAGCGAGGTTTTGCCAAATCTTCTCTGGGAAAAGATGATAACATTCTGACTATTTACAATATCCCGATAGATTTCTTCTATCTCATTTTTCCTATTGCAAAAACTACTCCCTGTTACTTCCTTGCCATAAGTAAATGGATTTTTCATATTTTCTCCATTACGCATTATGCGTTACGCATTATGCGTAATTATACTTTCGTAAACAAACTAATGTCAATAAATAAATATATATTTAATTTTTCACATTAATAAACCTTCACCTTTACCTGTTCCTCTACCTTTACTTTCGCCTTTTCCACAGCAGATACCCAATACATCCAAGCAATGTTAATCCTAATATTCCCAGTCCTAGATAAAATAAACTTTGGGGCCAGAAATACATAACCAGCGTAAAATCCTCTCCTAACCCCAATTTCTCCGGCTCAACATACCAACCATTGGCATATCCATTAACTAATTGATGCTGCGCATTTAATGGCTCTTTAAATAAGTATTTAATATCTTTTGGCGTAAATTTCATCAAATGTTTTGCCTCTTTAACTTTCAATTTTGGATAATCCGCCACAATCTCCTTAAATATCTGTTGTCTGTCGTCTGTTGTCTGTCGTCTGTAAATCCTCCACTGTTCATGAAAACTCTCGCTAAACACAAGCCAGAACGGCACCTTTGCTCCTTCCACCTTAACTAGATATTTTGTCGGATTTATCTTCTTAAATATAATTTCCGGTTCGTTTTTTTTACCTTTACCTATACCTCTGCCTTTGCTTTCTTCCTGCATTTGCTCCGTAAACAACAGTACTGGCTTTCTATCAGGATATTTCGTTTCCGTTAGTAACGCAAGCGCCTCTATGTTGCCGTTGATAATAGTTGGAGTAGTAGATGAATAGATGTGGGGAAGAAAATATTCGTCGGAGATTTTAAAAATTTTAAAAAATTTATTATCCTGAACTAATTTAAAATGTTTATCTAATTTTATTTGATCGTTAAATTTATTAAATTTAGTTTGACCGCCAGGACTCCCTTTTATATTTACCTCAAAGGAATACTTCTCAGGGATATCTTTATGTAATAAAACATATTTTATATTAGACTTGCTTAATATATTTTTGTAAAAACTTAATTCCGTACTTATTGAGTCTTCAGGCAAATTTCCAAGCAATAACCAGCTTTCGCCCCAAATAGGTCTACCTATCATGAACATATCCGGATGTGCTGCTCCTCCATAATAATTTCCATTCCCCCAATCTAATGTCAGACCCATGAAGGATTGTGGAAGAGATAGGACAGAAAAATCCATTTTAATATTACTAAAGTATGTGTTTATCTTATGGTATTCAATAGGAATAGTTGTTTTGTGTATATCGCGTACCACCTCCCCATTCCAAAATGGTTTAGCGCAAAAAATAATAAGAAAAAGTGGAAGCGCTAAAAAAACTCTTTTTATGAAAAATGATAAGGAAAACCTTGAAAGCAATTTTTCTATTTCTAATATGCTTAGGGACATCATTATTGAAAGAGAAAATACGCAAAAATAGACAAATTTAAAGTAACTTGCTCTGTACATTTCAAATAGCGGAACATAATTATAAATTGCTTTATTGATCCATGAAAATGGAGAATGTTCAGCTTTAGCTAAAAACAAAAACAAAACAAAGATTGACAAGAAAAAGATTTCTATTCTTTTAACTTTTTTTTTAAAAAGAAATAATAAAGAAAATGCTGTTAAAAAACAATTAACAATTATCGATTTACTACGCAAAAGAAATTCATTAAAAACAAAAGTGTCTTGTGAATGATGCCCCTGTAGCCTTAGTAAGTTCGCAAATGAGGTTGTAGAACTATTAAATGCTATAGAAGCACGATTGGTACTGCTTAAAATTTTTCCGTATGGGTTCCCCTTATTTCCCAATACAGGCAGAAATATATAGGCAGACAGTAACAGTATTAACAAGAATGTGAGAGCAAAGCTTTTCCAATTATGAATAATCTTATTGTTTTCTCTGAAAAATAATTCATAAAGCAATAACAGAAAAATAATACTAATTGTATTTGATGGATTTCCGCTTAAGAGAATTAAAAAAGTTATCCCAAAGATTAATTTCTTCCATAAATTATGGCTTACATGAAAATCTTTTAAATAAAGAAGAAATATCCATGATAATAACATATATGAATATACATAATTCGATGGCGGGAACGAAAGCAAAATCATGGTGAAATTATTAAGCATATAGAACACAGCTCCTGTTATTGAAGCAACCCACATATTGTTTTTACTTGTGGTAAATAACTTGTTGCATATATGAAAGGACAGTAAATACATTCCCCACCCAGAAACAAAATAAAAAAGGAAATAATACAACCTGTCAATAAATACGGGGGTTAAACCTAGACGGTTTAATATATTTATTGATCCAATATGCAATAAGGCAGTAGAAGCGGTGACGTCGGATCTGCCTGGAAAAGTATATGGATCCCACTTATTCAAAACATGATTCAATAGTGTATTGGAATAATGATAGCAAACGCCAGCATCATCGCCGATAAGCTCTTTCTTTACTCCTAAATTGGAAAATGTAACGATTATAGCAATTAGAGAAATTATCAATAAACTTACAATGTGATGTATGCTTGTTTTACTCATAATACGCTTAGAAAAATTAATCAATTGCGTTTATTATTGCATCTACTATTTTTTTTGAGGCGCGGCCATTACCATAAGGACTCTTTATTTTTTCAAAAAGCTTGTTTGTTTTTTTAGCATTTTGGTAGATTTGGGGCAGTTTCTTTATTTCTTTACTTTCTGGATCCACTAATGAATTAACTCCAAGTTTTACTGTATCTAACCATTCTGTACTCTTTCTAAGAGTAATGCATGCTTTTTGGGCAAAAAACGCCTCCTTTTGCAGTCCTCCTGAATCCGTTATAACTAGATTGCATTGCTGCAATAATTTTAATATTTCTAAATAACCAAGAGGCGGTACTATTTTAACATTGTTACTTAATAATTTTTGGAGTCCAAAGTGTCTTACCATTTTTTTTGTTCTAGGGTGAATAGGAAAAATAATATTTTTAGATTCTATTCTATTAACAGCCATTAAAATATTCCTCAGAGTATTAATAGAATCGACATTCTCGGCTCGATGCAAAGTTAATAAAATCGAACAACTATCCGACAACTTCAAGCGATTGCTTTTATATTTAATTGCTTTTTTTTGACTATCCAAAAATATATCATATAAAGGGTCGCCAAAGAAAATAGATTTACCATGAGTTTTTTCTATTAGCAAGTTATTTTTGTCATTTTCAGAAAGAGGGAAAAGTAAATCTGACAAATGGTCGATTAATATTCTATTATATTCTTCTGCCATTCTAAAATCATGACTTCTACATCCAGATTCAATATGACATAATTTTATTTTCATTTTATTTGTAGCTATTGCAGCGCCAAGACTTGAATTTGTGTCGCCCCATACACAAACCATATCAGTTTTAGTTTCACTCAACACCTTTCCAAAGCGAGAAATAATTTTTCCTATCTGTTCGGTTGACCTAAGTTTCCCAACGGATAAAACTATATCAGGTTTTTTTATATTTAATTCCTTAAAAAATAAGCCGCTCATATTTTTTGAATAATGCTGCCCTGTATGGACAAGAGACATTTGAATATTGTTTCGATTCTCAATTTCTGACACGATCGGGGAAAACCTTATTAATTCCGGTCTTGTGCCAACCACAATCATGATTTTTTTCATAATTAGATTGCTTTTTCTATTCTATTTATGGTTTGCAATATATTTTTATTACTGTAATAACGAAAAGCGTATTCCCTGCATTTTTTTAGTAAATACTCTTTTTCGCTTTGTATTTTGGATATAGTGCTTTTTATTTCTTTTTTATCAAATGGGTTTATTAACCATCCTATTGAAGACGGAACGAGTGATGTATTAATTAATTCATCTTTATTGGCAATAGCCGCATATTTTGGAACAATAATCGGGGTTCCGCAAGCAAGAGCCTCAATAGCAGTCAAGCCTAAATAGGTGGTATCCGCAAATCCCCAAACAATATCCGCTTCACAATATAACTTCGCTAATGTTTCTTTTTCGTTTATGAAACCTCCATATCTTATGTTTTTGTATTCATTGGGTAAATTTGCAACTATGTTAACATCAGCTCCTGCTCCAATAAAAGTGAACTCGTAATTTGGATTATTTTTCATTCTTTTAGCAAAATCTATAAGAGGAAAACATCGTTTATCTTTATCAATTCTTCCAACATAAAGAATTTTTAAACTGGTATGAGATTTTATTGATTTTGGCGGCGTATTAAAAAAAATATCATCGGCATAATGTTCATTAACGACAAGTTTGTCTTTGTTGACAACCTCTGAAAGATTGTCGCGCATTCCAGTTGAGTTAACTACAACCAAATCAACAAAGCAAAAGAATGCCTTTAGTATATATTTGGTTGTTTTGTCGAGTTTGCCTATTACGCTGTGATACATAATTATATTTTTTTTTCTTAATAATTTAAAAAATGGAGATAGCACTAATCCTAACGTGAGACCGTTATATATTATTGTTTTAGGATGATTAAATACTGCAAGCATAAATGTTGAAAAATAGAGAGGCAGCATCCACAAAAATCCCAATATTGGATTATAACAAGTAATATACCCATATCTGTTATAAGCAAAATAGGGAATCGAGTGACATTTAAAGTCATTATTCTTTCTAAAAGATTTGCCCAGACCTAGTATAGATATTTTGTATTTATTTTTTAATAAATACTTCAAAATCTTCTCAATACAAACCCAACTGCCACACGGAAAACATTGCGTAACTACAAATATTTTATTATTCATTCTAAACTTTTAATATTACTTTGCCATTTATATCTACTTTGCCTCGTATTCTTGCAGGGTTTCCATATACTAACACAAATTTTTTAACGTCTTTTGAAACGACGCTTCCCGCCCCTATCATTGCATATTTTCCAATTTTTATTCCGGGGATAATGACTGAACCGGCTCCAATTGAAACTCCGTCTTCTACAACTATTTTGCCTGCTACCCAATCTTCGTCTGTTTTTAAATTTCCTGACGAATCAATTGCTCTAGGATTTTTATCATTTATTAATACAGCATTAGGACCGATAAATACTCCATTGCCAATGGTTACTCCGTGATATAGCGATGAGTTGTTCTGGATTTTACAATTATTTCCAATTATAACATTTTTATCTATATAGACGTTTTTCCCAATCATACAATTACTTCCAATAATAACGTTTTCTCTAATTTGCGCTGAATTCCAAATTTTAGTACTACTACCAATAATTGCCGATTTTGAGATTTCTGATGTTGGATGGCTATAATATTTTTTCATATATTTTTCGTTTTCCTAACTTTTATTATTTTTGCGGGATTACCAGCTGCAATCGAAAACAGAGGAATATCTTTTGTAACCACTGAGCCAGCTCCAATTATACAGCCCTTTCCAATATTAATAGATTTTAAGTTTTCCCCAATTTTAACGCCGATCTGCTTCAGCACAAATCTATTAAGTTGATAGTTAATATCAAAAAAAATCGTTAGAATTATTTTTAAAAATTTATACATAATTATCTTATTGGATACTGTTGATAATTTTATTTGATGAATTTTTATCTCCAAAAGGACTTGAACAATCTCTTGTTTTTTTTAATATCATAATAATAAACGGCGCCAACCCTATTAGTTTTTTTCTAAAAAATACTCTATCAACCTTTCGATAACCGCTACCAATGGCTTTTATAATATAAAATCCGTGATACTGAAGAAACTCTCTTAGTGCAATATATGTAAATATTCTAATATGATGAATCGAACCAGCACTATAATATTTTTTTCCAATTATTCCTTTTCCGAAAGAAGCGCTAATATTGGAAACTTCTGTAGGCAAAGGCTGAAATCCAAATAGAAGCATTAATCTACAATGCCATGCGGCTAAATTTGGTGTCGTTAAATAAATATACCCATCACGCTTTACAACTTTTTTTATTTCTTCAACAAATCTGTCAGTTTCATCAATATGTTCTATTATCTCTGACGCAATAATAATATCGAATTTTTCATTCCCAGTAGTTTTACTCAAATTCAAAATATTACAACAAATAAATTTACCATTTATACCCTCAATGTCTTTTCGAAATAATGGGTTAGAATCTAGTCCGAAATACTTGATTCTGCTTATATCTATTTTGCGTTTTTTTGCAATATCATTAAGAAATTTAAAGAAAAACCCATTACCGCAACCAACATCTAGAATTTTAATACTTTTTAGCTTATTTTCTTTAGTTAATAAAGTCAATACTAATTTTATGCCTTCCATCCATCTTTCCTCTCTACCTCGTGAATAGCTTCCGTCCTGATTATTAATAGCTTTATTATTCATATATAGATTGATTTTATAGAAGTAGTTTTCGCGCCATTAGTTACAGAATATATCAATGATTGATTTCATTTCTCTTTCGGTCAATTCTTGATTGTTGCCAAAATAGAGACCTTGTTCGTGAATAAGTTTGGCATTTGAATTACCAAAAATATGGGGGGGGAAATTTTCATATTCGCTAAAGAATGGCTGCCGTGTCATATCGCCTCCTACAATTGGACGTATTTCAACCTTGCCTTTACATTTTTTAACTAAATCGTCCCTGATTTGCTTCGATTTGCATAAAACAGGAACTGCAAAATTAGATAAAATATCAATATGACTAAAACGAACTGGATAATATTTATTTGTTTTTTGATAAATAGGCACAGCCATTTGCATAAAATTCTGCTGCCTTTTCTTCACAATTTCATCTATGTATATTAATTGTGAGTTTCCCAAGAATCCGGCAATTTCGGTCGGCCTTAAATTGTAACCGAGATTATAAAATGTATATCTTGAATAAAAGGTTGAGTTGATTTTGAATTTATCGCGTATTTTATTTTGACTCTCTAAACTTAGATTCCTGTCCCAGCCGTGGGCTCTTACTATACTAAGCATTAATGCCAAATCTTCATTATCAGTGCATACTGCGCCGCCTTCAACTGTTGACATGTGATGACCTACGTAAAATGAGAAAGTGCTAGCAAGACTATAATTACCTAGTTTCTTACCTCTGTATACGGTTCCTAAAGACTCACAATTGTCTTCAATTAATATGATTTTCTTTTTCTCGCATACTTTTTTTATTTCGTCAATGTCGTCGCAAAAACCAAGAAGATTAGTCAAAAAAAGTGCTTTAATATCATATTTTTCAAGCATGTATAATAATTTTCGCGAGGATACATTCAAAGTATCTAGCTCAACATCTATCGGCACTGCTTTAAGGCCAAGCTGTATTAGAGGCATTACATTCGTTGACCAAGTTAATGCCGAAAACCCTATTAAATCATCTTGCTTAATCTTGCCCAGATTCATGAGAGCTTGAATAATCGCAAGATTAGCGGAACTACCGCTATTTAAGAATGTGCAGTATTTCCTTCCTTGATAAAGCGAAAAGTTTTTTTCAAATTTTTCGCATTCTGAACCCATGCTAAGCCGCTTTGACTTATTTATAAAAGCGCATAATTTTATTTTTGCATCTTTTTCTTTGTGAAACGTAGATTTTATTAATTTAATCATTTGTGCCACTCTTAAGAAATTCAATAATTTATATTATAACTAAAACCATTTGACATTGATATTAAAAAGACTATTACTTGTAACTATGAAAAGAAACAGCTTTGTATTTAGCCGCAAATTTATCTGATAACTTATTAATATTTAATGGAAGCTGTCTTTTTAAGCTAATGTTTGACCAATCCTCCAAGTTAGTCTCATTTTTATAATTATTATACATATATTGACCATATGTTTCGTAATCTGATATCGATGAACCTTCGGTTTTATCAATATTCTCAATAATTGCTTTATGCCAAGGTTTTTTACAGTGCAATTCTACATCAAGCTTAAGTTGTTTTAATATTTTTTTACTGATTAATGAATGATGACTAGTAAAATTTACTAACGGTTTTATTTCATCTCCAGTTAATTTCTTATATGCTTCAAAATATGGAATATGACATAGTTGGTTGCTACAAGGGAAAATAATTTTCCCGTTTTGTTCAAATACTCTTGGTCTGATAAATATTGTGTCTGCTTCGGTAACCAAATAATATTTTTGTTTACAGTATTTTTCAGCAGCATACTTTAAAAGTTGCTGAAACAACCATCCTGATCTATCTATTCCAGCTACAGTATAGTTAATATCTTTCTTTGTTATCGGCAATACCGTATTTTCATCTACAAATACACATTTTTTTGTTTTACACAAATTTATTATAATTTCTGATTTAGGACTTACTATAATAATATCCCCAATTGGATGCCTGACATTTTTTCTAATTGAATCAATAACATGCACCAGCACGTCATAGTCTTTATCAATGGCGGCCATTACCACATCAATAGGAGTATCCGAGCGAATCTTATCATCGAAATTTATGTCACGTTTGATAAATTTTTTTAAATGCAATCGTATTACAATAACTCTGTTCTTAAATAATATTACAGGATGTCTTGCGTAATATCGCACAATTGGATGACTTATAAAATATTTGACCTTTTTTAACATTCTTACCATTGATTTTTTTTATTTAGTAATTATTGACACATTATAAGCCAAAATACTTTTTGGCATAATTGACTCCATGCATTTTTAAATGTTAAGCTCTTTATATTTTTGATATTTTCATGCTCGTATATATCTATTCCGTATGTATCTAGTTCATATTCATTAATAAATATCTGAGCAT
>Ga0075121_1002705_pt1 | contig 9965 bp, 10 predicted proteins | sample AntAceMetag02UKG_FD_69793 | JGI IMG/M metagenome (GOLD analysis project Ga0075121, IMG submission 69793) | Saline lake microbial communities from Ace Lake, Antarctica - Antarctic Ace Lake Metagenome 02UKG | ecosystem: Environmental > Aquatic > Non-marine Saline and Alkaline > Saline | place... | reverse complement strand
TTTTAAAAAAATAGAAAGAATGTATAAGACTGGTAAAATTGAAATAGATGATCAACTTTGGTGTAAAATTCTTTTTGATGTATTATATGCTTATGACAGAACTGATTTAAATGCTGGTTTAATTGAAGCAATTAAACCTTTGTATTTCGGACGTTTTATTAGTTTTTTTAGATCAACCTTAGATAAACCTTTCAAAGATTGTGAAGAAGAGATTAATGAACAGGCGAAATTGTTTTGGGAAGATCGTCGATATTTAATAAGTAAATACCACAAATAATCTATGCTAATTCCAGCAACAATTAGTTTTATTATATCCGCCTTATTATTTAGCGGATTTGGCGGAATAGCTCCTGATATGTTTTTGTCGTCATACGATAATCAACAAGATGGCATAGTGTTAGGTGTGTCAGAAGAAAATATAATAGATAGCAAAGAAATAGATTCAATTGATAAAAAAACTGGTTTGGAAAATGTTGTAGCTAAAATGGTTGATGAAACTCAAAAATTATCTTTGATTAATTTACCGCAATTACCACAGCTCGAGCAGCCGATTAAACGATTACCAATCAGTGAAACAAAAAGTGGAAAAATTATTGTTAACGATATAGAAATGGACGCTGATAATGTTTCGGCTATGGATTGCCAAAGCGGTGATATGTTTTTTACCAAGCGGATAGATCAACCACGGTCAATCGCTAGTATAACTAAATTGGCGACAGCTTTAGTTTTTTTGGATTATAATCCTGGTTGGGATGAAATTTATGAGATGAGAGAATATGATAGACGAGAGGGAGGTGTCATCCATCTTTTTACCGGTGAGAAAGTAAAAGTAAAAGATTTGTTTTACACCAGTTTAGTTGGTTCAGGTAATACCGCAACAGTGGCCTTAGTTCATTCAACTGGTATGTCTGAGCAGGAGTTCGTTAACAAGATGAATGAAAAAGTAAAAGAGATTGGTTTAAAAAATACTCGTTTTGTTGAAGTGTCGGGTTTACATAGCGGAAATGTTTCAACAGCCAGAGAAGTCGCTAAATTGGCTGATATAGCTTTTTCAAACGATGAGTTGGCGACAGCTTGTTCAACCGGAAAATATGATTATCAGACTAAAGGTGGTAGAAATAAAACAGTTTATAGTACAAACTATTTATTATCCAGCAAGGATTTAAAAACTCAACATATTACAGTTTTGGGTGGTAAAACTGGACATATTGATGCGGCTGGATATTGCTTGGTTAGTAAATTCAAAAATACAAAAGGGGGAGAAATAATTACAGTAGTTTTGGGTACTGGGAATAATGGTGCTCGTTTCGCTGAAACAGAGAAATTGATTACAACTATTTATGAGAGACTATAGATTTGAGAATCTAGCATTAAAATGATATACTGTAATAAATATTAAAATTTATTTAAAAATATGACAATGAAAAAAGTTATTATTGCTAATTGGAAAATGAAGCTAACATTAGCAAAAAGTTTAGATTTATCTAAAAAAATTAAAGAAAAATTCAAAAACTTTAAAGATGGGAATATTGCAGTTTGTCCTTCACCGATAGCTTTGAGTGAAGTTAGTAAAATATTAGAAAAAAGTAATGTCGCTTTTGGTTCTCAAAATGTTTTTTGGGAAGAAGAAGGAGCATATACTGGAGAAATTTCTCCAGCACATTTGGTTGAACTTGGTTGTCGATATGTAATTATTGGACACAGTGAAAGAAGAAAATATTTAATAGAAAACTATGAAATGATTCATAAAAAAGTTAAAGCAGTCATTAATAGTGGAAATCTAATACCAGTTGTTTGTATTGGTGAAAATTGGGAGGAAAGAAAAACTGAAAAAAGAGATTTTGTTTTAGTCGATCAATTGCAACAAGCTTTGAGTGGATTAGATGTTATGGGAGACCAAGAAGTAATAGTAGCCTATGAGCCAATCTGGGCGATTGGTACTGGTACTGCGATTGAACCTTCAGAAGCAGAATATGCACATAAAATTATTAAACTAGCATTAAACGATATATTCGGCATGCAAACAGTTAGTAAGAATTTTAAAATTATATACGGCGGTAGTATAAATAGTAAAAATGTTGATGGTTTCGCAGATTTGGACGGCATCGATGGTTTACTAGTTGGTAGTGCCAGTCTTGACGCAGATGAGTTTTATAAAGTATCACAATCAATCGTTAAGTCAAAAAAAATAAAATAATTTAGATTAGTTTAAAAATATGTTAGTTCATATCAAAGAAGTAGTTGGACGAGCTAAAAAAGGTGGATATGCCTTAGGAGCTTTCAATATCCATAGTGTGGAATCTGTCTTAGGTGTGGCTCAAGCAGCAGTTAAAGCAAAGTCTCCAGCGATTATTCAAGTATCTGAAAGTACTATTGACTACATGGGTTTAAAGCTAATAACTCATTTAGTTTCAACAATAGCAAAAAACATTGCTGCTAAAGTACCGATTGCTTTACACTTAGATCATGGTAAAAGTTTTGAATCTATCTTGGAATGCATTAACGCTGGTTTTACTTCTGTACATATTGACGCCTCAGCTTTACCGATAGATGAAAATATTGCTATCACAAAACAAGTGGTCAAATTCGCACATCGTAAAGGTGTCTGGGTACAAGGAGAAGTTGGCTCTATGATCGGTGGACATGGTGATATTGCCGGAAGACTAGAAGATATACCAATTGCCGAATTAGCTGAAGTAATAAAATTTGCCAAAGAAACAGGAGTTGACACCTTGGCCGCAGCTGTTGGTACAGCGCATGGTGTTTATAAAAATGAAGATATAAATTTTCCACTTTTGAAAAAAATAATCAAACAAACAAAAAAAACATTTGTTCTTCATGGTGGCTCGGGTTTGCCTGATAAAAAAATAAAAAGAGCGATAAAAGAGGGAGTAGACATAATTAATATTGGTAGTGACATAAAAATAGCTTTTTGTCAGGAGTTGATAAAAAATTGTAAAAATAATAACAAAGAAACAGATCCTAGAAATTTACTTCGACCGACTATTGGCGCGGTAGAGAAAGTAGCACTAAATAAAATGAAACTTTTTGGTAGTGCTAACAAAATAATTATAAAAAATATAGAAACATAAAAATAAATTTACTATGTATAATATTGTGCCATTAATTTTAATCTTGATTAGTTTAAGTATAATTATAATTATTTCAGTGAAGAAATTTTCTGTTTTGTCTAATCTAGACGTTGACAGTATACCAGCCGAAAAAGAAGCCAAATTCAAAGAGAGAATTATTAGTAATCGAATCAAGAGAAATATAATAAAATGGTGGTCAAAGATTAGCCGTTTAATAATTCCGATATTTAGTTGGATAGGTGATTTTTTTAAGGATTATTATCAAAAACTTAATGAATTAAAGAAAGATTATCGTCCAGAATTAAAATTATCAGAAAATGAAAAAGAGTCATTAATTGAAAAAACATTAGTAGATGTAGATGAATCATGTCGACAGGAAGATTATGAAGAAGCGGAGAAAAATTTAATTAACATTATTGGTCAAGATCCAACTAATTTGAAAGCTTTTAAAAAATTAGCAGATATTTATCTGGAAAAAAAGAATTTAGAAGAAGCAAAACAGACATATGAACACATTCTAAAATTATTAGAAACTAAGGATTTAATTAACGATGAAACGGATAAAAATAGACAAATAGCACAAATTTATTTTAATTTATCTGAAGTAAGCCTAGAACAAGATTGTTTTGACGAAGCAGGGGGATATATTAAGCAGGCGTTAGAAATAGAGCCAAATAACCCGAGATATCTTGACATAATGCTTGAAATCAGTATAATTAAAAAAGACAAAATCCAAGCTTTTGAAGCCTATGATAAGTTTAAAAAATCTAATCCCGAGAATGAAAAATTGGATGATTTGAAGCAACAAATAGATGAGCTGTAATTTTAAGCAACTAATAATAAATAGCTAAAATTTGATTTTAAGGTTGCTAGCTATGAGTTATTAGTTATTTTAGTTTTTGTATGCCGAGATAGCTTCCCGCTAGCTAGCGGGACAGGCAGTTTCCGCCAGAGGCGGACCAGCCTTTGGCTGGGGTAGATCACAACATATGCCGAGATAGCTCAGTTGGTAGAGCACTTCCATGGTAAGGAAGGGGTCCCGGGTTCGAGTCCCGGTTTCGGCTCAGGGAACGTAAATTAACAAGATTTAAAAGGGTCGGTACCAAAGCGGTCAAATGGGGCAGACTGTAAATCTGCTGGCTACGCCTTCGTTGGTTCGAATCCAGCCCGGCCCACCAAATCAATTAAGAATTAAAAATTAAGAAAAAAGAATATGTCGCAAGAAAACATGATAAAGTTGGAGTGTACTGAATGTAAGAGAATAAATTATTTTTCAAGAAAAAATAAAAAGACTCTTAAAGATAGATTAGAATTAAAAAAATATTGTAAGCATTGTAAGAAGCACACTCTTCATAAAGAAACAAAATAATACCTCACCCCAGCCCCTCTCCTAATTAGGAGAGGGGAATAAAAAGGGAGAGGTTTAATTTCAGGCGGGATTCGTATAATGGTAGTACAGGGGTCTCCAAAACCTCTAGCGGGGGTTCGATTCCCTCATCCCGTGCAAATAAAATAACGCTAATTTTAGCGTTATTTTAGTTTTGTCGCATTCTTGCTATTGACATAAGTATAACTTTTTGCTATAATAAAATATTAAAATCGCTCATTTAAAAAAGGCTTATCCTTACTTTCTTTTGGTTTGTTTTGCTTTTAAAGCAGATCAAAAGAAAGTCTTGGGATAAACCCTCGGCTATTACAAAAGTGTCAGCTTGTTTTAGCGGTGATATGCTTAAGGCATTAGGGCTTTAAGTGTAGAACTGTTTGACAGCGGATGCGAAAGGAGCGGAAAGATGAGTAAAATTACCGTAGAACAGATCGGCGAGCTGGTTGAGCAAAGCAAGGGTGAGAATCCTCGGGTAACTAGGGAGATCCTGCAGGCTTTCCTGCGAAACCCCAACGCCTTTCTGCGGGCAAGCGTTTATTCAGCTACCGTTGATTACGGGAAAAGCGTTGAGGAAATGGTTGTCGCCGGCAACTACGACTGGAAAAACAAAGACATCAATTCCAAAAACTTTCCCGTATCAGGTGAGGGAACGGTCAACGTCAATTTCGAGTTGATCCACCTCAACAAGGGAGTTAGCTCCGAGGATGCTTTGACCCACCTCGAAGAAAACGGGATGAGGCCACCGACAATTGAGGAATTACTGGTGTTCGGCTCCAGTTACCCCGAAATCCAGCGGGAATTTCCGGTTATTTGCCTCGGCTCGTCTTGGGTTAATCCCGGCGGCGACCGTTACGTGCCTTACCTCAACGGGAATGGTTCGGAGCGTGGCCTCGACCTCGGCTGGTTCGACGATGACTGGAATGGGTACTGTCGTTTTCTGGCCGTTCGCAAGTAGGATCTTGTCGCCTTGTGTCCTTGGAACTGGAACTTTGTCCCTTGGACACTTGGCAACTTGTAACCTCACAACAAAAACCCCGCACGTTTTATGCTTAGAAAAGCAGACGACGAGCGGGGTTATTTATTTTGTGATATAATAAATTTGGAAAGTAAACGAATCAGCTCACGGCTACGGTTGCGGGCGGTTGAAATCTGGATACTGCAACAAGTGAGATTATCCAAGGTTACGGCTTTGGGTAGAGTGCCGTTGCAATATTCCATAAAATAAAAATACTTGGTATAAGATATCAGTGGGATAATAGCCCCGAATAAAATACAGCCCCGAGAGTATTCAAAGGGCGGTGGCAAAGACGATATCTTATTATTTTAACGGCTCGTCTTGGGTTAATCCCGACGGCAACCGTAACGTGCCTTACCTCAACAGGAATGGTTCGAAGCGTAACCTCAACCTCAACTGGTTCGACAATGACTGGAATGAGTACTGTCGTTTTCTGGCCGTTCGCAAGTCTTTTCATTCTCTCCCATACGGGGGAGTTTCTTTTTTATAAAGCTTCATCCAACCGCCTATCATTCTGCCGATCTCGGCAAGTGGGGCGGATATGGCTGTCAATTTGTTTGTATCAATCGCTTTTATTTCCCAAAGAAGCTTCAAGAAGAATTTGAGCATATCAAATCTTGCGTTAAGTTCTTTTATCGTGTCGGCCTTTTTGTCTTTCGGCTGATAGCTTGCCCGCAGAGCAATTGCCAGACAATCGGTAAATAGATTATCTATCTTTTTACCCAAAGTGAAGCGGGTAATTTTCGGCAGATGAATTAAAAAAGAATGCCACATCTGATATGCCTCACTTAATTTGGCGATAATCGGAATATCGCAATTGCTGAGGGGGGGGGGTAGACTTATAAGCTTTTTGTGTATGAAGATTAAATTGATTCATAGTTATAATGATATTATTTGCGTTAATAATTTGTTTTCGGCTTGGAATGAATTTATTGTCGGTAAAAAATCTAAAAAAGATGTGCAGGAATATTCCCGCAATCTTCTTGATAACATTATATCACTTCACGAAGATTTGGCTAATAAATCTTATCGGCACGGTGGGTATCACAGTTTTTACATCAATGACCCAAAACGCAGGCACATTCATAAAGCGAGCGTGCAAGACAGATTGCTTCATCACGCCGTTTACCGCCTGCTGTATCCGTTTTTTGAGAAAACGTTTATCCACGATTCATATTCTTGCCGTTTGGAAAAAGGCGTGTATAAAGCGATTGAACGATTTGATGCCTATGCTGGCAAGACAAGCAAAAACGATACCAAGACGGCATGGATATTAAAGTGCGACATTAAAAAATTTTTCAATAGTATTGTCCATAAAACCTTACTGGAAATTTTAAACAAACACATTCCTGACAAAGATATAATATGGCTTTTGAATAACGTCATAGACAGTTATCATAATACAAACAAGAGAGGCGTCGGCTTGCCACTCGGTAATTTGACTTCCCAGCTGTTTGCTAATGTATATATGAATGTTTTTGATCAGTGGGTTAAGCACAGATTAAAGATTAAGCGGTATATAAGATACGCAGATGATTTTGTATTTTTCAGCAGAGATAAGCGACAGCTCCATTCTTTGATTGAGCCAGTTGGAGAATTTTTGTTTCAAACATTAGGTTTAACACTTCATCCCAAAAAGATTATCAAAAAGTCATTGTCGTCCGGCATGGATTTTTTGGGTTGGGTGCATTTGACTCACTATAAAAAATTACGGAACAAGACAAAAGAGCGGATGTTTAGAAAAATAGCCGACGATCCTAGAGATGAAGTTTTCCAGTCATATCTGGGGCTTTTAAGCCACGGCAATACTTACAAAATTGAAAAAGAATTGCGTAACCTTTATTGGCTTTTAGGAGATTAAAGATAATTTTTGTTTTATTTACTCTGCCTTTACTTTTAGTGTTGAGTTTTATAAAAATAGTTAAATCATGTTAAAATAAGATATTTTTAGTATTATGAAATTAAAATTCAGAATTAATTTCAGTTCTAACATCGTCCACGGTCCCGTGCAATAAAATAAATACTGGTCATTAGACCAGTATTTATTTTATTTATACGGAAAGGAGTCGAACCGGTAGAAACGAGACAAATTCCGAGCCGAAATTCGGTCGGCGAGGAATGTAGTCGAGCGTCGACAAGCTTTTGGGGAAAGCTTGTCGCTACCGTGGGCAACGAAGTTTGAGCGGAAGCGAAAACGAGGCGGAATTCCCTCATCCCGTGCAAAATAAAAACTACAGAGTTAACTCTGTAGTTTTTATTTATATCAAAATGTATTTTTATATATCTAAGTTTTCTACTTTTTGGGCGTGTGTTTGAATGAAATGTTTGCGTGGAGCAACATCACCACCCATTAACATTTCAAAAGTTTCATTGGCGCGAGCAGCATCCTCAACAGTTACTTGTTTCATTAGTCTTCTTTCTGGGTCCATGGTTGTTTCCCAAAGTTGTCCTGGATTCATTTCACCCAAACCTTTATAACGTTGAATATTAATTCTAGATGAAATTTTTGCTTTAGTTTCTTCTTTCTCTTCCTCTGTTTCTTCTTCAATTTCTGTTTCCTCTGTCTCTTCTGCTACTTCAACGGCTTGTCCGCCTAGTTCAGCAATTATTTTTTCTTTTTCAGCGTCATTGTAGGCGTATTGAATATTAGAACCTTTTTTAATTTGATAGAGAGGCGGTTGAGCAAGATAAAGATGCCCTTGGGTGACTATTGGATTAAAATGTCGGTAGAACAAAGTGAGTAATAAAGTACTAATATGAGCACCATCAACATCAGCATCAGTCATAATAATAATTCGGTGATAACGAAGTTTTTCTATATCAAACTGATCATCAATATTAGTACCAAGAGCAATGACTAGATTTTTAATTTCGTTATTAGCTAACATTTTATCAAGTCTAGCTCGTTCAACATTGAGGACTTTACCACGTAGAGGTAAAATTGCTTGAAATTTTCGATTACGGCCTTGCTTGGCTGAACCACCAGCTGAGTCACCCTCAACAATATATATCTCACTTTCTTCTGGTTTACGACTAGAACAATCAGCTAATTTTCCAGGTAAAGTCATACCTTCCAGAGCACCTTTTCTTAAAATTGAAGCACGGGCAGTTCGGGCAGCGATTCTAGCTTGACTAGAGAGAATACATTTGCCGATAATTGCTTCAGCTTCTTTTGGGTTTTCATTCAAGAAAAATGAAAAAGCATCACCGAATACTTGTTCAACGTAAGTTTTCATTTCAGCATTGCCGAGTTTACCTTTGGTTTGCCCTTCAAATTGAGGGTCGGGGAGTTTAACACTAATAATCGAAACTAATCCCTCTCGAACATCATCACCAGTTAAATTTTCTTCTTTTTCTTTGAGAATATTTTGAGAACGAGCATAAGAATTTAATGTTCTAGTTAAAGCTGAACGAAAACCAGCAATATGAGAACCACCCTCGGGGTTGATAATATTGTTGGCAAAAGCCAAGACTGTCTCGTTGAAACCGTCATTATATTGTAGAGAAACTTCTACTTTAGATTCTTTTACTTCTTTTTCAATGTAAAAAACAGTATCATTTTTGGTTGTGTTATTACGATTTAGTGATTTTATATAGGCCTTTATTCCACCTTCAAAGTAAAAACGATAATTTTTTGGTCTATGTCCTTCACGACGGTCAGAAACGATAATAGTTATACCTTTGGTTAAATATGCCTGTTGTCTTAATCTGTCTAGTATTTTACCCCAATTAAATTCGATTTCTTCAAAAATTGTAGTATCTGGCTTGAAAGTAATAATAGTACCAGTTTTTTTAGTCGTGCCAATTGCTTTTACTTTTTTAATAGGTTTACCTTGTCTGTACTCTTGTATCCATATTTTATCTTCACGGTGAACTTCAGCTTTTACATATTCACTGAGAGCATTAACAACTGAAATACCGACTCCATGTAAACCGCCAGAAACTTTGTAACCTCCACCATCACCAAATTTACCACCAGCATGGAGTTTAGTCATGACGGTTTCTAAGGCTGATACTTTAGTCACTTTGTGCATACCGACTGGTATACCGCGTCCATCGTCAGTAATTTGGACCATGCCATTGTTGAGTAGGATAACAGAAATTTCACTAGCATGACCAGCCATGGCTTCGTCAATACCATTGTCAACTACTTCCCAAATGAGATGATGTAAGCCTGATGCAGAGGTCGAACCGATATACATTCCAGGTCTTTTTCTAACTGGATCGAGACCTTCTAAAACAGTGATTGACTCCGCGCCGTACGTTGATTTTGGTTTTTTTTCAGATGCTTTTTTTGGCATATAAATAATATGTTAAAAGTATAAAAATTTCTTTTAATATTAGCTATTTAAACATAAAAATATCCCTCTGAATTAGGGCTTATTTCTATACTATAATTTTAGCAAAAAAGATGTTTTTTGACAAGGGATAATTTTTACCTTTTGGCTATATGTGCTAAAATTACTAGTAATAA
>Ga0075121_1002692_pt1 | contig 9992 bp, 7 predicted proteins | sample AntAceMetag02UKG_FD_69793 | JGI IMG/M metagenome (GOLD analysis project Ga0075121, IMG submission 69793) | Saline lake microbial communities from Ace Lake, Antarctica - Antarctic Ace Lake Metagenome 02UKG | ecosystem: Environmental > Aquatic > Non-marine Saline and Alkaline > Saline | place... | reverse complement strand
TCTCCATTTTTACAACGATATGCTTTCAGACCTTCAAACAGTGCCTGGCCATAGTGCAGTGCGGATGCTGCAATATGCAATGATATATGGGGGTCAGTTTTAACTTCACCTTTACCCCACTTACCATTAGTATATTGATACTCAACATGAGCTCTAGTTGGAAGATAATTGAATCCAAGAGAAGACCAATCTATATCAGCCATAATTATCACCTTACTTTTTATTTATTAATAATAACAATACAATAAAGTTTATTATACTCCCGATTAGGAGAATTATCTTCTGTTTTTATAAAATACACACATATATACCGAAGGTATTTTTTGTTTTGGTTTATAACAGAAACTTTTAATCTCATTTTTTTAATTAATAAATAAAAAGCATTTCTTTTTGAATATAATTTTAAAAAATAATTATAAAGTCTTTTAAAGCAAACAACCATAGCATATATTTAAAGAAATGTGTTCATTATAGATGTTTACTAACCCCATTCTTATTAGTACAAAAAAGGAGATTTTATGAGAACAATTAAACTGTCTTTTATTGTTGCTGCCTGTTCCTGCTTCTGTTTATTAACTGCATGTTCAACTATTGAAGATTTTTTTTCAGAATCAGATAATAACTCAGAACTGCCAGTAATTGCCGGAGATGATAACTTAACCGGTTTTGATAACGGATCAGATGTTCTTCCAGAAAGGCCTGTTAAAGAGTGGACGCCGGTAACCAATTTAAATTTTCCGACTGTTTATTTTGCATACGACCAGTCTGGAATAGGAACAACCCAGGTAAAAAAGCTGGAAGCTGTAGCCAATTATTTTGGAAAACACCAAGAGTTAGGGCTGTTAATTGAGGGACATTGTGATGAAAAAGGCAGTGCTGAATATAATATTGGCCTGGGTGAACGCAGAGCTTTATCAGTTCGTGACTATTTAGAAAAACTTGGCATTCCCTCTACAAGACTACAGACAATCAGTTATGGCAGTGAACGTCCAGATGTCCCTGAACATGACCAGAAAGCATGGGCCAAAAATAGAAGGGCAAACTTAATCCCAGCTAAAATGTAACCATTGCTAATAAGTTCATGAATCAAAAGTAAGCCTGTTTCGGTTTTTACTGACCAATGTTTTTATTATACTGAAAACTGATCATAAAAAGAGGAAAAGGCATCTTCTACAATATTATTTTCGACTGGTGCTTCAGTTACATTTGTCTCAACTAGGTCTTCCGGAAGCTCTGATGTAAAATCTGATGGACACTGATACTCCTGTCTACCGTATTTATATCTTGTTTTTGCATGGGTCAGTATGAGACGTTCTTTTGCTCTTGTTACTGCGACATAGAATAAGCGTCGTTCTTCATCAGTATCGCGTTCCTCAAGAGCACGTGAATGTGGAAAAATGCCCTGCTCCATACCTACAACAAATACAAATGGAAACTCAAGGCCTTTTGCTGCGTGAACAGTTAACAAAGTAACAGAGTTGCCGTTCTCTTCGTCTTCATCAACTTTATCATTATCATCAGATAGCGAAAAGCTTTCAAGAAAATCTATTAGTTTGGGCATTTCTTCCAAATCATCTTCAAATTGAGCTATCGCATTTATAAATTCTGTAACGTTTTCTTTTCTAGATTCAGCCTCATCAATATTTTTATACATTTTCTGAAAACCATTAAGAAATCCAATATCAAAAAAATAGCTTCTGACTTTCATTGGCAAACCGCCCGGTTCAGAAAGTTCCTCCCTCCATTTTTGGAGGACAGCATAAAATTCTTTCGCACTGTTTTTTCCTTTTCCAGAAATATTTGCAAGGAAATCTTCGTTGTTAAGTAGTGAACAAAGTGGAGTATGCTTCACCATCTGTAAATCTCTAAGACTTGAAATTGCTTTTTTACCCAATCCACGCGAAGGAACCCCTATTATACGCAAAAAACTCTGATCATCTCTAGGATTTACTATTAGCTTTAAATAGGCGACAGCATCACGTATTTCACGTCTCTCGTAGAAAGAACGGGAACCTACAAGTCTATACGGAATATTCTCTTTGCGAAACTGCTGTTCAAAAAGTCGGGATTGATGGTTTGATCTATACAGTATAGCTATGTCTTTATATCTCACAGATGAATTTCTCATCCTGATTCTGTAGATTTCATCAGCAACAAAACCCGATTCGCGTATATCAGTTTCAGCCTGCTGCAGCTTGATTTTAGGACCTTCTCCGTTTTTAGACCAGAGAGACTTTTTAAGACGACGCTTATTACCGCTTATAAAACTGTTTGCTGCATTTAATATAGTATTTGTTGAACGGTAGTTCTGTTCGAGTGTTACTGTCTTAGTCCCTGGAAAATTGTCAGGAAAGTTAAGAATATTTTCCACTTTAGCCCCGCGCCATCCGTAAATTGAATTATGAATTACTACACCATTAGCAATATACTGTCTAAAATGCGGAATCGATAAATCGTATACAAGTCCATCGTATTTCAGGTACTCTACTTTTTTAATTCTATCTTCAACTATATTTCCATTTTTAAATATTGGAATAAGCATGTTTTTTTTCATATGTGCAAAAGGCATATACATGAAGCTTTTTCTATCTGCGACAAGCTTAGCTTTTTTAACTACTATAAGTTCATCATTAATAGAAGACAATTTATCTGCATATAAATCCGCTTCATCATATTCAATTCTTTCTGTCTCGACTCTCCATGTTGCGCGTTGGCCATTTCTGACTGGAAATCCTTTCTCTAGAGCCGATTCTTTTAAACTATTTCCTGAAGTATTTAAAGAAATTCTATGGCTGTGCCAACCTGATCCCATCCCGGTCTTTTTCCCTCCAAATGAAGTAATATTTACAATTCTTCTTATTGATCCACCCCTTACAACAGCATTTGGAATACAGTGGGGATATTCTTCAAATAAATTTTCTTGCTTCATTAGTTCATGTGCAGCGTTTTCTGTATCAATACTATTGAATAATTTATCTAAATATTTCTGAGACATAGAAATGCCTCTTCCAACCCCATGAAAGACAGTAGTAGGGATACCATATTTAAATGCAAAATACTGCTCAAAATACACTGTTTCCTCTTTGCTATCAGAAACCTTTAATATCCATGCCTTGTCTGCATGTTCCTGATTTAGCCTAACATTAAGTCCATTTACAATTTCTCCACCACGGCTTCTAACTCCCTGTGTTTGACCTATTCTGTAACCTTTGCCCTTTTTATACATTAAATAAATATAATATTTTTGAGGTTCTGGGCTTAGTTTTATAAAACCTATATGATTTGGGGTTGCAGCTACAGTATTACCTTCTAATGTAGTTATTTTTACCACATACCCATTATATTTTTTTCTTAACACTTTTTCTACATTACCGGACATTACTTTTCCATGACCGGAAGCGGATAAAACATCTTTATTTTTGTTTATTCTTTCAATTTTTGTTAGAGTATCTATAGAGCTTATTTCTGTGCCTTCAACAACACATTGGTCATCATCTCCAACAACACAAATATTATTCCTTGTTCCACCAAGAAGCTCTATTATTCTAAACTGCGAATAGTTGGTATCCTGGAATTCATCAACCAGCAAATATCTATAAATATCCTGATATTTAGCCAATACTTCAGGATTATCTTCCCAAAGCTTAACTGTCATCATCAAAATATCATCAAAATCAAGCATGTTTTGTAACAGTAAAGTGTCCTGATAACTACTGTAAATTTTAGCCGTCAGTTCTTTAGCGCTCAAATGGCTAAATTTTTTTGTGAATTCTGATGGAGAAATCAGCTCATTTTTAGCATTACTTATTCTATATCGGTGTAAGTTTGTATCTTCTTTTACTGCTCCAGCTTCCCCCATAACCTGCTTGAATATACTGCTCTGATCAACATCATCCGCTATGGTAAAGCCTGAATGCAACACTGTGTTTTTAACTTCAGCTCTAAGCACACGAATACAAAAAGCATGAAATGTCCCCAGGAATATTTTTTTAGCACTTTTGCTATTAACAAGTTCTCTAACCCGTTCACGCATTTCACGTGCGGCTTTGTTAGTAAAAGTTAAGGCAAGAATACTTTCAGGAGCTATCCAGTTTTTTAATAAATTAGCGATTCTATACGTAATTACTCTGGTTTTTCCTGTTCCAGCACCGGCTAACACCAATAACGGCCCACTGATTGTTTCTACTGCTTCTCTTTGAGCAGAGTTTAGTCCTGAAAAATCAATTTTCATTACACTTCCGAGGCTATTTCAAAATCTTTTCCTGTATAGAAAACAGCTGCGGCTGTTACAGGTTTTTCTAACTCAGCGAATACACCTTTGCTAAAGATATATTTTTTGGCTTCTTCAGCAGATGCAACATCAAAATTTTTGTCTTTGTAATGTGCACATGGAGTATCATGCTCATAGGTTGCCACATAAAGTGCGGTACCTGGAGTTAGATCAAAATCTCTTACTATTAGAGCATCTTTTTTTACAATCCCAAGCAAAGCAGAATTTGTTTTAGGATTTATTACTGCAGCAATACGCGGTGTATTGTAATTGTCTTTTTCATAATCAAGAGAGAGTAGTGACAATGCGAGAGCATCACGAGCAGGAAATCCCATTTGTATTTTTTCAGTAATGGGGTCTGTATGTGAACCATTGGTTACTATCGCATGATCTCCTGCAATTCTAACACAATTGTATGTTATATATGGACTTTTGTTTAAATCATCCTCAAAACCAGGCTTTGGCATTACTGCTACCTTGTCTCCAATTATTCGAGTTTCTCTGTTTGGAAACGAACGCGATGACACCCTGTACATAGCAGTTAAATTACCAGCTTTGCTCATACCTATTGCAACTATTCGACCAACATACATTTTTAGCCTTCTTTCTGATTTGCGTTTTCTGATTTCAAGATAAATCTTGTTTTTGTCTTTTTTCTTCTGCTTGAAATCACGATTATGGTGATTATTAAGAAGTAAAAAAGCAAATTTCTGCACAATTAAAGTTGTTATCCAATAGCGTTTTTAACAGCTTCAACTGTAGCATCAATAACTATAGGGCTATTTTTGAAATTGCCTTTTATTCCGTAATCACTAAGTTTGTCGAGATGATAGTTTACAACCGCATCAGGATCTTTAAGCAAGTTGCCGGTAAGAATCCCTACAACAGACTCATCAGAACGAATTACTCCAGAATCAACAAGTTTTTTTGCGCCTGCGACGGAACAGCATGATGCCGGTTCAGCACCGATTCCAGATGCATCAACCATTGCTTTAGCGTCCATTATTTCCTGTTCGGTTACCTCTTCAACAACACCATTGGTCCATTTAATTCCCCGCAATGATTTTTCCCATGATATCGGATTACCTATTTTAATAGCTGTTGCTATCGTATCAGGATCATTAACCGGCACAAATTCAGTTTTATTTTTCCACATTGTATACAAGGGGTTTGCTCCTTCAGCCTGAATAACAGCCATTCTCGGAATCTTATTAATAATGCCAAGTTCATAAAGTTCCATAAGCCCCTTGCTAAGCGCTGTATTATTTCCGAGATTACCACCGGGAAGAATAAACCAGTCCGGCACCTGCCAATCCAGCTGTTGCAAAGTTTCAAATAATATAGCTTTCTGCCCTTCAATTCTAAATGGATTAATAGAATTCAGAAGGTAGATATTTAATTTATCACAAACCTTTTGTACCAGACTCATTGCATCATCAAAGTTACCCTCAATTTGCAACGTCTTTCCTCCATATGCTAAAGCCTGTGCGAGCTTGCCATATGCTATTTTTCCTGATGGAATAAAAATCACTGCTTTAAATCCACTTCCGGCAGCATAGGAAGCCATACTTGCACTTGTATTGCCGGTACTTGCGCATGCAACAATTTTTGCATTAAGCATTTTTGCTGCAGTAATACCACATGTCATTCCACGGTCCTTAAAACTTCCAGAAGGGTTTTCTCCTTCATGTTTCAAAAGAAAATTATTTAATCCGGCATATTCTCCTGCTTTTCCTGCAGGATATAACCGTGTATTACCTTCCTGTCTGGTAATAATTTCGTCATCTGGTAGATCAAGGATTAATTCTTTGTAACGCCATACACCTGAAGAGACTACCCCTCTTTTTGCACCCCAGCGTTTTTCCCAGGTTTGTAAAAGCTTTTTCCCATCAATTTTGCTTAAATCGCGCTTAACTTCCAACAGTGCGCCGCAATCACAAGTATATCTAATTTTATTTATTTCATACTTCTGGGAACACTTTATACATTCCAGCCAAATATTAGTACTCATTATCCTGCCTCAGCAACTCTCATTTAGAATCTAAAGTTTTCTTTTTTAACTTTAAAGTCGGCACACCAGTTTCTACTGTTTTCTTTGTTATGATACATTCAGAAATATCATCTCTTGAAGGCACTGTATACATAATGTCTAACATTAACTCTTCCAGTATCGCCCTTAAGCCTCTGGCACCAGTTCCTTTTTTAACAGCTTTTTCAGCAAGTGCCTCCAAAGCATCTTTTTGAAAACGCAGCTTTACATCTTCCATCTGCAATAATTTTTTAAACTGTTTAATCAATGCATTCTGTGGTTCAGTCAAAATCTTAATCAAATCTTCTTTTTTTAGTTTCATAAGAGAAGATATAATAGGCACTCTACCTATAAATTCAGGAATCAATCCAAACCTAAGTAGGTCTTCAGGTTCAGCCATAGATATTATTTCATCGCTGTCCAGAAGGTCTCTGACTTTAATATGATCTTCAGAAAGTTTAAATCCAAGAACTTGATTACCAAGCCTTCTTTTAATTATTTTATCCAGCCCAACAAAAGCTCCTCCACAAATAAATAGGATATTAGTAGTATCTACTCTAAGATATTCCTGTTGAGGATGCTTTCTTCCTCCTTTAGGTGGAATATTAGCAACAGTTCCTTCAAGAATTTTAAGTAAAGCCTGCTGAACACCCTCACCTGAAACATCGCGCGTTATAGAAACATTCTCATTTCTCTTTGAAATCTTGTCAATTTCATCAACATAAATTATTCCTATTTGTGCTTTTTCTATATCATAGTCAGCGGCACGGACAAGACTTAAAACAATATTTTCAACGTCTTCACCAACATAACCGGCTTCAGTTAGTGGTGTTGCTTCGCAAATAGCAAAAGGAACATCAATTATTCTCGCTAATGTTCTGGCTAAAAGTGTTTTCCCAGAACCTGTAGGTCCTAGCATTAAAACATTACTTTTTTCTATTTCAACATCATCGTCAATTGACTTCAAACCTTTAAGTGCTCGCTCACGATTTACCTGAAGGCGTTTGTAGTGGTTATGCACAGCTACTGAAAGGTTTTTTTTGGCTTTATCCTGTCCAATTACAAAAGTATCTAAGAATTCCTTAATCTCTTTTGGTTTAGGAACCTCAAGAGCAGGCATTGCTTTAGCATCAGGTTTTTCAGATTCTTCAGTTTTACCAAACATATCAAGGCAAACTTCAGAACAGTGCCTGCAAATAGTTGCTTTCGTAGGACTTGTAATTAGTTGTCCAACTTTGTCAGGTGTACTACCACAAAAAGAACACCTTGGTAGATCCGCATCATTGTCTTTTTTATCCGGCATTTGCTATATATCCTTATAATTACAGTACTGAATCTACAATTCCGTAATTTTTTGCTTCCTTAGCAGACATAAAAAAATCACGCTCTGTATCTTTAACTATTTTTGTCATTTTCTGTCCAGTATGTTCAGAAATAATACGATTCAGGTTTTCTCTAATTTTCAAAATTTCCTGAGCATGAATGCTGATATCCGCAGCCGTACCCTGTGCTCCGCCCCAAGGTTGATGTATCATTATCCTTGAATTAGGCAAAGCAAACCGTTTATTCTTTGTTCCGGCACAAAGAAGTACCGCTCCCATACTAGCAGCCTGTCCGACACAATATGTATTAATATCGCAGCTTAATATCTGCATCGTATCATAGATTGCAAGTCCGGCAGTTACAGAACCACCCGGGCTGTTTATATACATATTAATATCTTTTTTAGGATCATCTGACTGCAAATAAAGAAGCTGTGCAACAATTAAATTTGCAATTTGGTCATCTACCGGGGTTCCAAGTAAGATTATTCTGTCTTTTAACAGGCGCGAATAAATATCATAGCCTCTTTCTCCATTTCCTGATTGTTCTACAACCATTGGAACAAGTACTGACATCTTTCTACTCCTTATTTTATATTTAGATGTTCCTCTAAAAATCAGAGGAACATCATTTTAGGTTTTAAATTTTAAATAAAACTTAAACTTTTTCTAATCCCATAATTACAGGATTAATTACATTAAGCTTATTTAACCTTTTTTGTTTTTTTTGTTTTCTTAGGCTCTACATATTCTACTTTAGCATTTTCTGCAATAAAATCAGTAACTTTATTAATAAGAACATCATCATAAACCTGAGATATATTCCCAGAGTCAACAAGACGTTTTTTTAGATCTTCAGGTTTGTAGCCGTAGTAATGGCTCATGCTTTGAATATGTTTGTCAACTTCTTCTTCTACTACTTCAATTTTTTCTTCTTTTCCAATTTTTCTAAGCAGAAGGAAGTTTCTCAATTTTTTAGCAGCACTTTCTTTTGCTTCTTTCATCAGCTGATCTTTTTCTTTCTTTACTTCTTCTTCTACTTTTTCTTTATCTTTGCCTTCTTTGCCCTGCATTTTGGCATTAATCAAAGCATTCAGTTCATTTGTTGTAGAGTCTTGAAGCATATCCGGTGGAACAGGGAAATTCAGTCCTTTGGTCAGTATTTCTACAACTTTGGTGCGCTTAACGTTTTTATCTGAATTTTCGAGTTCCATTTCGGTCTGTTTTGTAATTCTATCTTTCAACTCGCCAAGATCTTTAACCATGAGTTTAGTACATAATTCTTCGTCAGATTTAATAGGCATTTTATGCTGAACTTCTAAAACTTTTATTTTATATTTTACAACTTTGTCAGCAAGTTCTTTTTCTGCATAGTCATTAGGAAAAGTAGCTTTAAACTTAACAGAATCACCTGCTTTAGAACCTTTTAGAACTTCGTTTATTCCGGGTATAATATCATTTTGATTCAGCCAAACATAGTTCATATCAGAATTAGCCAATCTTTTAGCAGCATCAGGAGCATCATCGGCAAGTTCTATATCAGATGTATAGGAAACTTTTAACATATCTCCATCTGAAGCGCGAGCATCAACCTTTTCGAATTTTCCGTAGATTTCACGGAAATAATCTATGCGGCTTTCTATTTCTTTCTCATCAACAGCCTGTTTTTCAAGTTCAATGCTTATTCCTTTATACTCAGGTATATTAATTACCGGAGCAATGTTAAAGCGAAGTGTGAACGTAAAATCCGTTCCAAGCTTTAATTCTGGTGATTTATCTTTTGGAAATGAATATGATAATAGATCTTCACCCTGGTCTTTAGAAGCTTTTTGAAATGAAGCTGAAAGCAGTTCTTTCAAAGTTTCTTCTTCTATCTTTTTTTTATAAAGATTTTTAATAACGTGAACAGGTGCTTTACCAGCTCTGAAACCGGAAAGTTTAGCTTCTTTTGCAAATTGTTTTGCAATTCTGTTGTATCCTGATTCCACTTTTTCTGCCGGAATAGTAATATCCACCTGTTGAAGACACGGTTCTAATTCTTTTGTTTCTACTTTGATAGAGTCATTTACAATATTAGCAACTAAATCCATTGTGCTACACTGCCTTTCATAAAATTCTTTTTAGTTATATATATTATTTTAAAAAACACAAAATAAGATTGTAATTTAGTTTAAAATCATTTTTTTTCTAACTCATGCCTTATTATTTTTGTTTTTTTTGTATTTTTGTTGTCAAAAGGACTCTATTTTATATGTTTTTTAACGAAAGCGTACATCTTTACTCTATTTTTAGGATTAATTTATAATTCAAGGGGTTGCGACATCAAAACTTTATACTAGATTAATCAGTTCGAATTTATTGTACAAAATCT
>Ga0075121_1002689_pt1 | contig 9996 bp, 7 predicted proteins | sample AntAceMetag02UKG_FD_69793 | JGI IMG/M metagenome (GOLD analysis project Ga0075121, IMG submission 69793) | Saline lake microbial communities from Ace Lake, Antarctica - Antarctic Ace Lake Metagenome 02UKG | ecosystem: Environmental > Aquatic > Non-marine Saline and Alkaline > Saline | place... | reverse complement strand
CCATCCTATCATAGGCGGATGATCAAAATATGAAAGTTGCAGATTCTTGCCCCAGAGAAAGTAATATGCTTCATCGGGAATGATGTTGAGTCCGATGGTGTAGACTAATTTGAATATGGTCAGCGCACCGATGAAGATGAACGCTTTTTCATCGTAACTTAGCTTATTTTGTCTCATCGGTCTCATCCTTAAAGGTCCAGAAATAATGTATGATATAATTCACAAATGTGATGATCACGATCGCAATAAATTTGGAGATCAGGTCGTTGATTTTAAATAATTCTGTGAAAAATATCATAAATAGATTCTGCGCTATGCCGGTTATGATCATCGAGGAGTTATATTTGAGAAGCCGTGCTACAAAACTGCGTTTTGTCTTTGCAGGATTATCCTTCCATGTCCAGAAATTATTGAGCAGGAAATTATTTATGATTGATATCTCAGTAGCGATCACGCCGGCAAAAATATAGTGCATTCCCGCAAGTGTGAGGAGGTACTGCACGCCGAGATTCACCACTGTGCCGCTTCCGCCCACAATGCCGAATTTGACGAACCGCTTTAAATGATTCTTACATAATCTTTGAATAAATGAATTTGCCATAGTTCTGGTTTCTTAAACCTAAAGCAGAATTTTCTTGTCCAGAAAAGAATACCTTGCAATAAATGAGCCATGAAAACCGAACTCTTTCCTGTCATTAAATTCTTCAAAAAAGTAGAATCAACAAATGGACTTGCACAGCAATATTTGGAGAACTCTATTTATCAAAACAATTTCGTGGTATGCGCGAGAGAGCAGACTGGTGGGAAAGGTAGACTGCAAAGAAGCTGGTATTCGCCGATCGGAGGGTTGTATTTTTCACTCGGATTTCCCACAATGCAGTTTCCTTCATCAATTACACTTTTTAGTGGAGTCGTAATTCATAAGGTGTTGAGTGCAGCATTTCCCGAACTTTCTTTTTCAATCAAATGGGCTAATGATATTTTTGTGATGGGTAAAAAAATCGGTGGCATACTTACTTCTTCAAATATCCACGGTACGATTATAGGAATTGGCATTGACTGTAATATCGAAAGAATTCCTGAACATCTTAGAAAAATTGCAACTTCGCTTATGATCGAAACGAACAAAAAGGTAGCAATAAAAAGACTCCTGAAAGTGATTCTCAAAACCTTCGAAGAGAATCTACAGTTTTTTAACGAATTCGGATTTTCTCATTTTGTTGAATATTTTGAGAAATTTCACTCACTCACAAATAAGAAAGTTGCAATTTATTCAGGTGACAGGCAATTGGTTGGTAAGGTGAGAGGTATTACGGACGAGGGTGCGCTGAAGCTGGAAACCGAGAACGGCTTAGAGACAATTCTCTCTGCCGATAAGATTGACATACTGAACTGAGTTTTACGTTTGTACACCCATGCCCCGGTAGCTCAGCAGGATAGAGCACCGGTTTCCTAAACCGTAGGTCGGAGGTTCGAATCCTCTCCGGGGTACCATTTTACAATTTGCTATTTCACCACAGAGAGCACAGAGAAATAGTAATAAATAATTTGATCTAGAAGAAACTATCTAATGCACTTGGATATTGGTTATTCTCTTTTTGATATTGGATATTCAGATTCTTTCAATAGATTTTTGATATTCTTCACACTTCGTGAACCTCAGCGTGACAATATTTTTATCTCTTCAGTTTATACATCGTCCTGATCAAAAATGAGGAGTCGTCTTTCATCATGCCAAGCAGTTCAATGCTTTCCGATGTATCAATTTTAAGAAATCCACGCGCAACGACCACCCTGACTTTTTCAGATGGAGAATCCATATACTCTTTAAGAATATGTGTGCTTCTACTTGTTCCAATAGTGCCCAGTGCAGCCAGCACACTTCCCGTATATCTCTTGTCTGGCATTACTATGAGAAGTGTATCAATCATCGTTGAATCCTTCAGTTCACCAAGAAGTGCAATGGCATTGCGAACCGTCACACTATCTTCGAGTGCATGAAGGGCTTTCGGCAAATATTCTTTAAAAATTTCGGATTTTTTTGCAAAATTCAAAATTGCCCGATATTCCAGTGAACCTTTTGTGTCGAGTTTGTTTTCGAAGATGTATTTTGATGCGTATTCATCTCTTTCTAATAAAATATCAGCAGCTTTGGCGACTCTTTTTGCACTGCTTCCCACGCCCCACTCAGATGCGATAGAGAAAATTTCTTTGATGGAAGCGAGAGAATCAACTGTTGCGGCATCTTGTTCTGCTTTTTCTTCCATTGCCGGTTTCTCCTCGACAACCATGAGTGTATCCCATCCCACCCCATAAGTACCGTAAGTCCACGTCGCATCATTTTGATATTTTTCAATATACCCGCTTGTGTCCGAAGAAATGGGATAGATGTCCGTTCCTCCCGTATCGAGAAATATACCTATGCTTCCTGTATTTCGAGCAGTATTAGCATACCCAAAATTGCTGGAAACATTTCTCTCATATCTGTCATTACCACAGGCATCGAGAAATAGAGCAACCGAATTGGTCAATCCGAGCCCATTTCCGCCTTCTACAGAATAGATATCATCTCCTTTTCTATCGATTAGATATCCGACCGCATAATCGTGCGCTGCTCCCTGCCCGGGTCCGTGCTTGGAGTAATAATGATCCTCGCCTTCTCCATCATACAGAAATCCACCTGCAAGATGAATGCCGCTGCCCTGGGGATAGTACACTGCGGTATAGAAATCATTTCCCGTTTTGTCTATGATTATTCCAAGTGCATACCAGTAGGCAACTGCCTGGCTATAAACAGCTCCCTGATAAACATCATTTCCTGTTTCATCATACAGAACACCAATGCCCCCTCCAAGATAAGGGCGTACGCCAAAGCCGAAGCCCTGCGAAAGAGCCCGATGATCGAATGGTGCAAGAGGAACATGCAGATATTTACCACCAGCATAATAGAGGTCACTTCCATCTATATCGATAAGGAATCCTGCTGCGAGAGGTCCGGCAAATCCTTCTCCCAATTCTGTTGTTGAATAATGATCACAGCCCTTTTCGTCAATCAATACATTTAAACCAAATGTCGCTGCTGCAATACTATTCAATCCTCCATCATAGATATCATTGCCCTCCATATCGTGGGCTAACTGATAACCAAGAAACGAACTGAGCGTGTAGTCGTCTCCTATATAAATATCATCGCCGGAGACATCACGGGAAATGCCTATGCCGGCAAATACATGGAATAAATTTCCAATTTTATCATTACGGTATGTGTCATCACCCTGCACGTCGAGTACCCAGTAAAAGGGATGTCCCCAACCTGTATTCAGAGAAGCTTTGTACAGATCATTTCCTGAAGGATCAAGAATAAATGAAAATTGTTCATCGTATCTATCTGCCTGCGAAGTGCCGATGCACATCAAACCAAAGGAGGAATCATGTATCAGTCTTTTCTTGTTTTGAAATGTCATATTCTGCACATTTTCTTTGAGAATATCAAAACCCTTTTGTGAAATGTTTGCCGCATACATCAGTGAAGGAAAATCAATTTTTTTAAGTATCGGAATCACATCTTCTTCGATGCTTAGACTGTCATATTCGGTTATCTGATTCTCTTTATAAAACGATTCGTATCGAAGTGAATCCTCCTCTTCCTGCCACATAGAATATGATAAATAGGTGAGGATATCCTTTTCTTCAACAGTAATTGCTCCCCATGTTTTCTGATAAAAAAAATCTGCGAATTCCCAGACATATTCAACATAACCGAATATATCTTCGGACTCGTCGACATGATCTTTGAAATAATTCTCAAAGATACTGTCATCAAAAGAATCTATCCATTTTGCCTGAAAGAGAATATCGGCATACTCGCAGATCATTTCAGACGGCTCATGCGTTTCGCACAGAATTTCAGTTTTATCCACAAATTTAGGGAACTGCAACGGATTGTTCAGAATTTCGATCACTATCGGAAGTTTGAATTTTGTGTCCCGCGACCAATCCTTCAGAAAGTTGAGCGATTGAAGTGACATGTCATTCTGCTCGAGAAGTGTCTTCATGAGACCGATTTCGTTATCATTCAACGCCTCTGCGGTGAGTGAAAATGCAATACACATAAAAACTAAAATTATAGTAATCTTCTTCATTATAGCCCTTTATAAAATTATTTTTTCAGTAAACTGTCGTTCAATATCTCGCGTGATGCCTTGGAGTTCTTTTCTGTCCTTCATGTTAAAATATTTCCTTTATCACTTTGGAGAAGCCGCTGCATTGATTTGATGCGGTGCGTTTGTATTTATTTTTCAACTCGATCGGAGCATTCTCTACGACATAACTGTGTGCAGTCCAATCGAGAAGCTCAATATCATTATAATCATTTCCAACACTAAAGGTGTCTTTCTGGGAGATATCAAGATGAGTACAAAGCCATTCGGCAGCATGCCCCTTCGAAACATTCTTCGGAAATATCTCTATCCAGAGAGATTTGTGGTCAATGGGAGAGGTCGTCCTTATTACCCTCAGATCAGACAGCAGTTTTCTTAGCATTTCGAATTTTTCGACGTCCTCCGGTATTACTGCGAGAATCTGTGACGCTTTTTCGATATGGTTTTCTTCCGAAGAGAGAGGTGAACCGTAGTCTTTATAATAAGAAAACCTGCGATCAAAATCATTGTTTTCCGTACTGAATTTCTGATAATGAAACCTGTGATTTTCCGGGACCGGATTGTGTATCATATGGTCGATATTATGAAGATCGAGTGTGCGCCTGACTTTTGCGATCTCATCCTTTGAAAGAAAGTGAGAGCAGAGTATTTCCTTTGTATTCCAGTTTATGATCCCCACTCCACAGGAAAAAATGATATAATCAAAATGTGGGAAATCATCTTCAAATATTTTGCTTAATGAATAAAGCGATCTGCCGGTTGCGAGCACACGCACAATGTTTCTATTCCCTAGCTCTTCGAGAACTGCAAGGTCTTCTGTGCTTATAGTTCTATCGTGTCTGAGCAGCGTCCCGTCGAGGTCGGTGAAGATAATTTTGCAATTTTTCATTATTTTTTAATATTTCTATAATTTTGATATATTTTATGTGTTCAATATCTTTGTAAATAAATTTGACCAAATACACTGCAGTTCAGAAAGTGGGCGAAGCAATGGACAAGGATCAGAACAATGGATGTTGAGCATATTCGAAAAATAGATAAGTGGCTTGGAATTCCCATGTGTGCGGTTATTACTATTCTCTATAAAATCCGCACATTGTTCAAGCCGTCATTGAAAAAGCCGGTTCACCCAAAAAATATCTTGTTTGTTGAGCTTTCAGAAATGGGGTCAGCAATACTCGCCTATTCAGTTCTACAAAAGACAAAGGAACTTTTCCCGGACGCCGCTATTTATTTCCTGATATTTGAGGAGAACAAAGAAAGTGTGTATATTACAGAAGCTCTTCCTGAGGAAAATGTTCTTACCATAGATTGTTCGAATTTTTCAAGGTTTGTTTCCTCTACTCTTTCTGCATTAAAGACGTTTCATAAGCTCCATATTGATACCTATATTGATATGGAACTTTTTTCCCGCGCGACCAGCATCATATCGTATCTCTCCGGCGCACATAATCGTGTAGGATATTTTAAATTTCACATGGAAGGTCTCTATCGTGGAAATTTCCTCACACACCGGGTAACCTACAATCCGCATCAGCATATCTCATATAATTTTTATAATCTTTTATATTCCCTGACAGCTCCTCATGAAGAATATCCAAAACTTAAAAAACACATTGAAGACATCCCCCATGTGCCGCATATTGCATCGTCCGATGAAGCAAAAAAAAATATTTTCTCGAAATTGCAAGAGGAAAATTCTGAAATAAATGAGACCTCCAGGCTGGTTATATTTAATCCGAATGCAGGGATACTTCCCATCCGTGCCTGGCCCCTTGAAAAATACACCGAACTTGCCCAAAGACTATCCGTACTGGAGAACACATTTATCGTCATTATGGGAGTAAATAAGGCATCAAATGATGCAAAGATTATTCGGCACGTTGCTCCGGATAGGATAATCGATCTGACAAATAAAACTACGTTGCGGGAAATAATCGATCTTTTCAACATATCCGATGTGCTTGTAACCAATGATTCCGGACCTGCTCATTTTGCGAGCTTGACCCCTATTACAAATATCGTTTTCTTCGGACCGGAAACACCACAATTATATGGACCTCTCGGAGAGAATTGTCATGCTTTATATACTGATTTCGGCTGCAGTCCGTGCGTGAGTGCATTCAATCACAGAAAAACAACATGCAAAGATAATCAATGTGTGAAGGCAATTCCTGTCGATACCGTATATGATCTTGTCGTGAAAAATTTATAGCACCCGCCTTATTTGATGACCATTTTATTTCAAAAATCAATACTTCTATGAAGTAGGAATATCTATATTTCATGGCATTTACCGGAATAGATCTTACACGCGGAAACCTCGTTAAAAACCTGGTGAAGCTCTCTCTACCAATCATGTTCTCTAATTTCTTACAAATGTTCTACAATCTGACAGATGCTTTCTGGCTTGGAAAATTGGGTGATCATGCTCGGAATGCTGTTTCTGTGGCAGGACTTGCCTTCCCCCTGATCTTCTTCCTCTCATCCTTCGGCTTTGGTTTTGTAATTGCAGGCACTTCTCTGATCGCCCAGTACAAGGGTGCTAATAAAATGGAAAAAATGAAAGAGGTTGTCGGTCAATTTGTTTTGATCATGGTAATTTTTTCGATTTTGTTTATTGTTATTGGATTTCTCCTTATAAATGATATATTGCACCTTCTTCAAACCCCGGATGAGATCTTCGCTCTGGCTAAGCAGTTTATTACCATCATCCTTATGGGTATGATATTCATGTTTATATTTCTCTCATACCAGAGTTTTTCCCATGGGCTTGGTGACACTATCTCTCCGATGAAAATTCAGATCATCTCTGTGAGTTTGAATCTAGTGCTCGATCCGCTTATGATATTCGGTATCGGATTTTTCCCGAGGATGGAAACAGTCGGTGCGGCATGGGCAACGCTCATCTCCAGAGGTGTCGCTGCAGTTATTGCAGTAATATTTCTCTTCAGAAAAACTCCTTACATTATACCAAAATTACCTGATATCAAGCCGGCAAAAGAGATGCTGATGAGAATATTAAAAATAAGCATCCCTGCCTCTCTTGCGCAGTCCATGACGAGTTTTGGGTTCATTATACTCCAGGGATTTGTCAACTCTTTCGGCACTATTGTGATGGCAGCGTATGCGATAAACAATCGTATTATCAGCTTCTTTATGATGCCTGCAATGGGAATCAGCAATGGACTTGCTTCTATTATCGGGCAAAATATTGGCGCTCAAAAAATAAGACGGGCAGAGAAAAGTGTCACTGTCGCATTCCTGCTTGTGTGCGCCATCATGTTTACTGGAAGTTTACTTGTGTATTTCTTTGGTGGCTCCATCACACAATTCTTCATTAATGATCCTCAGGTCGTTGATGTAGGCAGAAGAATGTTCAAGGTGACACCTATTGCTTCGTTTATTTTCGGTATTTTATTCGTGTTTATTGGCACCTTTAATGGAGCAGGTCACACAAAACCGGTCATGCTGCTTAATGTCGGGCGGCTATGGTTTATCAGAATACCGCTTGTATACATTCTCTCTGGTACTGTTCTCAACATTGCATTCCTCAAGGACAGTTTCCTCTATCCAATACTTTATCGCCTTTCACTCCCGCTTTCAACGTACCCTTATGAGTCGCTTTGGTGGTCGATGGTCGTGAGTAATTTCATTTGCAGTATTATCGCTTATATGATCTATAAAAGAGGAAGTTGGAAAGAACCGCTAATAGCTACATAAAGCGCAATTATGGTTTTAAATAATATATTGACAGCTTTAAGGTCTTTCCTCGTTTTCAAATCAAATATTTGGGCTCGTACATAAATCTAATTATCTAGGATGAAAATGGAAAAATTACCGATAACTGTTTTGTATGTTGAAGATGAGACTGTCGTCCTGTTTTCTGTGACAGAAATGTTAAAACGCAGAGTTGAAAATGTCCTTTCTGCCATTGATGGAGAAGAGGGATTCGATCTCTTTAAAAAGCACTCTCCCGATATAGTCATTACAGATATAAATATGCCGAGAATGAACGGACTGCAAATGGCTCGGAAGATCAAACAGCACAATCCGGACATTCACATCTACTTGCTTTCTGCCTATCCTCAACCGGATTATCTGCTCGAAGCGATCGATATTGGCGTGAAGGGATTCTTAAAAAAACCACTTGATAAAGAAAAGTTGTTCTCGATCCTTGGTGAGCTTTCTGAGCGATCAATGCTCAAAGAAACGGTTCAACGGCAAGAGCAAGAACGAGAAATGAGTGAAGAAAAATTCCGTACACTTGCCGAAAACATTCCTGGAACTGTCTATATATATGAAATGTGCAAAGACGGTAAAACCCGCATTATGCACTATCTTGGACCTGGTTTTCGAGAAATGGTTGGCGAAGAATTTTCAAAAAATATCAATTATGATGCGAATGCCTTTTTTGATTATGTTCATCCTGAAGATTATGACGGCTTACAGACAGCTGCTGAAAAAGCCCTAAATAATAACGAGCCCTTGAGTTATGAATACAGAATGCAATCCACAGAAGGGAACATTATCTGGGTCCGCTCAATATGCAGGGGGATGAAGCTCGAGAATGGAAATACATTCTGGCAGGGAGTGCTTCTTAATATAAGCGATCGAAAAAAAACTGAAGAGCAAATAAAAAATAATGAAGCATTCAGCAATGCGCTTTTTGAATACAATCCCGTTGAAACGATTATCGTTGATAAGCACGGCAGGATTGTACGATATAACAGTTCTATACAAGAAAATCGCAGCAGAGTCCCTGAAATTGGAGACGTGTTGTACAAAGATTATGCGGCAAAACACAACATAGAGATGTATAATACTCTTATGAATTGCATCAAGAATAATGAAAGAAAAGTCATCCCGAACACTATATATCGCAAGGGTGAGAAATCCGAAAAACATCTTCATATTACGATCGCTCCATTTCCTGAAGGAGCAATAATAACTTCCCGCGATATTACAAGACAGGTACGCGCTGAAGAGCTTCTCAAGCAGGAAATTGAGCAGAAAGAACTCCTTATTAAAGAAATAAACCATCGCGTGAAAAATAATTTTGCCCTTGTATCAAGTCTTCTCGCAATACAACAGCAGAATATCGAAGATAAAAAGGTAAGAGATATCTTTGAGGAAGCTCAAAACAGGATCCAGTCAATAGCCCTTGTACATAAACTACTCTATAGCTCGGAGAATCTTGCACATATAGATTTTTCTACTTACATAACTTCACTCATCAGGCAACTCAGAGGTGGATTCGAAGACGAAACATGTCAGATATCATTTGATCTGGATATACAAGAAGTAGCACTCGATATTGCAAAGGCAATTCCTTGCGGGCTCATAATAAATGAACTCATTACCAATGCGTTTAAGCATGGATTTAATGATAGAGACACCGGTGTGATCTCAGTAAAAATGCATTACCTGGAAGCTAAACAAGCTGAATTCATTGTTGCGAATGATGGCAATCCCTTCTCCGCCGATATAGATTTTCGTAAAACACAAACTCTCGGTCTCCAACTTGTTACCAGTCTGGTTGAGCAAATAGGAGGAACCATCGAACTCGATAAAAGCAAAGGAACTAAATTTATTATTACATTCAATACATAATTATTTACATGTTTTTTCATGAATTTATTTTTACCTCAATAGAAGTAATAGCAATATAGGAGTCACATATGAGCTCATGCTCACACTATGATACAAGAGAAACAAAAGGAACTCCCTCAACTGAAAATGTAAAAACGATGCGAGATCGCTACCTTTCAGAACCGATGTCGGTTGATGTCGAATATATGAAATTTTACACACAAGCACATAAAGAATCAGACGG
>Ga0075121_1002688_pt1 | contig 9996 bp, 7 predicted proteins | sample AntAceMetag02UKG_FD_69793 | JGI IMG/M metagenome (GOLD analysis project Ga0075121, IMG submission 69793) | Saline lake microbial communities from Ace Lake, Antarctica - Antarctic Ace Lake Metagenome 02UKG | ecosystem: Environmental > Aquatic > Non-marine Saline and Alkaline > Saline | place... | reverse complement strand
ATGCAGCGCTCATTTTTTCATAATTTTGATATATAAAGTATGATGTCAATTCTACCGCCGTAGGAATGATCTCCTGAACTTGTTTGTTTTCTTCTTCCAGAAAATTCATCAACACGAATTCTTCCAGAGGCATTGTAAGTTCGGAGGCGGATTCATACGCTTCTGGGAGAATGCCAACACGCATTCGAGGAAAATTCTCAGAGTCCAACAACTCGATCACGGATTTCAGCCCGTTATGTCCGGCATCCGAACCTCGTCGGCGAATCCTAATCTTTCCCAGCGGTATATGCACATCATCTAATATTATTAAAAGATCACTTTTTTTTATATCATATTCCTTCATGACAGATGACACTGCCAGTCCGGAAAGATTCATATAGGTGAGAGCTTTAAGAAAAAGCCACTCATCTTTTCGGGCGAGAAGATATTTTTTGAACTTCTTAAAAGGAGGAACCCTTAATTTCTCACAAACGGCATCAAGTATCATGAATCCGATATTATGCCGTGTGGATTCGTATTCAGGTCCCGGATTTCCAAGCCCGACAATTAATTTCACGTATATTATTCTTGTTTATTCTGCCGATTCTTTCTCAGCAGCTTCTGCACTTTTTTCTTCAGCACCTTCAGCAGCTTCTTCACCCTCAAGCTCTTCTTCATCTTCTTCAACTTCCATCTTAGGAGCCAATATTGAAACCAGGGTTGTATTCGATGGCTGAAGGAATTCTACATCAGGATACTTCTCCTGAATATCTTCAATATGAACCGAATCACCGATCTGAAGTTCGGAGACATCAACCTCAATAGCGTCTGGAAGATTTTTTGGCATACAGCGGATTTGAAGCTCACGAATTCCAGTATCAATCATGCCGCCTTCTTTGATTCCGGGAGCAACACCAAGGGTAACAACGGGGATTTCAACATCAAGACTCTGTCCAGCAGTAACTTCCTGAAAATCGAGATGTACAATTGCTCTTGTGACAGGATCGATCTGCATATCACGCACGAGGCATCTGTATTCTTTCTTTCCTATCTGAAGGAAAACAAAGCTTTGATGTCCAAGACTCTCTTTATAATAATGATAGAAATCCGCATAATCAATTTCAAGGGGCACTGATTCCATGCCGCTTCCGTACAAAATTGATGGAATTTTATTTTCGCTGCGCACCAGTTTGGCAGCTTTCTTACCAGTTTCTCTTTTTACAGCTTTAATTTTCATAGTTTATATAACCTCATCTTCTATATCTTCTATTTTGAACAAGACGCTTACCGATTCCTCGTTATGGATTCTCAAGATCGCTTGAGAAAGAAGAGATGCAATAGAAAGCTGCTTTATCTTTGAGCTTTTATTTTTCTTTTCACCGAGAGGAATAGAATCAGTAACAACTAATTCATATATATTGGATTTATCAATTCTTTCCACTGCATCACCGCTCAAGACTGCGTGGGTGCAGGCACAATAAACCTTTTTAGCACCCTCACCCTTGAGAGCATCAGCCATTTTGATGACAGAATTTCCGGAATCGATAATATCGTCAATGATTATGGTGTTTTTATTTTTCACTTCACCGACTACGTTTAGAAGCTCCAACTTCCCCTTATTTCCCAAGCGACGTTTATCACCAATAGCAATAGTTGCATTGAGCCCCTTGCCAAGCATTCGTGCTCTCTGCGTTCCACCAGTATCAGGAGCAACCACTACGCAATCTTTAAGATTAAGGGGTTGGAAATAACTGAGAAATATCGGCAACATGGAAAGGTGGTCTACCGGAATATCAAAGAATCCCTGAATCTGCTCTGCATGAAGATCGAAAGTAACCACTCGATTCGCACCGGCAACAGTAAGAAGGTTTGCCACAAGCTTTGCAGTTATAGGCACGCGGGGCTGATCTTTCTTGTCAGAACGGGCATACCCGTAATACGGTATAACAGCAGTGATCCTGCCGGCAGAAGCCCTGTGCAGTGCATCGATCATGATAAGAAGTTCCATAAGATTGTCGTTGACCGGCATGCAGGTCGGCTGAACGATAAAAACATCCGTACCCCGCACATTATCCAGGACTTTCACAAACGTATTATCATTTGAGAATTTGAAAACCTCAGCGCGGCTGAGGGGCAATCCGGCATGTTCGGCAACTTTCTGAGCCAATTCCGGATTTGAATTTCCTGCAAAAACATGAATTTTTGATTTCATAATTTAATTCTCTGTGTGCTCAATTTTGGTTTCAAATAACCAGTATCTGTATTTTTCGAAAAAATTTTTTGCGATCAAAAGCTTCTCTCTCGAAGAAAAAATTCCGAAAACCGTTGAACCACTTCCTGACATTAAGCTTCCCATTGCACCCAAATGAATAAGGTGATTTTTGATATCCTGCAATATGGGGTAATGAGCAAAGACCCCCTGTTCAAGTCCATTGTACAGGTTTTTACAAATTGCAGTGGCGTCATTGTTGATGAGGGCAGCGACCATAGCTGTTTTCGTCTCTTTGTGAGGTCTGCTTATTACAGACCACGAGTAGGCATTCCTGCTGGCAATCTCAATACCGGGATTTATTAGGAGTATGTTCTCGATATGTGGAGTAGGAAAAGTATCTTTGACAATCTCACCTCTTCCGCTGAGAAGAGTAGTTTTATGATCTAAGAAGAAATTGATATCGCTCCCAAAAAGTGAGACAATTCTATGCAAATCTGCGAGAGATAGATTGAGGTTCCATAATGAGTTGAGAACCTGAATTGTGACCGCAGCGTTTGAACTGCCGCCCCCCAATCCTGCCGAGAGAGGGATGTTCTTTTTTAGTTTAATTTCAACACCATGTTTCACATTATATGTATCTTTTAAAAAACAAGCAATTTTGTAAATAATATTCTCTGATTCTTGAAGCGTGTCAGAGGTGCAATAAATTTTTACCTCAGATTTATATGTCAATCTAAATATCAGAAGGTCTGCAAGGGAGATAGGCGCAATAATGGTCTCAACTTCGTGGAAGCCATCATCCCTTTTCTGAAGGATATCAAGAAAGAGATTAAGCTTTGCTCGAGAATTTTGAGTGGCCTTGATTTTTTCTCTTTTTCTTTTTTGCACCTTTTTCGTCGTCGTCGTAGTAATAATAGTAGTAGTAATAGTAATATTTATATCCGCTATAATATTTTTTTACTTCGATACCGTTTACCACAACACCAGCAGCTTTCACATCAATATTCTTAAGAAGGCTCTTAGCTTGCTCAATGATCTCCCGCTCTGTAGAGTTAACGCGTATTACGAGAACAAGCTGATCAACTTTTTTGGACAGGATCAGCGCGTCGGTCACGGCAATAATTGGCGGGGAGTCCACGATAATATAATCATATTCTTCACGCAATTTTGCAAACAGTTCGTCCATTTTATTTGAGGAAAGGAGTTCAGAAGGATTTGGAGGTACATGACCAGCAGTAATGATATCAAGATTGTCCAGACCAGAAGGCTTGATAATGTCATGAATATCAATTTCATCGGTTGTGAGGTATCGGGAAAGCCCGTTATCTCTGGAAATGTTAAAAAGATTATGAACCATTGGACGTCGCATATCGCAATCGATCAGAACAGTTTTTGAGCGCATTTGAGAGAGCGTGATCGCCAGGTTACTGCTTGACGTGGACTTACCTTCTTTAGGTCCGGAACTCGTGACAAGAAAAATCCTTCCGCCACCAGGTACTTTGGCTGGTAATGAGACGGCATTTGTTCTGAAGGTTCTGTATGCTTCTGCAATAGGTGATTTGGGACTATAATGAGGAACAAGACGGGCGATCATCTGCCGTTGAGTAGTGGCCAGTTCCTGTAGTTTTTCTTGATCCTTTGTCTTAGCCATCATATCTTTAATATCGGCAAGCTGCTTATCATCAAGAGGAATATCGGGAATCGTGCCAAGTATAGGCAATTTAACGTATCGTTCCACGTCAGAGAGATTATTTAATTTTGTGTTAAGAGATTCGATGAGGAATGCAGCTCCTATGCCGAGACCAAGACCGAGTAATAATCCAATGAGAATATTCATTTTTACTTTTGGAGAAACGGGAAATTTTGGAAGAGTTGCACGGTTAATAATCCGGATATTGCTTAATTTTCCTTCTTCGGAAATCTTTGCTTCTTCATAACGCTGCACGAGCATGCTGTATACTTCTTCATTAATTGCCTTGGATCTTTCCAGTCTTGCAAGCTCGAGTTCTGCATCAGGAAGTCCGGACATTCTCACAGAATATTCTTCTACAACAGTCTCAAGCCCTGCAACTTTAGCTGTGGCAGTTTGGAAATTAACTTCTGAAGAGATGATGTCGGTGATTAATTCCTGTCTTCTATCAAGAGGATTAAAAGAATATTTATTCACTTCAAGTATTTTATCTATTTCGGATTTCATCTGGAGCTTAATATTATCGATTTCATTTTGAAGAGAAATAAGCTGTGGATGATTCTGAGTGTACCCTTTTTTTGTCAGGAAAATTGCAAGTTGGCTTTCGCTTTCAATGAGTTTTTGGCGTAATTGCTCGAGAACAGGAGAGGAAATAGAAACCATCTCTACACCAAGAGTTTCATCAACCTTTGTGAGTTCCCCTTTTAGATAAGTAAGCTTTTTTTCTACTATCTGTAATTCGGTTTGAGCGGAACTCAATTGCGCCTCAAACTCAACCATATTAATGATCATCTCTTTTGTCTCTTCGGAAAGAGCGAACACTTCGTTTGCGATCTTGTATGCTCGCAGGTCTTCTTCAGAGATTGCTAATTTTTTTGAGGTCACATCAAGCTGTTTTTCTAGAAATTCACGCACGCTTGTTACTTCTGCACGGGCATATTTCAAGCTTTCATCCTGATAGCTGTCCATAACTGCATTTACAGCTTCTTGGGCTTCAGTTGGATTTGTAGATTTAAAAACAACATCGACGATATCCACTTCTCGTTGTGCAGAAATTTCGATTTCTTTTGCTAATATTCCTGAGGGATTATCAGATGAAAGGATTGGAAAATTTTCGGCAACAGGATTTCTTTTGAGCTTTTCAACAGCACTTTCCATAACAGAAGGGCTTTTTATGACTACTATCTGGTTGTTTACGTCATTACGACCAAAGCTACCGGCACTGAAAAACATATCCGTTTGTTTGTTGAGCTCTAAAAGTATTTTTCCGTTACTTTCGTAGATGCGCGGAGCACGGGCTGTATAATATATTGTTGCAACCATTACAACCACAAAGATAATAGCGATGAGCTTTATATGACGAAGGATTATTCTATAATAATCTCTTAGTTTGATTTCTTGTTCTTGTTCAGGAAATTGATCCATATGTCTCTCTCGGTCTATTTGTTTTGAATTGTTAAATACAAGTTATAAATACTCAATACAGTTGCAAATTTGGCGATGAAGTCTGCAACCCGTTCCATACCATAGAAAACAGTGCCTGACACAACAACTGTATCACCTGGTTTGAGAACTGGAATTAAGCCAAAATTTCCTGTATCAAGATATTTTTTTATATTAATCCAAATTACTTCACCCTGTCCGGCTTCTTCATTGGGACGAACAATTCTGATTTTTGACAATTTTGCGTCTTCGGTGGGACCTCCGGCAAGCGACAAAAGGGTGAGCAGATCGGTATCATCGGGTACGAGATAGAATCCAGGTTTGCGAACCTGTCCCCATATCTGGGTGTAAATTCGCAGCTGTTCTTCATCGCCCATTGTGCCGGAATAAGAATATGCCGAATTTCCAGTCGGCGAAGTTATCGTAGGACTATCCTGCGCGAAACAGGTAGTACTAAGTACTATAAAACTAATTATTATTACAAAAAGGTGTTTCATATGAACTCCCTTTACTAGTGTGGGTGTAAATTTTCAATTGATAATTTTCCGTCAATTTATTTATTGAGTAAAATTGATAATGCGTTCTTCTGATTCCGAGCCGACAGCTTCTCCTATAATAAAGAAAGCGTCAATTCTCCATATGTAGCTGTAGCCTGGAATGGGAACAAAATCAATCTCAGAGATATTAAAACTTGTGTCACCGGGGATGAGATTTTTTGAGTATACAAGACTATGTGTGGTGTCATAGAATAGAATTCTATAGGTATAACCCAATCCATCCCATGAAAAATCTATTGACTCATTCACAGAAAAGGTGCCGTTATTTACAGGGGCTTGCAAACCGGGTACTTCAATAAGTCTATAGGAGACCGTGTCGGAATTTGTGGAGTTTCCTGCTTCATCAAAAGGAATGATAAAGTATGACCATGTCTTCTGGATGACCGGCTCCTCATATCCTAAAAATTTATCATAATAAGTGGAAGAATCGGGAATAAAAGGAATTTGTTCTACAAAAGTAGTATCTCCATATTCATTAAATCGCCAAACATCAATATGATGAATATCGCCATCTTTTTGGAGTGGGGTGTCATCCCATTGGATCTTCATCCAATTATAATTGAGATTTCCTGCAGGATAGGCATCGATTCCGTTGTTTTTATCCGTATAAGCACAGCCTGGATCACCAGGGTCACATTCATGCGGGGTCATTTCTACCTTTGAAGGAGGAATGATGTCTTCATTTTCTGCTTTGTCATAACTACAAGCAAATGACATGAGAACAATTACAAATATAACAATTACTTTTATCAATTTCATACTTTTCTTTTTTCATGTGCAACAATTTACTGTCAAACTTTTTAATAAGTAGTTAAGATAAATTTCAATATGAAAAAAAATTGACGAAAATTACTGTATTCTACAAACCAACATACACATAAATTGTTTTTTAGGAGCATCTATGGAATATCCATTTAGAAAGATCGAATCAAAGTGGCAAAAGATTTGGGAAGAGAATCGTACCTTTTATGTTGATATGGACGATCCAAGAGAGAAATTTTATCTCTTATCAATGTTCCCATATCCCTCAGGCGTGCTTCATATGGGGCATGTTTCAAATTACTCAATTGCCGATGCCATAGCACGTTATAAGATAATGAATGGGTTTAAGGTGCTCCAGCCAATGGGATATGACAGCTTTGGTATGCCGGCAGAGAATTTTGCGATTGAACATCATTCCCATCCTGAGATCACGACTCACGAGAATATCGATAAAATGCGGAAGCAGTTCAAAATGGTCGGGTTTGCTTATGATTGGGATCGTGAAGTGATCACCTGCGATGCTGATTATTATAAGTGGAACCAGTGGTTTTTCCTGAAAATGTATCAAACGGGGCTTGTGTATAAGAAATCCTCTTTTGTGAATTGGTGTCCGAGCTGCCAGACCGTGCTGGCAAACGAGCAGGCAGAAGGCGGCATCTGCTGGCGATGCGATTCCAAGGTCGAGCAAAAAGAAATAGAGCAATGGTTTATAAAGATCACAGATTATGCAGAAGAACTTCTTGATCATTCAAAACTGAAAAAATGGCCCCAGCGTGTCATCACCATGCAGAAGAATTGGATCGGAAAGAGTTACGGCACGCAGATAATATTCAAAATGGCTGATGAAGATATTGAAATTCCCGTATTTACTACGCGCCCGGATACAATATTTGGCTGCACGTATATGGTTCTGGCGGCAGAGCATCCTTTAGTAGAGGTTTTCTTAAAGAATAATTCCCGAGAAAAGGAAATCAGAGAATTTATCAACAAGGTGATAAACGAAGATAAGATAGAACGCATCGCAGAGGACACCGAGAAGATTGGCATTTTTACCGGCAAGCATGCAGTGAATCCTGTGAATGGTGAGAAAATTCCTATCTGGATCGGAAACTACGTTGTTATGGATTACGGAACTGGTGCCGTGATGTGCGTGCCTGCTCATGATCAGCGGGATTTTGAATTTGCCAATAAATTTGGACTCCCAATCCGCATCGTGATACAAAATCAAGAAAAAACACTCGAACTGAATTCGATGAAAGAAGCATATGTCGATGATGGCGTACTTGTAAATTCGAGCTCCTTCGATGAAATGAATAATCGCAAAGCCATGCAAAAGATCACAGAATGGATGGAAGAGCAGGGATACGGATACAAAACTGTGAACTATCGTCTGAGAGACTGGGGAATTTCCCGCCAGCGTTACTGGGGAACCCCGATACCGATCATCTATTGTGATGAATGCGGCACAGTTCCTGTACCTGAAGATGACCTTCCTGTGCGGCTTCCGAAAAATGTTACTGTAGGAAAAACCCGCAAGAATCCACTTCTGTCCGTGCCTGAGTTCCTGAACACCACCTGCCCGAAATGCGGAGGTCCTGCGAGGAGAGAAACAGATACTATGGATACCTTCTTTGATTCATCTTGGTACTATGCACGTTTCTGTGATGCGAACAACAATAATGTGCCGTTTGAGAAATTAAAAGCCAACTACTGGCTTCCTGTCGATCAATACATCGGAGGCATCGAGCATGCCTGTATGCATCTTCTCTATGCGCGGTATTTTCATAAATTTATGAGAGACGTCGGTCTGGTCACGACCGATGAGCCATTTACGAACCTGCTCACGCAAGGGATGGTCACCAAAGACGGCGCGAAAATGTCCAAATCAAAAGGGAATACAGTCGATCCACAAGAATATATAGACAGATTCGGCTCTGACACACTGCGGGTTTTCATGTTATTTGCATCTCCGCCCGAAAAGGATGTCGAATGGAATGACGAAGGCGTGAAAGGTGCATTCCGTTTCCTGAACCGGATTTGGATGCTGTTCAAAGAAAAACAAGCTTTCCTGAAAAGCCTTCCGGGCAGTTACCGAGAAGATAAAGACATGCCTTCTTATGCAAAAGATCTGCGCTATAGCACTCACTTCACCATTAAAAAAGTGACCGAAGATATCCACGAAAGGATGCAATTCAATACGGCGATTGCAGCGATCATGGAGCATCTTAACAACATTTCTGCATTCCAGTGTGATGAAAACAGTGATAAGATTGTACAGGCAGTCTATTATGAATCGATTGCAGCACTGCCAAAATTGCTTCAACCTTTTGCACCGCATCTGTCTGAAGAAATCTGGGCTATGCTGGGAAATCAAACCTCAATTCTGGAAACATCATGGATAACATATAATGATAAATATCTTATTCAGGATCAGGCAACGTATGTGATACAGATAAATGGGAAACTGCGCAGTAAGATCGTTGTCGAACTCGACACACCAAAGGAAGAAGTCGAAAAGATCGCACGGGAAGATGAAAAGGTTCTGAAATATACTGAAGGAAAAAAGATCATAAAAGTAATTATTATTCCTAAGAAATTAGTGAATATTGTCATAAAAGAATAGTGTGATATTACAAAAGAAATCACTCGGACAAAATTTTCTCATTGATGAAAATATTGCACGTAAAATTGTCCGAACTGCCGATGTTCAAAAAAGTGATATCGTGTGGGAAATAGGATCTGGCAGTGGTGTTCTTACGAAGATTCTTATCGAAAAATGCAAGCGATTATATGCTTTTGAAATTGATAATGAATGGTTTGGATATCTTCAAAAACAATACGAAAAAAAGGACGTTATACTTGTCAATGCAGATATTCTCAATGTTGATTTCAATCAATATTTTGATGGAGAAAAAGTAAAGATAGTTGCAAATCTGCCCTATCAGATCACTTCACCAGTACTGTTTAAAATTCTTGATAATAAAGACCTCTTTTCGAGTATTACGATCATGATACAGGATGAGGTTGCTGACCGGCTTTGTGCGTCGCCAAGGAATAAAGAATACGGAATACTGAGCGTCAAACTACAGCTCTATTTCGCTATACATAAGAAGTTTATTGTCCCCCCACACGTGTTTCGACCTCAGCCGAAAGTGCGCTCTGCAGTAGTCCAACTTTTCCCGAGACAGGATGTCCCTGAAATTCTAAATGAAAAACAATTATGGAGTCTCATTGATGCTGTTTTTAATCATAGAAGAAAAATGCTGCGAGTGACATTAAAATCATTTCTGCCAGAGAAAGAATATGAAATTTTATCAAAATTATCTATAGACCTCACGCGGAGACCCGAAGAA
>Ga0075121_1002687_pt1 | contig 9997 bp, 7 predicted proteins | sample AntAceMetag02UKG_FD_69793 | JGI IMG/M metagenome (GOLD analysis project Ga0075121, IMG submission 69793) | Saline lake microbial communities from Ace Lake, Antarctica - Antarctic Ace Lake Metagenome 02UKG | ecosystem: Environmental > Aquatic > Non-marine Saline and Alkaline > Saline | place... | reverse complement strand
CTTCGTTTGATCCCAGGACAGTTGGCGAGTCGGTTGTTTGCGCCTTAGTTTCTGGCTTATAAGAATCGTTCATCTCTATTGCAGTCATTTTCTCAAAATTTTCGTCATAATATTTTTCTACGTCCAAGGCTATTTCCATTAATTCTTCTTTTGTTAATGATGGATTGTTTTCTTCCATTGCGACAACAGCCTCGTTTGCTGTACTACCATATCTAAATATCTGCTCTTTAGCATCTTCTACCGCTTCATTATGTTCTTTACTTCTTTTTGGTTTTTCTGGCTTATCTCCACTCTCCAATTTCCCAGTTTTTGGATTCTTATACCAATAAATATAATGTCCTGGAGACCCTGTTCGTTTGGCATATTTGAATTTAAGAAATGCTTTCTTGTTGGACATCTTATCTCGAGTATCTTGGCTATCTCTATTGATTTTGTCTGATTCTTGTTGCAATGGTTCCTCGGAGAATGCTGCTCTATCTTCTGCTTGTTGTCTGTCTGCTCTCATACTTCCTGTTTCGTCTCCGCCTTCTATTTCGTCTAGTCCTTCTGCATTTCTAATTTCATTAACTGTTTTTAGGTCTGATTCTGTCTGCATCTTGTATAATCCCCATTTCTTCGTTTCTTCATCTATATCGAAAATCTTGTATTTGTATCTTACTCCCTCAACTCCAAACTCTGGGATTATTTCTGTGTTGACATGATATTCGATTAATCTTAGTAATGGATATATGATCCTCTTTTTTGCAACAGAAGTTTGAACGATCTGATTTGCTGATCCCTTTGCGTCCTCCGTGTTATAATGAATACCTACCTTTCCATTTCTACAAGTAATGAATGGTCTGTTTCTTACGCTTGGACACCACATTGTTCCAGTATATTTTTCATTAAATCTTTGAGTAGATATAACAACTCTTGGTTCTTTTTGCGAAATATTAACATTAAGTTCATAGGTTTTATTCCATTTTGGGTTATCAAATTCTCTTTCGTAAATAGAAGCCTTATATCCTAATTTTAAACATATTTCAAACACATCCTCAATTAATCTCTTACTACTGGATGAATAATTAAATGAATCTTCCCCTTCCCTTCTTGAACCATCTCCAGATACCAAGGCATCTAATAATATTCTTAATTGTGGCTTTGGTAAATTCTTTATTTCTTGTGGAATATGCTTTTCTAAGCTTCCACCAAATCTACTCAAATAAAGGGCTAGAGATTTATTATTAAGTGTCCAGCAAACCTTTTCTCTTCTGAATCCCATTTTTTCAGCTAATGGTTTCATAATTTTAATACCCTCTGGTTTTACTTGTGCTATTTTAACATGAAATTGTTTTCTTTCTCTCATCTTCTTTAATACAGAACCTTCAGACAAATAATAACCTAAAAATTCACACCATTCATCTATATTAAAAGTTGTTTGTTGATATCTTCCCTTATCTTTATTGTTTTCATATTCTACTAAGGGTATGTTGATTTCATCTAAATATTCCCCTTCCCACCCCAGTCCTCCTTGTAGAAATTTAACCGTATCCACATCTATTTCATTCGAGGGACTACATTTATATTCTTCTTTTTTAGGAGTCCTATAATACATTCTGTGATTATCGCTAACTAGAACATCTACACAATTATTTTTATAAAAATGAAAGTTTCTATCTTTAACGTCAAATGTATGAATTTTATCTGGTTTTATATATTCTATTTCTTTTTGATTTATTATGGTGGCAATTTTATCATCTTCTTTAATTTCCCAATAATATTTGAGTCCGTTGTCTGTTAAAACCTGTGTATCATCTGAATAACAAAATCCTAGTTCTGTTGCAGTTATACCAAATGCGCCCCATACTAATTTCGACCACCATTTTTGACTTTCAATTAATTCTAGTTCCTGGTTTGTGAATCCTAATCTCTCAAACTTAGGCGTCCTGTTAACCATAGGTAATTTGTGGGTTGCTCTCTTCCAGTTTCCTAGACTATCCTGTACCTTTTGTTGTTGGACCCATTGCTGTCCAAATGCCTTTAAATCCTCAGCTGACATTCCATCCATACCTAATACTCCTGGGGGAATTGAATTGTCGTTAAAATATTCCAATTGGGATTCTACTGCATAGATAAGTGTCTGAACTGTCTTTGCCAAAACTTCCATAGATGATCTTCCATATAAATTGTCTGTTCGTACTTTCTTCTCAAACCACACTATTTCTCGCCTGCCGAATGGAATTGGTCTTGCACCGGTGTTAAATCCATATTGAAAATACGCGCCCTCGTTCTCTGCATCCACTGCGTCCATCTCCATTTGGATTGCCGGATAGTCCATTTGTTGAGTTTGTGTTTCTCCTTCTCCTAGGATATTCTTCATTAAAATTAAATCTGCTCTAGTCGTGTAAAATCCATAAGGGTCCGGATTCTTTGTAAATGCCATTCCATCCCTACTACAAATTTCTACCATCTCTCCAAACATATTAAAGATCTTAACCATTATTCCTGAGTTAAGTTCAAGTAAGTCTGGCAACATCATTCTGACAATCATTTCCCAAGATTCTTTGTTTGTGTTTGGGTTATAAAAAAACTCCTGGATCCTTTCTACGTCTGATTCTTTTCCTACCACTTCATTGCCGGCACGATCCTCTGCAACTATTTCCCACTCAACTGAACATACCTCGTCGATGATTGCTGTTACACACATATCCACATAAATTGATGCTGCTAATTGTCTGTAATAATTAAGGTCTTTGTATCTTGGATAACCGAAAGGGGGCTCGGTAGAAGAAATTCGGCATGTACGCTTTTGGAAGCCCGTCTCTCGTTTCTTCAAACGCTGTTACTGCATTTTCTCCTTTCTTCTTAACTTTTGGATTAAAATCTTGCTCACCGAGTGGCTTCATCTTGCTTGTACCGAATATATTACTTATAAAACTCATTTTCACCTCCTGTCCTCTTCTTCAAGACTATGATATTGTTGACACTCACCATTTAAATAGGTTTCTTTTTTTCGTTCCATGAATGTGATTACTGAATTTATAGTGGGATCGGACATTTATCTTAGTAATACTAATTTTATAAAGGTATTTGTCAATTTGTATAAGCAACTATTATGGGACTACTCGGATTTGAACCAAGATTTGAAGCATCCAAGGCTCCGGTGCTACCAGATTACACTATAATCCCTCAAGCCCCTACCCGGAATCAAACCGAGAGCCACTCCTTACAAGGGAGTGATGTTATCATTACACCATAGGAACTTATGCGAGGAGCAGGAATCGAACGCTACACATTTCAGGTTATGAGCCTGACGGGCTACCATTGCCCCATCCTCGCAATTATAAAGTGGGCTTAGGGACTGAACCCTTCTTTAAGCTACAAGCACCCATTCTCGGTCTTTGCCGAGTGTCAAAGTATTTGTACTATCAAACAAATTGATTTAGTAGACTTCTCTACAATACACACGGCAGGATTCGAACCTGCAATAGTCCTACGGGAATGACCCGTCCAGTTCCTCGTGTGTAATCAATGAGGTTTCGTTACTCGAAGTAAGACTACTCCCTCAATGATAAATATACTTGTCTATTCTCCTTTTTAAAATTAACTATTCTATTATTATCCTGTCTCCAACCATTCTTCTTTCTACCCCGTCAATTATTCTTGTTTTAATATGATGTCTTTTAAAGATTAAAGACTAACTACCTTGCATTGCCACGCCTCGCCATACCATGCCTCGCCCAGCCTCGCCAAGCCTCGCCTCGCCTCATAAGATAAAGAAGTTTTTACCTTCCCTATCCTGTAGAGTTTAAAAAATAAAACTCTTATTTAAAATCTATGTGAAAACTTCCAAAGTTCCCAGTTTTTTCTTTTCTAAATCCACCAACGCCGATATGAAACCCTGCCCAGTTTAAAACATTTATAATCTGTTCTGCTGATAAATTATTTTTATTGTATTCAATAACTAATTTAACAGACCAATCATAAAAAGCATTTCTCATAATCTTTCTAGGTGAACCTTTCATTCCAGATGTTCTTCCCCAGTGAGTTAAGACTTTTTGATCCTTAAACTTCAATGGTAGAATATATCCCTTAATAGTTATTCCTTCCTTTATGTTTCTCATACCACCTTGCTTTATATCGAACAAGTATGATGATGCACGAATCATAGAGTTATAAAAAGCCCTTGCTGGGATTCCCAATTCTTCATCTTCGGTATAATAGAACTTTGCCTTAACTTTTTCTTCTTCCGATAAATAATCCTTGTCATAATTCTGCTTAGATTTAATCTTATTATACTTTTCTAAGACAGCCATATCCATTGGCTCTGGCATATATGGTGAATCACCAATTATCGTAACCTTAATTATTCCAATCTCTAACTTTTTTACGTTTATTTTTTGCTCTGCCATTCTTCACTTATTTCTGTTATTAAAGAAAATATAGGATTTAATTCGGTTAGTTCGGAATGTCTGTTTTTCCAGTATATTGCTTCAAATAATGCTCTTTGAATAAGCTGTTGCCTATAATTTGCATTATTTATTATTTCTACTATGGATTTATATTCTCTTGAAGAAGATTCTTTTTCTATTATGCTAACATTTACATTCTCGAAAGCATACATTTCTTTGTCATCAACTATTATTTTTATTTCGTTGATAAGAACTCTAGCTTGTTGAAGTCTCCATTTTTCTCCTGCCGAAGAATTATCCCAATCAAAAAATTCATATAACGAACTGGATTTTTTACTCGCTTTTTTGAGTAGACTATCGGCTGTAAGCCCATATTTTACTTGGACTTCTAAAACCTCACCTATTACTTCTGGAGTAAATTTCTCTGTGTTCTTGTATTGTATTTTTTCTTTATTCATTTTAACCTCCTTTCATTCGTTTTCTCTTAAATATACTTGTCTATTCTCCTTTTTAAAATTAACTATTCTATGATTATTCTGTCTCCAACCATTCTTCTTTCTACTCCATCGACTATTTTTGTTTTAATATTTGAGTCTCCATAAACTTTTAATTTGTTCTCTTCATCTACTGATTCGATTGGTCCGGGGAACGTCCATGCTGATTCGTTTGGGTTTATTTCGAAGTACATTCTCATCATTAAGCAATTAGAAACAAGAATATCATTAGCATAATAACAATGGTCTTTTTGAACCTTTAAATCATAAACGTCTATTTCCCCACATAAGCTTAGCAGCACAACTTCTTGAACAGCATTTGGTTGAGTCTTGTTTTTTGACGCTGAATTCTTTTCCGCAGTATAAACAATTTCTTCTTTCAAAATATCTTTTTTCTTTATACTTTGCGTTTTGAAAACATTTGTTTGAGCAATATTTACCGCATTGGTGTACACTTTTGTCAATAAATTCTTTTTTACAGAATTCACATATTTTTTTAATGTTTTTGATATTTTGTTTTGCATGAATCCTTTGATGTTCCGATGATTCAATGATTGTAAGATTCTTTGGATTATTATTGAAATGGTTTCCGTCAATATGGTGAACCGAGTATCCTTTAGGGATTGGTCTTCCTGTTGAATCCTCATAAACTCTTCTATGCAATGCTTCGATTTTTCCATTTCTTTTCTTGTAATAATATCTTCCACTGGATAAAAGCCTGTATCTTTCTCCTTTGTAAATAATCTCTTTATTCTCCATTTTAATAAATTTTTTGTGTTTAATATCTCTCCTTTGTACTCTCTCATCTTAAGGGCTTTAACCTTTTTAAAACTATCATTTAGATAAATCTTGTGATTTGGTGTGCAATAAATTTCCTTACCATTATTAAATTTTATTTTTACAATTTGCTTTGATTTCTTCCTTTTTACTTCTAAAACTTTCCTGCTTCCATATGGAGTTATTACCTTTTCTCCAATATTAATATCCTTAATGAATTTATATCCATTTGTGGTTAATACGTTGGTATTTCCTACCAGACAATCCCCAACATCTGTGGATCTGCTAAGCGCTGCCGTATCATGCAATTCTTTCTTTGTTATAACTCTCATCTTTGAATCCTTGTCTGAATCCATTTGCTTCATAACTTCCAGATCCTCAATTAATAACTCTTTGATATTAATTGGCAAATTTCTATAAATCCCTATCAATCCAGAATTAACATGGTTTGCTAATTCGAACCAGCACTGGCTTCTCAAATTCTTGTAATTGTCTAAACCTTCATCATCTGTTGTTTTCTTTTCTTTTTTTAATGGTGCCGCGTTTGCTACGAATCCAATAATTTCTGGCATAGCTTTCTTTAGGCCGAACCCCACACCGATCTCATCTACTAGACACCTGCTTCTTGGTATCTTCCTGGATGTTAGTATCTCATCCAATCCAATCTCATCTTTCATTCCTGGCTTATCTTTTATTCCAAAAGCTGACACCCCATTTTCAAATTTTAAAATCTCTGTAACAAACAAACCGTCCCAAATAGACACAATACAACTATCCCGTCCAAACCCTGACTGATCAACTATGCAATACTTCCTTCCTCTCTTTGCGTCATTTGTGAATAAATCTATAATGCAATCATAATCGAATATCTTTGTTGGGTCGTCATCGTACTCCCAGTTCCCGTTTAATAATCTCTCCCGGTTCTTTGTGTCTAGCTTTTTTAAATTCTCTATGTAATGGTCCGATATGAATGGATTGTCATAAACCCCTGCCTGTACATAAGCTTTGTAGAATTCTAATTCTCCATCTCTCCACTTTTTATAAAATTCTCCATAAATAAAAGTTTTACAAGGGTTGCTTCCCATGGCCATCTTTGGGATTAATCCGAACTCATCTAATTTAAACCTGATTCGGCTTCTCATAATTTGATACGCCTGTGGTGTTATATCTCCCATCTCATCGATTGCTCCATCTGTGTACTCAGTCGAACCAAGTGACACAAAGTCAGGGTCAGATGGATATAAAAATAAATCCTTCAGATATTCCTCACTTCCGTTTTTGAATGTTATAATTCCCATTTGTGAGTTGTATTTGTAGTCTACTCCTAATTTCAGTCCTAACATTCCACACACCTCAAAAAATGTCAATAGTGTTGATGCCTTCAAATCTTTAAGTCTGGCCCTGGCCAAAAACCCTCTTGAACCTTTGTACTTCATCCTTCTCATGATTTGCCATAAGCAAAGTGTAAACGACTTCGAGTTGTGAACTATTATCCCATTAGCTAAAACATAAGATTCATTCTCTGTTTCTATATCATACATTGGTTCGTTTTGCCAATAAAATCTAATCTCTAGAATATCATCTAAATTTATTTCACGTGCTTCCAACTTCTTCTCGTTACAATATCCTTGATAGTTAGTGGACTTACTCCATATTCTATCCCTAACTGCTTTCGTCCGTATCTTCTCGGGATGAATTTCTGTCGTATCTCTCTGACTTGTTGCTCTGTTAGTTTGCTCATTCCGTTCTGGGAGCCGGGTTTTATTTGTAAGTTTGTTCTTCTTCCAACATTCTCCATGAATGGATTCATTTGACCTAATCTCTCCGCATGATGAAAGTTTTCCTTTGGAGTTACCCATTCCAGATTTTCCACTTGGTTGTTTCTTTTGTTTAAGTCCTTGTGATTTACCTCTGGTTTGTTTTGTGGGTTTTGAATGAATGCTTCTGCTACTACCCTGTGAATTTGAACCTTTTTCTGTCCGTTTAAAATAATAGTAGTTCTCAAGTAACCCTTCTTTGTTTTTCCTGGACTCATTATCATAGTTTTCCCAGAATTTTTCCAGTTCATTGTTTTTAATCTCCCTTTGTTGCTTATTAGATATCGCCCATTCGTTTCTTTTATCTCCATCCAAACTTCTTCTGGCAAGTTCTCCAATCTCAACCCATTCTCCATCAAATAAGAATTCATGCGATTGTGTGAAGTTGATTTTTGTTCCATCTTTTAGTTTTAACTCTACACATCCAACAGAACCACCATTTATAAAAGTTTCTAATATTGGTTTATATTCCAAAATATTCTTTTTCTTATTAAAAGTAAGCACAATCTCACATTTTTCCAATTCTCCTAAAAACTTGCTGCCGGTTAATGTATGTACCGAGGTGTGCCAAATCCCGCAACCACCGGCTGCGCCTCCTAGAAATACTTCGGTATGCTCACGATCCTCAAGAGCAATAAACATCTCATGCTGCTTTGGGCTGATTGTTAAGCTTTTCATTCTTAATTTCCTCCACAGACTTCACAATTATATTAAAAACTGTTTCCTTTTCTACAGAGTGTTCGATTCCAATGTGTTCTCCATATCCTCTATCTCGGTTCTTGGTTTTGTTAAAGTTCCACACAATCATTGGATTCCCTTCTTTCATAAGTCTATGTAGTGTTCTCTCTCCAAAATCCTTTAAAGTTAGTTCTGCTTCATCTGACCAGAATTTGTACGCTTTGTCAACCTTTAGCCAGTGGTAGTGTGTTTCTCTGCTTATCCCAACTTGTTTTGCTGCGATTGATACCACCCCCAAATGGTCGTTCATAGCTTCTATCATTAATTTCTTCTTTCCTCTGGGCTTCTTAAACACCTTATTAGTGTCAGATTCTGTCAGATTTCCCATTAGAACCACACACCTTTTAGGTAATCTTTGAACAGATATTCGCTCATTTTGCAGTTTACAGCGTTCCCCAGGGCAAAATATCGGTTGTTTGGTGTTTCTCCTGACGTCCAATTGTCCGGGAAGCCCTGTAATCTCTCGCATTCTAGTGGTGTTAGTATTCTAAAGTCATCAGTCTTTTCTTCGTACACCGCTTTATCTCCGCATCCTTCTTGAGTTGTTAATGTTCCTACACGATCGTAACCGCCTATTAATTCTGTGTTGAATCTTTGTGGATGCTCTTGGTTTATCTTCATCACAAGTCGTTCTGTTTTCTTTATGAATTTGTACTGACCGTTCTTTTCTCTTATGTCTCGGAATCTCTTTGTATCATCTCTAATCTCGGGTATCTTGATTGGGAAGTCCTTCTTGCATGCGAGGAATATCACTCTTTCTCTGCTTTGGGCTGATCCATAATAAAGCGAGTTCAATAAAATTACTCTCACGTAGTATCCCAAGCTTCCTAATAGTTTCACTACTGATTTGATTGTTTTTCCTTTGTTGTGACTTATGATTCCTTTCACGTTTTCTAGCACCACATATTTTGGTTTCTTTTCCTTCAGAATGTCATAAATATAAAAAATCATCTTTCCTTTCTTGTCTGCGAATCCTTTCCTCATTCCGGCCATACTAAACGTTTGACATGGGAATCCTCCCACTAATAAATCGAAGTCCGGCAACTCTTTTGGATCTATCTTTGTTATGTCGCCCCAGTTCTTCACGTTCCCCATCATTCTTTGGTAAATCTGAACCGAGCTCTGTTTGATGTCTGATATCCCTACGCACTCTTCGTCTTTTAGGCCGTAATCTAATCCTCCGATTCCACTGAATAAACTAAAATACTTCATTTAACCATCCCCAGTAGCGTATCAACCAACAATCTCTCATTCTTTGCGAAAAAATCTCTTATTTTCTTATAATCCTCAATTCTATCACATTTCAGCATCATTCGTTCTTTTAGTCTTGGTGCCTCAGGTGGTACCAACATAATCACTTCATGTCTGTTTCCCATTACATTTTCGTTCTCTGCTTCATTCAGCTTTAAACTCGCATCGATATCTTCTTCCGTGAATCCTGTCAACTCCATGTCGAATCCTGAGTCATTCAAAAACTTAAACTCTTCGTTCAATAATTCTTCATCCCATTCTGCATAATCTTGTGACTTATTATCCATGATTCGGAACGCTTTTATTTGCTTCTCATTTAGATCATCCGCATAGATTGCCGGCAATTCTTTCATTCCTAGACGTTCGGCCGCCATTACTCGCGTGTGCCCTGCAACAATTACATCATTCTTGTCTAAAATAATCGGAACTTTAAATCCAAACTCTTTTATGCTTCTCATTACGATTTCAATCGCCTTTTCGTTCTTCCGGGGATTGTTTTTGTATGACTTCACATCACTCAATTTTACAT
>Ga0075121_1002681_pt1 | contig 10021 bp, 7 predicted proteins | sample AntAceMetag02UKG_FD_69793 | JGI IMG/M metagenome (GOLD analysis project Ga0075121, IMG submission 69793) | Saline lake microbial communities from Ace Lake, Antarctica - Antarctic Ace Lake Metagenome 02UKG | ecosystem: Environmental > Aquatic > Non-marine Saline and Alkaline > Saline | place... | reverse complement strand
TTCAGATTCTTTCTCTTTTACATTCCAGATACCGTCAAGGATTTCCTGAATTTCACCTTTACATTTACCACATGCGCCGCCAGCCTTGCTGTAATGAGTGATTTCATCCACATCATGAAGTTTATTTTCTTTAGCAAGTCTTCTTATCTTAACATCGGTAACACCAAAACAGTGACATATTACATTACCTTCATGGTCACCTTCGTGATCATCGTGATCATACTTTTCACCGCGAAAATCAGCGATAGCAGCCTGTAATGCTTCCATTCCCATAACAGAACAGTGTATTTTAGCTTCAGGTAGACCGCCCAGAGCATCAACTATTTCCTGATTCGTAATTTTGCTCGCTTCTTCTATAGTAAGTCCTTTAATCATTTCAGTAAGAACAGAAGATGATGCTATTGCGCTTCCACAGCCGAATGTCTTAAATTTAGCATCTTTAATTTTTCCGTCTTTATCAAGTTTAAAGGTAAGTTTAAGGGCATCACCACAACTTATGTTTCCGACAGTTGCAGAACCGTCTGGATCCTTTACTTCCCCTACATTTCTCGGATTGAGAAAATGGTCCATCACTTTATCTGTATAATCCCACATTATTAAATCTCCTATTATTTATACCGGAGGTACATGTCTTTGGCTTGTTAAAATTTTCATTTTTGGCTTATCGCCAAAGGACTATTAAAATTTTCAAAATTTTAGTCCCATTTGTTTTTGTTGTTTTTCGAAAACTATTTCGTTTTGGGTATATAATCGCTGATTTCAAACATAAATCAACAATATTGAATCTAAAACAACAAAGATACAGGCTAGAAACAAAAAAACAATTTTAACTTGTTGAAATAACTTAAAATCAGTGTCAATTAGCTCATAAAATTTACTTAAAAAAACATACAGGATAGATAAAATGAATTTACAGAAACATTTATATAATTTTATTATTAAAAATTCTTCAGATAAAATCACCCTAGAAGATGTAGAAAAATCACTAAAATCAGATGCAGATATTCCAAAAAGAATACTTGAAGACTACCTGGAAGAAAGTCAGTACCTGTTCACGCTATCGGCTGAAAACTCTACTGTAAAATCTTATACTTCCAGAAGTAACATTTTTAACAAAGCAGAATTCAAAATTACTCCTACTGCAACTGAAATCAAAAAAGGAATTCTATTTTCAGGCCACAGGTTTATCCCATTTTATTCCCAAGATCTGTTTCCAACTGAGTCATTTAAAATAAAAACAGAATCTGGTACTATGATAGCAACTAAGAATATAAGTTTTAAACTTGAAGATCTTTATGCTTACTATTCCATGCTTGGTGCGGAAGGCATTATCGACGACCTTACCGCTGATTGCGAAGGAAATGTTGAGATTATAGGTAATCCCTCGCAAAAAGTTAATATATCTGTTTTTGATTTCAGTTCATTTTATGGGAAGTTTTCTTTTACTGCAGGAATGTCCTTGAAATTTACAGTTGAAGACTGGATTAAAGGAAAATTTTCAGTGTCTATAGATAAGGATACAGTAACAGAAGAAGAAAAGCATAAATGGCACGAAGCTTTAGAGGAAGGTCTATTTAAAGTATTCGATGAATTCGGTCCCTCTCTTGAAATACCGGAACAGCTTTCACTTGGCTTCTATTATTCCCCCTCTTCTGTTTTAAAATCCCCCCCCTGCCCCATAGATATTTTTGTAAAAACCAACGAGAAGATACAGGTTAAATTTTTTGAAAATAACACCATTCTATGGCATTCGGAAGAGCAGCACATCTCATCAGAACCTGCTAATGATATGGTATCGATATCACAGGGTACTATTGAATCACTAGACGCAATACTTGAAGAACTAGAGCTTTTAATATCATCTGTAGAAATAGAAGCATTTATAAGAGATTCACTGCTTTCAGACAGTGACACCAAAGCTGGAATTCTAAATAAAATTTTACCTGAATCAGTGTTTAATTTCAAAGATAAAGCTCAGGAAACAGCCTTTCTAAATCACCTAGAGGAATTATGGGAAGATATAGCTACTGATTATAATAGAGAAATAGACAGCAAAACTGCGCCATTTAGAAAAGAGATATTGGATAATCTGGAAATATTGTATAGCTGGCACAATGAATCGAAAGAACTAATAAAAGAGAAAACCGCTTTTATTGAATCTGAAATAGCCGCTCTACATAGCAATATTCATAAAGTCAGAGAAATTTTAGATTTGCTAAATCACAATCAAAATGAGATTGATTCAGATGATGCCGAACAGCTTAATGATGTTATTTTTAATCACCTAAAAAATCTAAATGACTTAATAGATAGAATCAACTCTCTGATCAATTAGGGCTAACGCAAACATTAGAATAATCTAAAGTTCAGCCAATACTATTTTTTTTATTGCAAAACTCCGAGCAATCTGATATAATGATGTTCTACAAGGAATGTACATTAGTACGCATCTTTCTTATATGATTTTTAGGAGTTTGAAATGAAGAAACTACTTTATTTTTTTGCTATTTTAATCTGCCTTACTTACTTACTTTTTATTTCATCCTGTTCAAAGCCCGGTCACGAGAAAACTCCTATTAAAATAGGGATAAATTTATGGACAGGCTTTGCCCCTTTTATATTGGCAAAAAAAAATGATCTTTTTAAAAAAAATAATGTAAATGTAAAAGTTATAAAATATCCTTCAGCGCCAGTTGAGATGCAGGCAATTAAGACTGGAGAAATACATGGTGCCACTTTTACACTTGATGAAGTTTTTTCTTTAATAGAATCAGGATTCAATGGCAAAGTAGTTCTGATAACAGATTATTCGATGGGCGGTGATATGATCATCGGTCAAAAAGACATTAAAAATATGTCTGAACTACAAGGCAAGACGATTGGCTATGAAGGAACTGTTATAGGTGAGTTCTTGCTTGATCAGGCTTTACATAAATATTATATAAAATCTGATCAAGTTAAATTAGTAAATATTCAGGCAAATAATTGGTTTACTGCTTTTAAAGAAAAAAAAATAGATGCCCTAGTCTGCTTTAATCCTATAGGTACTATTTTATTGACTAAACAAGAGGGTAACCTTTTGTTCAGTTCTGCCGAAATCCCATTCGAGATTATAGATGTGCTTATCTTTTCAGAATCATTTTATGAAGATAATAAACCTGCTATTACGAATATAGTCAAATCCTGGTTTGATGCGCTAACTTATATCAAAACAAATACGGATACCGCAGCCGATATAATTTCATCTGCCAAAAACATCAGTCCCGAAGAATATAAACAGAGCCTAAAAGGTTTGGTAGCACCAGACCTTAAAGAAAACAAGTCCGTCTTTGATCCTCAATCTGCTAAAAATATTTACAAGTATTCCCAAGTGGTTGTTGATTTTATGATTTATCGAGGATTACTTTCAAAAAGAGTTAATACAACAGACCTATTTACCCCGGAAATTTTATCAAATATAGATAACAACTAGAATATTAGAATAATGAAAAAACTTACATTTAAAAACATAAGATCTCGCCTGACGTTCTGGTTTCTCATCATAGCGTTAATGCCTTTATTTATTGGTATTATTCTAACATATTATCAAGATAAAATAATAATAAGACATGAAAACATAGATAAACTCGTTGCTATTCGTGATTTAAAAGTACAACAATTGAATTATTGGCTAGATGAGAGAGTTGGAGATTTGAAGGCAATTGCTAAAGACTATGAGGTCAGAACTTTGGGAAAAATATTTGACAAAAAAATAAAATCACCTGAAGATATAAAAAAAATGGAGATTGCCAGAAAGCTTATGTTCAGATATTTGGAAGACTATGACGCTTATGTAGAAGCATTCATAATCAATGCCCACACCGGTATTGTTGAAATATCTACCAAACCTAAGTATGAAGGAATGGATAAATCTAATGATACTTATTTCACCAAGCCCCTAAAAACCAATGAAATATTTATCAAAGACATTTATTACGCTGAATCAACTGGGCATATTATAGAAATGACTTTTTCCATTCCTATTTTCTGTCTCCATGATGATCCAACACATTTAATTGGAATCATGGTAATGAGGATTGACTTATCTAACTCTCTTTATCCTTTACTGAAAAATAAAATTGGTCTTGGCCAAACCGGAGAAACACTGATAGTAAATAAAAATGTGATGGCTTTGAACGAATTACGTGGGTATAAAAATGCGCCGTTAAACCTTCAGATATCCGCCAAACCAGCTATCTCCGCTTCTCAGGGAAAAACAGGAATAGTAAGTACAAACGATTATAAAAATGAAGAAGTTCTGGCTGCATATACCTATATACCCAGAACTGAATGGGGGTTTGTCTGTAAACAAAATATTTCTGAACTAGAAGCACCAATTCATGAGTTAATCAAGAATTTGACAATTCTTCTAATTGTTTCTGTTACAATAGTAGTTCTGATTGTGCTTTGGATATCCAAACTAATATCAAAACCTATTAAAGATATAAACATTGCCACGCAAAAGATCATAAACGGTAATTATTCCGTAAAAGTTCCTGTTAATTCCAGGGATGAATTGGGTTCCCTAGCTCATTCCATTAATGAAATGGCTGTATCAATTGAATCCAATATTGCCGCCAAAAAGAAACAATACATTAAGCTAAAACTCCAAAAAAAAGAGACAGATAAGGCTAATAAAGAACTTGAAACCTTTGCTTATTCTGTATCCCACGACCTGCGCGCTCCGCTGCGCGCTATCGATGGATTCACTCGAATACTAATAGAAGATCATGTTTCTAAACTTAATGAAGAAGGAAAACGTTTTGGGGCTATTATACAGGATAACACCAAAAAAATGAGTACACTTATTGATGACCTGCTTACTTTTTCCCGTATGGGACGTGCATCCATTTCCTACACAAAAATAGACATGAAAAGTATGGTAATCGCAATGTATAATGAAACAACCAATGCGGAAGAACGTAACCGGATTAAATTTACAGTAGATGATTTGCCGACAATATATGGCGACACCAATTTGATGCGGCAGGTATGGATAAATTTAATTTCTAATGCGATCAAGTTTACGTCTTATCGTAAGCAGGCGATTATATCTATATCCTGCCAAAAAGGTAAAAATCAATTTACTTATTGTATAAAAGATAACGGCTCAGGATTTAATAAGAAATATCAAGACAAACTTTTTACTGTATTCCAGCGATTGCACAATCAAGAGAAGTTTAAAGGTAATGGTATTGGCCTGGCTTTGGTTCAGCGCATTATTTCTCGCCATAATGGAGAAATTTGGGCTGAAAGTGAAATAGATAAAGGTGCTGTATTTTATTTTAATTTACCTAAAAACAGAGGAGCTATAAATGAAAAACAAAATTGATATCGTAATAATAGAAGACAACCCCAATGATGCAGAGTTGATGGTTCGCTCTATGAAAAAAAATAGGCTAGCTAATAGTATGATTGTACTCGAAGATGGCGAACTGGCGCTGGACTATTTTTTTAGTCGTGGCAAGTATGCAGGAAAAAAAATAGTCTGCGCAGATAAAGTGATTTTTCTAGATCTAAAGCTGCCCAAAGTTAGCGGATTGGAAATATTAAAAAAACTAAAGAATAATGACAAAACCAAAAATATTCCAGTAGTAGTAGTATCTTCATCCAAACAGGACCCTGATATTAAAACAGCATACGAATTAGGTGCCAACAGCTACGTTGTCAAGCCGATTGAATATGTTGATTTTGTAGAGATGATGAATCAGTTAAATTTATATTGGTTAGTGGTCAACGAAAATTCAAAATAACATTTATCCAATAATGAAAAGTTTAAAGGTAACATATGAAAGAAGCACTGCACATACTCATAGTTGAAGATATCTCTTCAGATGCCGAGCTTGCCGAGCGAGAGTTAAAAAAAGTTCTAAAAAACTACACATTCAAGGTTGTAGAGACCAAAAAAACTTATATTCAGGCTCTAAAAACATTTCAGCCTGACCTTATTATATCTGATTATCTATTACCTGATTTCGATGGATTATCCGCTTTGAACATTCAGCAGGTTAAATGCCCATTTATTCCTTTTATTATTTTAACCGGTTCTGTAAATGAACAGACTGCTGTAAAATGTATGAAAGCAGGTGCAGATGATTATGTAATCAAAGAGCATATTAAACGCTTAGGATCGGCAGTCCTGAGTGTAATAGAAAAGAAAAAAAATGAGAATGAACTTAGACTGCAGGAAAAAGACCTACTGCTGTTCAGAGAACTAATAGACAATTCGACTGATTCTATTTTCGTTATAAACCCTGATAATTCTAAATTTATAGATGTTAATCTACAGGCTATATCTTTTTTAGGGTATTCTCGAGAAGAACTGCTTAATATAGGTGTTATTGATATAGATACAGCAATGTCGGATAGTGATTCCTGGAATTACGTGGTTGAAAATATACACACAGAAGGAAAACTCCTGCTAAAAAGCTTTCATAAGCATAAAAACGGTACTTTGCAGCCTGTTGAAGTAAGTGCAAAAATAGTTATTTTTGAAGAAAAAGAATATATTATCGCGATTGTCCGTGATATTACCGACCGTTTAAAAGCGGAAAATAAACTGTTAAAAACAAGCAATGAATTAGAGCAAACGCATATACACACAATTTATATGCTAGCGCTTGCTTCTGAGTATAAAGATCCAGAAACTGGCAATCATATTCAGCGCATTCAAAAATTGACTATAGAACTTGCATTAGAACTGAGCTTTGAACAAAAAATGGCAAAAAAGATGGGTAACGACAGTGTTTTACATGATTTAGGAAAATTAGGAATTTCAGATTATATCCTTTTGAAACCAGATAAATTAACAGACAATGAATTTGAAATAATGAAACAGCATACTGTTATAGGCGCAAAGATTATAGGTGATGATAAATGGTTTACGCAGGCTCGTCAAATAGCGCTCCATCATCACGAAAAATGGGATGGCAGCGGCTACCCCGAGGGGTTAAAAGGAGAGGACATTCCCATTGCAGCAAGAATAGTAGCTATTGTAGATGAATTTGATGCTTTAGTAGCGAAAAGATCGTACAAGGAATCATGGTCAATCGAAAAAGCCATTGAAGAAATCGAACGGGAATCCGGCACTCACTTTGATCCTCAAATAGTCAAAGCTTTTCTTTCTCTTTATAAAAAAGGCAAACTTTAAAAAATTGACAATTTAAATAAATAAAAAACTAGCCTGTTCTTGATATTGTGATAAACCATGGTCTCTTAATAAACCTTCAAATATTGACTATTCTAAAAAACTAAATTCAGGATAATCTGCATGTCGTACGAACTATCAGTTCTAGTTATTTCAGCTGCTTCTATTGGTTTTTTTCATACACTTTTAGGCCCAGACCACTATCTTCCTTTTATTGTAATGTCTAAATCTGGTGATTGGTCTATGCGCAAGACCGCTTTTGTTACATTTCTATGTGGCATGGGGCATGTGCTGAGCTCTGTAGTTCTCGGCTTTTTAGGTGTTGCTATCGGCATAGTTGTTATGAACTTGACTGCAATAGAATCATTCAGAGGGGACATTGCAGCATGGGGACTTATAGCTTTCGGTCTAGTGTATTTTATATGGGGTATTCGAAGAGCAATTAAAAATAAACCCCATAAACATATTCATTCACACAGAGACAGTACCAGCCATCAACATATACATACACACACCAAAGAACATACACACGTTCATGCAAAAAAAGGAAAGAGCAATATGACACCATGGATATTGTTTACTATTTTTATTTTCGGTCCATGTGAACCATTGATACCGCTGCTGATGTATCCGGCAGCAAAGGACAGTGTCTGGGGGTTGATTTTTGTTACTGCCGTATTTGGTATAGTAACAATCACAACAATGATGTGTGTTGTTATGATATCCACTTTTGGTATCAGTTTTGTGCCGCTTTCTAAAATGGAACGTTATACTCATGCATTGGCCGGCGCAACAATATTACTGTGCGGCATTTCTATCCAGTTCCTCGGACTGTAAGATTTTGGTGATTGGGTGATTTTAAATCCGCCCATCACAAAATCACAAAAACAATGCTGAAGCATTGAACTCTGAGACTACGATATAAAGCTTATTAGCAGTTTAAAAGAGTCTTGTTAAAGTATGTTGGAGTTCAAGCTTCCGTCCTCGCCCCACATTTGCGGGTTTTCCAACTAACTTCGCTAAAGCTTCCTCCGTCGCTCTGCGAGCTATGGTGGACAGGTCGATGGATAAAATGCCGAGACACAGTTAGCTTGTGAATTTTTGAGCCTATTGTATTCAGCCTAAAGGCTGTACTCCAACAAAAAATACCCTTTTGATACAGCCCCTCTTTCTTCTAAATCACCAAATTTCAATCGCCCTCCAAAGGAGGATAAACCTCTGACGATCACTAAATCACCAAATCACCAAATTTATATATCACTCAATCTCTAGGCAATCCGGATATTCAGTAAAGCATTCAATACCGTTTTCTTTAACTACAACTACATCTTCAAGTCTTACACCACCCCATTCAGGATAATACACTCCCGGTTCAACAGTAATTACTTCATTAATTCTTAACGGTTCATTACTTAATGAGCCGACGGAAGGTTTTTCGTGTATTTCAAGCCCCAAGCCATGACCCAAACCATGATAAAAACCAAAATATGAATCGCTATTTTTCCCTGTTTTAAAGCCATTTTGTTCCAAATATTCTAATATTTCGTTATGTAAAACAGATGGTATAAGTCCAGCTTTTATTTTACTTTTAGCAAAATCCCTTGCCCCTTTGACTGCTTTATAGGCATCTTTTACTATTTTCTCTGCCTTACCTTTTACAAAAGTACGAGTCATGTCACCCCAGTATCCGGTAGATTCAACGCGAGGGAATATGTCAACAACAATAGGCTGCCCGGCCATAATAACACCGCTTCCGGTATTATGAGGTTCTGAGCTATGTTTGCCGCATGATACAATTGTAGCCAAAGCCACTGCCTCTCCACGTACAGCTTCTATGTTAATTTCTCTCTTTATGATTTCAGATGTCAGCTCTGCTCCATTCCAAAATAATTTACCGTCATCCTGTATAACAGCCTTCCTGATAATTGATTCAGCTCTAAACATTGCCTTCTCTGTCAATTTTACCGCATCAAAGATACAATTCAGTTCATGCAGAGTTTTTCTGCTGCGTTCAGGGAAGAACTCTCCGTCTATACATGTAATATGAATACCAAGAGAATTTAAATAGTTTGCATAGATCAGAGGAAATGTCGCCGGAACTTCCCAGGAATTAACAGGGAATTTTTCAACTATCCCTTTTATTATTGTTTTTATGCTTTTCTCTGTACAATCTTTTGGAATAATATCGTCTCTATCAAACACTGTTATTCCATCTTTAACTTCATTTCTAGCCCTATTCAATTCGAGTGCAGTTACTACAACTCCATTAATTTCACCTTTTATTGAAAAATACACAAAAGGATCAGGCGCCATAAAACCGGTAGCATATAATAAATCTGCGGATTTCTCGCTTGCTGCAACTATCAATTTCCCTTTTTTCATTATAGCATTCCTCAATTTTAATTTTATGATGATTGTAAGCTTCTACTTTATTAAATTATTTAAAGTACTGCGTAATAGAACAAAGTCATAATAAATAAACTCTCAAAAAATCAAAGAGTTGAATATAAAACATAAAAAGTATGATTAAGTGCCTTGTCAAACATAAAAAACAGCTTTACTTTCTAAAGTTATAACTAGGCAGATTATCCTGCAAAAAATATCAAAAAGATCTAATCACAATCTTATTCAGATCACGAATCATACAAAATGAAAAAAAAACATTACATTATAATATCTGTAATTTTGTCTTTATTTGTTCATGTTTTTATATTGTCATTATTCGAAAATATTCGATTTAAACAAAAGTTTATTTATGATTCACAAAGAAAAAAAAGTAGTGTTATTACTTTCACTGAAACAAATATTGTAAATCTAAAGTCTCTTCAAAACACT
>Ga0075121_1002678_pt1 | contig 10035 bp, 3 predicted proteins | sample AntAceMetag02UKG_FD_69793 | JGI IMG/M metagenome (GOLD analysis project Ga0075121, IMG submission 69793) | Saline lake microbial communities from Ace Lake, Antarctica - Antarctic Ace Lake Metagenome 02UKG | ecosystem: Environmental > Aquatic > Non-marine Saline and Alkaline > Saline | place... | reverse complement strand
AATCCGTCGGGGCTTCGACACCCTTTGGGCAATGTCTTCCAGAAACACCATTTCCGGAAGTTTGTCTATGTTTGCTTTTTTCAGAAATCTGCGGCTGGTCAGGATGCAGCTTGCACCGGCTTTCTTTATCGCCGCCTCCTGCGATTCCTTTGACGCCGTAAAATTCATGATGGCCGGGACTTTGTCCGCTAGCATTGTGGCTAAAATAGTGATTGACGTCACTGTTGTGTTTGGAAGCATTACTCCAACATATTTCTCGTCGGCCGGAACCATCTTTTTTATCTCGCGGCTGAGCAGAGCGGCGCGCACAAACACCGAAAAATTATTGACCCCTTTGCCGTCGGCGTCCCAGAGAAGTTTTTGAAAAGGGCGACGCATCGCGCGTTTTGCAAAGCGATAGTGAATGGGGCGCTCTTCATCGCGCGGCTCGCTTTCCGTTTCCGCCGCAAGCTCTGACAATATCTGCCTGAGCTTGAAGGGAGGCGTGCCTTTCGGAACAGGCGTCCCTATGGTGACTGAAGCCGGATGGGGCAGTTCATGGGGGAGCCGCAATTTGATTTTTCCGTAATAGTAACTGAAAATGCTGCCCCACAACATTCCAAGCCTTATGGGAATAACCGGCACGTTCATGCCTTCAGGCAACATATTTATGGCGCCTTTTTTGAAGTGCTGCATTATGCCGTTATGCGTTATTTTGCCCTCCGGGAAAACGCAGACGATTTCGCCATTTTTGAGCGCCGCTTTGGCTATTTTAAGAAGTTCGACAGTTCCCTTGGGCTTGCTTGAATCGGGAACCTCTATGAAGCCAGCCCATTTCACAAAACGATGAAGCCACGGATTCCTGTAAAAACTTTCATGCATCAAAAAGCGTATTGGCCTGGACACGCATGAGGATATCAGAAAGGCGTCCACAAACGAAACATGATTGGCAACCAGCAATGCGGGCCCGTTTGACGGAATGTTTTCCGCGCCTTTTATGCGGACCTTGTAAAGCGAGCGCGCAAGAACGAGCGCCATAAACCTGAACATAAATTCAGGCAGTATGAGGAAAGCATACAATGAGGCAAAAAGGGTAAGAAAGCCCATTGAAAATAAAATAGTGGAAGGGTCAACGCTGAAGCATTTGGATTGAATCCAGGCCAGCGGAGTCTGGACGGAATCTGTGGGCATGCCGTTTGCAGAGCCGGAAGTGAGAACAAACATTAAAAGACCTGTGAGCAGCATCCCTGAAAAACAAATCATATTTGCGTTGGCAAAGAAATTCCCCCTTTCCGAAGGATCGGTGTTTTGTTGCTGGTACGCGCGGAGCGGAATAACAAACAAGCCCCCTGATATTCCCAGAAAACCTATGAAGGCAGTCGCAAACGGATAAAATATAATGCCGTTCACAAATATGGCGTCTCCGGGACACAATGCCGCCAGAATCATAAAAAGAAACATTCCAGCCGCGCCGAATGGAACAATTCCCAGCTCCACCTTGTTCGCTGAAAATATGCCCGAAAGCCAGCAGCCAAAGCCAATCCCGAGCGCCATGATGAACTGCAATAAGCCGATTGAGATTGCATAGTCGCTTGGTATTTTCAGGACAAATATAGCGTAAGTTATCAATATCGCCTGAACTGCCGCGCCAATGGCGAAGAAATACGATTCTCCCAGCATCGCAATAAAAAGGGCTCGTTTTTTTGCCAGCGTCTTTAAGCCGTCAGCGTATTTCAAGAACACATTCCAATGCCATTCACGATTTGGATTGCCAGCGTGTCCTGGAACAATCTTAAGAGCGGCAAACATGCCAGTTATAGCCAGACCGCTAAAGAAAAATCCGCACAGATATAAATTGTCGCTGACCAGGCTCTTTAGCAAAAATCCCGAGCCGCCGCCCAATATGACGGCCATAAAATTTATCATCCCCACATTTCCATTTGCGCTCGATAATTCTTTTTCTGGAAAAAGTTCAGGCATTATCCCGTTAAACGAAGGACTGAAAAACGCGCTTTGCGCCGCCATCAGAAACATTACGAATAAAAGCGGAAAAACTCCCCATTCGGACACATTCCCTAAAGCCACAACCCCTAAAAGCATCACGCAAATTTCCCCAACTTTCGCGAACACCATCACATTTCGTTTCGGAAAACGGTCAGCCAGATAGCCGGCAACTTCTGATAACAGCAAAAAGGGAAGAACAAAAACGATTGTCAGCAACGCCAGAAACGCTGAATTCTTAGAATAGCTGCTTGACACTCCCACCGCAACAAGCACTGATATAGCTTTGAACGCATGATCGTTGAATATGCCCAAAAATTGCGCTGTCGCCAGCGGCGTCAGGCGTTTCCAGAAATTATGACTATTGTTTGTCATGAATTAGAACCTTTCGGTTATTGTTAAAATTTGCTTATAATAACAATAAGCTGAAAATCAGTATTCTGAAAATTGATAATTGTTTATTTATTTATTGATGACGTCAATGATTGAGACATGCTCTCTTTATATTTGCCGCAAGTTTAATTCTTGGGTATGTAAAGCTTTTGCCCAACGCGAATATCGTCGTTTTTGAGTTTGTTCGCTTTTTTAATATCGGAAATGTTAACCTTATAAGCCTTTGCAATGGCGCCAAGCGTGGCTCCAGACTGAACAGTGTAAACATAAAATTTGCCTTTGCCTACTGGCCTATTGTTATTGCCATTGCTCCGAGGGGCCGAACGCTTTATTGAATTGATTGCGTTTGCTGTCTCTTTTGCAACATGCTCCACCATTTTGTTTATAGATTCCTGACGCGCCCTTTGTTCTGCTATCAATGCGTTTTTAAGGACAGCCAGCTCATTCTGAAGCTTCTGATTGTTGGAGTTTAAGGTGGAAATATAACGCTGAAGCTGGTTAACTCTGTTTACAAGGTCAGTGTAATCTTCCTGCAGTTCTGTCAATTTGCTTAATGCTTTGCCGCTTTGATTCTCATAAAGCTGAGAAGATTCTTGTGTGCGCGCCATCAGGCTTTGCAGCTGGCGGTCACGACGTTTGGATTCGGTGGTTTCACAACCGGCCAAAATTGCGGCCAATCCTAAAATTACAATAAAATTCAATGCTTTCATATATTTCTCCTCAATAATGGGATTTGTGTGCATGCTTTTAAAAGCGACACCTCGAATTTACATTCTAATTCCATAATTCGCAAGCTGGAAATGGCTGCAACGTGCCGTAATGAACTTTTTACGCAAGGTGTCATCTTTATTCTGAGTTTAAAGAAATAAAAAAGAGCTCAATGCAATCGTATAAAAAACCGGACTTTGTCCGGACGCCATCCAGCGGCGGAATAACTGGTCGGTAAAGCCAAAAGCTGTTGGAATATAAGAAGTTAAGCGACAGCGCGCATGGCGCATTGAAAGCCTGTTGCTTGTTGGGATGCAAAGCGACAACAAGCTTTATTTCGTTGCAGCGCCAGCTCCCGTGACTTTTGACGGAGCCGTCTAATGCGACGGGACTGACAAAAGTCCTGAAAAATACGCATTGGACTTTTGCTATTATCTCTGTATAATATATAGAAGCGAACAGAATAAACAAAAAGGAAAGCATATTATGAGGGAAAGATCATTCGATGTCTTTTTTATCATCTTTTTTGCTTTTGCTTTATGCATTTTTTCTTCTCGCAATTATCATTCTCATTGCGAGCATCAGGTTTCCCAGGTTTCAACTTCTATTTTCGATTGCGGCTCTAACTCTAATTGTTGCCTTTGCAAGTTGGAACGGCACAATTGTGAAAATCAGAACGACAGGGATGTCTGTCAAATCCAAAACGCAAAAAACACAGCTGCTCTCAAAACTTTCAAGTCAGCGCCAAGAATGTGCTTTGATGTTTTTGATTGCATAAAAAACTTATCAGTTCAATTCACATACATGAATCCTTCGGGAACCTCTCCCGCTTTCATGTTTAGAAGCGTTATAATGCTCACATGATTTTTTTGCGGGTCAACAGACTTCTTCAAAATCATAACAAGATTTTTTGCTCTTGAATTGTATTCTTTCTACTTAAACAGACAAACGTTCCCACAGGAAATAAAAATGAAATTCTATATTGTTTTCTGCCTGTTGCTTTTAATAAACACAGGCGCAAATGCGGAAAAAAATAAAAGCGAAGACCAACACAAAAACTGCGCTCACTCACAAAAAAACAACAAAAATGAAGCCCATAAAGACGAGGCCGACGAGCATAAAGGCCATGATCATGAAGCTGAAAAGGCCGATGAGCATAAAGGCCATGATCATGAAGCTGAAAAGGAAAAGGCCGACGAGGATAAAGGTTGCGACGACGAGGCCGCCGTTACTTTGACCAGTTTTCAGAAGGATGCGGTTAAGCTTAAAACAAGCGAGGCTGAAACTGGCTCTCTGAACGGCAAACTCACTTTGCCCGGCGAAATAAAATATGAATCGCACAGGATCGCGCATGTAATGCCTCGAATCCCAGGCTTCATTACCGCTGTTTATAAAAATGTGGGCGACAAAGTAAAAAAAGGCGAGGTTATGGCTCTTTTGCAAAGCCATAAGCTTGGTGAGCTTTTCATTGATTATTATTCAGCTAAAGAAAAAGAGATTTTGTCAAAAGATGAATATGAGAGAACCAAAAAATTGACTGAAAAAAAAGCTGTATCAATGCGTGAATACATCAAAGCGCGACAAGAATATGCGGCGGCAAAAATTGCCACACATTTTGCAAAGGACAAAATAAAGGCGCTCGGACTTGACCCTGACATTGAAACGCACGAAGGCCATAATAACAAAGAGCTTTGCACAAGTTTTCCGATGAAAGCCCTTATTTCCGGCGAAGTGATAGACAAAGACATCACTCTTGGGCAGAACTATCCCGAAGACAACAGCCAAATATCATTCATCATTGCCGATTTGAGCGAAGTCTGGCTTGACATGAAGGCTCATCAAAAAGATTTGCCGAAGCTCAAAAAAGGAATGAATGTAAAAGTTGTCATAGGCGGCTGCCCGGAGTATAAAGGAACAATTTCATATATTGCCCCGGAACTTAATCCAGAAACAAGAACAACTCTGGTGCGGGTCAATCTTAAAAATCCTTCAGGAGAACTTAAGCCAGGCATGTTTGCCATAGGAATAATTTCCAATGACTTAAACGTGGGCAATGTCGTTGTTAAAAAAGCGGCGGTTCAGATGATGGCCGGGGAAAAAGTTGTGTTTGTTCCGAAAGGAAAAGGGTTTTCCCCTTCGCGCGTAGTCACAGGACGCTCAAGCAGAGATTCAATAGAAATTGTTTCCGGGCTTAAGCCGGGAGAAAAATATGTTTCAAACGGAGCCTTTGACCTGAAGTCGATCATGATAACAAGCGGCCTTGACCCCCATGCCGGACACGGACATTAATTAGCGCTGAAAGGAAGATCATGATTGAAAAAATAATTAATTTCGCCCTTCACAACCGTCCAATGACGATAGTGGGCTTTATTGCCGTTCTGGCATTTGGATATTATTCATACAGGAATATTCCAATTGACGCGTTTCCAGACATCTCGCCCGTTATGGTTCCGGTTTTTGCGGAGGCCGATGGCTTGGCTCCGGAAGAAATTGAACGCCTTATAATATACCCTGTCGAATCCGCCATGAATGGCTTGCCCGATGTTACACTCGTAAAATCCACATCGGCTTTTGGGATGGGGGTCGTTTATGTGTATTTTAAAGACAATGTGGATATTTATTTTGCCAGACAACTTGTGGCGGAACGCCTTGCGCGTGTCAGCAATGAATTGCCTCCAGGCTATTCAAAGCCTGCGCTCGGGCCCATCTCAAGCGGACTGGGCCAGATTTTCATCTATTACCTGACTGCAGACCCCAAAAAAGTCGACACTGGCGGAAAGGAACTGAACACTTATTTGCGGGAACTTAACGACTGGGTGGTTAAATTTCAGCTTCGCACAGTGCCGGGAGTGACAGATATTCTTTCTGTCGGCGGACATGTGCTCCAATATCAGATTGTCGCCAATCCTAACAAACTGAAAAAATATAATCTTTCCGTTGACGCGATTGTCGATGCGGTCAATTCGAACAACCGCAACGCTGGCGGGCAATATCTGGTTATCGGCTCCGAGGAATATCTGGTGAGAGGCGTGGGACTCTTGAAGGATCTTGACGACATCCGCAACATAACAATCAAGGAAGTCGGCGGAGTTCCTGTTACAATAAATGACGTTGCGCGCGTAAAGCTGGGAAATGCTCTAAGGCGGGGCGTTGTGACTCGCAATGGCGAGGACGAAGTGGTTTCAGGACTTGTCTTGAAGCTTTACGGAGAGAACACATCGAAGGTAATCGACAAGCTTTACAAGGCTGTCGACAAAATCAGCGCTGGCCTCCCGGACGGCGTAAAATTAGTTCCTTATTATGAGCAGGCCGAATTGGTCAAAAACGCAAACTCAACTGTTACTGTGGCCCTTCTTCAGGGCGTAGTTCTTGTATTGATTGTGCTGGCTCTTTTTCTGGGGAGCTTGAAAGCTTCGCTTATAGTGGCAACCGCAATACCTTTCAGTGCGGCTCTGGCAATTATTGCGATGAATTATTTTGGCATATCAGCCAATCTGATGTCACTTGGCGGAATTGCAATCGCAATAGGAATGCTTGTGGACGGCTCGATTGTGGTCACTGAAAATATAGTGCGCCATTTTTCCATGCCCGGAAATAAAACGCGCTCCAAAATACTTGTGGCAAGTGAAGCCGCGCGCGAAGTGGGCCGCCCCATAACATTCGCTCTTCTTATAATTGTGGCGGTGTTTCTGCCCCTGTACTCCCTGACTGGCATAGAAGGAAAAATGTTTGGCCCAATGGCGTCCGCAATATGCCTAGCCTTGCTGGGCTCTATTTTTGCGGCGATAGTTGCCGCGCCTGTTCTTGGCAGTCTTTTGCTTGGGCCTCATAAGGAAGGCTGGTTCAATCCGCTTTTGTCTTTGGGCAAGGTTTACGGAAGGCTGTTGCCTTATGTCTTAAAATTGCGGTATGCGCTCTTTGCGGGCGCCGCCATTGCTGTGTTTTTCAGCGTTTTCACGCTTATGAAGCTTGGGACAGAATTTATGCCCACACTTGAGGAGGGCTCGATTCTGGCCGGAGTAAGCATGGCTCCTTCAATAAGCATTGAAAAAGCCACAGAAACAGTCAACCGGCTGGCAAAAAAAATAATGAGTTTCAAGGAAGTGGATGAAGTAATTTCACGCATTGGCCGCCCGGAGGCTGGCAGCCATCCGCATCCGGTCAATTACGCGGAAATTCATATAGAGCTGAAGCCAACGGAGGGCAAAGTCGGCTTCAGAAACAAAAAAGCCCTTGTTGAAGCCTTGAGAAAGGAGCTGGGGAAGTATCCAGGCGTGCAGATCAACTTCACACAGCCTATCCAGAACGCGTTTGACGAGCTGATATCGGGAACAAGGGCGCAGCTTGCCATCAAGGTCTATGGCGAAGACCTTGACATTCTCAGAAAAACGGCGGAAAAAATAAGAGGAGCGGTCAAAACGGTGCCCGGCCTGGTTGACCTTTCAGTAGAGCAAAGCTTTGGTCAGCCGCAGGTGAAAGTGACAGTCGACTGGAAAAAAGCCGCGCGCTACGGAGTCAATGGCGAAGAAATAATGGAGATAGTCGAAACCGCCGTTGGCGGCAAAGTAATCGACAATATTTATCTGAATACAAGACGCTATGGAATTCTTCTGCGCTATGATGAAGACTTCCGTTCCGACCCTGAATCAATAAAGCAGCTTCTTGTCCATGCGCCAAACAACAAAACTGTGACACTGGAGCAAGTAGCCAATGTGACCATGGTGGAAGGGCCGATGCAGATAAACCGCGAAAAAAATCAGCGCCGCTGGGCAGTGCAAGGCAACATCAAAGGGCGCGCCTTAAGCCATGTGATCGCGGATATCCGAAAACGCATTAAGGAAGAAGTTAAACTGCCGCCCGGATATTTTGTTGGTTTCGGAGGACAGTTTGAGAACCAGCAACGCGCCATGACGCGTCTTGCGATAATTGTCCCCATAGTCATTGCTATTATCTTTTTTCTGCTTTGGTCGGCGTTTCGCTCATTCCGACATGCCGGAATAGTAATGATAAACGTTCCGTTATCATTGATAGGCGGCGTCTTCGGCCTTTGGTTTTTTGACGAATACCTGTCAGTTCCGGCTTCCATAGGATTCATTGTTCTTTTCGGAATAGCAATGCAGGACGCGGTGGTAATGATTGCCGACTTTAATCAGTTAAGAGAAGAAGGGCATTCATTGCGGGAGGCGGTGATTCAAGGCTGTGTTATTCGCTTCAGGCCTGTTGTTCTGACCACGCTAACCACATTGCTGGGGCTTTTGCCTTTGCTTATGTCCATGAGTTCCGGAGCCGAAGTGCAAAGACCGCTTGCCGCAACTGTCGTGTTCGGCCTTGCAAGCTCAACATTGCTCACATTGTTAATCCTCCCGGCCTTCTACTACACTGTGGAAAAAATGAAAAAAAATAAAAAAAGCCCGGCGCAGCCGTAAAAATATCCAAACTTTGTTTGGGCTTGGCGCCGAAGGCGAAAGCTATAGCATATAAAAATTATGCGACAGCCCAATATGGGCTGTCGCAACTCTATAGATCATTTCAGCGCGATAAACCCCATTATTTGGAAAACTTGTCCTTGAGATATTTGCTGATTTCTCCCTTACGCTGCTCAGGAATAGTCACATTCTCAACCGCTTTTTTACCCAATCTGTCTTCCAACTGCTTCAAATAGAGACTGCGCGGAGACACATGTTTTCCATGCGATTCCCAATAGCCAAATGGGCGCCTCTTTGTATATCCGCGTTCCTTTCTGCCTTTTGAACCAATGCAATAATTCTGCGCTATCGGAGGCTTTTCGCATATCAGCTTGTCCGCCAAGCAATTCCATATGACTTCGTTTGCGCCAGCCCATCCGTGTCCAGGACCGCAGCTGCCTCGGTCTTGAATGTATATTTTCCCGTCAGGCGCAATAATATTGTCATAAAGCGTGCCGACAGCCCATCTTTGATGAGGCCCTATGTCCGCATGCGTTTTAACAGCATAGCAATCCAAAAAAACGTTTGGTCCACGCACTCTGCCGCTGGTCACATAGTCATGTCGCCCGCCTCTGGCATAGCACCTTTGCACTAGGCTTTTCTGGCCATTTATCAAAAAAGAATACCTTCTGCCGCCTGAAATTATTGAAACAGGATCAAGACAGGCGCAGTCTTGAACAGTCACATTTCTTGCCCCTCGGATAATCTCAACGCAAGCAAAGCCAAAGTGAAGAGCCGTCACATTTTGCACCCACACATCATGAGCCTTGTCTATTGAGATGGCAGTCCAGGCGTGCTCTTCATCGCTTTTTTCTTTCCCTTTTTTGTACCCAGACACCAGCCTTAAGCTTTCAACGCCAACATTGCAAATGCTTTTAGGGTCATCATATTTATATATCTCCCTGATGGTATAATACTCCTTGTCCAACCGGCACATGACAGGAGCGTCAATCGTCACTTTATTGCCTTCTATTTTTTCAATCACTCTGCGATACTTTTGATAATGCCGTCCTGTATTCCATTGAATCTGTTTTATCCCGTCTTTTCTTAAAGGAATCCTGTCCATCCCCAATACAGCTCTCCAGCGGTCATTGGGCAGACAATAAACAATTATCTTGTCGCCAGGCTTAAAATCTTTGACTGAAGAAACATGAAAACTTTTTGCGCCAACCGAAACGTAATCGTCTATGATTTTTGCGGATTTGCCTTTCTTTTTAAGGAAAAACAAAACAGGATATTTTTTGCCGGCTTCTCCCACCTCAATCAAATTGCGCTTTTTCTTTCCCGTCGCAATGATCACTGTCCCATCTTTGCCCTGCCCATCCCCGCGCAAAACAATTCCGCTTTTGTTTATGAGCAAAGTTCCAGCAACCTTGTATGTTCCCTTTTTCAACAGCACAGCTCCGCGAAATCCATTTTTATCCAGAGGCTTTTTTGACATCTTGTCAATGGCGTCTTGAATCCTTGCCGTGTCGTCTGTCCCTTTTGC
>Ga0075121_1002676_pt1 | contig 10038 bp, 9 predicted proteins | sample AntAceMetag02UKG_FD_69793 | JGI IMG/M metagenome (GOLD analysis project Ga0075121, IMG submission 69793) | Saline lake microbial communities from Ace Lake, Antarctica - Antarctic Ace Lake Metagenome 02UKG | ecosystem: Environmental > Aquatic > Non-marine Saline and Alkaline > Saline | place... | reverse complement strand
TTTACAATAATCAGGGAGAACATGGAGGCGATTAAGATCGCAGGTGACCAAAGTTTGTATGATTACGATCAACTGGTAGAAATGCTAATTGAGATTTGTAACCTACAACTGCAAGAAATGAGAACCATATCGGAAATAAGGAAGGGATTTAGAGAAATGATACCTAAAGAAGAGTTCAATAAAATCAAAACTGATTTGCAAGGAATTATGGGAGATCTTCAACATGAAAAAGCAAACTAAGGGAAAAGGGATCAAAATGATTGAAGAAATAGAACAAGAATTAACATCTAAGCGCCAATTGAGGAAAGCTTTTGAAAATGTAACCCGGTTACAATTTTTCACAATAGTAAGAGATATTATGGTAATCAATAAGAGTGAAGGTAAACAGAGCGTATTTAGCTATAATGACCTTGTTGATATGATTCAAAGGCTATGTGACGCAGAATTGGAATTGATTAGAGCTACTAATGCAAAGGGGGGAAAGGTATGATTAATGTTAACTTAAAACCCGAAGAGATGATAATTACAGTAAGCCAGGCAGCAGAATTTTTGGGGTTATCGGAACGCACTATCGATCGTTATCGTAAATCAGGGCTATTGCCATATTACAAACCCATAAAAAAGGTCTATATTAAGTATAATGACCTATTAGCTTGTTTAGGAATTAAACATACAAAAAATAATCAAGGAGGTATCAATGAGTAGGACAGTGCTGCACAATCTGTGCAAAAATATATTAGAGCAAGGATATTTTTCAAGACTGACGTATATGCACCTGGATAGTGAAAAAGGCGTCTGGCGTTATTATAACAGTATCTACTGGGAAGATGACGCTGGTAAGGCTCGAGAGAAAGAGCTGAAACTGATTTATAATGAGCATCAATATCAAGTAGCCCAGAACGAGAACTACATCGAGGGTATTGACATGTTGAAAGATACAAGCCGGTGGAATAATATTTTAAGAATATTGAAGACAGAACCAGAGATCAGCAGGTTTCCTGAGAATTATGATTACAACAAGAACCTTATCAATTTACAAAATGGAACTTATAACTTGGCTAAAGGTAAATTCAGAGAGCATAGAGCTGAGGATATGATGACGATGGTATTTGATGCCCGATATGATGAAACGGCTAAGAGAGAACGCTGGGATAGATTCCTGATGGAAGTACTCTGCGATGACCGGGAAGTTAAGAAATACATCCATAAATATCTGGGTTACAGCATTAGCGCGTCCACAGCTGAGCAGTGTTTTCTTTTCCTTTACGGAGATGGCTGCAATGGTAAGAGTGTTCTAACCGAAGTGATAGCCAATATTACAGGAGATTATAGCCATAAGATTAGTAATCAGATTTTGACAGGTTCAAAGGACAAGAGCGCTAAGGACAGAAAGGAACAAATATACGCAAATCTGATGAATACACGAATCGCATTTACCAGCGAAACTTCTCAGAACATGAAGCTTGATGAATCAGGAATAAAAGATATGACGGGATGTAATACATTAGCCAGCCGAGCCCTTTATGAAGATTACAAGGAGTATACACCGATATTTAAGTTTATCTTGGAAGGGAATTATAAACCAACCATAAAAGGGACTGATTATGGTATATGGCGGAGGGTAAAGGTTGTAAAGTTTGGGCGGACTTTTAAACCAGATGAAATAGATAGGGATCTTACTAATAAGCTGTTAGCTGAGCGAGACGGAATCTTAATGTGGCTGATAGAAGGATATCATAAATGGGAAAAAGAAGGTTTGGGAACTCCACCTGCAAGCATGGAGCTGGAACTGAAAGAATACCGCACTGATTCAGATATTCTTGGTCAGTTCATTGAAGAAAAGCTTGAACAGAGTCCTGAGGCTCGAACAGACATCAAGGAAATCTATGCAAGTTATAAGTCGTGGATGAGCTTGAACTGTTATGAGTCCAACATATCCCAACGGAAGTTGACAAGCGAATTGCAAAAGCGGGGATATGAAAGGGATGGTAGCAATATTCATAATCCAAAAATCTTAGGTGTGCAATTATTGCATGAATTAAATACAGCTTAGCGATGATTGAGAGTGTTGAACAACAAGCAAGAAGCCCGTAGAATGCTACGGGCTTTTTTATAAGTTAGCATATCTACGATAAAAGCTGGAATTGAACTGTCGACAAATTGTCGACATCTGAAAATGAAAGCACCAGATGAAATTGCTGTGGATTTGATGCTTAAATATTATAGAAAGAGGGCAGACACGCGGATTTGTCCCTACCAGAGCCTGGCGAAATATCCCAGAACTCTTGCCCCGAGTATGGTTCATCCCGATTATCGGGGCGGACCTGCCTGCGTTTTTTCTTTTATCTCAATGTTTGATAGCCTGACTGGCTGGGGCAAAAACTCAGAAATTATTGTTATTAAGTAGCTTAATCGTTCTCGATTGAGCATTCATTACACCCAATCAATCAAGGACGATTGATCTACGTACAGGATAAAGATTGTTCAGTCTCATTAGCTCCAGAAATGTACTGCTAATAATATTGTTGACAGTTAACCTTAATAATCATTATTTAGATCAGTGAGGAAAAAAATGTGGGGTATAAAAAGTTCGTCTTGTTCGTTTTGTCTTGATGAGCCTTAAGCTTGCGAAGGCTATTAGTTGCTCAATTTCTCATTACATTTCTTTCTCACTTCTCACTTGTTTTCCTGTTCACTAATTACTATTTAACCACCGTCACCTTACTCTGAGCTATATAATTGTCACCAGCCTTCACCCGTACAAAATATACCCCGCTACTCACAATTTCACCAGCATCATCACACAAATCCCAGGCAGCCTGGGCAATTTTTAATTGTGAATTTTGAATTTTCAATGTGCGAATGCGCTGCCCTTTAATATTAAATATTTCTATATTCAAACCATCTGAACTTTCTCCCATCCACAATATCTTAACTTTACTATCTCGCATATTAAATGAAATCGGATTAGGATATATAATAATATTCTCTTCAAGCTCTGCTATCTCATTTTCATCATTGGAATCTGGATATTGCCATTCATAGGGTCCCATATCTATCATGTTTCCCGAAATTCTAGGATTGCCTGCCAGATCATATTCCGGCATCTCTAATCCTTCGGGCAGATTCAATGTTCCTGCATCTATGCAGGGAGAGCCCTCCAGAAGTGAATACCGATTTGGTTCACTCATGTCAAACATGGGATCACAATCCAGATTACCGTCCAGCCAGTTAAGGATTCCCAAACCATAGATAACTCCATTTTCACCATCCTGTATCAGGGAATGACTTACCGTTACTTCGGGAATCATCATACTATAATAATTTAAAAGAATAGCTTCATTATCCACATTATAAATGATACTGTTGACCATATTAAGCCTGGAATCCAATACTTCAAGGCAAGGATCTCTATCATTATCAACTCTGGAATTTGATACTAAGCAGTTTACCATATTAACATCTGAAAATAAGGAAAAACAACAACCATGACCTACTGTCATAGGATAAGTACAATTATCAGTATAAATATCTACGAATTTGCAGTTAATTAAGTCAAAACGAGCATATTCCAACGGTGAATCAGACATGGTCGATATTGCTTTTACTCCATCACAGGGATAGGCAAGATCATACCACTGGTAAACTCCACTGATCAAGATGTTTTCTAACAACATATATTGATCGGAATAATGTGATAATGTCAATATCATACCCGTTACATTATCCCTGAAGGTTAGGTTCTTTAATTCTGCCTGACATCCCCGTATGTCGGCAATTGTATCAACCCAGTTGATATTACTTACTGTTATATGATCTAAAGTAATTCCATCTACATCAAGGAATTTAATATTACTGTACATATTACCTTCCTGGAGAGTCATGTTTCTAACAGTAGCATTTTCAATTCCTTCATTACTTCTCAAATGTCCCGTTTTCCCTTCAGTGGATATAATAGTATTTTCTTCTGATTCACCTTCTATGATTAAATTACTTTTTAATTGCCATGGCAGATATTCACCATTTGCTGATTTACCATAATAACCATCTGATAAATGAATTGTATGAGTTTCTGAGTTTTCACTCTTATATAATGCCAAGGCATAGCAGACTGATCTTAATGGATCATCTACTGATAAACCACTGTTATTATTACTTCCTATAGGTGAAACAAAAATATCCTCAGATTCATGTTCTATTACATAATTGTCACATATTAAATTGATATATTGTGGATCTTCTACATAAGGGTCATAAAAACTTTTCACAAAATAACTATCATACTCATTAACTGTAAAAGTATCAAGATGTATATTTAAAGTATCACCTTCTTCACAAAGATAAAAAATATCATTGATCTTTCCTCCATAATTCAAGTAAATATCATTTAAATTTACTTCACTGAAATAACATTCGCTGTTTTCAATTAATAATCCACCGATTTCAAAATAACCAGTATTTCCCGTTATTATTGTATTGGACATGTTCATAGTACCCACACCAATATAAACTCCTCCTCCCCAGGCTGCACAGTTATCAGTAATAAAGCAGCCATCAATTGTAATATTAATTCCACACGCATATATCCCAGCACCTGAAGGATATTCATCTCCCAGAAAGGTCCTTGCAAATCCATTCTGGATCGTAAATCCGGCAAAAAAGACTTCAAAATTTTCATTATTGTACTTTTCAGTAAAAACTACGCAATTCTCGTCATTTCCATCAAGTATGGTATTACTAATATAAGATTCATCTCCAGTTATAGCATACATACTGAAAAGGTTAATATCATGATCAAGATAAATATTTTCATAGTAAATACCTGGATTGACAAGAATGGAATCTCCTGGTTCTGAGACTTCCATGGCTTCATTCACACTTGCGTAATCTCCACTGCCGTCTTGTGCTACTTCAATCAGCACTCCTGATAAAAACACAGGTAATAATAAAATCACTAAAATTATTCTCATTATATTCTCCATGAAAATACCTGCCCTGAAAAACCAGGGCAGGTACTTAAAAGCTTACTTCATCATCAACATTTTGTGGGATACTGATCCCTGATCACTATTTAATTGATAGAAATAAACTCCACTGCTAACTTTATTTCCTGTTTCGTTTCTGCCATCCCACACTATTGTGTGTTCCTTACCTGGTTCATGGTTATTCAGATCAAAGATTCTGATCTTTTGACCACGAATATTATATATATTCAATTCTGCATTTCGAGCATTTGATCCAAGATAGAAACTGATATTAGTTTCCGGATTAAAGGGATTAGGATAATTCTGATACAAATGAATACCTGGAATGGGACTATTAATTTCTGGGTATTCATCATCTAATGACAAAAGAATATATTTCTGACCTTGGAAATGTAATATGTCTTTTCTGAATTCTTCTATATTTTCATCATATATCCAGCAGGTTTCAATGCAATTTCGCATACATTCTCCTGATACATATTGCAGAGAAAGATCATCATTATCCCTCAAATTAGGATCTATATAAGCCAGGATCTGAACCGAAGAACTATCAACTACAGAAGCTCCAATACAGGTTGTTCCCTGGAAAACTCCAATTTCTTCTACACCCTGGGGAATATCAAGAACATCTATAGCCAGATAATCTGGTTGATCATCAAACGTAAAATATTCTGGTATTTCTTTTTCCATGCTCTTTGTTTCACCTCCACCTCCAGGTGGATCCCAGGTATATGTGGTTGTAATATCCAAAGTAACTATGTACATTTTTCCATATTCCAGATTTTTTCCGGTTGTACTGCTGGAAGGTGTGCCAAAACCTCCACTGGGGCGTTCATAATACCACCGCTCTGCCTTAATCGATTTCACATGACTCCAAAGATCATTAAAAGCATCCACAATATTTCTGGTTTCTGGTATCCAGTATCCCAGCCAATTTTCTACATCGGCTGTAAAACTGAACTGGTAGGTATTGCTCAACCTGTATCCTTCTAAAGGAATATAATAATCCTCTTCATCATCACGGTATAATTTATATCCAACCATTGAATAAAGGGCTGGATTAGAGTTCCATGAGCCTGAAGAGTAATAAGCATATATATATGCATTTTTAGCTGAAACCTGTAATGCAGGACCTGGACTATAGATGGGATACAGATCACTCATATCAAGTATATTGGTTACCGTGTCATATATATCGTTTACAGATGAACCTACTCTAGGAAAGCTTTCCCAGCTCCAGTGAACTCCCGCACAACATTTAACATCGGTTGATGTCTCTACACCACCAAGATCACATCTTGTGCCATCAGAATCATTGTACACTGAGCTGGGATGTCCAGAATCAATGCAAAAACTTGTTTCCATAAGGCAGTATCTCAAATCCCTTTCATCATTATATGTGCTCCAATAAGGATCATCTTCTGAGATATTTGAATAAGTAATTGTTCCACCATTAGCATTTATATCATCAATTCCTTCATGTAATAAAGTATAGTTAATATCAATTGAATTACTACTGTCATCCATATAGATATTTTCATAAACTGGTGGACTATCGATAGTATTCTCATACACAATACTATTTAGAAGTGTAATTGTACAGTCATCATCCAGATATAATCCTCCTCCATTGATCTCAGCATAATTATTAGCAATAGTGCAATTTTCAATCAAGGTTTCACTATCTGATATATAAATTCCACCTCCTTTGCCGATTACAGTTACATTATTCCCGAATATAAGCAAATTTCGAAAAACTCCATTTTCTCCTTCACAATATATTCCTCCACCAGAATGTACAGTTTCTCTCCCATTTCCTCCTCGGAGAGTAAATCCTTCAATTACAAAATCATCATCATAATTAGTTTGACTAATGATTGCAACAACACTACCATCATCTCCACTTCCATCTATTATGGTTTCTTTTACTCCTCCTACTCCACGTAAAGTAACAGCCTTATCTTCGATTTCTACGTTTTCTGTCCAAGTCCCCGCTGATACCTCTATTACATCTCCATCACTACTGGCTTCAACTGCATCCTGGATAGTTGAATAATCTCCGGGTACTTCTATTGTTGTGCTAAAAAGCACCAGTGGCAGTATCATAACTGCTAAAATAAGATTTAGCTTGCTCATTATATATCTCCTATTTAAGTTGTAATTAGTCATTTATTTGATTAGCTGCCTGTTCATTCTGTGTGCTCAGGCAGCACTTTATTTATGATATTTAATTCAATAATATAATCATTCAGTATTCAGGGTATTTTTATAATAGGATGGCTTCAAAATATTGAAGCCTATCATCAGCCGAATTTAAAACGATCTTCCAGATAGATCGACTGCAAACTCCCTGCTGTGTATAATCCGATCGCCGTATATATATATATATATACTCACTTAGCAAAATCATTAACCAGCACCTGAAAGCAATCATAATCAATATCTCCTCTAAGATATTTACGTATTCATTAACAAATTCAAATATGGAACATCAGCTTATTTGATGTCAAGTTAAATTTACACCATCCAGTGGTAGATGTACTACATAACGATTCAATCAGAATTACGTTGATAAATGTTCCAAAAATCTCAAAATATTTTGCTGTCCCAATAAAAGAAAAGCCAATTAGATGAGCACCATTTCCTACAAATAAATTGCATCTACAAAAAAAATATGAGCTTCCACTACATTTTTCCGTGTTGTCCGCTTGCCCTCCGTAGCTTTAGCAGCGTAAGCGAAGGAGGGTGGTTAAATAAAAAACATATTTTTAGCACCGAATAGCTTTCATGCATTACAGGTCATCAAGACAATTACAAACAAAACGAACTAAATCACCACCAGGATTTAGCTTATTATTTTTTATACTGTTGGTGTTAATTATTTGTAATAATATTATATCATTATCATGCATCTACCCTCGTATTTCCTCTTATCTCAATGTTTAATAAACTATCTGGGGGCAGACCCATGTGTCTGCCCCAGAGCCTGGCGAAATATCCCAGAAATTAATCTTATTGCTCCAGAAGATGTAGTGCTAATAATATAGTTGACAGTTAATCTTAATAATCATCATTTAGACCAACGAAGAAAAAATGTAGGGGTATATTAATGAAGCGTTTATTTACAATTAGTATTTTGTTTTTCATTGTTTATTTATCGGCATACAGTATTGGAGATACAGTAAGTGACTTCTCCTGGACAGATAATAATGGTGAATATCACAGTGTTCATGAACTGATAGACAGCGGAAGAGTGATCCTCTTTTTCTGGGGAGAAAGCTGGTGAGGTGGCTGTTCTGCGGCGGCGCCGCAATTAAATAGCTGGTGGGACAATATTGATCAGGATCAGGCTTATCTGCTCTGCTCATTTGACTGGAATACCTCTTTATATGATATGCCCTGGTCGACACAATTAGATAATCATTATAATAGTTTTGGCAATGGTTATGTACCATATTTTGCTGTTATCGGTGCTGATTATGTATATCTGCATGGCAGCAATAATGTATCTTCTGCCATGAATGCTGCTGAAAATGCCATGCTGAATATGGTCAATATTTCCGTAGTAAATCCCATCTCAAATGTGTTCATTGATGCCAATACTTCTACGACTATTGACATCGCAGATACGTTCCTGCACTCTGAAGGTGCTGCAATGACATACTCCATAACTGATAACACTAATCCTGACTGCTGTGAAGCTTCTATATCAGGTTCTACTGTATATCTCGATGCTCAGGTTACAGGTGGTATCACGAATATCACTGTTACTGCTCAATCAGGAAATCTCAGTTGCAATAATACTTTCATGGTTACGGTAAATGATTTATATCCTGTTCCGGTGAATCCTGTCGGGGTTGTCGTCTATCCTGAAGTGCAGCTTAGCTGGGAGGATGTTCAAGCTGTAGCTCCAGTTACCGGCTGGAACATTTACAGGGATGATATTCTGATTAGTTCAGTACCTGATGATCAATTGTTTTATAATGATCAGCCAGGTGATGGAAGCTATATATATATCATTAAGACACAATATCTGTTTTTCGAATCCGGTTCCAGCGATCCTGTTGATATCACTATCTATAACACACCAGGGGATGTAGATGAAAGCGGTACAATAGACTGCTTTGATGCCTCATTGGTATTGCATTTCGTCTCTGATACGCAACATCCTGATTATCCCTATCCCTGGGCAGACTGGCGTATCGAAAGGGCAGACGTAGATGGAAATGGCATTGTGGAAGCTTATGACTGCTCGCTGATCCTCCAGTATATAGTTGGTATTATTGACGAATTATAAATAGAAATTACCCCAAGAATTGATCAGGAGTTTTATGTTTTAAATCACACCTGCTGATGCAAAAAACTCTACTTGTGAATATAATGGACATAGTAAACGCAGTAAACCAGATGTGTCACCTTCTCCACCGCCATGTTTACCATGTTCACTGTGTTCACAAAGTTCACAAAAATATCAGCTCAGCCCCAAAGCCAGGATACTCAGTTACAATAAGAAAGAACGTAACCCCATTAAAAAGATGAAAATAAGATATTTTTAGCGAAAAAGACGCATTTGATGATCAACTCACGCATAATGTGCCAAAATAGCAGAAATTAAATATAATCATCGACAAGGCAACTCACAAATCCCCTCATAACAGCAATTTAAGAAAAAATACAATTTCCCTCAGCCTTTGGATCAGAAAATAGGCTGAACAACAAAGCACGTAGTGACATTTTTTTGTTAGATAGTTCTATGTTGTTCTTCCTTAAGGGTGATGATGGTACAGTAGTTCTGCTACGAATACTATGATTTTTGGGGAAATTTGTAGGGGATATAGGACGTATAGTACCTATAGGGCTTATATGATCTATAGGTTTTGGATCATTCAGATTATCTTGACGGGTGAGACTGAATGCAGTTAATATCATCTTAAGAATGGAACGGGAGATAATATGAAGGTTGCCGGGCGGATATTCAAATATTTGCTATTAATGTTCTTAAGTATTTTCTTTGTAAATATTGTCAGTCAATATACAGCAATTATCAGTGATC
>Ga0075121_1002674_pt1 | contig 10049 bp, 14 predicted proteins | sample AntAceMetag02UKG_FD_69793 | JGI IMG/M metagenome (GOLD analysis project Ga0075121, IMG submission 69793) | Saline lake microbial communities from Ace Lake, Antarctica - Antarctic Ace Lake Metagenome 02UKG | ecosystem: Environmental > Aquatic > Non-marine Saline and Alkaline > Saline | place... | reverse complement strand
TATTTTTTATATATAAATTTAGAGTAAGCCAATCGAGAGCTAAGCTTATTATTCAAAAAGGTCTTATTAGTAAAATTGACAACAAAGAGCAATTGGCTAGAGATGATTATGATGATATAGGGGGGTTGCTTTGTAGCTTAGTTTCGAAAAAAGAAAGAATAAATTATTTTTTTATATTTGTATTATCAGCCTTAGCTTTACTGCTCGCAATATATATGGACTTTTAAAATAGAAGGAGGAAGAGGATGAAGAAGTTAATAATAGGTGTCGCGTTACTAATGGTATTATGTGTGCAAGGTTGTGCATTAATTGGTACAGCTGTATCAGCTGCTGCAGCTTATGGTATTTCTCAGGCTTTCGATTAAATTGTCAGAGCATTCTAAACCGATAAGGTTTGTAAAGTTAGGAGGTAGTAGATGTGTTGTGAAGGTTTGAATCAAAGAGTTAAGAGGTTGTCTTTTGTTGATATTAAGCTAATTAAATGGGCTACTTTTTTTGCAACTATTATGGTGGTTAAGTTTTTTCCACAATTGCTTAAGGTTAATTATCTAGTTCTTGCGCTACTCATGGTGCTTTGTGCCGCAAAACCTGTTTATAAAGCTTGGATTAAGAAGTCATAAGTTCTTTATTTTCAAGGATTTGTGATATATAAAAAAAATAGGAGCTTTTTTGCCCCTATTTTTTCTAGAAAGAAGGATTTTTATCTATCTAAGTCTCTTCCGTGGCTGGTGAAACTTTCGACACTTAAGTTATACAATATTGTAAGGGCGATTTCAATGCTTTGGGTGGGGCATTCTGAAAGCGTTTTTAATCCTTAAATCTATTCGAATTTTTATTTTTTTTAGGCTTGACTTGGTTCTTTAGTGAGGTATTATTTACTATAAGAGATAAGGAGGTATCCATGGGTTGTTGTAATCGTAGCTGTGGGGCTAAGGCTAAACCTAAAGATAAAGCGAAGCCTAAACCTAAGCTTAAGAAAAAATCTAAGTCTAAGAAATAACCAAACGTAGTTTTGGAAGAGTAGCAATAGCTTTTTAAGATTAGGGAATAATCAAACTCCTTGACTTGTAAAGTTGATTGTGATAATCTAAATTCGTTAATTTTAAGGAGGTATAATGCGCAAAACAAGTCTTATTCTATTAGTTATTTCTCTTTTGGTTTTGAATGGCTGCATGGTAGTTTTTCAAAAAGGTAGGCGTTCAGATCTTGAGAAAATAGAAGTCCTAAAGAGTGAATTAGATAATTTAAGAAATGCAGGTGAACTTTTAAGGAGTCGCCTTGTTGAAGAGATAGAGGATGAAAAGGTAAGATTGACTATGGCTGAAAAAGGCTTGGTAATTACCTTTGTCGCTGAAGTTCTTTTTGATTCCGGAAAGGCAAAGCTAAGAGGTGAAAGTCTTCCGATTTTAGATAAAGTAATAAGAATTTTAAAAGAAGAAGTTCCTGAAAACAGAATTGGAATTGAAGGGCATACTGACAATGAACCAATAAAACACTCTCAGTGGAAATCAAATTGGGAACTTTCTTCTCAACGCGCATTAAGTGTCTTACATTATTTGGAGAAGGAAACTATTTCTGCTAAAAGATTAGCGGCAATTGGTTATGGAGAACATCAACCGATCGCTTCCAATGACCTAGTTGAAGGAAAACAACTTAATAGGCGAGTCGAAATTGTTATTTTACCTAAATTGGTAAAGAAAGGGATTGAAGAAATTAATCAAGAACCTTTAGAAACAAATGAGGAGGAATTGAAATGAAAGATAATCCGTTGATCATAAGTCTTTTGATTGGTTTAATTGTAGTTTTAGTTATTGCTGGTGTATCTCTTTTAGTCAAAATGAATGTTTTATCCGGAGTTTATAAACAAGAGTTAGCCAAAAATATAAGTCTTGAGAAGAATGCTGAAGATATTAAAGCTGAAAACATTGGATTAACTGGGGATATTACAAAGTTAAATGTTACGATAGAAGACCTTAAAGAAGAGAATATAAAGATAGAGAGATTAAAAGATAAACTAGAAGAGAATTTAAAAGAAGAGCTGATGAAGCAGAAAATCACAGCAGAATAACCCGTAAACTAGTTAATATATTCTTTCAAAAGGGGGCAGTAGCCCCCTTTTATTTTAGATAAAAATGGAAGTACCTTATCACATAGCAGTAATCCTGGATGGGAATGGAAGATGGGCCAAAAAGAGAATGTTGCCTCGCATAGTTGGTCATCGTCAGGGAGCAAAAAGAGTTAAGGAAATGCTTAGAGAAGCTAAGAAAGTTGGAGTAGGAGCTTTAACTATTTTTGCTTTTTCTACTGAAAATTGGAATAGACCAAAAAAAGAAATAGAGTTTATTTTTTCTTATTTAGTTAAGTTTTTAAAAAGCAACCAAAAAGAATTCATAAAGAAAGATATAAAGTTTCAGGCAATAGGTAGAAGGGATAGATTTAAAAAGGAAGTTATTGAAGAGATAAAGAAGACTGAAGAGCTTACTAAAGATAATAAGAGTTTTATTTTTAATGTTGCCCTAGATTATGGAGGAAAGTGGGACATTGTTAATGCAACAAAAATAATAGCTAAGAAATGCATAAATAAGAGTATAGATTACAAGGATATAGATGAGGAGTTGTTTAATAAGTGTCTTTCCTTGGGTAATATTCAGGCACCGGATTTACTTATTAGAACTTCTGGAGAAAAGAGGATTAGCAATTTTTTAATTTGGGATTTAGCCTATAGTGAATTTTATTTTACCCCGGTTTTTTGGCCGGAGTTTGATAAAGAGCATTTGCATAAAGCAATAAAAGCTTACTCTCAAAGAAATAGAAGATTTGGGACAATCCAATAAGGATTAGATTTTTTAAAAAATTGTAGTTAGGAAAAAACAAGAGGATTTATGAAGAGACGTTTGGTTCCATTTACTATTTTAAGTATTCTCGCAGTTTATTGTGTAATTTACTATCCACTTTGTGGGTTATTTTGTTGTTTGCTGATTTTAGCTGCGCTTTATGAGTTCTTTTATATGGTTGAGAAAAAGGGAGTAAGGCTATTTAAGCCTTTGGGGCTTTTAATCGGAGTACTTATTCCGATAACTATATATTTTAGTTTCTCTATCCAAGAAGGTTGGCAATTCTTATTTGTAGTTATTGGTATTTTTGTTCTTTTCCTTTCAGAGCTGACCAAGAAGGACGCCCATCAATCAATACTATCTATTTCAGCTACGGTTTTTGGAGTAATCTATATCTCTTGGTGTTTTTCATTTCTTATTCGGATAAGACAGCTTCCTGAGGGAGCGATGCTTACAGGTTTTTTAATTTTAGTAACCAAATCTTCAGATACTGGAGCTTATCTCTGGGGTAAGAAATTTGGTAAAACTCGTTTGCTTAAAAGAATAAGCCCTAAGAAATCTTTAGAGGGAGCTATCGGTGGATTTTTTACCAGCTTAACTGTAGGAGTTATTTTTTCTTTATTCATCGGCAGTATTAATTTTTGGGGAAAGTTCTTTATCATTATAATCTTAGCAATAATTGCACAATTAGGTGATCTTTTTGAGTCGCTTATTAAGAGAGATTGTCAGGTTAAAGACTCCGGAAAACTTCTTCCAGGTATGGGAGGAATTCTTGATGTTATTGACAGTTTGATTTTTACAGCACCCACATTTTATCTCTACCTAACAATGATGAGGTAGCTTATTAAGCATGAAAGATAAAGTACTTATTTTTGGTTCGACTGGTTCTATTGGTAAGAATGCCTTAAGTGTGATTGGCAAAGATAAGAATAAATTTAAGGTTATTGGTCTTTGTGCTAATAAAGATATTAATACTCTTTATAGCCAAATCAAGGAATTTAAGCCGTTATTTGTTTGTGTAAGAGATGTTGAGAAAGCTAAGAGTTTAAAAAAGAAATTAGGTAAAGATATTAAACTCTTTTTCGGCCAGGAAGGGTTAGAAGAATTTTCTTCTATTGCCTCAGATATTGCGGTAATGGCTATTACTGGGATATCAGCCCTAAAGCCGCTTTTAATAGCTATTGCTAATAGCAAGCGTATAGCTTTAGCCAATAAAGAGGCTATAGTTACTGCTGGGCCAATAGTATTTAAGAGAGCCAAGAGTTTTAATACTCAAATATTACCTGTAGATAGCGAGATAAATGCTCTTTTTCAACTTATAAATCCTTCCCAAAGTTTTGGTTTAGGCCGAATGAAGGTGAAGCCAAGGCTTGAGGATGATTTTCGTAAAGTCTATCTTACTGCTTCTGGAGGAGCCTTAGCTGGGTATAGCAAGAGCCAATTGGCTAAGGTTGGGGTGAAGAAAGTTCTAGATCATCCTACTTGGAAGATGGGCAAACGAGTAACTGTGGATAGCGCTACTTTAGTTAATAAAGGGTTTGAAGTTATAGAGACTCATTATTTTTTTGGATTGGACTATTCCCAGATAGACATTGTTCTTCATAAGGAGTCAGCAATCCATGCTCTGATAGAGTGTAAAGACAATACTTTATTCGCTTGTCTTTACTCTCCGGACATGAAGATGCCAATTTCTCATGCTCTTTATTATCCGAAGCGTTTTAATTCTAAAGAAGAGGTAAATTTTAAGAGTAGTTTTTCTTATAATTTTAAACCTCTTGATTATAAAGATTATCCTTTATTGAAGATAATCTTGAAGGCTGGAGAGAAAAAAGATAATTCTTTGGTTATTTTAAATGCGGTTGATGAGGTTGCTATAGATTATTTTTTAAAGAGTAAAATAAAGTTTATTGATATATATAAGGTAATGACCTATTTTTCTAAAAATTATAAATCTAGTAAGATAAAGAAAATAGGAGATGTTTTTTTCTGGGATGATTGGGCTAGGAAGAAAGCAAAGGAGTATTTAAATAAATTATGAATATTATCGGGATGATTACAGTTGTAGCTATTTTTAGTATTTTAATCGTAGTTCATGAATTAGGTCACTACATTGCTGCTAAGCGTTCGGGAGTAAGAGTAGATAGATTTGCTTTAGGTTTTGGTCCAATTCTGTTTAAGAGAAAGGGCAAAGAAACAGAATTTGTAGTTTGTGCTTTTCCCCTTGGCGGATATGTAAAAATGGCTGGCGATACTCGCCAGGAATGTAAAGGGTCTAAAGATGAATTCTTGTCAAAGCCGATAGGGATAAAATCAAAGATTGTTTTTGCCGGTCCTTTATTTAATTACATATTGGCTTTAGTTATATTCTGTATTATTGCCTTGATTGGCTTTCCTTATCCGGATTCTGTAGTTGGTAGTGTTTTAGATGATTATCCAGCTAAGACTGCTGGAGTACAAGTTGGTGATAGGATTTTAGCTGTAAATGGCTATCAAGTTGAACATTGGATGGATATGGCTGAGGAGATTTCTCAGGCTAAGGATACAGTTAATCTTAGCATCGAACGTGAAGGGGAAATTATAGCTTTAGATATCTCTTTACAGCAAAAAGAGATAACTGATGATTTTGGCAAGAGAAAAAATGTGTCAATGATTGGTATAGGCGCTTCTTCTCAGATAAAGACTGTTAAATATAATTTTCCTCAAGCAATAGTTAAAGGATTTGAATCTTTGTTCCAACTTACTTTCCTAGTTGCTAAGGGTTTTCTTTTCATGATATTAGGAATAATTCCTTTTAAAGAAGCTGTGGCCGGACCAGTGGGGATTTATTATATTACCTCTGAGGTAGTAAAAATTGGTATTGTTGCTACTTTACACCTTGTGGCTGCTTTGAGTATAAGTTTAGCAATTATAAATTTATTCCCGATACCGGTATTAGATGGCGGACATCTTTTATTCTTTTTTATGGAAAAGTTAAGAGGTAAACCAATTAGCGAGAAGGTTGAAGAGAACTTAACTCGTGTAGGTTTAAGCCTTCTTCTTCTTTTGATTGCTTTTGTTTTCTATAATGATATTGTTCGTTTTGGACCTAAAATTTGGAATAAGAAAAAGGGTGTGCAGATAGAAGAGAGTAGCACAATAGATCAAGATGGGAAACTTCTTAAAGAGTAAGAAGTTTCTAGAGTATTTTTAAAAATTGCATAATTGTATAATTTTATATTATGAGTAGAAAAGTAAAAATAGGTAGTTTAGCTATTGGTGGGAAGAATCCAATACGGATAAAAGGGATGCTTAAGACTCCCACTAAGGATACTAAGGGTCTTGTTAAAGAAGCTAAGACCTTAGAGAAAGAAGGTGCTGAAGCTATAAGGGTAGCAGTTCGGGATGATAGAGATGCCTCAGTTGCTAAATTGCTTAAGAAGCATATTAAGATACCCTTAGTTGCTGATGTGCATTTTCATCCTAAGTTAGCTCTTATGTCAATTGATCAGGGTTTTGAGAGTATTCGCCTAAACCCTATGAATATTAGAAAGGCCAAAGATGTTAAAGAGATTGCTAGAGCTGCTAAGGGAGCCGGCATATCTATTCGAGTTGGAGTCAATTCTGGGGGGTTTAAGCGTAAATTTTCATCGCCTAAGGCCTTAGGTCAACAAATGGTCAAGGAAGTAGAAACCTATCTTAAGGTCTTGGAAGGAGAAAACTTTTTTGATATAATGGTATCTCTGAAAGGTTCAGACGTTTTGTCTACTAGCGCAGCTAATGAGCTATTCTCCAAGAAGCACGATTACCCCCTACATTTAGGGATTACAGCTACTGGCCCTTTTCTAGAGGGGATAACTAAATCGTCATTAGGGTTAGGCAGCCTTCTTTATCAGGGAATCGGAGATGTTATTAGAGTTTCTCTAACAGCTCCTTCTTTTTGGGAGATAAGGGTAGCCAAATATATTTTGCAGGCGCTTAATTTAAGAAAATTTGGCCCTGAGATAATTTCTTGTCCTACTTGCTCACGGTGTGAAGTGGATTTAGTAAATATTGTGGATAAGTTTGAAAAGGCTCTGAAGAAAGAAAAGATTAAACACTCAGCCCAAATTGCAATCATGGGTTGCGTAGTTAATGGTCCTGGGGAAGCTTATCAGGCTGATATTGGCGTTGCTTTTGGAAAGAAGAAAGCTGTAATTTTTAAAAAAGATAAGATTCTAGGACAAAGTAGTGAGAAAAAAATAGTGGCTGATTTAATTAAAGAAGTGAGGCAAAGGTGGAAATAGCAAATCTTAAAAAAGAGATACGCAGAGAAATGAGCATGCTCGTTGGTCAGGAAGGAAGAACTACTCGAGAAGTTTTCACTCAGAGGGCTAATCAAGTTTTTGAAAATATGGATCCTGAAAAGAAAGAAGGCATTAATTTAACAGTTAAGGATAAAATAGTTTCTTCTCTTTGCGATGATTTTCTAGGCCTGGGTCCCTTACAAAGGCTTATGGATGATAAAGAAGTAACCGAGATAATGATTAATGGCCCAGATAAGATATATATAGGAAGGCTGGGAAAAAAGGTCGTTGTAATGTTAAGTTTGATGATGAAACTCACCTGCGTTATATCATTGAGAAGATGATTGCTCCATCTGGCAGGAGAGTGGATGAGAGTTCTCCTTGCGTGGATTTTTCTCTTAACGATGGTTCAAGAGTAAATGTTATTTTGCCGCCGCTTGCGATTAAAGGTGCTACGGTAACTATTAGAAAATTTTTGGATTTTATCCAGAGTACTGATGATTTAGTTAAGATGGGAACAATTGATGGTCGAATGGCTGAGTTCTTAAGAGCTTGCGTAAAGGCTAAGGTAAATATTCTTTTCTCAGGTGCTACTGGTTCTGGTAAAACTACTACCCTAGAGGTGCTTTCTTCTTATATTAATTCTGATGAGAGGATTATCACCATTGAGGATGCTTTAGAGTTAAAATTACGTCAGGAGCATGTAGTAAATTTACTTACTAGGCCATCAAACATAGAAGGTAAGGGTGAAGTTTCTCCTAGAGAATTATTTCGCAATACTTTGAGGATGCGTCCAACGCGGATTATTCTCGGTGAGGTAAGAGGAGAAGAAGCCCTAGATTATCTCCAAGCTTTAAATAGCGGACATAGAGGTTCTTTGGCAGTTATCCATGCCTCTACCCCGGCCGATGCTATTAGTCGCCTAGAGACCATGGCTTTATATGCAGGAATTAATTTTCCGGCTTGGGCCATAAGAAATCAGATTTCATCAGGTTTAGATTTGATTGTTCAACAGGCTCAACTTAGTGATGGTTCTCGAAAAATAACTCATATTACTGAAGTTGGGAAGATGAAAGATAACCAAGTAGAATTAAAGAATATTTTTAGTTACGAGATAGAAGAGGTATCAACTGATGCTAGTGTAAAAGGAGAATTTAAGGCTGAGAATGTACCAGGATTTATGCCAATTTTTAAGAAGAAAGGTATTGAGATTAATAAGAATATTTTTAAGGGATAGATAGGGAGAGAAAGAATGTTATTTTCAAAGAGCTTTATTTTTACTCAGAGAGAAGATCCTAAAGTTGCTGAGTGCAAGAGTCATAAGTTGCTTCTTAGAGGAGGATTCCTTTTTATGGTTTCTTCAGGAATATATTCCTATCTTCCTTTAGGTTATAGAGTTTTAAACAATATTAATAATATTATTCGAAAGCATATGAATTCAAAAGGAGCTCAAGAATTGCTCATGAGTGCTCTTCAACCTATGGAGATGTGGCAGAAAACGGGTCGGGATAAGGATTTAGCAGAGATAATGTTTAGACTAAAAGACCGTAAGGATAGAGATATATGTCTAGGGCCTACTCATGAGGAAGAAATTACTGAGATCGTTCGGCGAACAGTATCTTCCTACAAACAACTTCCAGTGATTCTTTACCAGATCCAAACAAAGTTTCGTGATGAACCTCGACCTCGTTTTGGGTTAATGAGAAGTTGTGAGTTTATTATGAAAGATGCTTATAGCTTTGATAAGAATAATCAAGAATTAGATCAGAATTATAAAAAAATGTTTCAAGCTTATAAAAATATATTTACTGAGTGCGGTTTAAATTTTATAGATGTCGAAGCAGATTCTGGAGCTATGGGCGGAAGCCTATCTCATGAGTTTATGGTTGGCGGAGATATTGGCGAAGATTTGCTTTTTGAATGTTCTAATTGTGCAAAGTATTTTAGAGAGGAAGGTCAGTGTCCGGATTGCAAGAAGAAACTTGATGAGAAGAAGATGATTGAGGTTGGCCATATATTTAAATTAGGAACTAAGTATTCTCAAGCTCAAGAAGCTTTCTTTCTTGATGAATTTGGTAAGAGACTTCCCTTTATAATGGGTTGCTATGGTATTGGAGTTAGCAGAGTTTTATCAGCCTTAGCTGAAGTTAATTCTGATGAGAAAGGTTTAGTTTGGCCTAAGGGAGTAAGCCCCTTTGATATAAGCTTAGTAGTTTTAGACGATACGATATTACCTAAGGCTTTAGAATTAGAATCGGCTTTGGAAAAGTTAGGTTTATCAGTGCTAATTGATGATCGTCAAGAAGCTGCTGGAGTTAAATTTAATGATGCTTATTTAATTGGAAATCCTTATATTTTGATTATGGGGAAGAAATATCTTAAAGATCAAACCATAGATTTAGAGATAAGAGAAACAAAGATCAGCAAATCTTTTAAAGAGGAAGATTTAATAAAATTCTTAAAAGATGAATATAAGCGGTAAAAATAAACAGGTTGAACTTAAAGTTGGAGATATTGCAAAGGAGCTAGGAATAGAATTACTAGAGCTTAAAATGCATTTTTCTGCCGGGAAGAATATCTTGCGGTGCACAGTTGATCTTCCTGAGGGTGGCATAACCTTAAATAAGTGCGCAGCGGTGAATAAAAGAATTTTAAGTTATTTCCAAGAGTGTGGTGATGAATACTCTAATTACGCAATAGAAGTTAATTCTCCTGGGCTAGATAGAAAGCTTTATAATTCTAAAGATTTTTCTAAAGTTAAAGGGAGAAATATTTTTCTTTGGTTGAGTGAACCCGTTGAGGACAAAGAGTATTTAGAAGGGCAAGTTTTGAAAGTTGATGATGATAAGTTGTCGTTAGGTATTAAAGACAAAATTTTAGAAATTAATTTTAATAAAATTAAAGTGGGCAAAGAAAGAATAGGAATCAAATAGAGCCCATTAAAATCGTCATT
>Ga0075121_1002666_pt1 | contig 10067 bp, 7 predicted proteins | sample AntAceMetag02UKG_FD_69793 | JGI IMG/M metagenome (GOLD analysis project Ga0075121, IMG submission 69793) | Saline lake microbial communities from Ace Lake, Antarctica - Antarctic Ace Lake Metagenome 02UKG | ecosystem: Environmental > Aquatic > Non-marine Saline and Alkaline > Saline | place... | reverse complement strand
TCCCATAATGAATGCAGCGAAGACGATCCAATACGGACGCTAAATGACCACTCATTCTTGCCAAGTAAACAGGTGAGGCGACCATAACGGCATCGGCCTCAACCACCTTTGGGTACAGTATCTCCATATCATCCTTGACAGTGCAGAAGTTTCCTTTATCCTGTTTGCCCATGCACCAGTTGCAATGCCGGCAGTCTTCTATCCTTTTACCTTGAACAGTAAACATCTCAGTCCTGACTTGTTCCTGTTCAACTGATTTTAAAGCCTCCCTCATAATCAATTCCGTATTGGATTCCTTGACAGGGCTGCCACAAATACCCAAAACATTAATCATAGTTACCTCCCAAATTAAAAAAATATCTGTTTTTTTACAGGACCATCAAAGTTGATTGATGCCAGAGACAGATTCAAGATAACAGGCCTCTGGCTACAATAACCCTTTGTATCTGGTTGCTTCCGTCAAATATCTGGATCATCTTGGCGTCCCGCATCATCCTTTCAACGGGGTAGTCCTTCATGACCCCGTATCCACCCAGGATCTGGACCGCATCAGTGGTTACCCTCATTGCCACGTCCGAGGCGAAGCACTTGGTTGAAGAAACCAGACGGCTCCGTAATCCCTTATCTTCAGAGCCTGAATCCATCAGGGCCGTGGTCCGGTAAAGTAAACTCCTGGCCGCCTCTACCTGGATGGACATATCGGCCAACATAAATCGTATGGCCTGGAGTTCGCTAAGCGGTCCCCCGAATTGGACCCTCTCGTTAGCATAGTTCACTGCATAATCGAGGGCCCCTTGAGCCAGACCAACGGCCATGGCCCCTGGGCCATAGGCCCGCATGTCTGCGCCGCCTGTAAGCAGGATATCCCAGCCCTTTCCGGAGTTGCTTAAAAGATTATTCTTATGCACCTTTGCGTCTTCAAAGATGAGCTCTGCCAAATCCGCGCCCCTCAACCCGAATTTGTCCTCGTGCTTGCCGACAGAAAACCCGGGAGTATTATCCTTTTCCACAATCAGCGCTGACAATCCCCTGTGTCTCTTTCCCTCGCCTGTACGCACAAAGACCAGGACAAAGTCCGCTATATCCCCGTTAGTCACAAAGATCTTGGTGCCGTTGATGACATAATGATCTCCATTAAGAACGGCCTTTGTCTGGATGGCCGCTGATTCAGATCCATAATTCGGTTCGGTTAGAGAAAAGGCGTTTATTTTATCTCCCGCCGACATCTTGCCGAAAAACCGGTCCTTCTGTTCTTCGCTTCCCCACTGTTTCAGTATCTGGATGAGCGTTTGGGTCACAAATATGATCATGGCTGTGGAGGCATCCAATTTCGCCATTTCTTCTACAACCATGGCGATAGTTGTATAGTTGGACCCGATCCCGCCGTATTTTTCCGGAATCGCCATTTTCAATAGATCGTTTTTTGCCAAAAGCCTTATAATTTCGATCGATGAATGACCTGACACATCAGCCTCTTTGACTAAGGGCTCGATCTTGTCCTTGGCCAGTTTTCGAACCATTGCTTTAATCATTTTCTGTTCATCTGTGAAATCCATTATTTCAAAACCCCTTAGTATATTACCCGGCAGGGTTCGACCGGCCAGGTCCTCTTACTCCCATTAACACTGCATCGCAATTTCTTGACCTGTACGGTTAGCCTCTAAATTCTTTCAGCCCAGATCAAGAGTCCTGTATTTGGGCAAAGACAAACAGCAGATTCCAAAAGATGAATACGGCCTAAAGACCGGCAGAGAGGCAGCCAAAAGCATGCTGTAATTAGCGAAGATCATCAAGGTTGGAAAAAAAGCACCTGAAAAAATGACTTCCAATGTGAGTGGAGAGTCTCTTTGAGGCCTCGCTTTTTCGCAAAAAAGGTCTTTAATTCTCGATTGGGTCGGACCGTCCAACGGTCAGACAATTCAATCTACTGCCTTACGTTCGGAGATGCCAATTGAATTTTCAAGCCCTTGATCTTCTTATAAAGCATGGTCCTTGACAGACCAAGGAGTTTCGCGGCCTGTGCTTTGTTTCCCCCCGTTTTTTTGAGGGCCGCCAGGATTAAATCCCGTTCAGTAGTATCCAAAACCTTTTTTCGAGAAAATCCGCCTTTTATCTCGTGCCCCTTTGTTTTTCGCACATTCCTTAGCCGACTTGAAAAATCATTCAAACCAAGAATGTTGCTATCCGAGAAGCTACAGGCGCGACCGATTTCGTTTTGAAGTTCTCTCACATTTCCAGGCCAAGGGTAAGAACGAAATTTCTCCAGGACTTCTTCTGACACACCCTCGATTTTGACACGATACTTGTGGTTGAACTCTTGTATGAAATGTTGCGTAAGGACCGGAAGATCTTCCTTTCTTTCTCTGAGGGGAGGGACAAGTATGCTAAGTGCATTAATTCTATAAAAGAGATCAAGACGAAAACGATTGTCGTCAAGTAAGGAATCAATATCCTTATTCGTGGCGGAAATAACCCTGAAATTGGACTTCACCAATTTTTTGGATCCTATTTTTTCCGGGTATCCTTCCTGAAGCACCCGCAATAGCTTGGATTGCACATTGAAAGTGAGGTCTCCTATTTCATCGAGGAAAATACTGCTGCTGTTCGCCAACTCAAACTTCCCTATTTTTCCTTTCTTGTTTGCATCTGTGAATGAGCCGGGTTCATACCCAAACAGCTCCGACTCGAAGAGTTCCGGGGGTATGGCAGATATATTAACTGTGACCATTGGATTTTTCGCTCGATGGCTTAGGTTATGAACCGTGTGGGCAACCAGCTCTTTCCCTGTACCGGTTTCACCGGAGATAAATACCGGGAGATCTACCCGCGCCGTCTTCCTGATTTTTTCTTTCATCCGTTCCATTGCTGGTGATATTCCGATAAGTCTGTCAAGGGAAAAGGTGCTTTGTCTCAGGTCTGTAAGTTCTTTTTTGTAATAATCGACTTGCTTTTTGAGGGATTCCGCCTTTTGAGTAATCTCCTTCAGCTGATACAGGTCCCTGAACATGACCTTGCCGATCGCTCCAACCGTTTGTCCATCCTTTTTAATGGGAATCCTTGCGACGATTCTCTCGATCCCCCTCATTTGCATCGTCTTCCCAATCTCGGCCTTTCCGGTTCTGGCAACGATATGAAGTCTCGAGTTTTTTGAAATGTCAGTTGTATGAAGGCCAATGCCCTTTCCGGGTTCTATTCCATAAAATTTTTCGTGAGGTGGGGAGAGATACCTAATGATACCATCTCTGTCTACAACGTTGAGACCCTCATAAGGATTCAGAAAGAAATATTTCAAGATTTCTTCGGCAAAGTCGACTGAAAGAAAAAATTGGTCGAGATATGGAAGAGAGCTGACCTCTATCAATAGGCACAGGGCATGGTTGTCTTGAACGAAACGTAAAATCTTATAAAGCTTGCTATCCCTTTGGATGAATTGCTGTGAAAGTATCTGATCAAGATATTGTTGCAGTTGCTTCTTTGCAGATGGCCCATCTTCTGGACTAACAAAATCGATACCGAAGATATCGCAGCTTGCCCTATTGAAATAAAGAATATCCTTTTTAAGGGCGATGACCGATCCTAAGGGGATAACATTAAATAAACCCTCCATGTCCATTTTTCTTTTTAGCCCGGTTTGGATAGGTTCCTTTTCCATGATCTCCCGTGTCGGATTGGAATATTAGCGCATGCGTTGTAAAGAATTTACTACCACTATTCAGTTTGCACAACGTCAGTTTTTGCAGAGTTCAATCACGAAGGTAGTGCTCCCGAATCATTAAGGATTAGATTATGAGTTTAACAGCTTAAGGATTGCATTTCAAGTTCAAATCGGGCAGCAATTTTTATTTTGAACTCAAATTTTATGCAACGTCAGGGTTTAAGGGCAAGGTATTCCTTTGAAGGGGACCCAGGGGGATGTAAAGGGCACAGTCGGCAAAAGACAAAGAGTGCTGCCAATTTAGAGGGCGTTCTTGGCCTTTCAGGAAAACGATTAGGCATTAAGTGAGTATGATAAGGGACAATTCAGGGGATTTTCTTCCATGGGGTGGCCGGGACTGTACTGTTCTTTGGGGAAAAGTAAAAAGATGTCCTCTCAAAAAAAGATATCCTCTCAAAGTGTAAATTACAGTAAACATGTAAAGTGACTTTGTCACTCCATGAATGGGGTTTTGTTATTGTAACATATTGATATAATATGAATATTTGACTTGGCTTGAGTTGGCATGTTTTTTTCATTAAAAGACACCGAGGATTATCCGTATAATAAGGCGCCATCCATAAATATAGCGAGATAGCTGAAAAACCGCATTTCTAAATGGGAACGTGGAAGTTGATTGATGGAATTCATAGAAGCTTGTTTGATGAACCCCGAGGCGGCTGACGGTGATTTTAAACAAAGGCTTTCATTTCTTCAGAGGACTGGGGTTCAAAACCTGATCTTTTCTGATTTTTTCGGTTTGAGGAATTTTAGCCGGAAAGTGGGAGACCTTAAGGCCCCAATCGGCTGTCTCAATGTGATCTCCCGTCCAGGAATAGAGTGGATAGAGATGCTCTGGGACATTATCAACTGCTACGATGTATTCAGCATTTTTATTAAACACAATGGATCTGTTAGTGATGATGAATTCAAAGATGCGTTATACCGCTGCTTCTCCCTTACCGATAATGTGGGTTGTGCCATGGAGACGAAAACCCTCTCAAGCTTTGCCTTTGATGATATTGTTCGGACGTTGCGGGATGAGTTTAACGTCAAGCATTTCTTAATACTGGACAGTGAAGGATTGCTGCAACCAAAGGAAACTCTCAGATGCTTGAAAACGCTTCGATCAAGAGTCTCCGGGGGATCCAAAATTTTCTATTTCCCCAACAATCAGCATAAGCTTGGCATTGTCAATGCCTTACATGCCATGCGGTTGGAGATAGACGGTTTGGCTGGTTCTGTCTTGAAAGGAAGATGTAAAGACCCCGAAGTCGTCAACTTTATAGATCTCTATCTCCTCTACCAGCAAAAAAGAGATGATCTGTTTTCGAAAAGCTCAAGCAAGGTTTTAGATCATGCTTTTAAAGCCCTCATGAGGGGGGCGGAAGAAGAATAAGATAGCGAAAGGAGGTAAGAAGAGTCATGACTTCAAAGAGTCCTTTGGGAGATAAGGTTATATTAGCGGTAGATGACGAGCCGGATGTCTTGGAAACCGTGGAGGAAGTACTCGATATGTGCCTGCTCCACAAAGCAACGAGTTATGAGACAGCCCTTCAATATTTGGTGAGTTATAATTATGATATTGTCATCCTCGACATTATGGGTGTAAAAGGTTTTGACCTACTGAAAGAGTCTGTGTCCAGGGGGTTTCCAACCGTGATGCTAACTGCACATGCCCTCTCGCCTGAATCATTAAAGAAATCCATAAAACTTGGCGCCGTCTCTTTCCTGCCCAAGGAAAAGATTGGTGAACTGAGATCATTCCTTGAGGATGTGGTTTTGGGTGAAGGCAGACCGGTATGGCAGAAACTCTTTGGAAAGCTGGGTGGGTATTTTAACAAGCGATTCGGTCCTGATTGGAAAGAAAAAGACAGGTTTTTCAAAGAATTTACAGAAACGTTAAGAAATAACCAAACGAGTGCATCATGATTTTTCTTATATGAAATCCTCAAGGCTGTCTTTGGGACGGGTGCTTCATGAATCATAGGGAGTACCGTCATAAACAACGAGATTAAAGAATTCACGGCGATGGATACTCGAACAGGGGGAATATGATCTACGCATAAACCCCTTTTATAATAGAGTCAAGCAAACTCTTCTTAGCGGAGCCTAGAAATCTGTCCGATAAAGAAATTTGAGATTTTCGGACCCGCCATATTGTTCCCTGACCTATTAAATAATTTTAGATATCGCAGTTGACAAAGCGCTCTTTGTATTCTCGGGCACCCTCCTATGCTTAGCCTATTATTATGCGAGGGGCCGATGCCTAAACCGTTGATGCAAACTTCAGGGTTTTCGCTTTTGAAAAAGACAAATTTCAACGAAGGGAGTTTTACCATGTACGATTTTTTGGAAGAGGGACCTAAGAATCCCATCAAGATTCAAGATAATACCTTTAGGGACGGTCACTTCTCAGATAGTAGGGGTCCAGGCGGTGTTGAATGTCCTGTTTGGGAGGTACAAAATGGTGACCAACGAGGTCAAGGATCTCGTTTACGGTTTGTACGGGAAGACACCTGTCCCGGTAGATCCTGAAGTTCGGAAAAAGGTGTTGAAGGGATACAAACGGGGTGAAACCCCCATAATGGGTCGCGCGGCTGATTATCTTGAACCCGAACTGGACAGGGCAAGAGAAAAAGTGGGAGACCTGGCCAGAGATGATTACGACCTGCTCATCTATGCGATTTATCCAACAACCGGAGAGAAGTTTCTGAGGTGGAAGTATGGATTGGAGGAGAGACCCCCTGAGGTTGAACCCAAGACCTTAGAAGATATTCGCAGAGAGGATGAAGCAATGGCCGCGGCCATAGAACAGGTGTGTAAGAACATCTGAGCAAGGCGGAAGCTAGAATTTGGAAAAAGCAATAAAGGAGAGATTCTCGTTATGACAATTGATGAAATTTTAGACATGTTATATGGTACCCTCCATACAACCGGAATATTCAACTTCCAGTGGAACGTTATTATCATGTGGGGCATAGGCTGTCTGTTCATATACCTGGCCATTGCCAAGAAATTTGAACCCCTGCTGCTCCTCCCCATCGGTTTCGGGATATTTATCGTTAATTTCCCCCTTGTTCCATTGATGGGCTTCTCCCACGGCCATCCCCAACTCCTGCAGGTCTTTTACCGCTACGGGCTGCAATGGGAGGTCATCCCCTGTATAATTTTTTTGGGCTTAGGGGCCATGACCGACTTCGGCCCACTCATTGCCAATCCCAAGACCCTCCTTATCGGTGCCGGCGCACAGTTGGGCGTTTTTATAACCTTTACGGGTACGGTGTTAGTGGGCTTCACCCTCAAGGAGGCGGCCTCTGTCAGCATCATTGGCGGAGCCGACGGCCCGACCACCATCTATTTGACCCAGCATTTGGCACCCCAACTCCTTGGCGCAAACGCCTTAGCCGCATATTCCTACATGGCCCTGGTTCCCCTTATCCAGCCCCCCATTATGAGATTAATGACCAATGCTAAGGAGAGAAAAATCCGTATGCGTCAATTAAGGCCTGTCTCAAAACAGGAGAAAATACTCTTTCCATTGGTAACCGTGGGCATCATTGCACTCTTAGTACCTTCTGTCATTCCTCTGATGGGGATGTTCATGCTTGGAAACCTGATGAAAGAAAGCGGTGTCGTTGCCAGGTTGACCGATTCGGCCCAGGGATCACTGATGAATATCGTTACCATATTCTTAGGGATTTCAGTGGGCGCAACCATGCAGGCGGATAAATTCCTGAGTTGGAAGCCCCTTTTCATATTCAGCTTAGGCCTGGTCGATTTTGCAGTCTGCACCATTGGTGGTATTGTGACAGTCAAGATCATGAACCTTTTTCTAAAAGAGAAGATCAACCCCCTTATCGGTTCAGCAGGCGTCTCGGCAGTACCGATGGCTGCACGTGTCTCCCAGGTGGAGGGTCTCAAGTATGACAGGACCAATCACCTCCTGATGCATGCCGTGGGTCCCAATCTCGCGGGGGTTATCGGATCTGCCGCAGCAGCAGGGATGTTTATCGCGATGTTTGATTAACCTGATGTTTTCTTAAGGAGCAGGCAGGATCCCAATTTCAATCAACATTATTAAGAGGATCTAAAAATGAAAAGATATTTGTCGGCGTTTATTGTTCTACTCTTGGCTTTTCCGGTTTGCTCAGGTGCTGAGGAATTTCTTGAGGCACCTGTTATCTCTGGAGTACATGGTTTTGTAAAAACCGATTCCCGTTTGGAGATGAAAACACAGCTATCCCACGACGAGGTTGTGTCGTTCTATAGAAGGGCCTTGAAAGACTTTGAAAACATCAAATTCAGGGATTGGAAAGACGCTACCTATATTGAAGATGACGGGAAAATGCCATGGCATTCCATCACCATCTCAAAAGGGGAGGGTCAGGAAACCAGTATTATTATCGTTAAGGACAACTGGACCTGGATTATCGGAACCCTTATTCTAAGGTATATTGGTGTGTTTATGGTGCTGATGGTACTCTTTTTAGGGATGTCCATCTCCGGGCGAGTCATATCCGGTTTTGTAAAGAGAATCGAGGGTCGGAAAGAGACGGTAACTGTCTAAATGGACGGGGGAAGGGGTCTAAACATGGTCATTAATACAGGGATCTATATTAAAGAATCCAACAGGACTTCTGCTTACTTTGACTGGCTTCAGATGCTGATAGGCATCGGGCTGGTTCTCTTCATGTGGAGCCACATGGTCCTTGTGGCCAGCGTCAACTTAGGGGCAGGCGCCATGAACATGAATTGCCAATGGTTGTAACAGCGTCCTGGAACGGTAAAGGAGGTAAAATGTAGGAGCAGGCATAACCGTGGCACTGGATCTGGGAACATTGGGTAAAACCGCTCTGCAGGTTGTGGGGAACATCTAAAGGAAGAAGCCCACGGCTGTGCGGCGTTGCGAAGCATCCCTGCCGCTACGAAAGTGGGCCTCCCCCAAACGATTTGAAGGATGTCGAACACGGAATATGGAAATTCGACTGTTTTGCCATATTCCTGCGGTTCGACATCCAAAATTTCAAGTAGCTTTGCTTAGTCCTTAATCCCCGCAAGGTCCTTAGCCAGATTTTTCTTATGTTCCCAATCGACCAGGCGGTAAAGAGTGCTCTTTTGTGCCTGGGGAGGCCCGGCTCCGTGTACAGATTCAACTATGTACCCTACGGAATTGAAGCCAAAAAGCAGGGACTGAATCAGATAAACAAGCCGCATCCTGTTTTGAGTGGGAACACCGGCAACACCCTTGAGATATTTATCCACGAACTTACCTATTTCCGGGCTGGCAAATTCCTTTGCACCGGGCGCGTCTCCCAATATGCCTCCTGCCACATCAACGGCTAAACGCGCTATCTTAAAGGGGAGTTCAGCCACATTGAGTTTACAGACATTGCCCAATAGCAGGTTCACGTAGTATGAGCCTGTTTCCATCTTTTGTCCCTCTAAAGCAGTAGCCAGGCCACAAGAATAGACGGTTTCCGTAAGGGTCACCATGTCGGTGATTTTTTCCCGAATATGTGGCATCTTATCGATTCCCGAATACTCCGCAATAAGTTTTGTGGCCCCGATCAGGACATCACTGACACCCGCCTTACATCCACCATAGGTCTGCCTGTGGTTTGCACCGAAAAGGTAAGGAATCCTTCCTGCCCATTCCACCTCTTTGTAGAGAAAAACCTTTTCCCATGGGACAAAAACATTGTCAAAGACCAACAGGGTTTCCTGTGAACTGAATCTGGGGTTCCCCATGTCCATTAAATCGGGCTCATACTTACGGTCATCCCCCGGATTCCGCCCGTAGATATGATACAGGCCCTCTGCATTTCCCGGGACTGCAGCGGCTACGGCGTACTCTTCCTCGCCTTTTCTCATCCCTGCCGTAGGTGCCACAAATGTATAGTGGGCATTGGCGGAGCCCGTCTGGCTGGTCTTGGCCCCCCTTATCACAATGCCGTCGCTCTTTTCTTCCACAATATGGAGCCACATATCCGGATCGGCCTGTTGAGTGGGTCTAAGGGATCGATCTCCTTTGGCGTCCGTCATGGCTACGCCTATGTGATAGTCATTTTCCTGCATCTCCTTAAGGAAGGTCAGAAAACGCTGATGATATTCAGTCCCCAACGCCTTATCCATCTCGTAAGTTACAATGAACAGTGCATTGGCAGTGTCCAGTGTAGTACACCTCTGAAAACAGGTCGCTGTTTTTTGGCCCAGAAATCTTGCCATTTTTACCTTGTTCACCATATCATCTATACTCTGGTAGATATGCGTAAAGCGATTCACTGTGGATTTTATATACGGCGAGTAGGCCGTCATGAGATCTACATGGGCCGGGTCCTGAGCCATATCGTAGGTCATAGCTGCGGTATTC
>Ga0075121_1002664_pt1 | contig 10075 bp, 8 predicted proteins | sample AntAceMetag02UKG_FD_69793 | JGI IMG/M metagenome (GOLD analysis project Ga0075121, IMG submission 69793) | Saline lake microbial communities from Ace Lake, Antarctica - Antarctic Ace Lake Metagenome 02UKG | ecosystem: Environmental > Aquatic > Non-marine Saline and Alkaline > Saline | place... | reverse complement strand
ATGAAACTAAAGCAGAAGGCGGACAAGCAATTTGGGACGGAAGAAACTTTAACGGAAGAAAAGCTCAAACAGGTGTCTATCTCGTATTTTCAACTAATGAAGATGGTAGCGAAACGATGGTTACTAAGATTCTTATTATTAATTAAGCATCAAAGGTTAACTTAATTAAAATTAAAAATAAAATTACTTTCCCAAATTTCTAAAATTCACATATTGAATCCAATAAAACAATTTAACTACAAACAAATGAAAAACATTTTTACAAAACTATTTTTTGCTTTTGCAATACTTTTATTAATTTCAGCTTGCAGTAATAATGAAACAAAAAATAAACATCAAAAACGAATAACTAAAGCTGATACTGTTGATGCAACTAATGATTTTTATGATAATGCCGAATTGTATAATTTAGAAATGTTTGACATCGAAGTTGTGGGCGAAATCCTAAATCCGGGAAAAGTTGATTTATCAAAATTGCCTCTACATAGTGTTATTGTAAAAGAAACTGTTCTTTCGGATGATGGTAATAAATTTATCGGAGCTTACCGTTACGATGGTTATTCTTTGTATGACATTTTAAATAACAGAAAATTAAATAAAAAGAATGAAAATCATTTCAAGCCAATTATTGATTTATATGTTGAGGTAGAAAATGAGCTTGGCGAAAGTGTGAAAATCAGCTGGGGAGAAATTTTTTACCCCAATCATTTACCCGAAATTATCATTGCTTCAAGAGTTATGAGAATAGTTCCTTCGAAAACCAATGAATTATGGGAATTACCAAAAAAATCAAAACTAATTATTAAAAACGATCTTTTTACTGAACGAAATATTAGCAAACCTCAAAAAATTACCGTTAAGTCGTATGATAAAAAATTTAAAGTAGAAAAAGGTAAAAATCCACTATTTTCATCAGAAATAAAAATTTATAATGAGAAAAACAAGCCAACTATAATTTCTACAAACCCTGCGGATATAAAAAACCATACAGTACATACGATTTATTACGGGAGAGGCAGAGGCATTCACAGTACAGAGCCTTTTACAGGAATATATTTTAAAGATTTGCTTCAGCAATATTTCCCTCTTACAAAAGAGTCAATTATGAATGGAATTTTCGTTATTGCTGCTGACGATGGTTACAGAGTAGTTTATACTTTAAGTGAAATTTATAATAGAAATGATCAATCAGAAATTTTGTTAATTTGTGATCAGAAAGCTATAAACAATGGTATTTTTAAATTATTTCCAAGTTGTGATTTCTTTTCGGATAGAGCCGTGAAAGCAATAACGGAAATACATTATTCGGAAAAATAATATCTTTAAAAAAAATTTAAAGATGCTTCACAAAACCCGTGGAATAGTTTTACATCAAATTAATTATTCTGAAACCAGTGTAATTGCTAAGATTTATACTGAGCAATTTGGATTGCAATCATACATTATCAGAGGGGTTAGAAAAGCTAAATCCAAAATTAAGAGAAATTTATTACAGCATCTTTCGCCCGTTGATATGATTGTTTATCATAAGGAAAAAAGTAACATTCAAAATATTAAAGAGATAAAAGTAGATTTTCAATTGCAAAGCATTCCTTTTGAAATTACAAAAGGATCAATAGCAATTTTTATTAATGAAATTTTATACAAATCGGTAAAAGAAGAAGAAGCTAATCCAAATCTTTTTGAGTTTATTTTTAATTCTGTTAAACTTCTGGATGAAACAAAAGACAAATACATAAATTTCCATTTGTTGTTTATGATACATCTTACAAAATTCCTTGGCTTTTTTCCAAGAGGGAATTATTCGCCTGTAAAAACATTTTTTGATATGGAGGAAGGTGTATTTTGTGGTAGTAAACCCTTACACGGAAATTATATTAAGGAACCCATAAGCAGGAAATTTTTCGATTTGCTGAAAACAGAATTACCTGATCACGCTTCTGTATGCCTCAACCAAAAAGAAAGGCAAGATATTCTTCAAAAGCTAATTGATTATTATTGTCTTCATCTTCCTGTTTTTAAGGGAATAAAATCACATCATATTTTAAGGGAGGTTTTGGAGTGAAAGGAGTTATTAATTTTAGTTTTTGGGAAAAGGCAGTAGATGATTTTTCTACATTTTACATCGAAATCGTAACTCTAAAATCACAAATCTAAAATTTTAAATCAACTTGCTTGTTATATATTTTTTATATATGTTTGTAACTTAATGTGAAGAAAATAAAAAAGTAAGCTTATTTACTCATATTGAAAAAATAAACGTAAGAGTAACTTTAGTTGGATGTTACCCACAAGCTGAAACCCCACAGCATATTTTACACATTTGGTTTTTGCCGACACACTATTCAACCCTGAAAAAACCAAAAGAGTAAAATTCTCCCGACCTTCTTATAGATTTATATATTAAATAATAATATACAATTGTATTGTTTGTAAATATTTTAATATATCTTTGCTCTTTACAAATTTATATCAAAGTCTAAAATGGACTCTATGAATAGGATTAAAATAGTTTTAAAAGAACAAGGACGAACCCAGACTTGGTTAGCTGAAAAAATTGGAAAAAGTTTTGTTGTTGTGACCAACTATTGTAACAATAACTCCCAGCCAAGTATTCAGGTTTTGACTAATATATCTAAAATTTTAGATGTTGATGTCCGAGAATTACTCGTTTCCACAAAAAACAATTTAAAAAATGGATAAACATCTAAACATATTCAAAAATGGAAGTTTTTGGCTAAGAGCCGATTTCCATTTACACACAAAAGCGGATAAAGAGTTTATTTATATTGGTGAAGAAAATTCCTTTATTTCATCTTATGTTGACAAGCTTGATGAGGAAAAAATCAAAGTTGCATTCATAACAAATCACAATAAATTTGATATAAATGAATATACAGCTTTATCAAAAAAGGCACTTAAGAAGGAAATATATATAATACCGGGAGTTGAACTTTCTGTAAATGACGGAGCAAATGGTATTCACTGTTTGGTAATTTTTAACCCAACAGAATGGTTAGAAAATAATACGGATTTTATTAACCAATTTTTAACTCAAACATTTGCAGGAAAAGCAAATTACGAAAATGAAAATGGAAGGTCAAATGATAATTTAATTGAAACAATAAAAAAATTAGATGCATTTGAAAAAGACTATTTTATAATTATGGCTCACATTGAACAAACAAGTGGTTTTTTCAATGAATTTAACGGAGGAAGAATAGAAGAATTAGGGAAACAACCATTATTCCGAAAATCAGTATTAGGCTTTCAAAAAGTGCGGACACGTGATTATATAAAAAATCTCAAATTATGGTTAGGGAATGAATTGCCAGCATTTGTTGAAGGTTCAGACCCTAAAAAGATTGATGAAATTGGGAAAGGCGAACCAACGTTTTTAAAACTTGGAGCATATAATTTCGAAGCAATAAAATATGCTTTGTTGGATAAGAATTTTCGTCAATCAAAATTATTAAAAAACCCAACTAATGGATATATAAAATCTATTAGTTTCAAAGGTGGTAAATTGGATGAAAATACTGTGTATTTGAATCATTCAATGAATAATTTGATAGGAATAAGAGGTAGTGGAAAATCTTCAATTTTAGAAGCCATTCGGTACGCCTTAGATATAAGTTTAACAAAAGACCAGAATGTTGATTTTGAATATAAAAATAATTTGGTAAATGCACTTTTAAGTAGTGGTGGAAAGATTACTTGTGTTTTGGTTGATGACCAGGGCAATGAATATAAAACAGAAAAAATATTAGGAGACAGAACAAACATATACAAAGATAATGAACTTCAATTAGGCTTAAAACCTAATGCCATTGTTAAAAAACCAATATACTTTGGGCAAAAAGACCTTTCACAAATTGGAGATTCATTATCAACAGAATACTTAATAAGCAAACTCATAGGAGACCGATTAATAAATAAAAAACGAGAAATTGAAAACAAGAATCAAATCATCCTAAACTTATTGAATGAAATTAAAAGGGTTGATGCCAACTTAGATACTAAATCTGCATATGAAGAAAGATTGGCAGAGTTAAAATTAAAAATTCAAGTTTTTAAAGACAATGAAATTGACAAAAAACTAGAAAAACAAATTGCCTTTGATAAAGACATAAACTTTATTAAACGAGTTGACAAATTCGAGGTTAAAATCATTGATGCTTTAGATGAATTTATTCAAGAATATGATGATGGATTTGACAACTTTAAAACGTACGTATCTAAAGAAAATATAACGGATATAGAAAAAGTTTCTCAATCGTTAATCTCTTTTGAAAAAATATTTGATGATTTAAGAAACATCATAATTTCACTTATTACTAAAAATAAAGAACTCACAGAAACCCAAAAAGGTTTTACAAACAAATACAATGAATTAAAAGAAGAGTTTTCAAACATTAAAAGAGACATAAAACTTCCAAATATTCAAGCAGATGACTATGTAAAATACACTAAAGAACTCGATTTAACGAAAGCACAACTTTCTGAACTAGAGAAGCTTTCCAAAAAGAAAAATGAATTACAGACTCAGCTTGAACAATCATTAGTTTCTCTTCAAGGATTATGGCATAACGAATTTGAAATCATTCAGGATGAAATTAGAAAGGTTAATTATGGTCAACCTCTTGTTGTTATAAATGGACAAGAGATTCCCGTAATCAAGATAAAAGTTGATTTCAAAAAAAATACAGATAATTTTAAATCATATTTAAAAGAAAATCTCAGGGGGAGCAATCTTAGGGATAATAATATTCAAACTATAATTGATAACTATTCTGATTTAATTAGCGTCTTCAATGATTTCTCAATTGAAAATAGCAATATTCAAAATAGTTTATCAGAAACACAACTTCATACCTTTAAGGAGTATTTCAAATCTAATATTGGAGCCTTTTTAACCTATCGAATTCCTGATAAGTTCGAAATCATATACAGAGGACGCCCTCTAAACGTACATTCACTAGGACAAAGAGCATCAGCTTTAATTATTTTCTTGCTCACTTTGAAAGATAGTGACTTAATTATTATTGACCAACCAGAAGATGATTTGGATAACCAAACTATTTACAATGATGTTATCAAAGTCTTAAAAGAGTTAAAGAATACGTCACAGTTTATCTTTGCCACACACAACCCAAACATTCCTGTTTTGGGAGACTGTGAGCAAATCATCTCTTGTAAATATCACTCCAATTCAATTCAAACTGATTTAGGAAGTATTGATGATGAAACAATACGAAAAAAGATTGTGAATATTATGGAAGGTGGAGAAGAAGCATTTAATAATAGAAAAATAATTTACGAATTATGGAAGCATTAGAATTATTAGACTTAATACATAAAGGAGAATCCAGTGAAGTTCAATTTAAGATACGGGTCAATGATGCGTATAAAACAGGAACTGAAATGGTTGCATTTTCAAATACAAAAGGAGGATTATTAATAATCGGAATTGATGATAAAACTGGAGATATAAATGGATTATCTTACGAAGAACTTCAGGAAACTAATCAATTATTAGCAAATGCAGCATCAGATAATGTTAAACCTCCCATTTACATTTATACCGAGACAGTTGAAATAAGTGACAAAAAAGTAGTCGTTGCTCGAATTTCAGAAGGAATTAGTAAACCTCACACGGATAACAAAGGTATTATTTGGGTTAAGAATGGTTCTGACAAAAGAAAAGTTGTTGCTAGAGAAGAAATGGCAAGGCTATTACAAAGTAGTGGTAATTTATTTGCTGATGAAACAATAGTTAATGGTACCACTATAAACGATATTAATGAAGATTTTTTTAAAAACTTTATAAAATCAAAAACCAAGAAGTCTATTGATGAATTAGGACTGTCCATTTCGGGAATGTTGTCGAATATGGGAATGCTCAAAGATGGAAATTTATCTCTTGGGGGGTTACTTCTATTTGGGAAAAACCCGCAACAATATAGACCTGCTTTCACAATACAATGTGTGTCAATTGCTGGGAATGATATTAGTTCAAATGATTACAGAGATAAAGAAGACCCATTTATAGGAAACCTTCAAGAGCTTTATGATAAAACCCTTTCTTTTATTACCCGAAACTTAAAGAAAATACAAAAAGAAGAAAGTTTTAATTCACCATCAGTTCTCGAATTACCAATTGAAACTATTGAGGAACTCCTTGTTAATGCTTTGGTTCATAGAGATTATTTCATTCTTTCAAGCATTAAGGTTTTTATTTTCGACAATCGGGTAGAAATAATAAGCCCCGGAATATTACCTAATACATTGACAATTGAGAATATTAAAGTTGGCACCTCAATTCAGAGAAACCCAATGTTATATTCAAACTCAAGATATGTTCTTCCATTTTTTGGTGTTGGTAGCGGAATACCCAGAGCATATGAAAATGTACCGGATTTAGAATTAATTAATGATATTGATAGAGAACTCTTTATTTCAATAATCAAACGGAATAGTTAAAAAATGAAACCAACACCAAAAGCCATACACATTGTCAAGTCGCTCGAAAAAGCCAACCGCACTTGCCAAAACTTGTCAATAAGTATGGCTTTGCTAACCACACGAAAAAAAACAGCCAGTGGGTAACAAAACCTATACGTAATGCGAGGTTCAGAACTAAATTGAAAGATTATGCAAGCACTGAAATATCGTCATAAAAATATAGTGAAGTGCTTCGGAAACCCGCACTACGCATAGCCAAATCATTTGCATATTAATATATTATCTTCTTCCATCTTTACATTTATCATTATTATAAAGAAATAAGAAAAATCCTCCAGATTTTTAAAATCTGGAGGATTTGCCGAAATAACAAATTTTTCATTTCAAAAAATATTCTTAGAATCTGTGGCAATTTTAAAATTTATACTTTCTCTCCAAAAAGAAGAATAAAATTTTCTTTCACTAAACATTTCAATTAATTAATATTAATTCATCACTAATGACATTTTGTAAGGTGCAGACAGTAAGGTTAATGAACAGTTTGTTGTAAAAAAAGCCAAGGTATAACTTTATAAAAGAACAATATATTAAAGTAATACGTTTAAAAAAATTCATTGTTTCCCAAATGGTAATGGCAGACATTCGAGAATAATGGCAGATATTATTATTGAATCAATTTTTAATAAAGATATATTTACTTGGAATAACTCAAATATGGTGAAACCGGATAAAATACGAAAAAACTATATTGTTGCAATTAAAGAGGCTGATAATGGAAATATTAACCCATTGATAGAATTTGCAAGAAATTGAAAACGTATTAAAAAGAGGAAAATGAATTTCTGTAAAAAGTAAAATATCGGCTAATCTATTATAAAGTCTTATTTTAAACTTTGATTAAACAATCTAAAAAAATTCTCTTTCACCAAGTTTTTCACCTCCCCAAAATCAAGTTTTTCACCAAGTTCTTTTTCCATAGAAGTCACACCTTTATCTGTAAAACCGCAAGGATTTATATAATTATAATAATTAAGATCTGTGTTTACATTAAATGCAAACCCATGCATTGTAATCCACCTGCTTGCTTTTACACCGATAGCACATATCTTTCGTGCTTTAAGTTTATTGTGGGTGTCAATCCAAACTCCTGTAGCTCCTTCAAGGCGTTCAGCATTTATATTATAATTTTTTAAAGTCAGAATAATTACTTCTTCAAGTTGAAAAATATATTTTTTAACTCCCAACGAAAAAGCCTCAAGATTGATAATTGGATAACCAACAATTTGTCCCGGTCCGTGATAAGTAATATCTCCCCCTCTGTTTATTTTAAAAAACGAAACACCTTTTTTTTGTAATTCAAAATTGTTTAATAAAAGATTATTTTCCGACCCACTTTTGCCAATTGTATAAACATTAGAATGTTCGCAAAACAATAAATAATTTGGAATTTCTTTGTTCTGACTTTTCAACTCCAGAGATTCCTTAAACAGTTTTTCCTGAAAATCCCATGCTTTTTTATATTCGATCAAGCCAAGATCCATGAATATTATTTCTTTATTTCTCATTTTGTAAGTCTTCTGTTAATTTGCTTCGCGTAATTTGTCCTCCTTCGTCTGACGTAATTTATTGTAATTTGCCCTTCAGGTGTTAATTATAAAAGCCTATTTAAAATTACCATAAATTACTATCAATTACAACAAATCATAACCAATTACCACAAATTACAATTAATTACAACTAATTATATTAAGTTTTCAAAACGTGTTTCTCTGCCCTGTATGATGATCGAACCAAAGGACTGCTTTCAACAAAAGCAAAACCTTTTTGCAGTCCTGCATTTTCATATTTCAAAAACTGTTCAGGTGTAACATATTCAAATACCGGCATATGATTTTTTGAAGGTTGCAGGTACTGACCGATTGTAAAAACCTTGCAACCCACATTTAACAGATCATCCATAGTTTTAAAAACCTCTTCCTCGGTTTCTCCTATTCCTGCCATTATTCCTGATTTCGAAGTAACTCCTCTTTCAGAAATATATTTTATTACATCAAGACTTCTGCGATAATTTGCTACACTTCGTACTTGTGGTGTAATTCTTTCAACTGTTTCAAGATTGTGTGAAATAACTTCGGGTTTTGCGTAAATAATAATGTCAAGAAGTTCGTGTTTTCCCATGAAGTCTGGAATTAAAGTTTCAATAGTTGTTTCGGGATTAAGTCTTTTAATAGCTCTGATAGTCTCTGCCCAGATACTTGCTCCGCCATCGGGTAAATCATCACGGTCTACGGAAGTTAAAACACAATGTTTCAACCCCATCAATTGTACTGAGTTTGCAACACGTTCCGGTTCTTGGAAGTCAACAGGAAATGGCTTTCCGGTTTTCACTCCACAAAATTTACACGAGCGTGTGCAGATATCACCAAGTATCATTAAAGTTGCCGTGCCTCTACCCCAGCAGTCCGACATATTCGGGCAACTGCCGGAAGTACAAATTGTATGAAGCTTATTTTTTTCGACAATATCTCGTATTTCCAAATATTTTTTTCCACCCGGAATTTTCACTTTCAGCCAATCCGGTTTTGTTCTTTTTCTTTTATTTGTCATTTTTATCAGAATATTAACAATTAAAAAATGCAATGCAAAATTAATATACTAAATGCATAAACTAAAAAAATTTCAAAATAATTAACTCTTTGATTTCAAGTTCAAAATTTCTCTTTAAAATAAAAATAAATATTAGTCATTTTAAATTTACTTCTATCTTTGCAAAAAACATAAACAGATGTCATTAGAACTAACTGAACAAGAACAAATCAGAAGAAATTCTTTAAAGGAATTATATAAATTAGGTATTGACCCATATCCGGCAGAAACCTTTGAAACAAATATTTCTGCTAAAGAAATAAAAGAAAACTTTAAAGAAGGAAGCAATCTTTATCAGAATATTTCGATAGCCGGACGTATTATGAGCCGCAGAATAATGGGTGCTGCTTCGTTTGTAGAAATTCAGGATTCTACCGGAAGAATACAATTATATTTTAAAAGAGACGAAATTTGTCTCGGCGAAGACAAAAGCTTTTACAATATTGTTTTTAAAAGATTACTTGATATTGGTGATATCATTGGAATTAAGGGATATGTTTTTCTCACTCAGATGGGCGAAATAACTATACACGTTAAAGAATATAAGCTTCTTTCGAAATCGCTCAAACCATTACCAATTGTAAAAGAAAAAGACGGAAAAACCTATGATGCATTTACCGATCCTGAGCAAAGATACAGACAAAGATATCTCGATCTGATTGTAAATCCACAGGTGAAAGAAACTTTTGTTCAAAGGTCGAAATTGGTAAATTCTATGCGTTCGTTTCTTAACGTGAAAGATTATGTTGAGGTTGAAACCCCCATTTTGCAACCACTTTACGGAGGTGCTGCAGCCCGTCCTTTCAAAACTTATCATAATACTATGGACATGACCTTGTATTTGAGGATTGCAAATGAGTTATATTTGAAAAGACTTATTGTTGGAGGCTATGATGGCGTTTACGAATTTTCGAAAGATTTTAGGAACGAAGGAATGGATCGTTTTCACAATCCTGAATTCACT
>Ga0075121_1002663_pt1 | contig 10076 bp, 6 predicted proteins | sample AntAceMetag02UKG_FD_69793 | JGI IMG/M metagenome (GOLD analysis project Ga0075121, IMG submission 69793) | Saline lake microbial communities from Ace Lake, Antarctica - Antarctic Ace Lake Metagenome 02UKG | ecosystem: Environmental > Aquatic > Non-marine Saline and Alkaline > Saline | place... | reverse complement strand
GCCAATAATTCTGCAAAAGAAGACTACACGCCTGATTTTTATATTGATGACGGAACTGTATACAACAATGGTTATAACATCGTAGAAACCCAGAATGGTACTGATTTTGTTAATGAAGTAAACGGTTGTATAGTAGGTGTTGGAGATTATAATCTCAGCACCACTCTTGCTGATAACAGTATACTTAATGGAACAAAAACACTTAGAACGACCGACGGCAGTGTAGCTATTGATGCGGGAACAAACGTTCAAGGTGATCATCTAGTTGCTATACCTACAACAGACCAACGTGGTGCAGGTAGAAATGATGCCACAGATATCGGCGCTTATGAGTGGTGGGATGATGCGGGAAGCTTGCCAGTTGTGCTTTCAACCTTCACCGCACAATTCATAGAAAATACTCCTACTCTATATTGGGAAACTCAATCCGAAACGGACAATATGGGCTGGTTTGTATATCGGAATGAGGAAGAGAACTTCACCGGTGCTGATAAGATATCAGAGCTCATTGAAGGGCACGGAACTACATCTCAACTGCAATCATATATATATGAAGACAGAATACAGAATCCGGAAGTCGGAGACACGTATTATTACTGGTTGGAGAGCATTGATTTCAGCGGAATGGTAAATCATTATGATAGAGTAGCAGTGCTTACAATTCCTGAACAATATGATCCGGGTAGTGGTTTAATACCTGAGCCAGTGCGATATGGACTATTCCAGAACAATCCCAATCCATTTATTGAGAGCACAAAGATCTCCTTTAATCTTCCTGAAACTGAAAAAGTAGAATTGAATATATACAATCTCAAGGGACAGCTTGTGAGATCGCTTTATTCTGGAGTTGCTTCATCCCAAACTCTGGAATGGAATGGCAAAAATGAGATTGGAAAAGAGCTTCAGGCAGGAATGTATTTCTATAAATTGATGGTTAATGGAAAGACGGCAGAAACGAAGAAACTGATTTTGATGAGATAGATAGTAAAAAAATTATGAATATTGGGGCTGAATATTTTCAGTCCCTTTTTTTATCTATCAAAACATACTATACTTAAATAATATATTAATATATTGACATACTATGACATGGCGAGATTGAACTGCATTCAAGATATTATGTCTTCCAATTATTTTTGTCGTTGAAAATTCGACTTCACTGTTGGCTTTATTGATGCACGTATCTTCTCCCTATTAGAAAAATTCAAACAGCAGTTTTCTGATTATATTTTTAACGCTGGTCGCTTCTACTATGTTATTTTTTGCTTTAATCGAAAGGAAAATGAAGAATTTTATAATGAGCAGTATCACAAATTTGAAAACTTAAATATGACAATAACTATTCAATTCAAGAAAGGGGAAAAATGAATAAGTATCTTATTACTTTTATTATTAGTTTGCTTTTCATTTGTCCATTATGGAGCGGGACTATTTACGTAGATTATGATGCGGGCGGCGATAATGACGGCACCAGTTGGGATAATGCATACACTTCGTTGCAATCAGCTTTAACTGCTGCCTCATCTGGTGATGAGATCTGGGTAGCCAAAGGGAGCTATAAACCGACAACAGGAACTGACCGAACAAGCTCTTTTCAAATGAAAAACGGTGTGTCCATCTACGGCGGCTTTTTTGGAAATGAGAATCCTGCAACGTTTGATTTGGCTGATCGTGACTTCGTGACGAATGAAACTATCCTCAGCGGGGATTTGATCGGCAACGATGATTTTGTTGTAGGCAGTGGCGGTTACCAGGGTACGACCGGAGATGACAACTGCTACCAAATAATTTATAATCCGGATCAGGACCCGGATATTAACAGTACTGCCATTCTAGACGGCTTTACCATTACAGGCGGGAATGCAGATTTGTGGCCGCACGACAACGGCGGCGGGATGTTTAATTCTAGTTCTTCTCCGACCGTTACCAATTGCACCTTCAAATCGAATGAAGTTTCTAACGTTGGTGGCGGGATGTATAATGCTATTTCTTCTTCTCCGACCCTTACCAATTGCACCTTTACATCTAATTATGCTTATAACTTCGGCGGCGGGATGTGTAATGATGATTCATCTTCTCCAACTCTCACCAATTGTACCTTTGCATCGAATTCAGGCGGCGGGATGTATAATGCTATTTCTTCTTCTCCGACCCTTACCAATTGTACCTTCACATCGAATTCGATTACCGAATACGGCTATGGTGGCGGGATGTTTAATTATAGTTCTTTTCCGACCGTTACTAATTGCACCTTCACATCGAATTCAGCTTATGAAGGCGGCGGGATGTTTAATTCTAGTTCTTCTCCGACCGTTACTAATTGCACCTTCAAATCGAATGAGGCTTCTAACATTGGTGGCGGGATGTGTAATGATTCAAACTGTTCTCCGATTGTTACCAATTGTACCTTCACATTGAATTCTGCTTCTGACAAGGGCGGCGGGTTGTATAATTATTCTTCTTCTCCGACCCTCAATAATTGCATTGTATGGGGAAATGAAGCCACTACTGATGGTGATGAAATTTATAATTATTCCGGAACAACCACGCTGAATTACTCCTGTTATGGAAATGCCACAGGTGGTATTTACGGTACCCTAGCAGTTTCGAATTGCATCACGTCTAATCCCTGTTTCGTGGGCGTGGGGAATAATCCCACTCATCCTTACAGCATCGGCGGGAATTCACCCTGTTGCGATGCCGGGAATGATAACTATTTTGATACGGGGGCTTTCGGAGATTATGATATTCGCGGCGCAGGCTTTCCGAGGAAGCTGGATAAAATTACTGGTGGAGTTGGCGTGATCGATATGGGTGCCTATGAGTATAAGGTCGGAGTGGATCCGATATCATCTGCTGTTGTATTATATGTAAACATCAATGCCAGTGGCAGTAATAGCGGCACCACTTGGGTTAATGCTTACACTTCACTTCAATCGACTTTAACTGCTGCCGTGTCCAACAATGAGATCTGGGTAGCCAAAGGGACATATAAACCAAGTTACGACTATGGTTTAGGAGGTGGTTCTCGTTATTATCATTTCCGTATGATAAACGGTGTCTCCATCTACGGAGGCTTTGCCGGGACAGAAAACGCTGTAAGCGAGCGAACAAATTATGGAGTCCGTGAAGCAAACGAAACCATACTGAGCGGCGATTTGAACGGGAATGACGGGTCAAACTGGAGTAATCGAAGCGATAACTGCTACCACGTTATTTATAATCCGGATCAGGATCCGGATATTAACAGTACTGCCATTATAGACGGCTTTACCATTACCGGCGGTTATGCAGATGGCTCAACTCCGCACTACTTCGGTGCCGGGATGTGTAATCAATATTCTTCTCCGACTGTTGCCAATTGCGTCTTCAGCTGGAATTGGGCTGACAGTTACGGTGGCGGAATGTGTAATACGAATAGTTCTTCTCCGCCCGTTACCAATTGCATCTTCATTTCGAATTCAGTTGGCTGGGACGGCGGCGCGATGTATAATAATTATTCCTCTTCTCCGACCGTTACCAATTGCACTTTCTGCGCGAATTCGGCTTCTGACCAGGGTGGTGGGATGTATAATGATTCTTCTCCAACTCTCAATAATTGCATTGTATGGGGAAATGAAGCTACTACTGATGGTGATGAAATTTATATTAATAGTGGAACAACCACGCTGAATTATTCCTGTTATGCAAATGCCCCAGGTGATATTTACGGTACGCCAGCAGTTTCGAACTGCATCACGTCCGATCCCTGTATCGTGGGCGTCTGGAATCCGCACCACCCTTACAGCATTTACGGGATATCTCCCTGTTGCGACACAGGGAATAATACCTATTGCAGTGAAATTTACGACATCAGAGGTGAAGACTTTCCCCGAAAGTTGAATAAAACTAACGGTGAAACCGGCAGGATCGATATGGGCGCTTATGAGTATAATGTGAACCCGACACTTCCTGTCACACTTTCTACGTTTACCGCTCAGTTCATAGAAAACACTCCAACTTTGTACTGGGAAACACAATCTGAGACAGACAACATGGGTTGGTTTGTTTATAGAAATTCTCAAGAAAATTTTACCACATCAGAGAAGATATCAGGATTTCTTGAAGGACATGGCACGACTACGCAGCAACAATCTTATATTTACGAGGATACAATAGAAAATCCCGAAATAGGAGATACTTATTATTATTGGTTAGAATCTATTGATTACAGCGGGACTGTTAATCATTATGATAAAGTGGCAATACTTACGATTCCGCATAATAGCAATTCTGGAAATAGCTTAGTACCAGTTCCCGAAAGATTTGGACTTTTACAGAATAAGCCGAATCCAGTAATACATTTTACACGTATTGCATTTAATCTCACCGAGTCAGCAATGGTTGATTTAAATGTCTACAACATCAAGGGACAGCTGGTAAGGAATCTTTATTCCGGTGTCACCTCAAAGCATACAGTCATGTGGTATGGGAAAGACGAGCAGGGGAGAGAACTTGAAAATGGAGTGTATTTCTATAATCTTTTAATTAATGGTAAATCTGATGAAGTGATGAAACTTATTTTGATGAGATAAATAGTATAAAAAGTATGAATATTGGGGCTGAAAATTTTCAGCCCTTTTTTATATATTCAAGCATTGCGAATGGTTACATACCTTCGCAAAGGTCGTTGTTTTCATAAGATTTCTAAGCAACTGTGAATCCTCGCAGCTCGTTTAAATTGTTGACATAATACAGAGAAAATAATTTATATACCATGTATAATCTCAAGGGACAGCTTGTAAAATCTCTTTATTCAGGAATTACGGCATCGAAAGATTTAGATTGGAATGGCAAAGATGAGCACGGGAATGATCTTCCGGCGGGTGTATATTTGTATAAATTATTAGTCGATGGAAAAATAACTGAGACAAAAAAGCTCATATTGTTGAGTAAGTAAAAAGCAAAATTATGGATAATAAAGCTACTAAGAGCACGTTGATAGAAAAAGGCATTCGTGCCGGCGATAGTGATATGTACCGCGAAAACGCGATCTGGGTACAAAACAGCAGTGATAAGGTTGATATTTCTCAAGAATTGATGCAGGTTGTAAGGGATATATTCAGAACGGTTCCCATGGATCGCAAGCTGAGAGCATTTTCAATCGGATCGGGCTCGGAGCCACAGTTTCAAATTTTGGAGTCTGCATTCAGAGGAGGGCTCTACCTTCTTGATATAGACAGTGTTCCTCTTGCAGTGATAAATGAGCGCGTAAAGAACCACTGGATCGACCATGTGACGACAGTTCTCTCCGACTACAATAAAACACTTGTCCACACTGCCGATGCACAGCGGTTCCTCAATGAAGTACTCGGAGGGAGTAAGCTGGATCTGATCGTTCTTCATCATTCACTGTATTACTCTGATGTATCTGACTGGGCAGAACTATTCAACAATCTCTATGATTTCATTCTTGCAAAAAAAGGTGCTATCCATGCAGTTATGATGTCTTCGAGTTGCCGGGAGAAAGATTCGACGACCTGGCTTTACAGTCACTTCGCCGGTAAGTTCTTCGGAAGCCGAAATGACCAGAACCTGAAAGCTTTTGGGAACGAGCTGCGCAAAAATGAAAAATTCAACCGGGCTGAAATACGACAGGTCACACACAGGGTTAAATTCTATATTGACGATTTCGAAAAATACATGGCAGTGGTCTGGATGATACTTCTCTATCCGAACGTGCATGACTATTCACCTGTTCAAAAAGAGGAGATCACAGAATATATATACGATAACTTCTATAAACCCCAAATGCCGCTTATTCAGATGCAGGATCATCTTATCGTAAGTAAGTGAGAATCATGAAATAAGCTCATTCCAATCGATGCATTCTATGTAATTGAGAAGCGAGTATAAGTTCATTATTCAAATAGTGCCTAATAAAACAAACAAACTGCGGAATTAATTCAACAATCTTGACAAACTTTTATATAAAATATTCAAACCATTTGTAGTAAGTAGAAATATTTAGTAGTTAATAATTAAAAAAAAGTTCATTGAATTGGGGTTTTGCCATGAAATCAATTTTAATTGTAGAGGATGAAAGAGTCATTGCATCGAGTATAAAAAATATATTGCGACATTTAGGATATAAGAACACCTACATGGCAGAATCCGGAGAGAAAGCAATAAAGATAATAGAAGAAAAACATCCCGATTTAGTTTTAGCAGATATTGTTTTGGAAGGTGAAGTTAACGGCATTGAACTCGCAAAACAAATTAAAGAGCAATACAGATTACCAGTAGTATTCCTTACTTCTTATTCTGATGAAAAAACAGTTAGTGAAGCAAAATTTAGCGAACCTTATGGATTTATTGCTAAACCCTTTAAAATTGAAGAATTGAAAATCACCCTTGAAATTGCTTTCCATAAATCTAAAATGGAAATGAAGCTTATAGAAAGCGAAGAAGAATTACGAAAAGCATATGTGCTGCTTGAAGAAACACAACAGGAATTGATTCAAAGCAAGACTCTGGCAAATCTCGGGGAATTTGCAGCAGGCATTGCACACGAGATAAGGAATCCACTTGCAAATATATCAGCTTTGGCTCAATATAGCATGAAGAAATTTGTCCTTGATAAACCAATGATAAATAATCTGGAAGCTATCATAAAAAGCTCTGAAAGAGCAAATAGTATAATAAAGGATCTTCTGGATTTTGCAAAACCTCATACATTAAATTTTAAATCTGTGCGTGTGATGGATGTAATAGATAAAGTGTGTGATCTAACCGAAGCAAAACGTTTGAATTATCAAGTACAATTATACAAAAAATATTCAGACAATATACCAAATATTATGGCTGATGAAAAACAACTGGAGCAAGCACTGATAAACATTATAATGAATTCCTTAGATGCAATGCCCAAAGGGGGACGTCTTACCCTCAATGCTCATCAAATAGATGAATCCATTGTTATAAAAATCTCTGATACAGGTAAGGGAATAGCAAAGAAAGATATCGACAAAATATTTAATCCATTCTTCACTCTCAAATATGACGGTGTTGGTTTGGGGCTTTCAGTTGTTCATAGAATCATACAGTCTCATAAAGGCAAGATCGAAGTAGAGAGCGTGTATCATAAAGGGACAAAATTTACAATCACACTTCCGATCAATAATCAAGAAAAATGAGAAATGCAAGTTAAGGAGTATTTAAGTGGATAGAATATTAATTGTTGATGATGATAAAGATCTTCAACAGACTCTTTCCGCCATTTTAGCAAGTGAAGGATATGAGGTTTTCGCTGCTGAAAATGGAAAACAGGCAATACAAGAGGTCCAAAGCAGATTTCCAAATATCGTTCTTCTGGATATGAGACTTCCTGACATGGATGGGATGAAGATTCTGGAAAAAATAAAGAAGACAATTCCCGAATTTGACAGCCCAATAATCATTCTTACTGCGTACGGTGATATTCAGAGTGCAATCACATCAATGAAACTGGGTGCGTTCGATTATATCACAAAACCATTTATTAATGAGGAATTACTTCTCACAATACAAAAAGCATTGAAATCCCAGCAGCTTTCCAAAGAAGTAAAAATTCTGAGGGAAAAACTCAAGGACAAAATTGCTACTGAAAAAGAAATGGGGAAATCAATTCAAATACAGCAGATACTAAAAAAAGTTGAAGTAATCGCTCCCACAAATATGAGTGTGATAATTCAGGGAAAAACAGGTGCCGGAAAAGAGGTCATAGCAAATTTGATCCATCGGAAAAGCTTGAGAAAAGATAAACCCTTTATCCCAATTGATTGCGGTGCAATCCCCGAAAATCTTATTGAGAGTGAGCTTTTCGGCTATGAAAAGGGAGCATTCACCAGCGCAGATATTGCCAAAAAGGGCAAGTTTGAGCTTGCTGATAAAGGAACGCTCTTTCTGGATGAAATAACAAATCTTCCGGAAGCTGCACAAGCAAAATTACTCAGAGCACTTGAAGAGAGAGAAATTTACCATCTTGGAGGAAAAAAACCAATAAAGGTCGATGCCAGAATTATTGCTGCTTCAAACACGGATCTGCCGGAAGCAGTAAGTCAGGGAAATATCAGGGAAGATCTGTATCATAGACTAAATGAGTTTAAGATCCAGCTTCCTCTACTCAAAGAACGAAAAGACGATATCCCGATCTTGGCAAATATATTTCTTAAGGAAGCGAATAAGGAACTCAATAAAAAAATTGAAGGCTTCTCTACAGCTGCAATAAAATTGCTTATGAATTATTCATGGCCCGGAAACGTACGCGAACTTAAAAACGTAACAAGAAGGGCAGTTCTATTGGAAGAAGGGGAGCAGGTAACTTCTGAAAACCTCGAATTTGAGGATACGAGAAAATCCAAAAGCTCAAAAAAAGATTCGATCAAACAATATACAAAAAAAATATTGGAGAAAGATTGTTCTCTCAAAGATATAACTGCGAAACTCAATAAAGATATTGAAAAAGAAATAATAAAAAATGTTCTCGAAGAAGTGCGTTTTAATAAAACTAAAGCAGCAGAAATTCTTGATATTGATAGAAATACACTCTATACAAAAATAAAAGATCTCGGCATAGAATTATAAAATATCTCAACACTATTTTCACAACAAATAAGCAATTCCTGTACATTGTCTAACACAATTCCACCTCGGAATTCACGTAATATTTACAACACCTTTTCAATATAAAAACCTAATACTGCTTAATAATAAAGACAGAGTGCGGAATTAATTCAGCAATTTCTTATTCATATCTTCCCACATTATAAATTACAACAAAAAAGAAATATTATATTAAACAACGCAACCACCGAGCATAATGCATGTTATGAAACAATTCCGGCAATCATAAATAATAATATTATTGTTTCTATGCTTTTGGCACGAAACATGCATAATATAATATTATGATTAATAATAATTATGTTGTTTTTGTTCTCGAAGATTCACCATACCAACGAAACCAGATCGTAGATACTCTCAAAAGATGCGATAGAAAAATATTGTTCGCGGATAGCATCAGGGAAGCAAAGGATATCTACAAAACCATTGGATCGGATATTGACTTGTTCATTCTCGATCTCAAACTTCCCGATGGCAATGGAATGGATTTCCTGCAGCTTATCCGAAATTCATTACATGATACACCAGCCATAATTACAAGCGGAACAATAACAGATAAAATACGGGAAAAAGCAAAAGAACTGAAAGTGAACACATTTTTTGAAAAACCGGTTATAATGGATAACTTGGAACAGGCAGTACGAGGTGCGCTACATGCCTAAAATAATACCAAGTGAACAAAAAAATCTAAGGAGATAAAATGTTAAAAAAAATGAAATCCCGAATGCTTTCGGGAAAAAAAGCAAATTTAGTTCTCGGATTTATGCTGATAATCCTATTAGCATTGAGCAGCAGCTTAATGGCTGCAAATCAGGTAGTAGATAATAATGCCGATGCAGGTGTTGGCACAACTCTCAGAGAAGCAATTGCTGCAGTTGGCGATGGCGAAACAATCACTTTCAACATTTCAGACAGTGATATAATTACAATTTCAGCGGAGCTTTCAATTTCTGAAAGCATGACAATTAACGGCTATAATAATGCTACTGGTAATGATGTAACTGTACAGGTTACCACTCCTGGAACCTTTCGTGTCTTTAATATCAATGCTTCTGGCGAAACAAACATCTCTAATATGACCATAAAAGGTGGGGATATTACAGGAAATGGCGGAGGAATTAATATTGCAACTGGAACAGTGAACCTTGATAATGTTACTGTTACAGGATCTAAAGCAGCTAATGGAGGTGGTATTTATTCAGCTGGTATTCTTACAGTAAATAATTGCACAATTACAGGTTGTGAAGCAACTGATAATACAAGCATGAATAACGGGGGAGGTGGAATACTCTCTTCTAGCACATTGGTTGTAAATAATAGTACCATAAGCGATAATAAAGCAGCCAATGGTGGTGGAATATTGGACTCATCAACTACAACAGTAAATGGGTGTGATTTCCTAACAAATGAATGTAATGATAATGGTAGTGGTT
>Ga0075121_1002661_pt1 | contig 10085 bp, 13 predicted proteins | sample AntAceMetag02UKG_FD_69793 | JGI IMG/M metagenome (GOLD analysis project Ga0075121, IMG submission 69793) | Saline lake microbial communities from Ace Lake, Antarctica - Antarctic Ace Lake Metagenome 02UKG | ecosystem: Environmental > Aquatic > Non-marine Saline and Alkaline > Saline | place... | reverse complement strand
CCATTTTCATGAGAATCTCTCAACCACGATTCTGTTCTACCCGCAGTTGTTGCGCCATTTTCTCCTGACACCCAAGCGATACCCGGGAAGTCCGGGCAATTTTAGGGCTGAGATGTCTTGACAAGGTGGATTTTTGAGGGTGCAGGCTTCTATCCTGGCTTTCCCTCATCCCACCACTCGATGATGGAGCCGAGCCTCCCAAACCGGCACCCCTCTTTTCTCTCCACTTCCCTGATCCAATCGCCCAGCCCTGAGGCGTGATGGATAATCAGCGGAATGCTGTTATCAGGAAGGATATCTAAGGGAAGGCCATATTGGTCCATAACCCTTTGGATCTTAGGCCAGGTCGCCTCCGTATCCCACGGCGTGGGATGGATGAGGCCATGAATTGCCCCGTCGCCCCTGGAGTACCCCCATTCCTCGGGAAACTTCTTCTTTAACCGCCGCATCAGTTCTATTGCCCGGATATTGGTCTTCACCTTGAGTCCCTTGTTAAGATTGCGTAGTATGGAGAAAAAGGGGACAGGTTGATTATATACTGAATTGGCCTCAGTAGCGGGAAGATTTGCCCTTAGCAATGACTATTGATTATCCAAAACCTCCCTGAGTTTATGAGACAGATCCTGTATATTAAAGGGTTTCTGAATGAAACCATCACAACCGCGCGCCAATATCTGTGTGGCCTGCCCTTCTATGCTGTATCCACTCGAAAGAAGGACCTTTATATCAGGATTGATTTCCTTTAACCGGTGATAGGTTTCTCCCCCACCCATATGAGGCATGATCATATCCAAAATGACCATAGCAATCGTTTCCCTGTTTTCCGCGTAGGTTTCTATGGCCTCCCTGCCACTTTGAGCCAAAATAGCTTTATGACCCAGATTTTCCAACAGCTCCCTGCCGGTTTCAAGGATCAGAACCTCATCATCCACGAGAAGAACAGTTTCCGAACCCCGGAGGATCTCGCGATTTTTTTTTCGCTCTGATCTTTGCGCGTTGCCCTCTGCTTGGGTGGCCGGGAGATAAAAATTAAAGGTGGTTCCATGCCCCTTTTTACTGTAGACATCAATAAAGCCCCCATGATTCTTGATGATGCCGTAAGCCGAAGCAAGGCCAAGGCCTGTGCCTCTGGACATCTCCCTGGTCGTAAAGAAAGGATCAAATATCCTTTGTTGCGTAGCGTTATCCATGCCTACACCGGTATCCCTGATAGAGATTTTGACGTATCTGCCCGGCGTCATTTCATAGTTTCTTACATCATCCGCATCAAGTATGACATTCTCTGTTTTCACATACAGCTCGCCGCCCCCGGGCATTGCTTGCCATGCATTCACGTAAAGATTAAGTAGCACCTGCTCGACCTGTCCTTGGTCAACCGCCACCGACCAGATCTCCCTCTGATATTCTGGATAAATGGTAATCTCTTTCTTTGTTCGCCCAAACATTTCAGAACTTTTCTCTAAGAGACGATTCAAATCGGTCGGTTTGACCTCGTATTTCCCGCCCCTGGCAAACCCTAAAAGCTGTTTGGTAAGATCGGCCGCGCTTTTTACATAATCCTCTATGCCCTTAAGATGTTCGAAATAGGGGCTGGATGAATCCGCATCCATTAACATCAAAGAGGCCCGACCCTGAATACCCATGAGCAGGTTATTGAAATTATGGGCAATACCGGCTGCCAGACTTCCGACGGCCTCCATCCTTTGCGCATGCTGGAGCTGTGCCTTCAGTCGCTTTTTTTCTTCCTCAGCATTCTTCCGTTCGGTGAAATCCCTTAAAATGCCCCGAAACCCAATGGGTTCGTCTTCTGCATTCGTTAGAAGATATACAGATGTCTCGATATACCTGCGGGTACCATCCTTTCCTATGAGCTCAAACCCAAATCCCTCATTGGGCTTTCCTGTTTTGTATACCGTGTTGGATGTTTGATATACCTTTTCGGCATTCTCTTTATCCAAAAACTGTCTGAAATTTTTTCCCATCAATTCATCATTGGAATGTCCGGCAATCTTACACATGGATGGATTGAAGAATGTGAGATTTCCTGCCAGGTCAACCTCAAAATATCCCTCTTCGATACTTTCGAGGACTGCCCGGTATTTCCCTTCGCTCTCTCTGAGTGCATCCCCGGCCCTCTTTCTCTCCTGGAAGAGCTGATCAATGTCCATCTTGATAAGGGATATGGCGTCAAAGACAGGCACCAGTGGATGGGATGATCCCTTCTCAATAAGATTGTCATCAAGCCCGTCTGCCTCCCAGTTGATATTCCCTATAAAGTGGAGCAGTTCATCAACGTATTGCGACGTTTGGTCTGACATGGGAGATGGCTCGGATGTAACAGCAGATTTTCGCCTCGTTATAGACTTCGTCCTTCCCGCCTTTTCATCTGAAATCAGTTTCAAGGCACTATCTAAATCCTTGACCACTCGAACCCGGAACGGCACGAAGGGCTTGGCTAAATTGACGGCTGCACGGAATAGCCGATTGGCCCCATAGAAGATCAAGAGTTTGAAAGGCCGATTCTCATACATCTTTGTCAGATTGGCGGTGAAAAGCTTCCGCGCCTTCCGGGTGACAACTTGCAGTTTTTCAACGCCGTTGACGAAATAAACAGGACGTCCGGCCAACTTCATCTGGTCTAATGATTTATCGATAGCCAAAAATAGGGGGGAAATATGCGCCTCTTCCAGAGATCCCATTGCAGCAGTATGGACGATATCATCGTCGATTAATTCGTATCGTGCCGAAAAACCATCGAGTTGAACATGCCAGTCATCACGGCTTAAACCCTTTTGCGACCGCACAGGGAGTTTAGCAGAGATTTGCTCGATAGCATCAACAGGAACGGTTTTATCTGCTGACAGGATCTTGAGGGCAAGCTTGACAGCCTCTGTATAATTATCAACCAGCTCCACAGGGGTCTTAACGATGCTGAATCTCTTCCCGAGCTTGATACTCATTTTCAAAAATGGTGTCGCCCCACAAAAGATCAGGCTAGCGAGCTGATCTCGTTTTTGCATGTTGTCGATAAAATACTTTCGACCCGCAAAGGCGGCGCCGTGGAGATTTGAATAGTCCTCTATCTGTACATAAGGGATGCCTTCGCCAATGGCTTCAGCGACCACCTTGGCGGTTAAGTCCAGGGCACCTTCCACATCACGCCTTGTCGCATATCCGGAAGGCCGGCTATGTAGAATGCGGCCACACACTATCCTGAGGGTCATGCTAAAATCTTGGCCAAAATCCACATCCGTCCATTCAGGTCTCTGAAGGATGGGTAAACCGGTAACGGGACAGCGGCTACTTGCACCTGATTCAGTTTTGGGGTTGTTTGTCAGAGATATATCCATCTGAGCTCTCAGACATTATGAACAATGAAAAACTCAATTTCCCATCTATTCTGAAAAACGGGGTTTTTGGTTACATCCATCGCTATCCTGACGACAACGAGCGTATGGTCGCTGGCTTATCAGTGAGCATTAGCCAGAAAGGCCAAGCCGGCGTGTATAACAGCACTCACGAAAAGGATAATCCCCGATTTCCTGTGCGTCTTGAAAGAGACCTTTATCCAACGCATGCCCGTGCACAGTTGGAAGACGAGCAGAAAAAGGTTGAGGATGCCAAGGATCAGTATGATTGAAACTCCTCCCACAGACATAATTCCTCCTAAAACCTGCATTTGAGTTCCATTTTACCTCACAGCGACATTTTTCTTTGCAGGACCAGCGCTGCCATGCAAGCTGCAGTTAGCCTCGGCTATTATTTCAAGGGGGCCGTTGACCCTGTAGCGTATTTCCCTCGAGAAATTTTCAGCCTCAGGCCTGTTGAAGGTCGAGAATTCCCATCGCTTTATCTCTTTTCCGTTTACGCTGACATATACCCAGTCGGTGTAGTGGAGAAAGTTGTTTCCACTGTGCTTGACATTTATCCTGATGATAATCTCGCTCCCCTTCTCAGCGTTTTCGGGTGCCTCAACCGTTACGGAGGATTTGTCGGCAGAGCTGAGTGCGGGGAAGCAGAGAATAAATAAGAAAATCAAAACTGCCGGTGTGATATATTTGCGGTATTTTATCTTTTTCATCTTCAAACCTCCCTTCGCAATTGGCGGATATCCACGATCCTGCAACCGAGCATAGATTTTTTCGCTTTAGAAAACGATTGCCCTGTGAGCGTGTTCAAGATCCCCGTTTAATCTCAGCGGGGCACAAAGACATCGGCTATGCCTGTTTTCTCTTTCTATAGCGCCTAATAAACAGAGGTCAAGGTCAGACCCTTAACTTTTGTATTTTAGCAAAACCGTCAAAATTAAGAAAGGGAATAGTTTTTTTCTTGACAATATAGGCCTTATCAGCATATTGTCGATAATGTTATTATCGGCAAGCGCCTTTCTGCCGGTGTTTTCATTTCCCTTCCTCCTATCCCTAAGGGCTTCATAATGGCTTTCAAATCTCTCACCTTAGTTCACCAGATTGCCAATGTGCTAAAAGATAGCATCTTGACCGGAAAGCTTAAAGGCGGGGACCAGCTCCTCGAAGACAAGTTAAAACATGATTTCGATGTCAGTCGTACACCTCTGAGGGAGGCCTTCAGGGTCTTGGAGAAAGAAGGCCTTGTTGAGATACTCCCCTGGAAAGGGGCATTTGTAAAAAGAATCAGCAGAAACGATGTTAAAGAGATTTTTCCTTTAAGGGCCAATTTAGAGGGGCTTGCAGCCCGCCTTGCCTACGAAAACAGTGCACAGAGCCATGTAGATAAAATGGAAAAATCTCTCGAACATATGCAACTATCCATACATAAGAACGATTTCTCCGAATACTCCAAGCACCATATCGCGTTTCATGATGTTTTTATTGATGCCTCACAAAATCAGACCTTGATCGACATGATTCAAAATCTGCGCGTCTGCACGTTGTGGCATAGGAATACCTATCAGTTTTATGAGGAGGACTTCGGAGATCCTCTAAAAGTCCATCGTGAAATAACAGATCTTTTTAAGGAAAAAATGGCCTCACCCGACGAGGTTGAGAAGACGGTCAAGCTGCACATTATTGCAGCCCTCGGCGCTTTTTTAGCGACGATGGAGAAAGACACCCAAAGAACATAGAATGCCAAAAGGCCATTCCCAAAAGAATTGGCATCCGCCCCGATCAGGCAAAGAGATAGCCGCTTAGTTGGGGATAAGGCCTTGAAAGAAGTTGAAACACCTGATGCTAATACTACAAGACAAGGAGGTGAGGGAATCGATCGTGTGTGGATGGTAAAGGTTTGGGGTTAGGGTCAGTTGCCAATTTTTTTTTAGCAGGAGGGTATCATGAAAGAGATGGACAGAAGGGATTTCTTGAAGAATGTGGCTATTGGTGGAGCAGTCCTGGGGCTTGGCGGAGCGGTTTTTCACAAGCCTTTGGAAGCCCTTGCAAGCGGGAAGCATGACATCGGCCAGTGTAAGAGTGTGAAAATCAAATGTGTTTCAGAGTTGGGGTGGTTCGACGATAAAATGGTACTCAAACAATTGAAGGCTCATGGGCTTAAGAACAATCAATGGACCGGACCTTGGAACCCTCGAAATGCGGCTGGGAGTTGTACGCTGATTGACGTTGAGCTTTTGGATGGAAGCCACCACAAGATTTTACTCGATACCGGTTGGAACAAATACTATATGGATCAGGCCTTCAAGCGGGAAGGCGTCGATAAGATGCTCAAAAACAAAGAGATTGAATCCCTAATCATCTCCCATGAGCATCTCGACCACTACTGGGGGCTGCAGACGACGCTACAGTATGATCCGGAGATAAAACTCATCGTCCCGAGCACATTTTATCCGGAAGGTTTCTATTTTGCAAACGGTGCAACCTTTATGCAGTCCAATGCCTCCAATGACATCCCGCACCAGGGGGAACTGGTAAAGATAAAACCGGGGACAGTCAATCAGCTGTATCCCGGTGTAGGGCTGGTCAACTTTGACATACCGATACTAATCAGGGTGAGAGGGGAGGAATCCCTTTACTTCAATGTCAAAGATGTGGGGATGATCTTGGTCACGGGGTGCTGCCACCAGAACATCATTACCATGGCTGATTACGCCATAAAGAACATCAAGGGCGGGGACAACTTGTACGGCGTCTATGGAGGCCTGCACATAGCCCCCTTTGGGCCAATGAATCCAAAGAGAGAGTTTATTGTCAAGGAGATGGGGAAATACAATTTCAAAAAGGTGGCGTGTAATCACTGCACCGGATTGACCGCAGTTAAGGAGATGGTCAAACTTGGGTATCCTGTGGTCAGAGGAACAGCCAGGTTCGGGTCAAAGAGCGATCTCTATGTAGGAAATGGAGACGAAATCGTCTTCGGTTAATATCTCCCTGCCCAAATATGCGTACCGGTTCACGGGTTCAGAGGTTTAGGGTTAACAAAAGAACGTTAATTTTGAACCTCTGAACCGTGAATCCATGAACCTTCCATCAGGACAGAGTTTCTTACTTTCTTTCCCGCAGCCGGATGCCGTCTTTTTCAAGGGTAATCAGCCTTTTTTTGTACAGGTTACCAATGGCCTTTTTGAATGTCTTTTTACTGGCACCGAAAAGGTCGGCGATTGCCTTCGGCCGGCTCTTATCGGTGACCGCGATAAACCCACCCCCTCGCTGTAATTTGTCCATAATTTTTCGGGACAGGGAATCGATGGCTTTGTAGCCGGGCTTTTGCAGGCAAAGGTCTATTTTTTTGTCGTCACGCACTTTTTTGATAAACCCGTCAATTTCCTGACCGATTTTCAGCGGCTGAAACACTTCGTTTTTATACAGGATGCCCTTGTGGGTGCCGTTGATAACGGCGGTAAACCCCATCTCTTTTCGGGCGGAAATGAGAAGCGCCACCTTCTGGCCCTCATAAAAACCGGCCTGTTTTTTGGCCCTGCCTTTTTTATGCTCAATCATTACCATTGTATAACCCCGGCAATTGGTACTGGTCGGTCCCCATGCTTACCGGTCCTCCGTTGAAGGGGGCGGGTCTTTTTCAATTTCATCGGTTTCAACCGCCTTGTTTTCCAGCTTACGTTGCCTTTTCGCCTCTTTCTTTTTTTTCTCGGCCAATTCTTTCTGACGTTTCTTGAACTGGTAATCAGGTTTTGCCATGGCGTTTCCCCTCTTGCTCGATTGCCGGATCCATAAGATCGCTGATAACAGGGAAAAGAATTTCAGCCGGCATAATTGTGGTCTGATGCAAGCAATCATTAAAAAAGGCATCCCCCGTTTCACAGGAAATGCCTTTAATTACCTTAAAAAGCAGGTTAGACAACGGTCACATTGGCAGCAGCCGGACCTTTTGACCCTTGCTCGATGTCAAAGGTCACGCGCGCACCTTCACTGAGGGATTTGAAACCGGTCGCATTGATTGTGCTATGATGCACAAATACATCCGGTCCGTTTTCCTGGACGATGAATCCAAAACCTGTGTCGTCATTAAACCACTTAACAGTTCCATCTATCATAATATCATTTCCTTCCGAAAAATTTCAACGTTACAAACTGAAGGATGATAGCGTTTAAGGAACGGGATAACTCCAACAGAAAGGAACCCTCCCGCCAATTTACGGTGGGACTCAATTGATGCGATATTCTAAGCATCCTATACGTAATAGCAAGCTAAATGTCTATTTGTTTTAAGAAAATCAACACATCAGCGTCATAGCTTTGTCTGGCCGCTTCGACGTGATATGCGTGGGCTGCGGAAATTCTTCAGGATGAGAGACCTCTGAAAAATGGTGACTTTCGTTCAAGATCAAGGCGCGCGTCCCGCCTATCTTGGCGGGATGACGGCAGCATCCCGCCGAGAGGGGGATAAGCGAAGACTTCGAAAGGGGGCGTTTTTCAAAAGTCTCGATGATTTGACCTTGACATCATTGGAGAGGATTCTTAAACTATAGCAAAATACTATGGATTGAAGAAGCGTATGCTATGGCTATTTTATAGGATGAGAGCGGACCGGGAAAACAAAATCAGAAACATTGCGGCAATTTGAAGAGCTTAGGAGTAAGAGGTGAGCATAAAAATGTACATCCATAGGACTCATCGTCAATTTACCGATGGTTTGGATATTGTTGAGGTTGAGGGAAACAATGTGGGTAACTGTCTTGACGACCTGATTAGGCACTTCCCTGGAATGGCGAACGCATTATTTGATAAGAAGGGTAAACTGCTAAACGCTGTCGAGATTTATATCAATCAGGAAAGCGCTTATCCGGATGAACTGATGAAACCGGTCAAAGGTGGAGATGACATTCACCTTACGCTAATGCTTGCAGGGGGATAAATAGAAAGAGGCTGTTACAGAGGACATTATGTATAATCTATTGGTAATTTTGATAGTAGTTGTGGCTATTGCCTATATCATCAGGACTTTTTATAAAAGGCTGAAAAAGAAAGAGGTCGGCTGCTGCGGATGTTCGTCATGCGATACAGACCCAAACATTAGGGTAGATTCAACATATTGTAAACCAACAAAAGATTACTTGCACGACCTTTGAGTAAGAGACGGTCTATGATGGTTGACTGAAAGGAGGTGATGATTATGAAGCGTTTTACGGTTCCGAGGGTAGCTCATTGTGGAGAAGGCTGCCAACTTCAGTCCTGGGCACGACCATAAACTGCCCACAAAGATATTTCAGACTCTTAAAAACGATAATGCGAGACCCTTGACAGGGGCTAAGATCTCGTTGGATGTTCAAGGTATTGGCCCGTGAGTTACTTAACCCGGTTGCCTGACCACCGGCTGGCCATCTTTTCATTTGAGCCATTCAACCTTAGGAGGCTGTCCGAGAATGGCTTCGTAGCGAGATCGAGCGAAAATTTTGAGGGCAAGGCAACAAGGCCAAAACGGCCGTAGGCGTAGCAATAGCCTACGTTGAGGATGTTTTGGGCTTGACAACGCAGCCATCAGAATTTGCAGCCGATCGTAGTAGAAGTCTATTCTCGGACAGCCTCCTAGGGTATCCCGCTGGATTAGAAACGGATTCTTCGACATCCTGAATTTCTCGAGAGGTAGGGGCCCAGTTCATGCCGGGCCAGGTAATCTCACGGGCAGAGTCGAAATATACGCCCCGGGCGCACGGCTGACATACAGGGACGCCTTTAATAATCACTTCCCGCCGGTCCCGGACTACCTGGCCACACCGGGCACAAATAGCCTTGTGGCGGGTGGGGCCGGGCAAATCAGATTCGCCAATGGGAACCCGGACCTCCTGAACCCGGAAAAGTACGCTGTCTGGCATACGCTTGTAAGCCTCCAATTGTTGCTGGCCTTTTCCCGTTATTTCAGGCGCGTAGGAGGTGCAAAGGTCACGAGATTCCTCTGTTGAAACCACGCGGTATGCCTTCCCTGTTTCCAGATTGACAAAGGTTGCGGCCATAATGCCATAATCCATAAACTTAAGTGATCGCCGCCCCAATTTGACGCCGGTTACAAAGGCAATGGCATCTGTGGCGCAACGATCTATTTCAACATAAATAATAATTTTTTTAATCTGATCCGGGGCCTTGGGATCATTCAGACCGATGAGCCTGCAACCCAAAATGGCCAAGCGCACGCCCACTACCTGCCCCGCGCAAAGATGACCGTGAGATTCGGCTGAACCTTTTAGCAGTGTTTCAAAGTCCTCCATTATTGCCACCTGTCAATGGGCTTATGTTATTATTAACATAACAAAGCTCAAAATTTTTTGTCCTTATTCCCCGTGAGCATCCTTTTTCAGGACCTCACGAACCCATCCTATGGCCGCCATCATATTTGGAAAACCCGTGGTGGTCAGAGAAAGCAACGCCACATGTGTAATTTCTTCAGGGGTGGCACCCTCTGCCAAGGCCTTCCTGGCATTAGATACAACAATATTGAAAAAAATGTAACGAAAATATAAAATTTTCGAACCGCCCGGTTAAAAAATAACCACAGAGACCCAGAGACGAAGAGAAAAACCGCTTCAGTGAAAATCTCTCTAATTTACCTTGACTTAAAAAGCCATTCTTTAATATATGTATGGGGTTCAGGGGTTCATCTGAACCCTGAATCCGTGAATGGTTATCTTCGGTTTAAGGACT
>Ga0075121_1002660_pt1 | contig 10091 bp, 7 predicted proteins | sample AntAceMetag02UKG_FD_69793 | JGI IMG/M metagenome (GOLD analysis project Ga0075121, IMG submission 69793) | Saline lake microbial communities from Ace Lake, Antarctica - Antarctic Ace Lake Metagenome 02UKG | ecosystem: Environmental > Aquatic > Non-marine Saline and Alkaline > Saline | place... | reverse complement strand
GGAGGTCTCAACAACCACGAGATGGTTAAGTTGAGAAGTCAGCCGAAGTCATAGTAGTTATAGTAAACGAGCCACAAATAGATATTGTGGATGGTCTCACAGAGTAGCGAAGGACTGAACATTAGACGTTAAAATGAATTTAATTCATACTCATAGCTAAACGCCGATAAAGTGGCAGAACGAAAGAGTAACGGTTAAGGGATTGATAACAAAGAAAATTTAGAAATTATGGAATTGTTAAACAAAGTTTTGGATTATTCCAACATTGAGAAAGCTTATAAACAGGTTGTCGGAAATAAAGGCAGCAAAGGAGTTGACGGAGTTACAACCACTCAACTTCAAGATTATATGCAAGAGAATTGGGATAGAATTAAACAAGAAATTACAACCGGATATTACCAACCGCAAGCAGTTTTGGGAGTTGAAATTTCCAAGACAAGCGGTGGCAAACGCCTACTTGGAATACCTACAGTAATAGACCGTTTAATACAACAATCAATACATCAAGTATTGAACCCGATTTATGATGTTGAGTTTTCTGAAAACAGTTACGGTTTTCGAAAAGGAAGAAGTGCACAACAAGCAATCATACAATCACAGAGATACATCAATGAAGGCTGTCAAAATATTATTGATTTAGACCTTAAAAGTTTCTTTGACATTGTAAATCATGATTATTTGATGAGTTTGCTTTATCGAAAGATAAAAGACAAAATGCTGTTGAAATTAATCAGACGATATTTACAGTCTGAAATAATGCTTGGCGGATTAACACAACAACGAGAGAAAGGAACACCGCAAGGAAGTCCTTTAAGCCCTTTACTTTCAAACATTATCTTAAATGAATTAGATAAAGAATTAGTAAGGCGGGGGTTGCGTTTTGTGAGATATGCCGATGATTGCAGTATTTTTCTAAAAAGCAAACGTTCAGCACGACGAGTAAAACGCAGTATCACAAAATTTATTGAAACTAATCTACACCTGAAAGTAAACGAACAGAAGACAAACATTTGTCGTCCTATTAATTACTTTATGTTGGGTTATGGGTTTGTGCCGACTTACAAAAAGGGCGAAAAGGGTAAATATAATTTGTGTGTTTCACCAAAAAGTTTCAAACAGATGAAACAGAAAGTGAAATTAATTACACGTAAAACTTTGCCACTATCTTTTGAAGAGCGCATTACTAAGCTAAAAGCTTTTACAAGGGGCTGGGTAAATTATTACAAATACGCCCATGTATCTGGAAAGTTGAAAGAGTTAGATGGATGGGTTCGCAATCGTCTGCGATATTGCATTTGGAAACATTGGAAAAAGCCTAACAAACGAATGAGAAGTTTTATAAGATTAGGTATTCCGAAAGGACAAGCTTACTCTTGGTCTCGTTCCAGAATGGGTGGTTGGGCAATAGCTCAAAGTCCGATGATGAGAACAACCGTAACTATTGAAAGGCTGAAATGGAGAGGTTATCTTTCCTTTTCAGAACAATTTCAAAAATCACGCCGAACTGTGTCAAATGAGACACAAACAAAAATTTCTTTTGTCTAATGAACCGCTAAGTACGAGACCCGTACGCTTAGTGGTGTGAGAGGTTCTCCCTACCGGTTCTTACTGGTGGGGCAGCCTACTCGATTGGGCATAGTAATACTACTAACAATTCTTCATCTGATTGTAAAATATTTTTTTGCTTATTTGTCATAAATATGTATTTCTACCAATTGGTTTAGAGAACCATGAAATTTATTGTTCAGCAAACCTCATAAATGGTAAAGATTTAAATTGCTCCTCTGTGATTCTACTTATACGATAGTATACCCATCCTTCTCTTTTCAATTTAAGCCATGCTCCATTTAGGGATCTCCCAATTATCGTATAGAACTCACCAGGCTGTATAGCTGAGATTGAATTAAAGTTAGATCCAGGTCCTTTTCGCACTCTAAGGGCCATTTCATAATCTTCAGTTTTTGGATTTTTCAAATGGATTTCAACCTGTTTCTGTGTTGACAATTTTAAAGTAAGCTTCTCAAGATCATTTTCAGCAGTCTTAATTAATTCAAGGGCTCCATTCACTTTAAAAATTTCAATTAATTCTTCTAAAGGAATCAAAGAATGAGGAAACTTTTTTTTGTAAATCTTAAGCAGAGCAATTGCAGTTTCATAATGCTTATTGTTTTTATAAAAACTGGCCAACTGAATAAAATTCAATTCGTCAAATTTAGTATAATTGAGTGTATCTGAATTATACTCTTCAAATACTGATTTCAGATTATTTACCCCATTTTCAATTATATACTTGTTAAACCTATACATAACAGGAGTTCTTAATTCCTTGGGCTTTGATCCATTAATTATTGCTTTTAATCCATCCAATACAATTCCAAAATTTTTAGACATGAAATAATTGGTCAAAAGCACTATTGAATAGTCGCATGAAACAGGATGCCAAAAATAGGAGATGTAACCAGCAGGAGAAGCACCACCATGTTCTATGATTTTTACATCATCGCTGTAATTTATGTGCCAGCCATACCCTTCTCGAGATTGATAGCCATCTGATAATAAGGACGGGGTAAATGCCCTATCAATTGTTTTTTTTGATACAATATCTGTTTTACATAATGCAAGATGCCATTTGTAAAGATCCTCAGCTGTTGTATAAATACCGCTAGCGCCAGTACTAAAACTAACTTTCTCATTTGGTGTTTTAAAATTCAATCCTATTGATTTACTTTCTATATTCATCTCCTTGTTATCATATACCACGCTATTTTTCATTTTCAGAGGATCGAATATATTGTATTGTATAAACTCACTATAAGACAAACCTGAAACTTTTTCTATAATTCTACCAAGAAGAAAATAACCACTGTTAGAATATCTGGACCTGGTACCAGGATCAAATAATAATTTTTCCTGAATTAGTCTTTTCATTATTAAATCGTCAGTAATTTCGTCTCCAAACATGGCTAGGTCGTTACTATAGTCCTTTATTCCTGATTGATGACAGAGCAAGTGGTGTAGTGTAATCTTATCAGTATATTCTGGAAATTCAGGAAAAAAAATTGATAACCTATCATCATAAGATAGCTTTCCCTGTTCTTCAAGGATCATGATGCCCATTGCGGTAAAAGATTTTGTTATTGAGCCTATATTAAATTTGGATTCAATACTTAGGGGAGCTCGTTTTAAAATATCTGCATAACCAATGGCTTCTTTGTAAATAATTCTATTGTCTTGAGCGACTAGAACACTTCCATTAAATAATCCTCTTTCTGAACATTCCTTCATAAAGTTTTGTATCTTTCTTGAAATACTATCTTGCGTATTGTCTTCTGTTTGTGCGCTTAGGGATATTGCTATAAAAACGAATAAGATACCCAAGACTATTTTTCTTGCTTTCATATGAATTGGTCTTTCAATTATTAATTCTATTATCTTTCCTCATATTATTTTTATATATTGTTGGTGGTAGTTTTATTCTTTTTCTTCTCCGCACCAAAGGTCGAATTGTTCCTTTAGTAAAGTTACAGCCGGATTATCACCTTTTTCAATACCTTGAACAGCCAGTTTTAGAATAGCCCCATATTTGGATTTATAAACCATAATAAAAGCTGATCTAGCATATTGAGTTCCACACCTTTTATCTCCTCCTGCTTCTTCACCTGCTTTTAATGCCAGCATAAGGCGCTCGGCCAGAGGTTTTTCTCTATTTGCATTAAAGGTATTGTAAGCATTCGTTATAACCTGTTCTCCTGGAAGAATATTTCCCATCACTGCAAAATCGTCACCTAGTTGTTCCCCATTCCAATCCTGAATTTCGGATCCTGAGTACACAAGAGGTTTAGTATTTGCTTCTGAAAGGATCAGTCCATATTGCTGTTTTTCAGGTTCAAATTTTTCATTTTTCATTGTATTGAGTATCACCTGTAGACTAGAATCAGCAGCCATCAATTGGACACCTTGGAATCTTGCATAATAATTACTAGCTGCTTGAACCACGATGGCTCCCTTACCAGGAACAATGGATGCAATGCCCGATACATCGAATGTGCATGAAGCACCTACAATTCCTATTTCACCTGTTTTTCTATCTACGGCTATTATAGACCATGTGGCATAGGAATTTGTAGCAAATAATGTAGAGAACAAAATGAAAAAAGCTATTCCAACTCTCTTTATGTAATAACTTTTGAAAGTTTGAGTACTCATACTTTTCTTTTTATTAATGACAAGCAAATTTTGATATTGTTACATGTTGTTTGGTTCAAATGTTCGTTAAGATACATAGTTTACAAAAGTTAAAGATTAGACTTTACACTAAATTAGTTTCTAACCTTATTGATTTTTTTTTACAGCAATTATGTATTAATTCAAATGCCCTGAACATTCGCCATATTCACTCATTTAATTTATCAGCCTTGCAAGATTTAACAGTTAGGGTAACAAAATGCACATCTTCCCATTGAAAAATAATAGGGTAATATCTGTTTATTGTATCAGCTTTTCGGATGGCACAACATATAGTGCAAAATCTGTTTTTACAGTAATCTCCATAAAGTTTATTACCAGAAATAATAACGTTGCTTTGACAATAGTAAGCGTTCCAATATGCGTGTTGTCTTTCGGGTTCTCCCTTTTCTTTTACCACATCAATAAGAGCAAGTGTCATTTTACGGGTTATTACTTTTCTTTTCGCTCTGTTTTTTAATGAAGGATTGTTAATAATATCCGTTCCTTTCCCTGATACGTGGGCTTTTGAGGTGTTTGCACGTCTATTTTGTGTCCCACTTTCCGCTAATGTATTAAACTGATTATCATAGGTGGTAGTGTTGCTACCCCGACATAAAAAGAAAGCCAGAATTAATTATTCTGGCTTTCTTTTTTATGATTCAATTTAGTTATTTGATACCTTTCTAAATTTTATTGTAAACCAAAATGTTGATCCTTTTCCAAAAATGCTATTAACTCCAACATTTCCTCCCATTATTTTTGTGAGGTGCTTTGAAATTGCAAGACCTAAACCTAATCCCCCGTGCTCCCGTGTTGATGAGGAATCAATTTGTGAAAATGATTGAAATAGATTTTTCTGATTTTCATTTGTAATTCCAATTCCGGTATCAATAACACTGAATTTTATTAATGTTGTTTTGTCGTCTTCTTCTAATAATTGAGTGTTAATAGAAACACTCCCTTTTTTTGTATATTTGATTGCATTATTTGTAAGGTTGACAAGTATTTGTTTAAATCTTCCCTTATCACAATGCAAATATTCTGGAATATTATTATCAAAATTGGTAATTAATTGAATGCCTTTACCTTTGGATTTAAAAATTAGTAATTTAACAATTTTATTTATTTCATTATGTAAATTAAACAGATCATTTTCAAGTATTAATGTACCTGCCTCAATTTTTGAAAGATCAAGAATGTCATCAATTAGAGAAATAAGGTTATGCCCTGAAGTATTTATTATATCAAGAAAATTATTTTGTTCTTCAGTTAGTTCTGTTTGTTTTAATACGTTGTAAATACCAATAATTCCATTCATTGGTGTACGTAATTCATGACTAATATTAGAAAGAAACATAAATTTTAATTGATTTGCTTTTTCAACTTCAATTTGAGATTCTTTCAAATTTAAATATAGTTGTTTAACAGTTTTTTGCAATTCCAATATTTCTTCAAGTAATTGCTTTTTTGATTTTTCAGTATTTGAACACATAATACTTTATTCAGTTAATTATTTTTATTCCTGAGCATTATTTGATTATTTATCATATTGATCAATCTAGCTTTATTAACAGGTTTTGAAATATAATTATCAAAACCGGCTTCAATAAATCGTTCTTTATCACCGCTCATAGCATAAGCTGTAAGAGCAATAAATGGTATGTTTTTATATTTTTTCCACCGTTTTTTTATTTCTTTCATAAGTTTTATTCCATCCCATGGTGCGGGTAAATTAATATCAAATAGCATAATATCAAAGATTTTATCTTTATTATAAGCTTCTTCAATAATATTTAATGTTTCATCACCATCAATAGCACCTGTGCATCTACCGGTTTTAGTAAGCATTTTTCTCAAAACGATTCTATTCATTCTGTCATCTTCTACAAAGAAAATATTTAGATTTTCGTTATTATTTTTTCCCGTAGTAGAAATATCAGGTTTTTTTTGGGGTTTGAGAACAGCTTCTTTATTTATATTTTCTTTATAAATATTTAAAAATAGGGTTACAGTAGTACCTTTTCCTTTTACCGAATCAATTTTAATATCACCACCCATCAGCTTTATTAATTTTTCTGCAAGAGGCAAACCAAGACCTGCTCCTTGATAAATACGTGAATAGCCTGAACTTTCTTGTCTGAATGCTTCAAAAATATGATTAAAATAGGCTTTATCAATTCCAATTCCTGTATCTTTTATTGTAATTAATATCTGATCTATTTCTTTATCATATTCGGTAATAACATTAATAAAACCACTTTCAGTATATTTTATAGCATTATCAATAATATCACTTAAAATTTTTGTTAGGTATGATTCATCGGCCAAGGCTTCGGGTAGATCGTTAAATTTAGTATTGAATTTAAGTTTTTTCTCATTGGCATTAAATCGAAATATTTCACAAATATTATAAGTAATTTCATTTATAAAACAAGGATTAAGTTTTACTTCCATGTCGTTTGCTTCGATACGACTAATGTCGATTATATTGTTTAGAAGATGTAGTAAACGGTCGCCACTTGATTGTATACCTTTTGCGTACTCATAAAGCTCTTCATTTTCCATTAATGATAGCTCTGTTTCGAGCAAACTTGAGAAACCAATTATTCCATTAAGTGGAGTACGGATTTCGTGACTCATATTAGCCAGGAAGGAATTTTTTACAAAGTTGGCATCTTCAGCTGTTTTTAATGCTATTTTCCTTTCTATATCAACTTTTTCGCGTTCATCAAGTTCTTCCTGAAGTGCTTTTGTTTTTTCTAATACTTTAGTCTCAAGCAAATCATTGAAATTTTTAAGGTTTTCGTTCGCAGATTCAATTTCTTTACTTTTCTTACTGAGTAGTGTATTGCTCTTCTTTTTATCAAGATGTCTTTTATAAGCAAAAACAATAAGCATTAATACAAGAAAAAGAATAAAAACAATAATTATTTGAATATTTTTGCTTTGCGAAAGTTTTAGTTCTGATAACTCATTGCTTTTTGTTAGAATTTCTTTTTCTTTTTTATTTAGCTCATAACTCCTTTTAAGATTCGATATTTTTTTTGCTGTTTCTTCAGAGTTAATAGTATCACTTAAATCGGAGTATTTTTCAAAATATATTAAAGCTCTTTTAAAATCATTTTTTGCAAAATATAATTTTGAGTATTCTCTGTATATTTCAGATATCAATTCTAATGAATCAATTTCTTTAGCAATAATTAATGCTTTGTCCAAATTTGCCTTTGCATTATTTAATTTATTTAATCGTAAATATATGCTTCCAATATTTTGTAAATTTTTTGCTAAACTCCACTTATTACCGGAAGTTTTGTTTATTAATAATTCATTATTATAGTTTTCTAATGCATTTTTATAGCTTTTTTTTGAAAAGTAAACCAGTCCAATATTATTGTAGCATGAGGCCAATCCTGCTTCATTATTTGTTTCATCAAAAATTACTTTTGCTGATTGAAGAAATAAAAGTGCTTTTTCAAAATTTCCTTTTTTATAATAAATCATTCCAATATTATTGAAAGAATGAGAAACACCTTCGTTGTTTTCAAGTTCCTGATTTATTTTTAATGCTTTTTGATAATATGAGAGCGATTCATTATAATTTTTTAAAGAATAATAAATACTGCCGACATTTATCAGTGATGCAGCAATATCTTTTTTATTATTAAGCAATTCTTCTGTTTCGAGAGAAATAAGATAGTATTTAAGAGCTTTATTATGTTCTCCATGATACTCAAATAAAAATCCAATATTTCCTGATGCTTTGGCAATTCCAAATTTGTAATCTGCATTTTTACTTATTGATAGTGCTTGAAAATATTTATCTAGAGCCGTATTGAATTCACTAAGAGAATAATAACATGAACCAAGTCGGTTTGCAATATCTGCCTGCCATTCAATGTTGTCAGTACTTTTGGCGATATTTAATGCCTCAGTCAAATATTCAATACATTCATTTGGTGCGCTCGAAAAAAGTTCGTTTGAAAGCTGCATAAGCACTTTGTATTTTGCTTCACCTTCTAATACTTTCAGAGTTTGTCGAAGACTGTCAATGTTTTCAGCTTTTTTAGCAATAGGATTTTCGGCTATTAAGAAAAAACCTAACAAGATAAAAAAAGCCGTTAGGACAGATTTAATATTATTCATAATGTATTAATTTTTACTGAATTATTTTTATTTCAATGGTTTATAACCAATGAAAATCTTTTCTTCAGGGTTAAGAGCTAATTTTGTAATATCAATACCTTCAATCTTTTCAGCAAAAATATCAATGATTTCAACATTTAGTCCAACTTCAGACAATTTATCGGGGTAATCCTGACCATAAATTCTTACATGATCAAATTGACCGAAGTATTTTTCTCTTTCTTTTGGATTAGTAATAGTATTATCTTCAAAGGTTTTTTTCAATATTTTTGAAATAGGCACTTGTAATATAGACCATCCTCCTGGTTTTAAAACTCTATAAATTTCCGCCATTGCTTTTTTATCATCAATAACATGCTCAAGAACATGATTACAAATTACTACATCAAAATCTTCGTTTTTGTATGGAATATCGGTAATATCAAGAATTTGCGTTTCTTTAGAATAATAAAAACCATCATGATGTTTAATACCTTCGTAATACTCAATATTATTTTTTGATGATAATAAAGCTTTTAAGCTTCCTGATGGTGCAATATGTAAAACCTTGGTTTTTTCTTTAAAAATATTTGTTTTGTATTTTAAAAACAAATAAAGAAGGCGATCACGATCAGTAGAATAGCATCTTGGGCAAACACAATTATCACGTCGACCTGAGCCTATAATTTGTTTTTCTTTGAGTACAGGAAGGTCGAAGCCTCCTTTTAAAAATTTTCGATAATTGTTGTTACAATAAGGACAATAATAATTGGATCCTTTCAAGAAAAAACTTTGAGTTTTTTGCCAGAGACCTCTTAATTTTTGACCCATCTTAAAGGGAATAATTTTTTTTAGTGAAGATTTCATTCCTTAATATTAGTAATCATTTGTAAAGATAAATAATTCTATTCAATTATTGTCATCTTTTTTGTGATACAATAATTATTTGTTAATAATGAATAATAGTATGTTCCGGCTGATATATCTTTTGCGTAAAAAACAAAATTATGGTTTCCTTTGGGCAGGTTTGAATTTATAATTTCATTTACAATATTTCCTGTTTCATCAAAAATATTAATCTTTACATGTGTTTTATCAGGTAAATAAAAACTAATATTTGTTTTATTCTTAAATGGATTTGGGTAATTGTTTTTTAAAATAATATCAGATTTTAATTTTCCTGACGCGTCAATTGATAATGTAGAATCCTGACATTCGTAGGCTCCTATATCATAGTAAAGATAATAGGGGCGAGGGCGATTTTCTATATCAAAATCAAGTCCAAGATAAGAAAGGTCTTTTCCAATACTAATTGCCGGCGAATTAATCAATAGATCATAATTATTATTTCCAGGATTGATAAATTTTGCAGAAGTAATTAGCGGATTTAAGAAATTGTTTGATAAATCGAGGTTTACATATGAACTTGTTCGATTAACATACGAATCGTTTCCAACTAAACCATAACCGCCCGGTTCAACAATTAAATTATTATAGATTCTGTTATTTAATACAGTAGAATTTGATAATTTCATTCCATAATTTCTGGGACTCACTATCGTATTGTTGTATATAAAAAAATCGGTATTTTGATTAGTTACTATATCTCCAGTCCAGATGCCATGTTTCTGAAGTGTATCATTATGAGGTTGATTTGGATAATATGTTTTGCCAGCGTTTACTATCAAATTATTATAAATTCTGTTATCGCCAAGACCCAATAAATCAATGCCATCACCTTT
>Ga0075121_1002658_pt1 | contig 10094 bp, 8 predicted proteins | sample AntAceMetag02UKG_FD_69793 | JGI IMG/M metagenome (GOLD analysis project Ga0075121, IMG submission 69793) | Saline lake microbial communities from Ace Lake, Antarctica - Antarctic Ace Lake Metagenome 02UKG | ecosystem: Environmental > Aquatic > Non-marine Saline and Alkaline > Saline | place... | reverse complement strand
CACATAATTGAGCAATTGCCTGGATCTGTTTGCGTAGACTCTGATTTTATTCGTATCCAGTTGAATGTTGATCTTTTGCAAAATGATGCGGTCATCTCCGTTGTGAATATGGGGCATGATTCCAGCAAACGAAAAGCCAAAGCTTTCCAGCTTTTTAACGGCAGTCGGCGATTCAGGTTCTCCAAGAGGGATAAACGCGAAAACTGCGTCAAAGTTTTTGTTGCGGCATTCAGTTGCATTTCTTGTCAACTCTTCGACTAGAGAGGAGCCGATTGAGTTGACTATTAGAAATGCGGAATTCAGCTCTTTGGGCAGTGCCGCAATGAAACATTCTGTCTTTTGGGATTGTGGCAGGGGAGCTTCTGTTTTTGTGCCAAACAGTCGCGGAACTCCCATCCAGTTATAGATGTCTCCAGCTATGTCAAGATGTTTTTTAGGGAGGTAAACAGTTTTTTCTGTGCGATTAAATGCTGTGTAATGGTTGACTATTGAGCCTTTTTCCTGTTTGCTTGTTCCCGGCATTTTTGCCTGCATTCCAGTTGCCGCTATTCCCAGCATTATTCCGCACGGCGTTGATCCTAGTTCTTGCATTCCGCGCTGAGAATAACAGTGAGTTGTGACGGAACAGTCAAAAACTCCATCGCATCCCTGTTCTTTTGCATAATTTAAAATGAAGCGTCCACTTTTATGGGCGCCATTCTTGCAGCGATATGCCGGATCCGCGAATGCCATGCCCATTTCTGGAACTTTTGAGCCTTTTTCATGGTATTTCAGTCCGCCATGAGCAATCATACTTCCACTTTCTTTGTCCACTACAACGAATGACTCAAACTCTCCGGCTTCCACTTTCTTTTTCAGTGTGTCAAGATTGTAAATGAAATCTTCTTGAGTATATCCGTAGCAACGCCAGGCCATCCGGCATATCTCCGGTAATTCTTCAATTATGGTTTTGCGGCATATTGCTTCTTTCACCAGTTGGCGCTTCATTCTGCGCTTGGAGGTGTTAAATATTTCCAGCAGTTCTTCAGGGATTGCTCCATACTTCAGCTTCTTGGTCATGCGAACTTCTTTCCCATGACGTCCATGCACAAAAAACTCCACATTATCCATATACGACTTGATCAGCAACATCCCTAATCCTGGCTTGTTCATTGACTGGATATTTTCTGTTGAAAACTTTTCCTCATCATCCTGCTTAAACGGGATTCCTTTTTCGCGTATGGAGATCACCAGCTTGTCTTCGGAAATATAAAATTCCATGTAAATATGGTCATCCGGGGTTATTGTCCCTGAATAATGTTCGACAGCATTGACAAATGCTTCTTCAACTGCAAGCTTCAGTTGGTTTGAGGCTATATCATCAAAAGAGAGGATTTCAGCAATCATTGCTGCTGTTTCTGTAGCAGAGTGCACCATCAAGCGGCTTACTGGAAAGATGTGTTTTCCCAGAAATAACTTATTTTCTGTAGGCATTTTTTTGCAACTTTCTTACATTTTTAAAAAGCTAAAATATTAGTCAGGAGCATTTATCGAAAAGGCGAATTCAATGCAGCACGCTTGAGCTAAAATTCAGTTGCAATTTGCCATTGAATCGCTTGCTTTTCAAGCTGTTAAGGGTTATTTATTATATAAATAATAAATCTTGAGATTTATGCGGATTGTAACGTCGGCCTACTGAATTTTTTATGGATTTTATTTGCTATTTATGTAACTTTATCATCGCAAAAAGCAACTATTGAAGTGTGGAGGCGAATAATTTCGAATAGGAGTTTATGATGCGTCTGAAATATTGCAGGGCAAAAAGGTTTACGCTCGTGGAACTGCTTGTGGTCGTGTCTATTATCGCCACTTTGGCGGGGTTGCTTCTGCCGAGTCTTGGGAAAGCCCGCAATAGGGCAAAGCTTACCCAATGCATGAGCAATCTTAAGCAAATTGGAGCCGGGTTTTCGTCGTATATGATCGACTATAATGACACATTTCCTGTCGCCGCTCAAAAGCCGACTCTTAATGCCTCTGATCCACGGATTGTGGATCTTTTGGAGACATGCGCTGGCAACAGCAGCGTTTTTAAATGCCCTGTGGACGTTCGCCCGGAAAAAGACTATGACGGCGGCTCCGAAGAAAAAACTTTTTTCGATGCGGAAGGTTCAAGCTATGAATATGTAAGCTGGCTTGGGGGAAGCAAAAACACCCCAATGTTCGGGCGTCATCGCAAAAGATCATCATCAGAGCGGATTGTAATGTTTGACTATGAATGTTTTCATAGGGCTTCAAGTGTTTTTAATTTTTTCCAGGATGAGGACGATGATACATCCTCCATCACGGCAAGCAGCAAAGGCGGGGCAAAAAATTATCTTTTTGCCGATTGGCACGTTAGCGACAAATTATTTTAAAATATGAAGGGAACCATTGGCATGAAAAAGGATAAAAATGTTAAAGTCGATAAGAAGAACAAAATTATATTGGCAATTGGATTCTCAGTGTTTTTGTTTGCTCTAGTGGCAGTGTGGGTTTCATCATTCACTCCCCGCAAAGCTTTGGATCCTGACAAATTGGAGCCCAAAATAAAAATTGCCTATATGGCATCCAAAGAGTTTGCCCGTTTGCCTGAGGAAGAAAAAGAGAAATATATGTCAAAAGCAGGAAATTCGCGGAGACTGATGAGAAGCGCAAGCCATGAAGACCGCCGGGCTATATTTAAAAACACAAAAAAAGTTATGCGCAAAAAAATGAAGGAGCGCATGGACAAATTTTTTGCCATGAGCAAAGAAGAACAGAACAAGCAACTGGACGAAAGAATTGCTCGAATGGATGAATGGCGCAAGGCTCGAGAAGCCCGAAACAATGACCCGAATAATTCAAAGGAGAAAAGACCGTCAAGAAGAGGAAGGGCCAATCGTTTCTTTGAAGGCACGGACTCCACCACCCGCGCCCAAATGGCCGAATATCGCAAGAGCATGCGAGAAAGAAGGCAACAAACCCAAGGCAACAAGTAATCCGACGGCGGTGGCTAAGTTACTTTTTAAAGGCTCCAATCTTTTTTTGCTATAAATTATAGCCTCATTCTTTTATGGGATGGCGGCAAACAGGGTTAATCTTTTATTCATTAGTTTTCCGTACAGTTCTTTCTCTCCTTCAAAATTGTAGTGTCCAGCCGGAAGGATTACTGTCTCAGAATTTTTCAAGGCGTTTGTCACCGCAAATTGTCCCGGCGGAATTACTGACGGATCAAAAAGCGCGGGAGAGCACAGCATGGGGATTTTAATATATTTCGCGGCTGTTGCGGCGTCGTAATATTTTAAAACATCCATGACTTGCGGATGTGTTTTGCTGTATTGCCTCACGGACTCGCCGCTGCCGGTGGATTCAAATTTCAACCTGATTGGATGGTTTCCGAATGTTGGGACCCCGAGGTGTCCAGCCTTGAAGCGCTTGTCCCATGCAAGGGCAAGGGCGCCCATTCCGCCGCCAAAACTGGAGCCGTCATAGTTCAGATTCTTTAAGACAGACGGGCACATTTCCGTGAGCATGTCCACCGCTCGCCATGTGTCAGCGGTTGCGCCTTTTAGCACATATTTGTCTTTTGAGTCGATGTTGTGAATAACGTGTTGGCTGCTTTTCCATGGAATTTCCAAACAGGAAGACAGGTTGAATCCTCTGATGCAGACATAAATTGCGGCAAATCCGTTTTCAGCCCAATATGTGTCGAACCATGCGCGTCCGCCATAGCCGTGTCCGCAGACAACGCCGCCTACAGGATTTTTCGGAATTGTTATCCATGCGCCGATCCTTTGAGCTTCTATGGAATCAAAATAAACTTCATATACTCCGATTTCCGGGTTTGGGCTCCAAAGTTTTTTTGTCTCAATGTTCAGAGGCTGCGAAGCCGTTTCTTCAAACGCATCGCGCCAGAACGCGGCGAAGTCTTCAGGCTCATTGTCCGGCGGCTGGATTTCAAGCAGTTCGTCCTTCGAGAATCCGCAAGTCGGGTCAAATTCAAAATCATGCTCCATTATTGTCCCTTTTCTTTATCTGTGCACTTTGCTGTGCCTTCCAAATTTTATTCCTTTATGGTCAAATATTCTGTAGGCTAAAATTTTGACCCTGTCGGTGATAAGCATTTGGAGGCAGGCATAAATCCAAATGAAGACCACATACCATCCGATTTCGGCCATAAACCAACCGAAAGCGCAGATTAGTGTAACGACAAGCTTTGACAGGAGTGTTGACCATACCAGCGCTTTTCCGGGTTTTACAGACCATAGAGGGCCTTTTACTCGAGCCAGAAAAATTGTCAGATTGCCTGCTATTGCCAATTCGGCAAAAACCAGAGTTTGAGTTTGTTTGTCGTTAAGCGTTCCGAATGTTCCGACCACCCATTCGCGGAAAGTCAGCAAGTGTTCAGTCACAAAAACGTCTCCGAAAATGCTTGGCTGCCATTCTTCCGCGCTCAGGAAGTGCAGTCCCACATAGTAGACGATAAAGGTGAATACCACGTTTGTCATGCCGAGAACTGTGCCTATGCCTATTACTTTGCGCATGTTCCAGTGTTCGGGAGTCTCCCCATATTTTGTTTTGTCGTAGGCTATAGCCATAATCGGGAAGTCGTTGAAAACAGCGAGCATTACGATCATCACAGCCGATACGGGATATTTGCCTATAAGGATTATGGCGAGGACTGTAAAAAATAAGACGTCCTGCGTTTCGGATATCCTGTAAATTGCGTAGCTTTGCATGCGCTGGAATATCTTGCGGCTTTCCTTAATGGCGTCAACAATGACAGAGAGGCCCGGGAGGGTGAATACTATGTCCGCTGCGGATTTTGCGGCGTCTGTCGCGCCGTCGACGGCTATTCCAGTGTCCGCCTTTTTGAGGGCAGGCGCATCGTTTACGCCATCGCCTGTCATGCCCACTATATGGCCGTTTTTTTGCAGGATTTCCACAATTTCGTACTTATGTTCTGGAAATACCTGACTGAAGCCGTCCGCTTCTTCGACAAGTTTCAATGCTTTTCTGTCGGGGAGGTTGTTCAGCGCTTCAGCTGGCAGGATATTTGTTCCTATATTAACCTGTTTTGCGGTCTCTTTGGCAATGGCGCCGTGGTCGCCTGTTATCATTTTAACCTTGACGCCCAGTTCTATTGCCTGCTTTATTGTCTCCGCCGAATCGTCGCGCGGCGGGTCTTCCAATGAGAGGAGTCCCACGTATTCCCATTTTCCGTCGGCGTTGGTTTTTGCCACGCCCAGAGTTCGGAAGCCTCTTTCGCCGGCTTCTTCAATGATGCCCAATACTTCCTGCTCTATTTCTTTATTGTTGCAAAGATCCAGAATAACCTGCGGGGCTCCTTTGCTTACGCTGAACGCATGGTCGCCGGACTTTCTTCTGGACTCTGTGCGTTTTGAAACGGGGTCAAAGGGAATAAATTTAATTTCCTCGCTGTCGTTCAGCCTGGAAGTCAGGTCGCTGTCCTTTTCCAAATCCTTGTATATGGCTGTGTCGATGGGGTCGCGGTCTTCGATTTTTGACGCGAGCGCTCCATAGAGAAGCACATCTTTGTCTGTGCGGTCCCCCAGCGGTTTGACGCCAGCCAGAGTCAGGGAGTTTTTTGTTATTGTGCCTGTCTTGTCGGAGCACAGGATGTCCATTCCTGCCATTTCTTCAATGGCAACCAGCTTGCTGACAATAGCTCCTCTTTTGGAAAGCTTTAGAGCCCCTATGGCCATTGTGACGCTTAGAACCGCTGGCATGGCGGCGGGAATGGAGGCGACTGTAAGAACCAGGGCAAATTGAATTACTTCCCATACGCTCTCATGGCGATAGAGCCCGACTGTGACAATGATTGCGACAAGTATGAAGTTCAGCAGAATAAGATAGTCGCCTATCTTCACCACGGCTTTCTGGAAATGACTGTCCGTGTGCGCTTGCGCCACCAGCTTTGCTGTTCTGCCAAAAAAAGTGTTTGTGCCAGTGCCGTAGACCAGCGCGATAATTTCGCCCTGTTTTGCAATGGAGCCGGAGTATGCAATGTCGCCGGGATGTTTTTCCACAGGCAGGGATTCCCCCGTGAGGGCGGCTTCGTCCGCGAGGATATAATCTCCGTCTATGAGCTTTAAATCAGCGGGAAAAACATCTCCCATGCGAACGCGAATAATATCGCCGGGAACCAATTCTTTGGCTTCTAGTTCGCGCCATTCGCCGTCCCTTAGCGCCCGGGCTCTGCTTGCCAGACGCTCTTTCAACGCGGCGATAGCGTTTCCTGCTTTAAATTCCTGAAAAAACTCAATGAACGCGTTAAGCAGCAGCAGAAAAGTGATAATCGCAAAATCATCCCAGTGCTCGATTATCGCGCTTAGGACTGCCGCCACTTCGATCATCCATGGAATCGGGCCCCAGAAATTTTTAAAAAACTTTTTAAGAAGACTTTCTTCTTTTTCGGATATTTCGTTTAAGCCGTATTCGGAGAGTCGTTTTTCCGCTTCATTTCCTGAAAGTCCGCTGATCCTGTTGCCAGCCAGTTCTTTTATAAGATCATCGCAGGAAGAGCTCTTGGCTTTTTCCATGTCAATAAATTTAAGCGGCATATGAAAATCTCCCCTGGTTATGTTTCTGTTAAATATACGCGCATATTGGGATAACTCAAAAAAAAGCGGCAAATCTAGACGAAGATGGAGCCGCCAAAAGTCTTAAGACCTTTTAAAAAACGGCGCAGCCGGAACAGGCACCGAATTTTGTCCGGGCTTGGCCAGCGCGATACAAAAATAAACTTTGCTCTAGTGGGCGTGGCGGCGTCATCTGATTATGCATATTTGACCAAATATTCGTTACCATGAATGGTGTTCTCTTGAAAAATAGTTGAAGTGACACAAAGAAAGCCTTATATTGATAATGCAACAAAGCAACCTTAATTTTAACAGCACTGTCAAAGCCATGAATATTCCTTACGACCAATTAAGTCCAGACACGTTAAAAGCAGTAATTGAGGAATTCATTACCCGTAATGGAACGGACTATGGAGAGGAAGAAGCCACCATGGAAGAAAAGATTGAGCAGGCCATGGAACAGTTAAAAGAGGGAAAAGCATTCATTGTGTATGATGACGAGAGCAAGACTTGTAATATAGTGGGGCAAGGAATAAAAAGGAAATGTTCCTCATAGCTTTGGGGCCCCAGCGCGCTTTTTTTATTGGCTCAAGCACAGGAACAAAAAGCCTATAATTGGTATCCCAAATTGGAGTAAAAATATAATCCAAAATAATCTTAAAAACCACGGATACTCTTGATTTTTCTTTCTGATTTCATCTGCCACTGATGCATCAGCTAACGCTGATAGACCGTAATTTGCTCCACTGATAGTTGATCTCCCATTTTTTTTGACATACGGGCGAATACATAAAATCCAGATCAGCATATTACATATAGGGCATAATAAAAATATGATAAAGATTATGCCAAATACTATCATTTGTTAATTCCAATGCCTGAACTTAGCGGGTCACATTGCAGTGTGGTCTTTTTGAGCAACTCATCTAAAAATATACACAAAATAATTTTCCTTTATTTCTTTATCATGGCAAAACATCATTATACTTTACAGTCCCCTGATTTCAAGCGAATAAAAGACAAGTTAACGGACTTGAAGCGTAGATCATCACGTTGGCAATTTTTAATCATGAACATACAAGAATGTCCAAACTTCATCTAATTTGTTTGACGCTTGACACATTGGCAAAGGGATGATTCTCATTCTGACAAAAAACTATATAATTTAAGGAAAAAGAAAAATGTCGAGACTATTAGGAGACGTGTCAACAAGCATTAGCCAGAGTTCCATAAGCTACCAGGCCAAATTTCTGGTTTTTAAAGACGAAATAGACGCATTTATGCCGGAAATAAAAAGCGAGGCAACATGGGCGCCTGAAAAAGCTGTGGTAACAAGCGTGAACAAAACTAAAAATGGACCACATTGGATACTGGACATCACCGCCGAGCCAATGCAGGACGGTCAAATGGCGTTCAACACCGACGACCCCAACGAGTTTGTGCTCAAGGAATATGACACTTGCGACTTTTATTTTCACTCGGACTTCTGGGGCGCGCGGCAGGCATCGTCAACGGACGCAAAGAACGGCCTTATAAATGTCAACGGAGAACCTTGCAAAGTCGGCGACTATCTTTTCGGCGATGCCACAAATTCAAGCAAAGGCGCCGCAGATTATACAAATTCGCCATTCCCTGACGACTCGCCCAATATCTCCGTGAGCCTGATAGAGCAGTCGGTGAAAACAATGGTGTATTGCTGCACTTTTTACAGCCGCAGAAACGTCAACTATTTCGCCGATTTCACAGGCGTAAACGGTTCGTTTTCCGTCAAATGCAGGCCATACATCACCACTGCTGGAAGATGGAAAGTCGAAGTGCAGAAGCTTGTCAATTCAAGAGATAAAGACGGCAAAATATGGGCTAGAGTCAATAGGAAAATGATTCTCGCTCCAGAAGAGCTCAAATGGGACGCCAACAAAAACGGCGGAACATGGAAATGGTAAAAAAATTGAAAAACATAACATTTGAAACTATATTAAGAAAGGGATGAGGGACAATAAAATGATAACATTAGACCCGAGCGAATATTTCAAGCCGTTAAAAGATCCGTGCAGACCATTAAAAGAGCCATGCAGGCCACTGAAAGAGCCGTGCATACCGATTATTCACCCATGCAGGCCCATCGACGCCTTTAACGAAGACAAGCTTTACCTTTTTGGCGATATTGATGAATATTTCGATGATTTGGATATCGATGCCCTAAGCGAACTTTTTGATGACTTTGAAATCGAGCAGGACATGTCGATATCAAGGACAACCAAGAGCGGCTCCTATGAAATAATGACAATCGAGTCATACCTCAGAAAATACTGGAATATTGACGGCACACGCAAAACACAAGCCGAAGTAGACAAATTTTTTCTAGAATCAACTTTCGATATCTCAAAATATACGCAGGTGGCGAGCGCTGATGAATTAAGCTGGAAAGATTTTTTTACATTGGGCCGTACAGAGACTACAGCGCAAAAGATTGCAAGGAAAATATCAGAGGAAATAAAAATAAAAAAAGTTCCAGAGACTTGGAATGATACAACCATTTTTAAGCATCTTATGAATCGTTGGGCATACGGCAAGGGCACTCCGCTTGAGCTTTCACAAAGCGCAATGAAAAGAATTATTAAAAGAGGAAATAATCCAAGTTATCTTCAGGATTTGAAATTTAATCTAGATAAAAAATGTTCACATAGAAAAGAATTGAAAATTGCGAAAGAATCAAAGTCGGACTTTGGCGGATATCAAGAAGCATGGTATCTTGGAGGACATTCCGTAAAAATAGAGATGAGGAAAAATTGCAGTACCAATAAAATTACTGGCACGTTTACAGTTACTGACACTTTTGACTTTGATGAAGATGGAGGTTGGAAAATAAAAAATATTTCTTCTAGAATTGTAGGTGTGGGTTTGACCGCTGGAACAGCTTTATTTAAAAACTCAAAGTTTCCTATAAATGGAACTCTTCAAATAAAAGAAAAAATGATTAAAAAACCTTAATTATGGAATACTATTAAAAATAAATTTAAAGGAAAATATAATGCGGAAAATTATTTTAATTCCTGCTATTTTTTTGATTCTATTTATATTTTTATATCCAGTATATCAAGAAATTAAAAATTATAAAAAAAGGAATATTGAGGCAACAAAAGAATCGTTAAAAAAAGCCAGCAAAATCATAGGTGAAATAGTAATATCCGAACATAAAGGTCAATCACCAAATCGTTTAGATGAAATTATGACAGGAAATTTTAAAGATATCTGGAGAAATGGAATAGAATATAAATTGCTTGATAAGCAAAAAAATACATTTTCGCTTAGGTCGGCGGGACCCGATGGTAAGTTGTATACAAGTGACGACTTATTAGAAATAGGAACAATTAACATGTCTTCCTTGAGAGTACCGAGTTCTTGAGTCAGAACATCAGGGCGCAAGGACGCGCGGCAACATGAAATTTGCCGTATGTTCTCTTCCTCGAAAAAAATTTTGCGAGGAAAAACCGC
>Ga0075121_1002656_pt1 | contig 10099 bp, 6 predicted proteins | sample AntAceMetag02UKG_FD_69793 | JGI IMG/M metagenome (GOLD analysis project Ga0075121, IMG submission 69793) | Saline lake microbial communities from Ace Lake, Antarctica - Antarctic Ace Lake Metagenome 02UKG | ecosystem: Environmental > Aquatic > Non-marine Saline and Alkaline > Saline | place... | reverse complement strand
TCCTTTCCCGTTTGAAGCTTCCAAACACAAACCCTGCAATCAACAGGATTTATTTGACTTTATTGGCCAACTTGCAGGTTGGCTCAGAAGGCTCATGCAATGAACAGTCTTTCTCTCTTGCCAATAAAAAAGGGGATGATTGGACGGTTAATTGCGGCGGTTTTGTTTATAATATTGAAGGCTCTGCGCAAATCGATTCTGTTTATTGCGCCCCAAAAGACGGGCTTGAACTAGGCAAGATGAAGGAAGCTGGAATATCCTTGACCAGGACTGGCTTCTTTGGACTCGACGCGCCTGTGTGGCGTTTTATTCCAGGCATGATAAACCATCCAGGCGACCTTGGGAAGCCTCTAATAACAGGGATTAAAAAAGGCGACAAAACAACCATAACCCGCAAAGGGATAATGCGGGACCCAAAGACTCAAGTTAAAATGAAATACGAGTCGATGATGGACTTCAACAAAGACGGAAAAGTTAAGATGTCTTACAGCTTCAAGGTCATGGACGGAGTCGGCAAATACAAAACAGCTCTGAGCGCAATTCGTCTTGACAAAGACGCTGACTGGACAGGAAAAAGCGTAAGCGTAAAAGATGTGGCAGGCAAAGAGACGCTCTTCAAATGGCCGTCCCCAAAAGAACGCTGCAACAAACGCATAAGCAATCCCAAAACTATAGTCTTTGAATCCGCAAACGGGACAAAATGGAATATGGAAGTAGGTGACTCTTTCAAACATTTGACGTTGAGGCGCGGATACCATAAAGGTTTTGAATTATTGTTTGAAATTGAAAAAAGGAAAGGCGATCTTGAATTGAAAAAAGGCGACGCTTTTGCCTTCAACATAGGCTTAAGCCCGCAAAATTTGACTCCGGCAGGGGAAAACAATATTTTTAACGCAATTAATGTCAAATCTATTCTTCCAATCTCCAGCTTTGAGCATAATTCCCAAAATGCCAAAGAGTATTTCTTTGTGAATATAGTGAAGAAATGCAATGCGGCGTTCAGCGGCAAAAAATGGTCTGACAAAAAATCATCTGTCTTTAAGCTGACGGATCTGAAGGGCGGAGATTTCTGGCTCAACGGAACGCCGTTTCACATTATTGACGCCGACAATGACGAGCTTGAAGGGGGCGACTCTGGACAAGCCATGTCAATGATAATAATGAAAGGCGAATACAGAGAAGACTTCCCAAAAGCAGCGAAAAGTATTCAGGTTGGACAAAAAGCAAAAAAATTATATTTTCTTCAGTCCGCTGTCTATATGCATTCCACGTCCGGCAAATGGGACAAAAAAGCCAAGCTGGACATGTGGAAGTACCGCATTAATTATGAAGGCGGCTCATCTGCCACGGTTCCAGTTATTCATCATGTCAATGTAAAAGACTGGTATAACCAGAAGTCTGATTTGCCGGGCGCAAAGATTGTGTATGTTGAAAAAAGAAATAGCAGCCACTTTGGAGTCTGGTCGCAGGAATGGACAAATCCGCATCCTGACAAAGTCATTTCCAGCATAGACATTGAAAGTTCAGGCAGAGGAATACCTGTTATACTCGCGATAAGCGGCAAAAAGCTTTAAATATCTTGCGCTTCCTCCGCTGACAGATTGCAAAAGCTGAAAGAATCGCTTTATTACTCGCGACTGTCAATGTTTCAACAACAAACGGAGGAAGCTATGCTTTTTTTTGCGCGCGCTTTTTTATATTCAACTATTTTGTCGCTTTTTCTCATTATTTCCGGATGCGGCGAACAGCCTGCGCAAACGGCATCAGTCAAGGCAAAAGAAGCTTCGACTCCAAAGGCCGATTTGAGCGAAATCATTAAAAGCGGAGTTTTGAGGATACTGACCACGCCGGAAATGGACAACGGGGGATTGCCAAGAAATTTGACTCCGCGTCAAAGGGAAGAGGCGCTGCTGGCGAAGCTTGCCGAAAATTTAAAGCTCCAACTCGTAATAGTTTATGTGGACAAGCTTGAAGAGCTTATTCCAGCTTTGCTTGAAGGCAAAGGCGACATAATAGCATCCAACATAACAATAACGGCAGACCGGTTGAAAAAAATCAATTTCACTATTCCCGTAGCTGCAACAACCGAGCAAATAGTGGCAAGATCAAGCTTTAACCGCAAAGGGCTTATCTGTCTTGCCAGGCAGACAGTGGTGATGTCAAAGGGCTCAAGCTACTGGAAAAACATGGAGAAGCTTCGCCGGACAAGAGTGCCGTCGCTGACGCTCAAAGCGGCGCCGGACGGAGTGAATGTCGAGGATCTTTTGCACATGGTCGGCACAGGAAAAATTAAATTTACAGTATCCGACAGCAATTTCATAGACGCGTTTCAGGCATATCGTCCGGACATAAAAAGCATTTACGAATTTCCAGGGCAATGCAAAATAGCCTGGGGCGTGCGTCCCAATTCTCCCAAGCTGCTCAAGCTTCTGAACATGTTCCTTAAAAAAGAGCTTCCTGAGCACAAAAAGAAATCGTTGACCGGCGATCTGCCTCAAATAAAAAAGCGCAAATTGTTTCGCGTATTGACAAGAAACAATCCATCGTGTTATTTTATGCATCGCGGGCATATGATGGGCTTTGAATATGAACTTGTCCATGAATTCGCAAAAAGAAACGGCCTGAAGCCTGTCATGATAGTTCCGCCGGAAGGAAGGAATCTCATTCCTTGGCTAATGGAAGGCAAAGGAGATATTGTGGCGGCCGCCATGACGATTACGAACAAGCGCAAAAAACTCAAAGACGTGAGTTTTTGCCATCCTTACTGTGAAATTTCAGAATGGCTTGTGACAAGAAAAAACGAAAAGTCTTTGAAAAGCCTGAAAGATCTGGCCGGAAGAACTATTGTTGTCCGCAAAAACAGCTCCTACTGGGAGACACTTGAAAAACTTCGCGACCAGGGCATAAAATTCAACATTATCGCCGCCCCTGACAACATGGAAACTTACGAAATAATAGCAAACGTGGCAAATGGCAAATACGACGCCACTTTGGCTGACAAGCATATTATAGACGCGGAAAAGTGGCGCGCGCCGAATGTGAAGGCGGCGTTTGAAGTGAACAACTCAAAAACTTACGGCTGGCTTATGAGAAAAGAAGACAAAAAACTTAAAAATGCAATTGACTCGTTTTTCAAAAAAGAGAAAAAAAGTCTGTTTTTCAATTCTGCCTACAATAAATATTTTAAAAATTCCAAAATGACAGAGAAGCATGAAAAAGCAAGCGCGGACAAAGGCAGCTTCCGCATTTCCAAATACGACCCGATAATAATAAAATATTCCGACATGTACAGTTTTCCATGGCTGCTCATTGCTTCGCAAGTTTTTCAGGAAAGCAGTTTTCGCGCCAAAATAAAAGCCTGGGACGGCGGGATGGGGCTTATGCAGCTGATGCCCGCCACCGCGAAGGAGCTAGGATGCAAAAATCCTTACAATCCAGCCGACAATGTGAATGCCGGAGTAAAATATCTTTACAGACTGCGCGTGCGGGCAGGGAAAAAGCAATACAATGGTGAGCTCGATGATCTGGACAAAGTATCCTTTGCGCTTGCCAGCTACAACGGCGGCTACGGACATATCATTGACGCGCGCAGGCTGGCGGAAAAACTGAGGCTGAATCCAGACAAGTGGAACAACAACGTGGAAGAGGCCATTAAGCTGCTTTCCAGAAAAAAATACGCGTCCAGAGCGCGTTACGGATATTGCCAAAGCAAAATCATCACAAATTATGTCAACAACATTCTCATGAGATACAACCAATATGCGCTGGAGGCTGACAACGGCAAAAATGGAAAGTTGTCCGAAAAGAAAAAATAGAAACTCCTGACTATTTGCAAATAAAAGTGAAGCCGGATATATTCAAGTTCAAGCAAAGCTTAATTTTATGGTGAAAAACAATGATTAAAGAGGCAATTCCGTTTTTGGACAAAGTCTGGAATTATGACCTTGTTGACATACACAAAAACGAGCTGACTGTCAAGCAGCTTTTCATTGGCATTTTCATTATTCTCTTTGGAGTCCTGCTTGCCTTTCTTTTTAAGAAAACCCTCAATAAATTCCTTACGGCAAGAAACAAGCTCAGCCTCAGAGGGATCACTGCCGTTGACAGGCTTACATTCTACACGACAATAGTCTTTTTCGTCATTCTGGCCCTCGAAGTCGTCCATATTCCTCTGGCTACATTCGCGTTCCTGGGCGGCGGACTAGCCGTGGGCATTGGCTTTGGCGCCAAAAACCTGATAAACAACTTTCTGAGCGGCTTTGTGCTGATAACCGAGCGCCCCGTAAGAGTGGGCGACATAATAGAAGTTAAAGAGGAGATCGGAGTGATAGAGGAAATCGGAATGCGATGCACAAAAATACACACGGAAAACAATGTGCATATAATTCTGCCCAACAGCGATTTGCTTGAAAACAAAATAATTAACTGGACTCTGAGCGACAACATGATTCTCACGAAAACGGCGGTGAACATCGCATACAATTCAGACGTGCCAAAGGCAAAAAAACTAATGATAGAGGCCGCTAAAAGTCTTGAATGCACACTTGACAAGCCGGAGCCATTCGTGCTGTTCTGGGAATACGGAGCCAGCACATTGGCGTTTCATGTTTATTTTGCTATAATAGTAAAAAATAAAATGCAGCGTTGGGAAAAAGAAAGCGCAGTCCGCTTCAAATTGAACGAAGCACTTCAAGGCAACGGCATAAGTCTGGCGTTCCCTCAAAGAGACGTTCATCTGGATGTGTCCAAGCCGCTTGATTTGCGCATATTAAATGAAAAATAATGAGGCAATTGCTTCATGCCAAACAAACATTGACTTTATGAGGATAAAATGAACAAACTTTTTGGAACAGACGGCATCAGAGGCAAAGCCAACACATATCCTATAACCCCTGAAATAGCGCTGCAGCTCGGCAAAGCCATTGCGCATGTATTCGGAGCAAAAGGCCACGGCTCGGCAAAAGTCATACTTGGCAAAGACACCAGACTTTCCGGATACATGATCGAAACCGCCCTCACAAGCGGGCTCGTCAGCATGGGAATGGATGTGCTCGAAATAGGCCCCATGCCCACTCCGTCAATTGCGCATCTTACAACATCCATGGGCGCGGACTGCGGAATAATGATCACTGCCTCGCATAATCCGTCCGATGACAATGGCATCAAAATATTCGGCGGCGACGGCTTCAAACTGCCCGATGCAATGGAAAAAGACATTGAAGATCACGTTTTGCGCAGGGAAATAACAAGCGCGCACATAAGCACGGAAATGATCGGCAAAGCATATCGAATCGACGACGCGCGCGGACGTTACATTGAATTCGCCAAGAGCTCAATTAAAAACAAAAGCCTTAAAGGCCTTAAGGTAGTCCTCGACTGCGCCAATGGAGCCGGCTACTCAATCGCTCCTCTTATACTCAAAGAGCTCGGAGTGGAAGTGATTGAAACAGCAGTGTCGCCGGATGGATACAATATTAACAGAGAATGCGGAGCCACATATATCAAAACAGCATCCGATTTAGTTTTGAAACACAAGGCCGATGTCGGCATTTCTCTGGACGGCGACGCTGACCGCGTCATCTTCTGCGACGCCGAAGGCAGAGAAATAAATGGCGACAGAATCATTGGAATGTGCGCCCTGGACTTCAAGTCAAGAGGCAAGCTCAACAACGACACAGTGGTGGTCACAAGCATGTCAAACCTCGGGCTCAAAGACGCCATGCGCAACGCCGGAATATCCGTGGAGATGACCGAGGTTGGCGATAGACACGTCATTGAAAGAATGCGACAGGGCAATTACAATCTGGGCGGCGAACAGTCAGGCCATATAATATTTATGGACTACGCCACAACCGGGGACGGAATCATTTCGGCCTTGCATGTCCTGAAACTGATGATGAACACGCAAAAGCCACTTTCAGAGCTGGCCGGCTTTATGAAAGAATATCCGCAAAAGCTTACCAGTCTGAATGTCAGCAAAAAAATACCAATAGACGATGTGCCAGAACTGAAAAATGTCATTTGCGAAGCGGACAAAGAGCTCGGCGGAAAAGGGCGGACAGTTGTTCGTTATTCCGGCACGGAAAACAAAATAAGAACGCTTGTCGAAGCCAATAAAGCCTCCCTTGTAGAGAAATGGACGCAGCGCATTAACGATGTAATAGAGAAGGAGCTTTGCTGATGAACTTCAGGATACTCGACGCAGGATCGCCAGCAACAATGGAGCCGCTCACTTGCGCGCGGCATTTGCTTGAAATACAGGTGGGCGGCATAAGGCTCCGCTCGGCAATAGAGCACAAACTGACCATCCTCTCCGACAAGCCTGATGACGGACTTACTTTTTATATTTATGGCAATCTCTGGCCTTCGACTGAGCTGACGCTGAGAGCGTTTAACGCGGAAAAAGAATTGATCTTCATGTCAGAGAATGGCGAATCCCTTGCCTGGATTTCAAAAAATGCGGCAGAGCCGCAGAACGCCGAAAAAATTACAGTAGACAAAGAGTCAATGATTATTAAATATCCATGGGATATCCTCGCGCTCAATGAAGAACTTCTTAAATCTATGAACTGCGATGAGATTGACGGAGAAATCTGCGACGGAGCCACCATAAACGGACATATAAAACTCGGAAAAGGATCAGTCATCCTTCCCGGCGTGTATATCGAAGGAAACGCAGTGATAGGAGAAAACTGCAAAATAGGGCCGAATTGCTATATCAGAGGGAGCACTTCCATAAGCGACAACTGTCACGTGGGACAAGCTGTGGAAATAAAAAATTCCATCCTTATGACCGACGTCAGCGCAGGACATCTCAGCTACATCGGCGATTCGATCATATCTCCAAAAACAAACCTTGGAGCCGGGACTATAACCGCAAATTTCCGTCATGACGGGAAGAATCATCGCTCAGAGGTAAACGGCGAGCTTGTCGACACCGGACGCAGAAAGTTTGGATGCGTTATGGGCGACAACGTCCACACTGGCATCCACACCAGCATTTATCCAGGACGCAAAATATGGGCAAACATGTCAACGCTTCCGGGCGACATTGTAAGAAAAGACCTGAAACCGGAATAAGCGGGCTACGCCAGTTTTTTAAAACGGCTTCGCCATTATTTTTTTCAAAAATGCAGATGGGCTCTCTCCGCTCATTCGCTTGAAAAAATTAGAAAAATAAAACACGTCCGTGAATCCCATGCGATCAGCTGTTTCGCTTATGTTAAGCTCGGAATATGCCAGCAGGCTCTTTGCTGTCTCGAACCGCTCCGCGTCAATGAAAGCCTTGAGAGAAACGCCTGTTTCTTTTTTTACAAGGCAACACAAATGCCCTTTGGAATAGCCCACGCTTTCCGCAATAAGGTCGGCTTTTATTTTTTTGCCCTGATTATTGTGTATGAATTCGCGCATTTTCTTAAGGATGCGCGACTCTTCCGGCTGAATTCTGTCCGCAAAATAATTGCTTTCCATCATGGCCGCAAGCAGATGAACAATAAGAATCGGCCTTGAATCGTCTTTTGTGTAATATATGAAATCTGACGCAGGCAGTTTTTTAAGCCCGATTGTTTTTGAAAGAAGCTTTGTCAAAAGCTTGCCCACGGAGCGGTTCTCAAAATTGTCAACAACAATCAAAGGCTTAAATTTTCCGCGCAAAGCCTCAATCGAAAATTTTACGGACCAATTGCTCATGGCCTTGTCGCTGTAATGGTAGCAGTGGCGAATGCCGGGCGGTATTATAAAAATGTCGCCGACTTTCAACTGATGCTCCACTTTGTTGCATTCCATTCTCACGCGGCCGCTGACAATGAAGTCAGCCTGCCAATGGGCATGCGCATGCGCTCGATCCGTGTGTGTTTTGTTATGGCAAGCGTAGCCCCAGTAAAGCAGCGACACATCGCCCGCCGATATGCCCTCATTGTCAATTTCATGTTTTTTCACATATAATCCGGCTTTTTCTCATTCCAATTGCTATATTTATAATGTATTTTCATAAATAGTTCAAGGTGAAAACATGATTGAACACAATAAAACAAGGAAAAAAAATGAATAAGATCAAATTGGCGGTAATAGGAACTGGCGGACTGGCTCAGAATCAGCACATCCCAAACATTTGCATGTCAAGAAACGCGGAACTGAAAACCATGTGCGACCTGCGCAAGGAAGTCCTTGATGAGCTTGGCGGATATTATGGGGTGAAAAATCTTGAGACAGATTACAAAAGAGTCCTTGCCGATCCCGAAATAGAAGGCGTTGTCATCGTTACTCGCGAAGACTCCCATGTTCCTTTGACATTGGAAGCTTTGGAAGCCGGAAAACATGTGTATGTAGAAAAGCCGCTGGCGGAAACTGCGGAAGAATGCCGAAAAGTGGTTGAGCTTCAGGAAAAGGCTGGCAAGCGCGTATTTGTTGGCATGAACCGCAGGCTGGCTCCGGCTTATCTTTACGCTCACGATTTGCTTTGGAAAAACGGCGGGCCTCACAATATGTTCTATCGGATCGCCGACTCTTATTCTCTTGATTGGGGCAAAAACTACGGGCCCGGACAGAGAGTGGTACATGAAGTTTGCCATATTTTTGACATACTCAGATACTTTGCCCAAAGCGAAGTGAAAAGCATTTCCTGCCTCAAAGCCAGGAACGACGACGAACAGTTTGCCTTGCAGTTTGAGTCAGGAACAATTGCAACAATCCTGAGCTCCGGCTATGTCACAAGCGACATGCCCAAGGAACATTTTGAGGCCATAGCGGACAAAGGCTCCGTTACTGTCGAAGATTTCGCGGAAGCGCGCAGGTACACCTTCGAAGACGGCGAAGACATTAAAAAGTTCGCGGGGCATGTCCATCCCAAATGCGACATGACGCACGCGCTGCTTATGAAGGAAATGGGAGCGGACGCAATGCATGCCGTAAGACGGACTTCATGGAAATGTGCAAAACGCTATAACGAAATGACAGAAAGAGGCGAGACTGATTCCAGCGAATACAAAATGTTGGAAACTTTTGTCAGCAAGCACATGCCTCTCAGAAACTATTTTATGGACAAAGGCTGGAAAGGCGCCATTGAGCATTTCGCAGACTGCATAGCCGACAGCGGCCTCAAGCAGAAAGCGGCCACTGCCGACGACGCCCTTCGCGCCGCGCAAGTGACCGAAGCCGCCATAAAAAGCCGCGAAACAGGCGCGCCTGTCAGCCTTTAACACTGACGCTGTTTTAAATTATACCTAAATAAAAAACAGCAAAGTCAAATGGCTCCACCAAAAATCTTAAAACTAAAAAGACCGGCTTCAGCCGGTTTTTTTTTAGTTTTTAAACACATAAAAAAACTTAAACATTGCGCATTGAATCCACAGCTCAGTCATTTACAGTCAAGAGCAGCCGACATTTGCAATAAAAGGAAATTTGACTTTTTTTAAGGCAGGACTATTCTTTTGATATCAATATCTCTGTAAGGATAGTTCATATGTTCAGAATACGCCGCGCCTATGACACATTGTCGCCCGGCAACATCGAGGTGATAAAAAGAGTAAAAATGATAATGCGTTTGCAGTTTGCCTCAATGCCCGAGGCGAAAACAACGGCAGATTAATTGGAGAACTTGGAATCCAAACGCTTGTAATTAAAGAAGGCGGATACAGAATCAGAACTTTAGGCATTAATACGGCTGTTTTTTTCAGAGGGCTTTATAAAGCCGTCAACAAATAAGGATGGAAAACAAGGCTCATCTCATATGGGTCAAAGAATATGCGGACAACGAGGACAACTCTAGATCCGATCTCTGGTTGCTGCGGCCTCTGGCGGAAGCTTGGCTGTTGATGCCAAATTTGAACAGAATAAACAGAAAATACTCGAAATGGAGTGAGCAATGGCTTTACTGACTAATTCATCACTTGTTCTTTATCACGGCAAATGCGCGATTGTGACTGCCGTCGGCAAGGAAAAAATTGAAATACGCATTGAGGGCGGGAAAAAAAGCGTCCGTCACAAGGATGTGGAGATTCTGCACCGCGGGCCGGTTTCGGCATTTCCGAACATTCTTCCCGAGCCCAAATATGAAGAAATCCTTGAGCTTATGGAGGACGAAGCCCTGTCTTTCTCCGAT
>Ga0075121_1002654_pt1 | contig 10103 bp, 9 predicted proteins | sample AntAceMetag02UKG_FD_69793 | JGI IMG/M metagenome (GOLD analysis project Ga0075121, IMG submission 69793) | Saline lake microbial communities from Ace Lake, Antarctica - Antarctic Ace Lake Metagenome 02UKG | ecosystem: Environmental > Aquatic > Non-marine Saline and Alkaline > Saline | place... | reverse complement strand
ATAACTGCCTTAACTAAAAAATTAATAAGAGAAGGTAAAGACGTTGTAAATTTTGCCGGTGGTGAACCAGATTTTGATACTCCTTTGTTTATAAAGGAAGAAGCTAAATCCGCCATTGACCAGGGTCTTACAAAATACACTCCTTCTGCCGGAAGAATTGAATTAAAAGAAGCAATAGCTGATAAATTAAATCGAGAAAACAACATAAAGGCTTCTGCTGGTAATATAATTGTTACTTCTGGTGCTAAGTACTCTATTTTTGTAGCTATGTTTAGCGTATTAGCACCTGGTGATGAGGTAATTATACCTTCACCTTATTGGGTTAGCTATCCTGAAATGGTCAAGCTTACCTCGGCCAAAACAGTTGTTTTGCCTACTCAAAGGGAAAATGACTTTAAGATTGATCCCGTAGAATTAGAAAAAGCTATAACCCCTAAGACTAAACTTCTAATTCTTAATTATCCATGCAATCCTACTGGAGTAACTTATACTAAGAAAGAGCTAGAAGCGATTTTAAGGGTAGTTAAAGAGAAGGGGATCTTAGTTCTTAGCGATGAGATATATGAAGCTTTGGTTTATGATGGTCGAGAGCATATCAGTTTTGCGTCTCTTCCAGGGGCATATGATTCAACCATAACTATAAATGGTTTTTCAAAAACATTTTCTATGACCGGGTGGCGTATAGGTTACTTAGCGGCCAATGAAAACATAATTAATCAAACTTCAAAAATAATCGATCACACTACTTCATGTGCTTCTTCAATATCTCAAAGCGCAGCCTTGGCTGCTTTAGACAATCAAAGCTGGCAAGAGGAAATAAGGAATAAATTTCAAGAAAGACGTGATGCCATATGGGAAGGTTTTTCGAAATTTCCAGAGCTAAAACCAATTAAACCTCAAGGTACTTTTTATTTATTTTGTGATATAGGCGGCAGTGGCCTAGGTTCTTTTGATTTTGCAACTCAATTGCTAGAAAACTTTTTAACTTCTTGCATACCAGCAGATCCTTTTGGCCAAGAGGGGTATATAAGGTGTAGTTTTTCAACTTCTTTAGAGCAAATTACTAAAGGTGTTGACAGAATAGGAGAGTTTTTAACTTCTTTAAAAAAATAATTAAATGGATAAAACGATAATAGAGAAAATACTTTCTTCTCATTCAAATTCTTCATTAAAAGCCCAGGATGTTGGAATATGTAGGGTTGATTTCTGCTTTTCTCAGGATGGAACTACTTCTTTAGTTTTAGATGCAATAGCTGAATCTAAGGGTAAGCTTTGTAAACCTAAAAAATATGCGATGTTCATTGACCATAGTAGCCCTTCTCCAAGTATTGGGGTATCTAGAATTCATTCTGGTATGCGTAAATTTTCAAAAAAGAATAAGAATTTATTTTTTGATGTTGGTTGTGGTATATCACATCAATTAGTGATCGAGGAAGGGTTTTCTCGGCCAGGTGCACTTATATTAGGAGCTGATTCCCATACATCAACTGCTGGTGCTTTAGGGGCTGCAGCTTTTGGAGTTGGTTCAACCGATTTAGCAGTAGCGATTACTACTGGAAAGAATTGGTTTAAGGTTCCTGAGACTTACAAAATAATTATTAAGGGCAAAATCCCTAAAGGAGTTTACAGTAAGGATATTATCCTTTATATAATTAATGATTTAGGCGCTAACGGAGCAACTTATAAGTCAGTAGAGCTCTCAGGAGAAGTTATTGATAAGCTATCTTTAGATGCTAGATTTACTATTACTAACATGACTATTGAATTTGGTGCAAAATGTGGTCTTATTGCTCCTGATAAAAAGGTTTTAAATTTTCTTAAAAAACAAGGTGCAAAGAAAATAAAACCAGTTTATTCTGATGAAAATTGTAATTATGAAAAAGTAATTGAATATGATATTTCTAAGCTATCTCCACGAATAGCTAAGCCGCATAGCGTAGATAATGGATGTTCAGTGGAAGAGATCGAAGGAAAAAAGATTAATCAAGCTTTCTTAGGTACTTGTACTAATGGCCGTTTGGAAGATTTAGAAATTGGTGCTAAAGTTATAAAGGGGAGAAAAGTAGATAAGGATATTAAGCTATTAGTGGCGCCTGCTTCTCGTGATATCTTTTTAGCAGCATTAAAAAAAGGCATAATAAAAACATTTATAGAAGCTGGAGCAATTATATTACCGGTTGGATGCGGTCCTTGTGTTGGAACTCATCAAGGGGTCTTAGGAGATGGAGAAGTAGCCATTTCTACAGCTAATAGGAATTTTAAAGGCCGAATGGGAAATCCCAAGAGTTTTATTTATTTGGCCTCACCGGCAACAGTTGTGGCTTCGGCTATTAAAGGTAAGATTACTGATCCTAGGAGATATTTGTAAGTTTTATATTATAAATATATAATAATAAAAAGGAGACAAATACTATGGCGAATATAACTACATTACTTAAATTAACTGAAGAGAAGGGGGCAAGTGATTTACATATTACTGCGAATAACCCACCTATCTTGAGAATTGATGGTCAGCTTGTAGTCGTTGGTATGCCTGTTTTAGATAAAGATGCAACAAGAAATTTAGTTTATAGTATGTTAAATGATGAACAAAAAGCTATTTTTGAGAAAGAAAGAGAACTTGATTTTTCTTTTGCTTTAAAAGGTATGGATCGTTTTAGAGTAAATATTCACGTTCAAAAGGGTAATATTGAAGCAGCCCTAAGACGAGTGCCGATGAAGATCCCTACTATTGATGGATTGGGATTGCCGGATATAGTTTATGATTTTGTTCAGAAGCCTAATGGGTTAGTATTAGTTACTGGACCTACTGGAACCGGTAAGAGTACTACTTTAGCTTCAATGATTAATTTTATCAATGAATCGCGTCGTGATTTGATTGTTTGCATTGAAGATCCGATTGAGTTTATTTATACTAGTAAAAAGAGCATTATAAAACAGCGTGAATTATATTCAGATACTCATTCTTTTCCTGAGGCTCTAAAGAGAGTTCTTCGTCAAGATCCTGATGTAATAGTTGTAGGTGAAATGCGTGACTTGAGCACGGTTGCAACCACTTTAACTGCTGCTGAAACTGGACATTTAGTTTTAGCGACCCTACATACTCCTGATGCTCCTCAAACAATTCAGAGGATAATTGACGTTTTCCCGCCACATCAACAGCGGCAGGTTACTGTCCAACTTGCTGAGTGTTTGGAGGGTGTAATTTCTCAAGTGCTTATTCCTCGGGCTGATGGAAAGGGAAGAGTTTTAGCTACAGAGGTTATGGTTTCAACTCCTGGAATAAGAAATTTAATTAGAGAGAATGATATTGCCCAGATTCCTTCTTTACTTCAGATGGGAGCTCAACATGGCATGAATACCATGGATAAATCATTAAAGATGCTTTATAAAAAAGGCATTGTTACAAAAGAAGCAGCAATTAATAAAGTTAAGAGTATTGGTGAGTTTGATAGTTTATAATTATGATTTTAAAAGGACGAGTCTTTAAGTTCTCCGATAATATTAATACTGATTTTATAATTTCAGGAAGGTATAAGTTCTCGATTACTGACATGAAAGAACTTTCTAAATATCTTTTTGAAGATATCCGGCCAAATTTTTATCAGGAATTAGTACCTAATAAATCGATAATTGTAGCTGGAGAAAATTTTGGAATGGGTTCTTCTCGAGAGCAAGCTCCTTGGGTAATAAAGGAGGCTGGAATCCTTTGTGTTGTGGCTAAAAGTTTTGCCCGTATTTTCTATCGCAATGCTTTTAATATAGGGTTGGCTTTGATTGAAGCCGATACTTCCTCTTTGGGCGAAGCAGATACAATAAGTGTTAACTTTGATAAAGGAATAATTGAAAGTAATAAGGGCAAGAGAATAGAATTCAAGTCCTGGGATGATTTTCGAAAGGAATTGGTTAAGCAAGAAGGAATTTTGAATTATCTTAAAAAATATAAAGGATTTAAGGTGTAGTGATTATGAGTTATAAAGTAACTTTAATCCCCGGTGATGGTATTGGTCCAGAAGTGACTGATGCTACGATAAAGTGTATTGAAGCTTTAGGGGTAGATATTGAATGGGAAAAAGTCATAGCTGGTGAGTGTGCTCTTGAGAAGTATGGAAAACTTCTTCCTGAGGAGACTCTTGAGGCTATTCGTAGGAACAAAGTGGCTTTAAAAGGTCCAATTACTACTCCAGTAGGTAAGGGATTTCGTTCAGTTAATGTAGCCATAAGGCAACTTCTTGAACTTTACGTTTGTTTGAGGCCGATTAAGTCTTTTGGGGTACCAACAACTTTTCATGAAGACGTAGATATAGTAATAGTAAGAGAGAATACTGAAGATCTCTATGCTGGAATTGAATTTCCTGAAAATGCTCCTGAGACTAATAAATTGATTGAAGCGATTAATGCTGTTTCTGAAAAAAAGATACGAGAGGGTAGCGCTATATCGATTAAACCGATATCTAAATTTGCTTCTGAGAGAATTGCTCGGTTTGCTTTTGAATACGCTATAAAGAATAATAGAAAAAAAGTAAGTTGTGTGCATAAAGCAAACATAATGAAATGTACTGATGGTCTATTTTTGCATACTTTTTATGAAGTAGCTAAAGAATATAAAGGAAGAGTTGAGGCTAGTGACGTTATTGTTGATAATTTATCAATGCAGCTAACTAAGCGGCCAAAATTCTTCGATGTTTTAGTCTTGCCCAATCTTTATGGAGACATAATTTCAGATTTAGGCGCAGGATTAATTGGAGGATTGGGATTGGCGGCTGGAGCAAATATTGGTGATACGTTGGCTGTCTTTGAGCCTACTCATGGAAGCGCTCCTAAATATGCTGGTAAAAATAAAGTAAATCCTATAGCCACCATTCTTTCAGCGTCTCTTATGCTAAAGCATCTTGGCGAGGGAGATAAAGCAAAAATTTTAGAGCAAGCAGTTGAAGATGTAATTATAGATAATTCATCTGTAACTTATGACCTAAAGCCTGACCGGGACGATCCTACCGCTGTGGGAACTAAGGAAATTGCTTTAGCAATTGTTAAGAGGATAGGAGAATTACAGAAGTGAGTGAGATCAAAAAGATTTCCATAATTGGTACTGGTGGAGTTGGGGCAACTTTAGCTTTTAATGTTTTAGCTTGGCTAGCGCCTAAAGAGCTTGTGCTTATAGATATTAATGAGGATTTAGCTAAAGGGGTTGCTTTGGACTTAGAAGATACCCGAGGATTTTTAGGTTTTTCTACTAAAGTAGTGGGAGGTAAGAACTACTCTACTATTAAAAATTCAGATATCGTCATATTTACTGCTGGTATTGCTCGTAAAAAAGGTATGACCCGGTTAGATCTTTTAAAGATTAATTCAGGAGTAGCCAAAGATGTTTCCAAAAAGATTAAAAAATTTGCACCAAAAACAATAGTAATTGCAGTAACTAATCCTTTAGATGTTATTACTTATGTAATAGCTAAGGAAACAAAATTTAATCGCCAAAGAGTAATTGGCATGGGCTCATCTCTAGACACTAGCCGTCTTCTTAATATTCTTCATAAGGCGACTAAACTTCCCGTATCTTCTTTAGAAGGGTTTGCTTATGGGGCCCACAGCAAAGATATGATTATTCCCTTACAAAGACTAAAAACTAAAGGAAAAAACATAAAAACAGCTTTAAAAAATGCTAGCCCTAGTCAGATACGTCAAAGAACTCAACTTAGAGGAGCAGAGATCGTTGGATTATTGAAAAATCGAAGCGCTAATTTTGCTCCGGCTTTATCTTGTTGTTCTTTAATTGAAGCAATAGTTAAAGATGCTAATGTTGTTATACCAGTCTCAGTGTACTTGCAAGGTGAGTATGGGGTGAACAATGTCTGTCTAGGAGTGCCTTGTCTAATTAATCGTAAGGGCGCTGATAAGATTATTGAAATGAAAATAAGTAGTAGTGAAAAAAAAGAATTAAAAAAAGCAGAAAAACTTTTTAAAGAATGTATGAAGTCGCAATAATTGGTGCTGGAGCAGCAGGCATTGCTTGTGCAAAAGAAGCTCTTAAACAAGGATTAAAAACACTTTTAATAGAAGAAAGTGAAGAGTCCTTAGGTGGAACCTGTATTAATCGCGGCTGCATTCCTACCAAATTTTTTCTTAAATTCTCTCATACTTCAGGAACTTGGCTCGATTCATTTAAAGGAAGCCAAGAAGTTATCAAGAAAATAAAAGCACCGATAATTCCCTTTTTAGAAAATCAAGGACTTGATTTATCTTTTGGTAAAGCTCGCTTTCTCGATAAAAATAGTTTAGATGTGGGTGGAGCAACCATTAAAGCAAAAAATATTATTATTGCTACTGGTTCTTCCCCGAGATCAACTATTAATAATTCTAAAGTTATTTTTGCTGAAGATTTGTTTTCTAAGGATATTGTTGGAGACAAAATTCTTATTGTTGGGGCTGGCTACATTGGCTTAGAAGTAGCTTCGATATTAAGTAATTTTGGCAAGGATGTGACTTTGATTGAGAAAGAAGAACGGATTATTCCTTCATTTGATTCTTGTTTAGCTGCCAGATTAAGAGTAATTTTAGAGAGAAAAGGAATCAAAATTGAAACCAGTAGGAATATCAGAGATTATAATTTAGATAATTTTGATTTAGTTGTTTCTGCGGTAGGTAGAGTACCAAATATAGAAAACTTAGATATTGATAATTTAAAATTAGCCAAGAACCCAGGTGGCTGGATAAAAACCGACCAATATTTACGGACAAACTTAAAAAATGTTTATGCTTGTGGAGACATAACTGGTAAGAAGCTGTTGGCTTATGTAGCTGAATATCAAGCTCGTATTTGCATTGATAATATAAGTGGTAAAAAATGTAAGGAAGATTACAAAGGTCTTAGTGAGTGTGTATTTTCTTCTCCTTCTATAGCTAGGGTAGGGATACTAGAAGATGAAGCTAAGAGCAAAGGTGTAAAATATGATGTGATTAAATCAAACTTTCTGAAATTTTCCTCTAGTTATGTTTATGGTGATACTGATGGATTTATTAAAATTATTGTTGATAAAAGAAAAAGAATTATTGGTGCTGGAATAATTTCTCAAGCTGCAGGTGAACTTATTAATACACTTTCTCTCTGTATTAGGAATAACCTGACAGTGGATGATTTGAAGAAGAATATTTTCATTCACCCTACTTTATCGGAAATTATACCTCAGTTATTGAATTTTTAAATAAAATACCTTATTATTAAGCAAAAAATTGACAGAAAAGAGTTTTATAGTAGAATGTTAAGAAAGTTTTTTACTTAGAAGGACGCAAGTATTGATTGAGAATTGTCCTTAAATGAAAAGGAGGAATCGAAATGTTTTTAGTTGACTACCTATTAACCGAAGATCAAAAAATGCTACGTGACCTTTGCCGTCAAATTGCTGAAGAGAAAATCAGACCTGTGTCTCGGGAACTTGACGAGAAGGAAGAATTTCCGGCAGAGATTATTAAAATTTTAGGCCAATCGGATTTATTTTCTTTGTGTATACCTGAAGCCTATGGTGGAATGGGTGGCAACCTTATGGATTTATGTATTGCTACTGAAGAAATCTCCCGAGTTGATGGAGGAATTGCTACCGCTTTCGCTGCTTCTTACTTGGGAATGTTTCCAATTTTAATTAATGGTACTGAAGAACAAAAGAAGAAACATTTACCAGACATAGCTTCAGGAAAACATCTAACGGCTTTTGGCTTAACTGAACCGGAAGCTGGTTCTGATGCAGCCGCAGTGAAGACTACAGCCAAGAAAGATGGTGATCATTATATTTTAAATGGTACCAAGCATTTTATTACCAATGGTGGAGATGCCCAAGTTTATACAGTAATTGCTGTTACTGATAAAAGCAGAGGCCCTCGTGGAGTATCAGCTTTCATTCTTGAGAAAGGAATGGAAGGTTTCACTTTTGGGAAAAAGGAAGAAAAACTAGGAATAAGAGCATCTTCTACTAATGAACTTATTTTTACTGATGTTAAAGTTCCTAAAGAGAACCTTTTAGGTGGTAAAGAAGGTATTGGTTTCATCTCTACCATGAAGACTTTTGACCAATCCCGTCCAGGTGTTGCAGCCCAAGCTGTGGGAATCGCGCAAGGAGCTTTAGAATTAGCTACTGCATATGCTCACCAGAGGATTCAGTTTGGCAAACCGATAAGTTCTTTCCAAGGAATACAATGGATGCTTGCTGATATGGCTACTAAGATTGAAGCAGCTAGAAGTTTAGTTTATAGCGTTGCTTCAATGGTCGATAGAGGCATTAAGAATGCTGGTCCAGCCAGTGCAGCAGCAAAGATGTTCGCATCTGATGTGGCTATGGAAGTAACCACTAATGCTGTTCAGATATACGGTGGTTATGGTTATATGCGTGATTACCCTATTGAGAAGTTCATGAGAGATGCCAAAATAACCCAGATTTACGAGGGTACAAACCAAATTCAGAGGAATATTATTGCCCTTGCCCTTATAAAGAAGTACGGGAAATAAGAAAATTCTATCTAACTTGGTCGATTCGACAAGCTCAGAGTTAACCTTAGTATTGCCAAAAGAGCCAAGGGTTGACAAACTCACCAATTGCCTTGATAATACTAATACTGTATTGACGATTAGATTAATGAGGCCATTATGAAAAATATTTATTTAGTCGGGTTTATGGGTACGGGTAAGACCGTTGTCGGTAAGCTTCTTGCTAAAGAATTAAGCAAGGAGTTTATAGAGATGGATGCCTGTATTGAAGAGCGAGAGGGCTCTGAAATTGTTGATATTTTTGTTAACAAGGGAGAAGCTTATTTTCGTGGTCTTGAGAAGATATTGCTTGGTGAGATAAGTCAGAGAGAAGATTTGGTAATTAGCTGTGGTGGAGGGCTTATCTGCGATTCTGATAACTTAAAGCAGCTTAAGGCGACTGGGACAGTAGTTGCCTTGAGGGCATCAGTCTCGACAATTTGCCAGAGGACAAAAGACCATTCCCATCGTCCGATTCTTAATGTTGATAATCCCCAAGAAAGAATCGAACAATTACTTAGACAAAGGGTTGCTTGTTATGCACAAGCTGACCATTCAATTGATACTGATGACTTTTCGCCTGAAGAGATTGTCGATAAAATTATAGCTATTCTAAGCCATGGCTAAAAAAGGCGCAATTTTACTTAATCTCTTGAATTTAACTTCTCAAAAGATCTTAAATATTTTGTCTACCTTTGAAGATATTGATGAGATACTTAAGGTTGATGCTAAGAGATTAAAAGAAGTTCCTTATTTGCAAGATAAAGATATTGAGAAAATATTGTCAGGGAGAACCTCAACAATATTGGATCGAGAATTAGAATTAATTGCTAAAGAAGGTATTGATTGTTTAGATATCTTTGATCAAGATTATCCTAGTTTGTTGAAGGAAATAGAAAATCCTCCGATAGTCCTTTATTTAAAGGGTAACCGTAAGGTGCTAGAGAAGTTTTCATTTGCTATTGTGGGTAGTCGTAGACCTACTAGTTACGGCATATCAATAACCGGAGATTTTTCTGATGAGCTTTCCAGGAGAGGAATAGTTATTGTTTCCGGATTAGCTCGAGGCATAGATACTATTGCTCACAAAAATGCAATCAAAGAGGGAGGAACAATAGCTGTTTTAGGAAGCGGATTACTTAATGTTTACCCTAGAGAGAATAAAAGCTTGGCTTCAGAAATTGCTTCTTCGGGAGTGATTATGTCTGAGTATCCATTATTTACTCCGCCTTCAAGGGAAAATTTTCCTCGAAGGAATAGAATTGTTAGTGGAATGTCTAGAGGAGTATTAGTTGTTGAGGCTGCATCACGTAGTGGTGCTTTGATAACTGCTCACTTAGCTTGTGAACAGAATCGAGATGTATTTGCTATTCCGGGAAACATTAATTCGCCCTTAAGTAAGGGTACTCATATTTTAATAAAAGAGGGAGCAAAACTTGTTGACTGTGTTGATGATATATTGGAAGAATTAGGTTTATCTGTGGCTGAGAAGCTAGAAACTGTAGGCGGTAAATTGTGAGTATAAAACCAAAGAAGAAAAATAAAACAAGTAAATCAAAGAAATTAAAAAAACCAAAGAAGACAG
>Ga0075121_1002653_pt1 | contig 10103 bp, 8 predicted proteins | sample AntAceMetag02UKG_FD_69793 | JGI IMG/M metagenome (GOLD analysis project Ga0075121, IMG submission 69793) | Saline lake microbial communities from Ace Lake, Antarctica - Antarctic Ace Lake Metagenome 02UKG | ecosystem: Environmental > Aquatic > Non-marine Saline and Alkaline > Saline | place... | reverse complement strand
TCAAATAATTTGAAGTCTGTTGCTGACAAAATGCAGCATATTGATTCAGATGACAAGCTCCTCGCCTATGAGAAAATCAAATGGGACGAGGGGCTTTTTTGTGTCGTCGGCATAGACGAAGCAGGCAGAGGGCCGCTTGCCGGGCCTGTTGTTGTGGCTGCAGTGGCTTTCCCGAGAAACTCAAAAAAAATCCCCTTGGTCAATGACTCCAAGCAAGTTTCTGAAAAGCAGCGCATTGAGATGCGCGAAAACATCCTTGCCACCCCTGGAGTGAAAATTTCAATAATAGAAATAGACGCCTCGGAAATTGATCGTCTTAACATCCTCAGGGCCACCCATCATGGCATGCGCGCGGCTGCGGACGAAATAGATGGCGCTCAGTTTGCCCTGATTGACGGACTGCCTGTTCCCCATTTTCCTATTCCATGCGAGGCGATAGTCAAGGGCGATTCCAAATCGGCCAGCATTGCCGCCGCAAGCATATTGGCAAAATTGCGCAGAGATGAAATAATGAGGGCGTATGCCGAAACATATCCGGAATACGCCTTTGAGCAACATAAAGGATACGGCACTGCTCTGCATCTCAAAGCTTTAAAGGAACACGGCCCATGTCCTATCCACAGAGAATCTTTTGCGCCCGTCCGGAACATTATAAATCCGCCGCCGGAACAACAGGAGTTTTCCTTCTGACCACAGGCATTCTCCGAAACATGGCGAAGCAAACAAACGAAAGCCTTGACAGATATTGAATCCAAATATAACAGCCCTTCTTGATGAAGCCGTTTCCCGCTTGAAGCGGACAGGAGCGGAGAACCCTGTTTTTGACGCGGAGGCGATATTTTCGGAAGTTTTGAACGTTCCTCGTTTGGAGCTTAGAATTTTTTGCGACCGGGAAATGCTTCCCGCTGAAATAGAAAAGATATCTGAATTGCTTGCGCGTCGCGAATCCGGGGAGCCTTTGCAGTATATTTTTGGGGCAGCCCATTTTCGCAAACTGACATTGCATGTGGCGCCCGGCGTTTTGATTCCGCGTCCTGAAACTGAAATGCTTGTGGATCTTGCGCTTGAATCCATTCCGGAGCGCGCCAGTATTTGCGATATAGGAACAGGCAGCGGCGCGATTGCTTTGTCGCTGGCCTATGAGCGTCCGGACTCGCGGGTTTTTGCTGTCGACATTAGTCAGGCGGCTTTGTCGCTGGCCGGAAAAAACCAGGCTGTGCTTCATCTTGAGAATGTCGCTTTTGTTTGCGGGGATTTGCTTGATTCATTTAAAAAAGAACGCTGTTTTGACCTGATTGCGGCGAATTTGCCTTATGTGACTTCTTTGGAATACGAGAGCTTGCCGCGCGAAGTGCGCGATCATGAGCCGGAAAATGCTTTGCGCGCCGGGGACGATGGCTTGGATGTGATTGCTCGTCTTATTCAATGCGCGCCAGATTATATGAGGGAAGGGGGACGCCTTATTATCGAGTTCGGCCCGGGGCAAACGGAGCGCATCAGAGAGCTTTTTGATGCGGCGGGACGTTATAAAATGCCGGAACTGGTAAAAGACTTGAGCGGGCGCGATCGATTTTTTACGGTTAGAATTTGGTAAAATATGAGAACTGGCTCTCGCATTTCCATGCTTTTGCATTTATAATTCTTTGCGATAGGATAATTGGGGCAAATAAAGTAAGGATTTTCAGGTATGCGAACTTCAGTTTTGGGAATGGTATTGGCGGGCGGAGAAGGCTCAAGATTGGCTCCACTTACTGACCAAAGGGCAAAGCCGGCTGTGCCTTTCGGCGGCAAATATCGGATTATTGATTTTGTGCTCAGCAATCTTATCAACAGCGGCATAAGCAGCGTTTTTGTTCTGACTCAGTTCAAGTCGCAAAGCCTTATGGAGCATATCATAAATGGCTGGAACATTTCCAGCAATCAAGGCCAGGGACGCTTTATTATTCCTGTTCCAGCGCAAATGCAGACTCAGGACAAACGCTGGTATTCAGGAACAGCTGACGCTATATATCAGAATCTTCACCTTATTGAGGACTTCAAGCCGGATCTTGTCGCTGTTTTTGGAGGAGACCACATCTACAGGATGGATATTTCGCAAATGGTTGACTTTCATCTCAAAAAAAACGCGCTGGCATCTGTCGCAGCTTTTCCAGTTCCTATTGAAGAAGCCACTGAATTTGGGGTTATTCAAGTTGATGAGGACTGGAGGATTGTAGGTTTTGAAGAAAAACCGGAGAAGCCTAAGCCAATGCCAAACGATAAAACCATGGCTCTGGTTTCCATGGGCAATTATATATTTAACAGCAAAGATCTTCTTGGACTGCTCAGAAGTGACTGTGTCAATGAAGGAAGCTCGCATGATTTTGGAAAAGACATTCTTCCTTCGCTTGTGGACACAAAGCGCCTTTACGCTTACAATTTTAACTTGAACAAGATTCCGGGACAGTCATTCCGCCGCAGTGAGAAGTATTGGCGGGATGTTGGAACTTTAAAGGCATATTACGAAGCAAACATGGATCTCAGAACCGCCGAGCCGGAACTTGATTTATACAATAAACATTGGCCTATTTACAATTATCATTACAGCTTGCCCGCCGCTAAATTCGTGCATAATGAAGATGTTGGAATGGACGGCCTGCCAAGAATTGGCAAATCTATCAATTCTCTGGTCTGCGATGGCTGCATTGTCTCTGGAAGCACTGTAACCAATTCAGTGCTTTTCAACTCAGTGCATGTTCACAGCTATAGCACAGTCCTGAACAGCATACTTCTTAACGACGTTGAAATTTGTGAGCATTGCAGAATAAAGAACGTCATAATGGACAAACACGTGACTTTGCCTCCCAATACGGTTATCGGCTACTCTCGGAAAGATGATGAAAAACGCTTCAAGGTTGTCGATTTGAATAAAAAACTGGGAACCTGGCTGACTGTAATTCCAAAGCATCGCGCTTTTGACCGCGAGCTGGCAAAGGTGATTGAGCCTGCGTCTTATGATGATGAAGAAACAGAAGGCGGCAGCTAAATGGCTTGTTTTTGCAGGCTAAGGAGTAAATGGAATTATTTGTCCATCCTGTGAATAACGGTGTTTGTTCCAAAAATCAGGATCAGCTTTTTCCAGCTCTTCATTCCAGTGCTTCCATCTTTTGTCGTAGTGGTTCGCATAAACTTTTCCATCCGGCCTCTTTGAGGAGCCTGCTGAAAATTTAAATCCATTCCTGGTTTTCCAGCGGATATTGCGAAACTCGCCCTTTTTAAAATATTTATTGCTTCGCGAAGGAATGTATTTATATTCAGTGGAAGTTCCCGATGTCGAATCGTAGTAGACCTGGAGTACTTCATCTGAAAGCTTTCCCAGCTCGGCTTCGCGTATTTTAAGAAGCTGTTTGACTGATTTGCCCGAAACTGCTTTTTTCTCAGGCTGCCTCGTGGCTCTGTATTGTTTTTTAGCAGTTTTTTCTTTTTTTGCGTTTGGCTCTTTTGTTTTTAATTTAGGCTCCAACGGAACTTTTATATTATATTGAAGCTGTCGTTCTGGAGTGACCAAAAATTGCCTTGCGGTATTTTTTTGGACATATTTTCTAGCCCTAACACTCATGTTGTATTTGCCGGCAGGTATTCCCAAAATGCTAACGGAGCCTGAACGGGCTTTTTTTCTTATCAATTTGCCATTGGAGTTTTTGACCGCTATTTCAGCTCCTCTGATTGGCGAACCAGCCTTGGCGTCCACTACGCTTACGTTTAGAGATGCGACATTAACAATCAGTTTGCGTTGCAGAATGAGGGACTGCTTTTTGTCTAATACTTTCAGCTCTAGTTTATAGCGTCCCGGAGATGAATATTTATGAGTTACTCTGGCTCCTTTGCGTTTGCGTCTGCCATTTTCGAAAAGCCATTCATATCTTGGAGCTTTTGCCTTAATCTCTCCCTCACTTTTTGCAGTAAAAGTATATTTGCCATTTAGGCTGCTTTCGATTTTTACATTAATTTCAGGGTTTATAACCGAAGCTTTTACTTTGAATGTTACAGGAGAGTCGCCTGTGGTCGCCACAAGATAATATGCTTCCTTGCGGTTGGCTTCACAAATAAATGAATTTTCCCCATTCTGTGGAAGGAGACGCGCCAGTGGAACAGGATTTTTTTCTGTTAATATGGGTGTATAATTTTTAAAGCTTAATTTGTATAGGTCGGCTGCGCTTCCTTGCGGCAAATCAGCGCTTATTTTGAGCATTTGAACGCTCTTTTTGTCTTGAGCCGCGTCTGCTCTGTAGCCATAGTAATCTCCGGTGTAAGGAGATTTCATTTTGAAGTCGTTTGACTTTTCGACGTTTATTTTTTTGATAGTTTCAGGGATTCCCAGCTTTTCTTTTGGTACGGTATAAAGGTGTGCTGGACTTTGTGCGCTGAGGATAAGAAAGGCGGCAAATTCCTTGTAAAGTTTCTCAAGGCCAGGGCCGCCTCCAGCCGAAGCCTTCAAAGGGGTAAGACTGCTGCTCCAACCAGCTTTTTTGGCAAATCTTGTCCAAATGCTTTTAAATCCTCCCGCTCCCGGGCAGTTTTTTATCATGTAATCTAAAAACCATGCAGTTTGGTACTGATGCTGGCTATATGCGTCTTTGCTTTTGTGAGCCTCAGAAAAATAATCCAGAGGTCTGCGTATATAATCGCGAGTTATGCCTTGCCCCATAGAGCGGATAATCATCAAGTAATTGATTTTCTGATCCATTATTTTGCCGCTGTTGTTGTTCCATGCAACTCTTCCTGCCGCATAATCGGCGCACGCCTCAATAAACCAGCGCCAACGGCTCATTTTAAGCACGTTCATATATTGGTTTTGGATTTTATGGAAGTATTCATGAGCAGACTCAAAGCAAAATGCTTCCAAACTTGACAGGTTTGCTGGAATATAAATTTGCCCGGTGAACGAACTGAAGCGCGGTGAGTCATTGAAATTTCTTGCCTCATAAAGATAAACTTCAGTTTTTGCCGGCATTTTAAAGCCTGCTCGACTATATGCTCCATAAATTTTTTCCATGACTAGGGCTGTAATATCTATGAAAAACTTAATTTTAGCATAATCTGTATATCTTCCAGGACTGGGTTTGCTTGTGTCGGTATATCCTTTTTTGTCCATCAATTTAAACTGGTTGTTTATCAGGCGCGGACAGTTCATAGTTTTTTCGGAGTATATTATAAAATGGCTTGTCTCCTTTTTATGATAAAGCATGGAAGACATGTCAATAACCACAAAAAGACAAAAGTGGCTTGCTGTAAGAATGACCTGGTTCGGCGCGGCGCGTTCCAGTGGCACAGTAATCCATTCCGCTCGCTCGTGATCACGATAAGCGCCTATTAAAGTGGCTTTAGGAGGAGTGCTGTCTGGTATGTTAATTTTAATTTTCAAAGCTTTTTCTGGAATTTTTAAATTCCCGAGGCTGATGTCATATGCCGCCAAGATTTTTGCCGCTTTTGGAAGCCCCTTAATATTTCCAAGCTTTGTTACAGTCAACTCTCGCTTTTGTTTGAGCGCGCCTGCTGGAACTATCACTGAAACATTTGAGGTGCATTCAATTTTCTTCTCCGAAGATGACGGCTCCACTTTTCCGCTGTATAGCTTTTTCTCAAAGCTTGCTGATTCTGAAGGAGCCTCTATGGGAGCATTTTCCACTTCGAGAGACTTTTGCGATGCAGTTGAAACAGGGATTGGCGAAGCTTTTTTTCCAGGCGCGGCGGATTCAGCTCCGATATATGCCAGCCATGAAGTTATTGTAAATATCAGAAGAACAGGGATAAGCCCAAAAAAGCAGCCGGCAAGGCTGCAGGAAGCCCCCAATTTTAAATTTCTTTTCAGTTTTGACCATCGAAGGACAGCTATAAAGATTCCAACCCCAAGAAGAATAACAAAAAATATAAGCAAAGAGGAGCAGAGAACGGCAATAATGCCAGCGGAAGCTTTGTCCAAATTGTTTTCAGCAACATTGCTTTGAGCGGAATAAGCAGAAAATGACAGAAAAGACAAAGCTAAGAATATATATTTTTTAAAACTTTTTGATAAAAGTTTATGCATGGCAAATCCCCCCTTGTAATAGATAATCAAAGAGAATTTAGCCTGAGATATTTCTTATTTCAATGAATTGTTTATTTTTATTTTTATTTTTATTTTATATATATTTTTTGTCAACGACAATTTATTCAATAAACCTTTATGGAGATGTATATATGACATAGCATCCGCCTGCCAGTATTAGAGCTCCACATATCTTTTTCAGAATTACTGCGCCTTTGGATTTTTCGTTCCAATTCAGGTATTTCTGAACCATTTCGGCGGAGGTCCCGGCTGCAATTATGACCGCGCAGTGTCCGAGTCCGTAAAGTCCCAGCAGAGCTGCTCCGTAGACTGAGTTGCTGGTTCCAGCCTTAAAGGCAATGGCGAGAATTGGAGCCATATACGCAAATGTGCAGGGCCCCAACGCAACTCCGAACACGAGTCCGAGAATAAGCGCCGCCATCAGGCCTTTCTTTTTCATCGCGGTCTGTCCCGGCCCTGAAAAGGGAAGCGGGATGACTCCAAGCAAATGCAGGCCGACTATAAAAAATACTGCGGCAACCATGTAATTGCCCCATGGGCCAATATTTCCGGCTATCCGTCCAGCGGCCGCTGTGAGAACTCCAATCAAGGCTATAGTGATTAGTATTCCTGTTGAAAACAGCGTGGAGGTCACGAACGCGCGTTTGGTTGAAGTGCGCCCCTGTTCGTCGATAAAAGCGACAATCAAAGGAATGCTGGCCAGGTGGCAGGGGCTTAGAAGCACGCTCAGTATTCCCCATATAAATGAAGCCATGAGCGCTATTTCAATGTTTCCCGCAAGAGCTTTGTTGAATATGTTGAATATTTCGCCCATTTTCTACTTCTTTTTTAGATTTATTTTAAATTCAAGAAATTTTTTCAGAATGTCATCTTTGGAGAGAAAGCCCTCGTGCCTGAAAAGTTCTTTGCCGGACGCGTCAAAGAGTATCTGCGTCGGTATTATATTTATTTTGTATTTTTTAGCTTCGGCTTCATTTTTCCATACGTCAATGAAGTCAACGCGCAGTCTGCCCTTGTATTCATTTTTTAATTCATGCAAAACCGGCTCCATTGCTTTGCAAGCCACACATTTGCTGGCTCCAAGATCAACAAGGCGAGGCAGGGCTTTTTCGTTTTTTGCGCTTGCTACAGGCTCGCTTTTTATTGGTTCCGGCTTTTTCATGTAGATAGTCATGGTTATTGCTATGCAAAGCGCCGCTATTATGGCAATCTTGGACAAGACTCCGCTGTTTTTTTTGTTTTTTTGCTCTTCCATAATTATTGCAGCATCTTTTTTATTTCAGAGACAGTCGCGACTTTGCCCACACATTTGACTTCGCCGTCAATCGCCAGAGCGGGGGTCAGCATTACTCCGAATTTCATTATTTCGTTTATTTCCGTAACCTTTGTCACTTCGCAGTCAGCTCCCAGCTCTTCGATGGCAGTTTGCGCATTGTCAGAGAGTTGTTTGCATTTCGGACAGCCTGTTCCCAACACTTGAATTTTCATTTTTCTTTTTCTCCTGAATTTAAAAGAATTTTCCATATATCATACCGCTGAATGTGGCCATAACCACTACCAGCGACACATAGACCATTGTTTTTTTTGTCCCCATTACGCTTCTTATTACGAGCATATTCGGCAGGCTCAGCGCTGGTCCCGCCAGCAAAAGGGCAAGAGCGGGGCCTTTGCCCATTCCGTTATTGAGAAGACCTTGAACTATCGGCACTTCGGTTAGCGTGGCAAAGTACATGAACGCTCCGGCTATTGAGGCAAAAAAGTTTGAAAAAAGAGAATTGCCGCCCACAGCGCTTGACACCCATTCTGAAGGTATGAGTCCTTCTCCTCCGGGCTTCCCCAGAAGCATCCCCGATATGAGTATGCCTATTAAGAGCAAAGGAAGAATCTGCTTGGCAAAAGTCCATGACGATTGAAACCATTCGCCAGGCTCGGCTTTGTTGGTGGACGTGATGACGGAAAGGCCCAATACACCAGCCGCAAAAGCGATCATTGGATTAGATGGGAACACAATTGCAAGCGCAATCGAAGGCATGCTGGCAAGGATCAGATGAGTCCATTTCAATTCAAACCACATAGCGAGAATAGCCACAAAAGCCACGGCAAATCCGCTGGTCATCAGCCATTTGGCAGAGTAGATGGCGTGCCACAAGCCATGGGCTTCCTCCGGTTTTCCCCAGTTTGCAAAAACAAGAACGCCCGTCATGGACGCAAAATAAAGGGCGTTCTGCCATAGCGGACGCTTTACTTCAGGCTCTGGCATTGTCATTTGCGCCGCCGCTTTTGCCTGTTCTTCTTTGCGGAAGATAAAGTGCATCAGCAAGCCGATGACAATGCTGAAAATGATAGCTCCGAACGCGCGTGCCATTCCTAGGTTCCAGCCCAGTATCCGGGCAGTAAGGGCAATCGCGAGCACGTTTATGGCGGGGCCGGAGTAGAGAAATGTTGTCGCCGGGCCCAGGCCCGCTCCCATTTTATAGATTCCCGCAAACAGCGGAAGCACAGTGCAGGAGCATACCGCCAGAATGGTTCCCGAAACGGCGGCCACGCCGTATGCCAGAACTTTGTTTGCTTTGGCTCCAAGATATTTCATCACAGAAGCCTGACTCACAAACACGCTTATTGCGCCGGCTATGAAAAATGCTGGAATCAGGCAGAAAAGAACATGTTCGCGGGCATACCAGCGAACGAGCTCAAGGGACTCGATAACGGCCCGGTCAAAACGGGAGCTGCCTGCGGGAAGATAAAAGCATGCAAGAAATGCGCCGATCATCAGCGCGAGTATTTTCCATTCTTTTTTCCAATTCATTTTTCTTTCCTTTTTTTTGGAATAAAAATTATTTGTAGATTTCAGCGCGTGTTGTCGCCGCCGCTTTTTCCCTGTCGGCAACTATCTGTTTGTCGCTTGACAGCCAGTTGTTTATCAGCGGAAGAAGTTTTATGGCAAATTCGTTCCGCGCTTCTTCGGACAAACGGTATTCCACCCAGCGTCCGGCTTTGGTGTCTTCTATAAAGCCCGCATCGCGCAAAATGGACAAGTGTTTTGACACCGTGGAAAACGCGAGCCCCAGAACTTCGGTCAATTCGCATACGCACATGGGTTTTTCCTGAAGCATCTTAACTATCCTGACGCGTGTGCCGTCTGACAATGACTTTAAAACTTTTGTCAAATCTCTGAGCATTTTAATTAATCCATTCATTTCGTTATTTGACGAAATATAGTATCTGTTCCGTCTTTTGTCAAGAGTTTTCTCGTTTTTTTCTTAATTTACAATATGTTATATGCTTTTAATAACAGGAATATAATTGAAATGAGCGGCGAAAAAATATCAGTATTAGGTTTGGAGGCGTACTACGGGGGGAGCCACAAGGCGTTTTTGGACGGCTGGATAAAGCACAGTCGACATGACTGGACTGTCCTTGGATTGCCTGCGCACCACTGGAAAAGGCGCATGCGGCATTCAGCCATTCATTTTGCGGGCCGGACTGGCGAGCTTATGAAGGATGGCAAGAAATTTGATGCTTTGTTCTGCTCTTCTATGCTCAACTTTGCCGAATTCACAGGCTTGGCTCCGCGCGAAATAAGAGACACGCCCTCAGTTGTTTATTTTCACGAAAATCAATTGACATATCCGGTGCAGGATAGCGTGAAGCGCGATTTTCAGTGCGCCTTGACCAATATGACATCCGCGCTTGCCGCCTCCGAAGCATGGTTCAATTCTGAATTTAATCGCGATTCTTTTCTGGACAAGCTCCCGCAGCTTTTGAGAAAAATGCCGGATTTTCGTCCTTTTCAGGAAGTGGAAGACATTCGTTCCAAATCAAAAATATTCCATCAGGGAATAGCCGAAATGCCAGCGCGCAAAACCAGGGCTCCAGGCAGGCCCATGAAAATCATATGGGCATGCAGATGGGAACACGACAAAAATCCGGAAGATTTCTTTAAGGCTTTGGATATTCTTAAAGCGGAAGGCGTTCCTTTTCGGTTGAGCGTGCTCGGCGAACAGTTCAGAAGTTC
>Ga0075121_1002650_pt1 | contig 10104 bp, 4 predicted proteins | sample AntAceMetag02UKG_FD_69793 | JGI IMG/M metagenome (GOLD analysis project Ga0075121, IMG submission 69793) | Saline lake microbial communities from Ace Lake, Antarctica - Antarctic Ace Lake Metagenome 02UKG | ecosystem: Environmental > Aquatic > Non-marine Saline and Alkaline > Saline | place... | reverse complement strand
TTTTTCAGGAGAAAATTATGAAAAAATGGGTGGTGTTCAGTTTTTTGATCCTTCTGTTTACAGCATGTGCCGGGACCGGTTCACGCGACTCGCAAGTATCGGAAATCGGCCGGTCGGAGCGGTTTGTCGCCTATGACAACGGAACCGTTAAAGATCTGACCACCGGCCTTATGTGGGCGGCTGAGGACAACGGTGGTCCAATCGGCTGGGGACAAGCCAGAGCTTACTGCGAAAATTCTCGGGGCGGCGGCTATGGAGACTGGCGGATGCCCACAACCGAGGAGTTAAAGGCGCTCTATACCCCCCAGGTTTCCAATCCGCACCCGCTTTCGGAGGGCTGTGAAAGGGTTTGTCATATTACGCCATTCATTCATCTGTCCTGCTGTCCCGTATGGTCATGGAACGGTATTGACTACGAAGTGGAAACTTTTTTTCATTTTGGACGTGGTCCCGGGGATTGGCGGGATAAGTCTTTTGCCACGAATCACCCTCGGGCCCTGCCCGTCCGGGACGTTAGATAGTGCCTGTCCACAAATGGCCAATTTGCCCGATTTCGGCGTCAGGCTCAAATTGTAATCCTCGAAATACTTAAAGGTATTCCTGCGGTTACAATTATCACCTTCCTTGAACTCGAACAAATTTTCTCATTCGTGGACAGACACTAGATAGCGCTTAGGGCCCGCTCTAAATTACTTCACATTTTGGGCCTGAGCAATCCACCCAGGCCTGAAGCCCGATAAGTTCTTCGTTTTACGGCTTCCCCCAACAGTTCATGGCGTGCGCTCACCAGGGTAAACCACACGCGTGAACGCGTAATGGCGGTGTACAGCAGTTCCCGCGTCAGCACCGGGGACATATGGTCCGGCAGGACCAGGACCGTATGATCGAATTCCGACCCTTGGCTTTTGTGAACGGTCAAGGCGTAAGCGGTTTCAACATGGTTGAGCCTGGACGGCAGCACTTTCTTTAATGAACCGTCCGCCATGGGAAATACCACCTTCACGGTGCTTCTGTCGCGGCTGTTATCATCGTTAACAGGCAGGACGACGCCCGTATCCCCATTCATCAATCCCAAATTGTAATCGTTGCGGGTGATCATGACCGGACGGCCGGCATACCAGCCCTCTCTGGCACAGATAAGGCTTTCCTGAAAAAGAATATCAGCTGTTTTTTCATTAAGACCTTTTACCCCCCAAACGCCCTTGCGCAATGGTGACAGGAGTTGGAAAGTGCCAAAGTCCTCAATCACCGCCCGAAGCCAGAGGTTTTCGGGATCCTTTCCGGGCCCTGATCTGACCCGATCCAGATACGGGCGGTAGCTATCCAGAATCAAGTGGGAAAAAGGCTCATCGTCAGGGCTGGCGATGGGCAGACGGCGGATGTCCTTGAAATTCATGTTCCAGATATCTTCCACCGCTTCCGGATCCCCCTTGTTGACAGCCCGGGAAAGGGCCCCGATTCCGCTGGTTTCTCCAAAACGGTAATTTTTCCTTAACAGGGTGATATGCTGATCCAGCTGAGTGCCACTCCCTTCAAAGGCTTGGAGCTTATAACCGGTGTGCTTTTGGATCCAGTCGGTGGTCTCCGGCCCATAATTCGCTTGATCTCCATATTGGCAAATATCCCCTAATACCGCGCCCGCTTCCACCGAGGCCAGTTGATCCTTATCCCCCAGCAGGACCAGCCGTGCATTGTCGGGCAAGGCGCTCAGAAGTGCCGCCATGATTTCGAGATTAATCATGGAAGCTTCGTCCACTACCAGGAGGTCCACATGGAGGGGGTTGTGGTGGTGATGTAAAAAATGGCGGGTATTGGGACGACTCCCCAACAGGCGGTGGAGGGTGGTGACTTCCCGGGGCAGGGTTTCGCGCACGTTTTCCGGCAATGTTTCCATTGCATAAGCCAGGGATTCCGTCAGCCGGGCGGCGGCCTTACCCGTGGGGGCAGCCATGCGGATACGCAATTTATCCCCTTCTTCTAATGCAATTTGTTGAAGAAGGGCCAGCAGGTGAACCACCGTTGTGGTCTTTCCGGTTCCGGGCCCCCCTGAGATAACGGAAAACGACCTTTTTGCCGCAATGGCCGCCGCCACACTCTGCCAGTGTACCTGGGTTTTGGCTTTTTCCTGGGCGCTTCTGAGCGGTTCAAAAAGTGCATCGAGGCGGCTCTCTAAATCATTGGGTACGGGAAATTCATGGGACAGTTGTTTTAATATGTGTCGGGCTACCGTTTGCGTGTATTCCCAGTAACGTCGTAGATAGAGAAGATCGGAATCCAATACCAGGGGGCTGTTCCCGGGGCCTGGGGAAACCAGGGGGTATGCTTCCAGGTGATTGACCAGGAACGAAAAAGAAATATTTTTCAGGATATTCGGCGTCTCGACGGATATCCGTTCACCGGTTGGGTCCTGGGGCGGCAAAGAGAGGGTTTTTTCCGGTTCCGAAAGCAAGGTGTTAAGGTCCAGGCAGATATGGCCTCTTCCCAGTTGATGGCTGGTAAGGGCTGCCATGAGCAATACCAGTTCAGGGGTATCCGGCACTTCGGCTTTAAAAAATTCCGCAAAAGCGCCATCCAGGGGCCTTAACCAGCCGACGTCAACCCAAGACTCCAGCACTCCTGACAAATCGGGGGTTATCAATGGTTTTCCTTTCTTCCCGCAAAATCTCTATCCAGTTGTTCAATGAGCGCCTGGGTTGGTTTATCCCCGTAGACGCCGTTATGGTTTCGGTCAACCCCTCTTAAAAACAGATAAACCGCTCCTCCCATATCCCTCTGGTACCGGTAATCGGGAAGCCGTGCTTTGAGCAGGCGATGCAGGGCAAGGGTATAGAGCACATATTGCAGGTCGTAACGGTGGCTTAGCATGGCCCCGGCCATGGCCTTTGATCCATAAGCGCGGGTATTGTCCCCCAGGTGGTTAGATTTATAGTCCAATACGTAATATTGTCCTTCAATCTCAAAAACCAGATCGATAAACCCTTTCAGCATGCCGTTAATGTGGCGTTCCTGGAGCGGCGGCCTTTCTGCGCCCGGCAAGACCCCATGGGTCAGGGCATGATCCAATGATCGCGTGTTGACCCGGTGGGCAGCAAACAAAAATTCCAATTCCGCCTGGCAGTGGGAAGGGGGCAGGTCTGCAAGGCACAAAACTTTCTTTTGATTGGGCAACGTAAAAGGCGTTTTAAGGAGATCCTGAAACCATCGGGTCAGGGCATCAATCCAGGTCCCCCAACCACGATGATTGCAGCGCAATTCAACCTGGTCATGAATCAATTGACGGTCGTGGGCCACTTTGCCGAAACCTTCATCCTCAGCCCATTCCAGCAGTCCATGGAGAAATGTTCCAGGCTCCGCTCCCCGTGGAAAGTTGTGAATAGACGGTTTGCCGGGCCTGACTTCCGGATATGAAAGTAAGGGCGAATAATCATTCGCCCCTACTTCGCTGGGTTCCTGCAACTGGTCTTCAATGGCCGAACCCGGAAAATCGAAAGGTTTTTTCTGCTCTTCTGTTTTCCATTCCTTCTGTAAGGGCGAATAATCATTCGCCCCTACCTTTAATATGCCGGAATAACTGGTGATCCGCCAGTCTTGAAACACCGCGTTGTTAAACGGCAGGGCGGGCATGAGCATTACGGTCTCCCCCTTTGGTTCATAAACACCAGGCAGCGGTTCAGGCAGCGGTTCAATGGTCATATGCGGGCAATCGCCTTTCAAAAAACGCAGTTTCTGGGAGAGATCCCGGGTGGGTATCATTTCACCGGCGGACAACAGGTAGCCGAAGCCCGAGCGGTGCAGGGTGCTTTTTTCTCCATTTTTTGTGGCCCTCCCCGTGACGCCGATGCCCATCCAGCAGGCATATTGAGCGCGGGTCACCGCAACGTAAAGCAGGCGAAGGTCTTCTGCCAGCCGTTCCCGGTCCGCCGCCTCAATATCTGCTGCCTCAGGGGAAGTCACAATCCTGACCCCGCCCTGCTCATCGGAATGGATGGTCATGGCGACATTTTTTCGGGTTGCCTGACGAAATGAGCAGGCAAAGGGTAAAAACACCAGTGGATACTGCAGTCCCTTGGACTTATGGATGGTGATGACCTTGATCAGTTCTTCATCACTCTCCAGACGAAGGACCTGGTCGTCCACTCCGGTGGGATGTTGTTGAAGCTGTTCCTCCAGCCAGCGGATCAACCCCTTCGCCCCATCCACCTCAACCGATTTTGTCTGCAGGAGTTCGGCCAGATGAAGAAAATTGGTTGCAGCACGTTCACCGCTGGGGGTGGTCAGAAGACCCGAAGAGACGCCAAAGTCCTGCAGCAGGTTCCGCAACATGGGCAGAACCCCCCGTTGTTGCCAGACCAAATGATACCGACCGAAACGCTCAACTTCCGCTTCCCAGGCCGCCTCATTTTGGTTCAAGTTGTTCAGATGCTTCAAAGGCTGCTTTAAAATCGGCGTGGCCAGGGCGGCTTTGAGGGTGCGTTCTTGTCCCGGGGATGCGCAGGCCAGCAGCAGATAGCGCATTTGCCGGGCTTCATGGGAATCAAAAACAGACGTTTTGTCCGACAGGTAAACGCTTCGCACCCGCCGCTTATCCAGTGCTTTTCGAATAATATCCGCCTCATTGCCACTGCGCACCAAGACCGCCATATCCGCCGGGCGAAGCGGCTTCAACGGCCCGCCGGGGGCATCCTGGAAGCCGGCCCGTGAAGGTTGTTGTTCCGCCAGATTCAACAACCGCACGATTTTATCGGCAAAGGCTTCGGCCATTTTGGCCAGATAACCATTGCGGCCTGTTTTTAAAACCGGTTCGGTTTGCCGCAGGTGCCGGATGTGCAGGCCTGAGAAGGGTTGATCATTTACCATCAGCTGCCCTTGGGGGCCTTTGGCCGAAACCGGTTCAAATGGGATTTGGTCCTTAAAAAGAAAAGGCCCTTCGGGATATGGGTTTGCCGACCCGAACATTTGGTTGACCGACTTAACCAGTTCTTCGGTGGCCCGGTAATTGGCGCCCAGCGTGTAAGGGTCATCACCGGTATCCCGGCGGGCCCGCAGGTAGGTATGGATATCCGCACCGCGAAAGGCATAAATAGCCTGTTTGGGGTCCCCGATCATCAACAGTGCCGTCTGCGGCCGGTGACCGTAGATTTTCCTGAAAGCGGCATATTGAACGGGGTCCGTGTCCTGGAATTCGTCAATCATGGCCACCGGGTACTGATCGGCGATGATTTCTGCCAATCTTTCGTTTCCGGGGCGCTGTAATGCCTCGTTTAAGTGGGTGAGGAGGTCGTCAAAGTCTACCAGACCCTGTTGGTCTTTTTGTCGTTGATAGCGGCGGTCAATTTCCCGCGCCGCGTGAACAAACAGGGCTTTGTCAATTTCAAACTGGTTTAACGTGTCGTTGAGCTGGTCAAACGCCTCGTAGGCGGGATGTGCAGGCGGTGTCTTGTGCTTGTTTGTTCCTTCTTTGAGACCTGTGGATGAAAATTTGTAAAGGGTCTGAGCTTCTGGCAGTGGGCCCTTTTTATTAACCCAGCCCGTGAGTTGACTGATCCATTTTTTTAATGATGGTGCACCGTACTTTTTACCGTTCAGGGTTTTATCTGCCTTCGCCTGCTCTACCCATTCAATTGCAGTCTGAAAACCAACGGACCATTCCCGCTGTGCGGCCAGAATGGCTTCACAGCGTTGTTTCAGCATTTTAAACGGATTCCCATGTAAGGGCGAATAATCATTCGCCCCTACCCTGAGCAATGGGTTCACCTGGCTCAGCAGGGCCTGGGGTGTGGTGCAGTTGATCAGTGCCAGGAGTTCTGCCAGCTGTTCGGGCGGGAGTCCATAAAAATGACAACGCCAGTAATCACGGGCGGCCTCTTCCAGCAGGTCCTGATCATCAGGCGCCAAATCCAGATCAAAGAGGCTGCCGCATTCGAAAGCGTGCTGCCGCAGCATGCGGTTGCTCCAGCTGTGAATGGTATGGATGGCCGCTTCATCCATCCACAGGGCCGCATGTTCAAGCACACTGGCATTTTCAGGCCATGATTCTTCAGGAAACGCACGGCCAAGGCTTTTAAGAAACCCATCGCCGCTGCATTCCCCTCGAAAAAATGCGGCGGCTTCGACCAGTTTGTTGCGAATCCGGTCTCGCAATTCCTCTGTGGCGGCATTGGTGAAGGTTACCACTAGGATTTCGGGGGGCATGAGGGGCCTGTGAAAACCATTGTCCCCGCCGTGTCCCAACACCAGCCTTAAATAAAGGGCCCCGATGGTATAGGTCTTGCCCGTTCCCGCACTGGCTTCCATGAGACGAAGGCTGCGGATTGGAAAGGTCAGGGGATCAAGGTTATTGGCCATGAATCGTATCCGTTTGAATGGTGGCCATGAGTGGCCCGTAGATGCGCTCGGCCAAGATTTTGAAACGGGACTCTTCAGCCTGCCAAAGGGCATCAAAATCAGGGTAGCAGCGCTTTAGATAAACGCCGTCGGTGTATCCCAGTTCTCCGGGGAAATTGTACCCATCCCCCTCATAGGCTTTTCGAGCCGCCTCCCGTGCCTTTTCCAAAACGCCTTCCCCGTGATTGGAAAATAGAATTTTCACATAAGCCAGGGCTGTTTTCGCTGTTACGGGAAGGGGTTTCTGAAGGCTCTGCCACCAGAACCGGACGATTTCATCCAGCCACTTACCGGCCTTTTCCGGATGGAGGGGCGGCAATTCTGCCAGACCGTCAGGGGCTACCAGGATGCTGGTCAGCGCTATCCCCTGAGCACATCCCGCCAGATGTCTGACCCAGAGACCCACCAGACTGTCCGGACGTGAAACCCGGCCTTTTTTATCCAGGATTTCATTGGGATAAAACTCCCAGCGTGCATAATCGGTGGATTTTGTTGGGGTTGATATTTCAGGTTCCTTCATCCGTAACCCATCCAGCCAGCCCTCCAGCGATTCGCGGTCGCACCCATCAACCCGGATCGGAAAACGGATTTCCGCAGGGGGGCATGTATGGGGATAATCTTCGGCCAGCCGGTGATGGTATTTCAGCATTTGAAGGACCGGTTCGGCGAGCTTTTGGGCGGATAGTGGGCCGAAACCGCCCGGCGGCAACTCCCCCGTGCGCTGCAGCCGTCGGGCTGCCAAATAAACGGCCTCCGAGTGTTCCGAAGCGGGGGCTGCCAGGCCGGCGTTCAACAGCATTTTACCCTGATTGAATGGCGCGAGCCCATCCAGGGCAAAGGGTTCCTGGTTTTGGGTTATGGTCTCGGCGTCATCGAAATAGACGTTCAGTCTCTGGTTGAAGAAGGACTTGATGGGATTCTTAAGACATCGAATCAATTGGATCAGGCCCGGTCCGGTATCGATTTTAGCCGGACCAAGCCTGTCCTGATCCGATTTTGTTTCCTGCGGATCCAGCATTTTTCGCCATTCTTGCGCATGGGTGAACAGCGCCTGGGATCCATGGGGCAGAAAGTACGCCTTGCTGAAAGGTTGCAGCGGGTGCAAGCAAGTCAAATGATCCAGCAAAGCATGGGCATTATCCGTCTCAATTTGCCAGCCCCCCGCCAGGTAATCCCGCAGCTGGCTCACCAGCACTGACGGCATCCGTTCACTTTTATCATTCACATCGCGGGCAATGTAGCTGATGTAGAGGTTATCCCGCGCTGAGAGCAGTGCCTCAAGGAACAGGTAGCGGTCGTCTTCCCGGGCGGAACGATCTCCCGGGCGGTAAAGACCGGGCGCGGCCATCAAATCAAAATCCATGGGGGGCGAACTGCGGGGGTATTCCCCGTCGTTCATGCCCAACAGACAGACCACTTTAAAGGGAATGGACCGCATGGGCATCAGGGTGCAGAAATTGACCATGCCCACCAGAAAACGCTGTGACATGCTTTGGCTTTTTATGGCGCTCAGCAAAACGTCTCGAACCACCGCAAGGGTCAGGGGTTCTTCCAGCCCGGCATCATCACAGGCGTCTCGCCATGCCGCTAATATGTCTTCCAGGAGGCGCCGGGTGAGCTGATCGCTGCTGTCGGTGGGTAGAAAAAAATCATTTAACAAGGCCAGAATACGGTCGTGCCAGACTTGGGGAAGGCAAGGGTTTTTGAGCGCCTGCCAGTGTTTTGTTAAATGGCTGATGAGGAGATGCAAAGGGCCGATCAGTTCAGCTTCCAACCCGCCGACTTCGTCATAGGGCTCAATGTCCCGCCAGGATTCACCCGCACCTGCGGCATATCCCAGCAACATGCGGCGTAACCCGAATTGCCAGGTGTTTTCATCAATACCCTGCGGCAGGTCAAAGGCGGTTCGCTGAACGGCATCGAGCCCCCACCGAATGCCCGCGCCATCAATCCAAATCTGTAATTTCTGCACATCATGTTCCCCCAGGCCAAAGCGATGGCGGAAGGCAGGAACCTGCAGCAGATCCAGAATATCGCTTTGGGCCATGCGTGAGGTGGGCAGATGAAGCAGTTTTTCCAAAGCGCGCAGCATGGGAAGACCAGCCCGGTCAGGTCTGTCGGCGATGGCAAAGGGAACAAAACGCGGGTCCTGGCGCGACAGGTTGCCGAAAACAGATTCAATATGGGGTGTATAAACCTCTATGTCAGGGGTCATGACGATAATGTCTTTTGGCTTTAAGTCAGGGTTCCGTTTGAACAGGTGGAGTAGTTGGTCCTGCAGAATTTCCACTTCCCGTTGGCGGCTGTAGGCCATGTTGAAGGTGATGGAACGATCCTCAGGGGATATGATAGCTTTTTTTTCACCGATCCCGGGCAGTGGTGTCAGATCAAGAATCGCCTGCTGCACCCGGATCAACAGGGGGGAAGCCTTGTTTTTTTCGGCAGCAAAATCGTCAAACAGATCAATTTCATCAAAGCTTTTTCGGTATGCTTCCGGCTGGTCGTATCCGTACAGGAGACCGATATAGTCCCGCCCCTGTTTGCCCCAGGAGGCCAAAAGCGGATTGATATGGCGGTGCAGTGATTCAGGCGCCGTGTTTTTTGGGGCCCCGGTATGGGTAGAATGACGGACCTGTTCAATCCGCAGCAGTTCGCGGTCGTCGATGATATCAGCCCAGTAGAACCGGCAGGGGTTGTGCACAAAAAAAAGCACCTGGCTGTGTCGACTGATCGCGTGTAATGCCTCCAGGGCCTGTCCGGGCAGGGTGCTGATACCGAAAACAATGATGCGGCGGGGCAGGGCAGGTGGCCGTTCAGGAAGGCTCCGGGCCGCTTTCAGAAAAAGTCGATGCAAGCTGGAACGGCTGGTATGCCGTTTCAGATAGGGAACATCAGATTGAATCAGGCCCCATAGCTCAGCCTGCCAGCGCTGTTCGGAGGGCAGGGATTCTGGTTTTCCTTTGGCATTTCTGAGCTGGTCCCGGCCGAAGGTCCAGTCCTCCAGCCAGTCTGCCCTGTAAACCTGATATTGGTCGTATAGATCTGCCAGACGGCAGGCCAGCTGGTACCGTTTGATGGAATCAGGATCGTCGGATAAAAACCGGCCAAAGGCCGAAAAGTCTTTCTCCTTGGACAATCCTTTCAGCAACCGCATTAACCGCCATTTGAGTGGCGCTTTGTCATAGGGGGATTCTTGCGGTATTGTTTCCGGTCCCAATATGGCTCGATAAGCCTGCCACAAAAACCGCGCGGTTAACTGAAAGGAAACGGCCGCGCTGATGCCGCAACCGTCATTTTCCGCCAGGGCGAGCTTGAGCCATTGTGCCATACCGTTGCTCTGAACAATGAACACTTCGTTTTCAAGGGGAGCGAGCGGATGCTTTAGGACCCACTGGATGGCGACCCTTCGCAAATCCTCCATGCGGTTGGAATGAATGACGGAAAAACCGGCCGGCAGTTCCGCATTTTTTCTATCTGTCGGGTATGGCAAAGGTTCTCTCCCAAAGGGCCTTGTTGAAACCTGCGGCACACTCCCTGAGTATTTATCCTTTTATGTTGAAAAACGTAAAGCAAAAGTTGTTAAAAAAACGAACCATCATTACGTTTATCGCCACCGCTTGACATATGGCCCCGCTTGGATCACCATGGGGCCTGAATTCTGAGCGCCGAGGAAAAAACGGGCACTTTCGAAATCATGGCGTCAGAAAAGATTTAGCTAAC
>Ga0075121_1002643_pt1 | contig 10126 bp, 10 predicted proteins | sample AntAceMetag02UKG_FD_69793 | JGI IMG/M metagenome (GOLD analysis project Ga0075121, IMG submission 69793) | Saline lake microbial communities from Ace Lake, Antarctica - Antarctic Ace Lake Metagenome 02UKG | ecosystem: Environmental > Aquatic > Non-marine Saline and Alkaline > Saline | place... | reverse complement strand
CTCCCATTGACATGTTTAAGTTTTTCATGAAATAGATGTTGTTATGGCCAAACGTAAAGTTTTTCTGCACACCACTTTTGCTCACGGGTTGACGCTTCTTTTTCTATTTTTAATTATTCCGCCGGCTGATCAAATCCAAGCAGATGATGAAAAAGATGGGTTTGCAGCATTGCGGGAGGAGATGGTTTCCCGGCAAATCGAAGCACGCGGTGTTACTAATCCAGACGTGCTCAAAGCCATGAAAATTGTGCCCAGGCATCTTTTTGTCCCGGTCAACTACCAAAAAAATGCTTATGGGGACTATCCGCTGCCGATTGGGAAAGGTCAGACCATCTCTCAACCCTATATTGTGGCCTTCATGACAGCCGCATTGCATGTAAAACCAAAAGATCGGATACTTGAAATCGGTACGGGATCGGGATATCAGGCGGCTGTTTTAGCGGAGCTGGGATGCGACGTATATTCCATTGAAATCATAGGGTCTCTTGGAGAAAGGGCAAAAAAAATTCTAGTGCGGCTCGGTTACGGAAATGTTCACATCAAGATCGGTGACGGTCACAGGGGTTGGGCTGAAAAAGCGCCCTTTGACGCCATCATCGTGACATGCGCTCCTGAAAAAATCCCACAACCCCTGGTTCAACAGTTGAAGGAAGGAGGGCGCATCATCATCCCGGTCGGTGAATCCGGGGGAATCCAACACCTGGTGTGGGCCGTAAAAAAAGGAGATCGCCTTGTTTCCCGTTCGGTCCTGCCGGTCCGTTTCGTTCCCATGGTGGAAGGGTCTCCATAGGAAAACGCGTTTCACCGAGCCGGCCTCCCCAAAAACCGATTCATGATTCTTACCCATGATCGGTTTTTGATTGACATCAGTGATTTTTTCAGACAGTAATGTTTTTTTGAGATAGTGAAGGAAAAGTAGATGCCTGATCATAAAAAACAAACACCTGCTCAAAAAAGCATACTGGTCATTGACGATGATGAACCCATTCGCGAGTTACTCCGGGCAATCCTGGAGCACGAGGGATACCGGGTACTGGAAGCCCAAAACGGGAACGAAGGGCTCAAACAATTCACAGAAACCCCCACCGACCTGGTCATCACGGACCTCATCATGCCGGAGAAAGAAGGCATCGAAACCATCCGTGATCTTCGCCGGAAATTCCCGGGTGTCAAAATTATCGCTGTTTCAGGCGGCGGCCGAATCGGCCCGGATTCCTACCTCAAAATGGCCAAAGGGGTCGGGGCTTTACGCACCTTGAGCAAACCCTTTGATAGAACGGTTTTGTTGAAGGCGGTTGAGGAGGTCATTGAGATGGAAGTCTGAATTGGGCATTTTCCTTCATTTCTTTTCAGACACGCCCCTATCCAACCTTAATCTTTCCTTGATATAAGGACTGATTTTTTCTATGTCGGCAGCATGATTCGCGCATCACCCACCACACAGGTTTGTGCCGAGCAGAAAACCGGATTCAGATCAATGGACGAGACCTTTTCGTCAAGAGCCATAATCAAATCGGAAAATGCCATGAGCATACGGGTCAGCGCCTCCCGGTTGATGGGCTCCGCCCCCCTGTAACCGTCCAGAAGTCGATGCGCTTTAAGGCCTTCGAGCATTGATACCGCATCTTCGGGCGTAATGGGGGCCATCCTCAGCGAGGCATCCTGGTATATTTCCACCCCGGTGCCTCCCATCCCCATGAGGATCACCGGACCAAACTGAAAATCGATCTTGGCACCGATAATCATCTCAAGCCCTTTGATGGGTTTCTCAACCAGAGCCCCTTTGGCACCGTCAAATGAACTGAACCGATGAAACGCTTCCGCCAGGGCTATTTTGTTGTCTATGCCCAAAGCAACACCTTTTACCTCTGTCTTGTGAACCACCGTGGGGGACACCACTTTGGCCACCACCGGATATCCGTTTTCTTCCGCAAACTGAAGGGCTTCTTCAAGTTTCCGGGCCCATATAAAAGGGGGTACGCTTATCTCCACGAGCGATAATATCCGCTTGGCATCAGGTTCCAGGACCCAACCCCAGGATTTGGATTTTGACAGTATCTCAAGAATCTCCGTGTTCAGCATGATTGCCTCCTCATGGCACCGGCCATCAGAACCGCACCCTCGATGGCAGGAGAGACCGGGATGTGGTTCAACTCAAATCCTTCGATGAGCATACGGTATCTTTCCAGGTTCGGGACATACGCCACCATGGGCTTGCCTTCCCTTTGGTAGACTTCACTCAATCTGGCACCAAGGTCCGAAGTGGTACCGGGAGAATAGGGCAAGACCAGTAGCACCAGACAATCCACCTCCGGGCTTTTGCTGAGACAATCGGCCGCCGCAATAAAATCATCATCGACAGCACTTCCGGTGAGATCCACCGGATTGCCCGTTGCCGCAATGGATTGAACATTTGGAGAAAGTCTGGCTTTAAGCGCTGACTGCAATTCCTGCGACAGCAAAGGAGTCTTCAACCCGTGGGAAGAACAAAAATCAACGGTCAGCGCACCATGACCTCCACTGCCGGTAATGATACCGATGTTGCCATTGATGGTATCCTGATAACAACTGAGCGCTTCGCAAAAGGAAACCAGCTCAAACTGGGTACGCGCCTCAATGACCCCGAATTGCGCCATCACCTGGGAGAACACCTTGTAATCACCGGCAAGGGACGCCGTATGGCTCGAAACGGCACGTCCGCCTTCCGGACTTTTTCCGGATTTCAGCACCACAATGGGTTTTTGACAATGACAGGCGGCCTCCACAAATTTTCGACCCCCATTTTTACTGAAACCTTCCAGATAGAAGGCAATGGCATCCGTATTGGGGTCAACACTCAGATATTCAAGCAGCGCCACCTCATCCACCAGGGCCTTGTTGCCGATACTAATTCCCAATGACAGCCCCACCCCTTCGCCCGCGAAATTAACCATTTGGTCCACCAGCACACCACCGCTCTGGCTGACCAGCGCCACATTACCCGACTCCGGCCGAACGGTCCGCTCAGGCGGCAGAAAAAAGGTATCCACACGTCCCGGAGAAAAAATGCCCAGGCAGTTCGGTCCCACAAAGGGAAAGTCCGCCTCCCGGGCCATTTTCACGAGACGATCCTGTAGCTCCCTTTGCCCCACTTCCGCAAATCCCCCTGAGATGATCACGGCGCCTCCCATACCGGCTGAAATACATTGGGCCATGGTGTCGGGCACCAGGTCTGCTCGAACGGCAATGACGGCCAGATCCACTTTCTCCGGGATATCCTCCGGTCTTTCATAGAGGCGCTCCCCTTGAATATCCCCCCCCCTTGGATTTACGGCAAATACCTTTACGGGATACCGCAGCCGGTTTTTCCGGTACACGATATTGGCAGGATGTCGATTGTTATGGAGAGAAACCCCGATCACCGCCATGCTCTCCGGTTTTAACAGCTGTTTATAATTCATGGATACCTCCCTGACAGGGTTATGTTTTTACCATAAACAACAGATTAGATCGAAACAAATTAATTTCACCTAAGACTTGCGTTCCTTCCGCCGAATCAAATAGGACCTGGAGAGAATCAACAGCAGTGGACATCTTGAAGGTATTTATCTTTTAGGAAAAATCCTAGGTGATTCAGCCTTGTGTGTCAAGAAAAGCAATCTCATGATTCCGGAATTATAGATCTTCCCTTCCCCTCATTCCAAAAGTTTTCCTTGACTTGAAATTTTCAAAGACGTAGAGGAAATGATGAAATGATTTTAGGCTGATTTCATCACTATTCCCATCAGAACTGTTCCTTTTCACCTTCAGTCCAAAAAAGGAAAGAATATGAGCCACGGCATCTAAAGACCCCGCTTCTCAAAGCAGAACGGGGTTTTTTGTTGGGCGGAAACTGAGATTTGAAATTGTGCATCCAGGCTTGACCCAAAAACGGACCCATTCATGCGGTAATCCACGGGGGAAAAAGAGCATTTGCAGAAGGAATTGTGAGGGTGATTTTCCAAATTGAATTTATCCGGTTTTTCGGATATCCCCCTCTTTTTTCATGTTATCCAGTTAGAAATCCGTACTTTTTGAGCCACTTTTTGTCAGAGAAAGCTTACGGACAGGACTTATCCGGAAAACTGTATAATAACTTGCTAGAACGTCCATTAAAAATAATTACTGAGTTGAAAATTTCGCCCAAGATGGTAGAATCACAAATCGCTATGAAAAGATTCTACCAATAAGGCACACAGATTATGTACCATATTGAAGATACTATAAAAATAGACAAATCGTTCATTATAAAAGAAGACGAGGCGACTTATGTTTCTCGCTGCTCAGGAGAGTTGCTACAAAACCCAAGACGTTATCGCCTAATAGACATGTTTTCCGGTGCCGGCGGTATGTCTTTAGGGTTTTCAGAAGTTTTCGGGCAACCCTTCCAAGCTGTTTGGGCAAACGACTTTAATCAATTCTGTGTTGATACCTATAATGAAAATTTTGGTCCACATAGTGTTGCCGGTGACATTGTTGAGATACTAGAAAATGGCAAAATAGACATACCAAAAGCTGATGTTGTCATAGGAGGGCCACCGTGCCAAGGCTTCAGTCTCTTAAACAAGAACCGCGAAAATGACCCACGCAAAGAATTGTGGCGGCCGTACCTGGAAGTTGTCGAAATATCCGGCGCATCAATTTTTGTCATGGAGAATGTTCCTCAATTACTGGGTACCTTCGAGCATGGAGAAATAGTTGGAGCAGCAGAATCTCTTGGGTTCAAAGTTTGGCAAAACAAATTAATTGCTGCTGATTACGGTGTTCCTCAAACGCGTACTCGAGCTTTTATCATCGGATGTAAATTCGCAGATCCTGCCATTTTGTTTCCTCCGAAAAAGACACATTTTAACCCTAATGGAAATGGAAAACAGTTAACTCTTCCTTTTGATAGGGAAGAATACCTATCTACACCTCCAAGTTGGAAAACTGTAAGAGACGCTATCGGTGATTTGCCACCACCTGAAGGAACTGAAATTAGAAATATTGAGCCCCCATTAGATTTGCACTTTGGAAGAAATCCCACAGAACTGAGTCGAAAAAGGTATAGATCAATTCCGCGGGAAGGAATGAATCGTTTTGATTTGCAACGAATTGCTCCAGAGCTAACGCCTAGATGTTGGATTAGAAAGAAATCAGGTGGCACTGATTTGTTTGGTCGACTTTGGTGGGAAAAACCTTCAGTTACAATACGCACAGAGTTTTTCAAACCGGAAAAAGGGCGCTATTTGCATCCAGAGCAGCATCGGCCAATCACTCACAGGGAAGCAGCCCGATTCCAAAGTTTTCCTGATAATTTCAAATTTTTAGGTTCAAAAATAGAGATTGCCAAACAAATCGGCAATGCCGTGCCACCTCTTCTTGCTGCTCGGGTAGCAGATGTTGTTAGGTTACTACTAGATCAAAAGTATGAACAATGGACGTCTTCTCACGAGAAAAACGAAGTCAAATTATGTCGCGCGTAAGCGGCAAAAACACCAAACCTGAATTAGTTGTTCGCTCTTTGCTCCACAATATGGGGTACAGGTTTAGGCTTCACAGAAAAGACTTGTCCGGTAAGCCTGATATAACATTACCGAAGCATAAAAAAGTTATTTTTGTCCATGGCTGTTTTTGGCATGGTCATGCAGATTGCCCACGGTCCAAACGTCCAACATCCAACAAAATATTTTGGCGAGAGAAGTTGGACAAGAATATGGAGAGAGACAAAGTATCTATTAATAACCTCAAAGAATTAGGTTGGGATGTTTTGGTTGTGTGGACCTGCGAAGTGAATGACAAGTACAAACTAAGAAATAAACTTTTTTCGTTTCTCGCATGTTAAAAAGAGAAAACATTGGTGTACGCGACAAAATATTGAAATATTTAAGAACAAATGTCGGGCAAAAAGTCACTGGGGAGGAGTTGAAATATCTGGCAAAGGACAGATCGGAATGGGCAAGACGAGTAAGGGAATTGCGAACAGAATATGGTTGGCCGGTCGTCACTCGGAATACAGGCCGTCCCGATCTTGAAATAGGGGCCTATCTACTGGAAGCAGATCGACAAAGCCCTGAGCATGACCGGCACATTCCTGACCCAGTGAAAACAGAAGTGCTTCGGCGGGACGATTATAAATGTACGGTCTGCAAATGGTCCCACAACGAATGGAATAGATCTGATCCTCGCCATTTAGAGTTACATCATAAAAAACACCATGCCAAGGGTGGCGACAACACGGAAAAAATCTCATTACAGTATGCACGGTATGTCATGATGAGATACACCGAAAGAAATAGAATTGAGCGGCAAGGCCGAACCACGCCTTTCACAAAGACTTCGCTTGTGAAGACGGCGGTTAATAACGCCTAAAATGAGTTAAAACTTATTTCAAAAATCTAAAAATACCATGAACGAAATAACAACGGAAATGCTCCATAGCGGTGTGGCGAAGGTGACCTTTGACGACCCGGAACGGCCGGTGAACACCATGACGCCGGATCTCTTGACCGAATTCGAGAAAAAGATCGTGCCCCTTATGAAAGATGAAGCGGTCAGAGGGATGGTTTTCTGCTCGGCCAAACCCGATACCTTTATTGCGGGGGCGGACATCAAGCTCTTTGTCGAGGCCGATGACCCGGATCTGGTCTGTGAACTGGACGGGGCCTACAGCCGTATTCTCACACGACTTTCAAAGGGCGACAAACCGGTGGTGGCCGCGGTGCATGGGGCCGCCCTGGGCGGCGGGCTGGAGGTCGTCCTGGCATGCCATTACATCGTGGCTTCCGACCACCCTTCCACCGTGCTGGGACTGCCGGAGGTGCAACTGGGGATTTTGCCCGCTGCCGGCGGAACCCAGCGCCTACCCGAGCGGGTGGGACTCGTGAAAGGCCTGGACATGATGCTCACGGGAAAGCGGATTAGAGCCGGAAAGGCCCTTCGATTGGGGTTAGTGGATGAAGTGACGCCTCCCGGGGCTGTTTTCCGGAAGGCCCTCGAAAGAGTGGAGGATTTGATTGAAGGCAGGCTCAAAAGGCCTCAAAGGAAGAAACCTCTGATTGAAAGAGTGATCGAATTGCCAGTGGTTCGGGATATCTTTTTCGACAAGGTGAGGAAACAAGTTCTGACCAAAACCAGGGGCAATTACCCTGGGCCTCTTAAAATTGTGGAATGCGTGGAACTGGGCGTGAAGGAGGGAATGGACCCGGCACTGGAACGAGAGATCAGCCATATCGGGCCGCTTCTCATGACCCCCCAGAGCCGTTCCCTGATGTGGCTTTTCCTGACCACCCAGGAAATGAAAACAATTTCACTGGAATCCTCACGGACCGTAAAACAGGTGGGCATCGTGGGCGCGGGGGCCATGGGTACGGGAATTGCCTCTGTTTCCCTCGGTTCATATCCCGTGGTGGTTCATGACATTTCCGAGGAAGCCATCGAACGTTGCAGCAAGCAGATTCGGGCAGGTTTGGATAAACAGGTGAAATCGGAAGCCATCACACCGGGAACGCTCGAAGAACGTCTAATGCGCTTTTCGGGGACACGTGAAATGGGTGATATGGCTGGGGCCGATCTGGTGATTGAAGCGGCTTCCATGGATCTCGATCTAAAACAAAAGGTACTGGCCGAGGTTGAGGACCAAGTGAAACCCGATACCGTGATTGCCTCCAACACCGCTTTTCTACCTGTCTCCCGGATCGCAGCCCACGCGCGTCACAAAGAACGGATGGTGGGCATACACTACTTTTCTCCCGTTCACAAGACGCCCCTGGTGGAACTGATTGCGCCGGAAGGTGTCGCAGATTGGGCCTTGCATACAGCGCACGGTTTTGCCCATGCGCAAGGGAAAACCGTCATTCATGTCAAGGACCGCCCCGGTTTTTACACCACCCGGATTCTCTGCCGGTATCTTCACGAGGTACTGATATTGCTCGGTGAAGGCACTGCCATGGAACAAATTGACGAGGCCATGGAGGATTTCGGATATTCCGTGGGCCCCATGTCCCTCATGGATGAAATGGGTCTGGATGTGGTAAACCGGGCGTTCCGTTTCATGGCCGAGGCCATGGGCGAGAGATTTTCCGAACCGTCCAAGACCCTTGAGATGCTCGTGGAAGCGGGGTTTTTGGGACGGAAAAGCGGCCGGGGGTTTTATACCTATCCCGAGGGGAAAAAAGGCCGAAAAAGACCGAACCGGGAAGTGTATCAATATGTGCGTCAAATGAAGCAGGGTAGCGCGGAGACGCAGAAGATTCGAGAAAGGCTGGTCTTGGCAAAGGTCAACGAGGCGGCCGTATGCCTTGAGGAGAATGTGATCGCCTCTCCCGAAGATGGGGATGTGGGGGCGGTGCTGGGAGTGGGGTTTCCGCCATTTCTCGGAGGCCCCTTTCACTATATGGACAGCTTTGGCATGGAAACCCTGAAAAATCATCTGGAAGATTTGGCCCAACGGGGCTATGCCCATTATGCGCCGGCGGAAATCCTGAAGGTCATGGCAAAAAAGGGAAGGGTTTTTTTTCAATAGTCCACCGGCACACCGGAAAATGCCAGGGTGATTGCCGCCTAATAGAAGTGAAGGCGGCGGAAACGCTCCTTGAAACCATGGCCCGAAAAGGGTTGATTTACAATAAGGAGAAAAAGATCAATGGGAAGTCTTCAGAAATATAATTTTGAAACCGGGGTATATCGACCCCCCAGCGAAGGCGGCAGCGATTCCCTGCTGGTCCGGTTTACCCGCAACTGCCCTTGGAACCATTGCACCTTTTGCGGGATGTATAAGCATGAAAAATTCGAGCTCCGTACCCTGGAGGACATCAAACAGGACATCGACGCCGTGGCCCGACTGGCCCATGACCTAAAAGAGCTCTCTTCCAAAACCGGGGAAAACGAAAAAGTAAGCCATGAGGCAGCTGTCATGTTGATGCGGCGCACTCCGGAACTGGAGTATCACAATGGGTTTCCGATGGTCTACCAGTGGTTGTTGAGCGGGGGCAAAACAGCATTTGTGCAGGACGCAAACAGCCTCATTATGAAAACAGAAACCCTGGTGGCAGCACTCAAATACCTGCGGGAGACTTTTCCGTCCATCAACAGGGTTACCTCCTACGCCCGAAGCAAAACCCTGGCACAGAAAAAACCGGAGACCCTTAAAAACATCCGCAAAGCGGGTCTGGACCGATTGCACCTGGGCCTGGAATCCGGCGACAAAACCGTTTTGAAAATGATTAAGAAGGGTGCCACACCCGAGAGCCACATCACCGGGGGGCAAAAGGCCATTGAAGCCGGATTTCAGGTTTCCGAATACTGGATGCCCGGCGTGGGAGGTAAAGACCTTTGGGAAAACCACGCCCTCAATACCGCGCGGGTGCTCAATGATATCAATCCCCACTACATCCGTTCCAGGCCCTTTCGTCTATGGCCGGGAACCCCGCTCCATCAAGCAGCCCTTGAAAAGGGGTTTCAAATGCTCTCCCCCCGGGAGCAACTTGAGGAACTCAAACTGACCATGGAAACATTGAATGTCTCATCCAGGGTCTGTTTTGATCATGCGGGCAATTACTGGAAGAACCGTCGGGGTGGTTACCTCTTCAGCCACAGTTATGAAGGGTATAAATTTCCGGAAGAGAAACAGCGGGTGCTGGCACTGATCGACGAAGGGCTGCAATGTCAACGCCATTAACACACATGTCTAGCGCGTCTGAACAATTACCCTGTATTTTCTCACTTCACCAAGCACGATATTCGTAGTGGCGGTAAACCGGTCGTTTCTGCCATCTCCATTTGAATCAAAATCGCAAAAAACCGTTATCCGGTAACGATTGCGACGCGCATTATTGATGACATTTATTCGATACCGATTCTTGTGGCCCGCAGGAAAAGAATAGGCCAGCTCCGGTATATCCATTGCCGTCCCGCTGGGGATATTGACCGCAAAGAAAGTACCATTTTCTAAAAAATGGTAGTCCTCGCCATCCATCAGGTATTTTAGCGTTGTCCTCATGGACGCATATTCGGCCTTTTCCATATATGATCTAAAATTCGGGATTGAAATTGATGCCAAAATGCCCAAAATGGCGAGGCTTATCATGATCTCTACGAGGGTGAATCCCTTGGATGCGGTTTTCTCAGC
>Ga0075121_1002642_pt1 | contig 10128 bp, 10 predicted proteins | sample AntAceMetag02UKG_FD_69793 | JGI IMG/M metagenome (GOLD analysis project Ga0075121, IMG submission 69793) | Saline lake microbial communities from Ace Lake, Antarctica - Antarctic Ace Lake Metagenome 02UKG | ecosystem: Environmental > Aquatic > Non-marine Saline and Alkaline > Saline | place... | reverse complement strand
CGCATAAATTTAAGTTTAAAATGAAGTGCAATACTTAAGTAATATACTACGGAGCGCTTACCGCATATTTAGCCGGTGCGGTTAATATAATTGTAGGAATTTTTGAACTGCATATACCAACATCTTTTTTAGTAATCGCCTGCTTTTGCGCTTATACATTTATTATACTTTATGGAATTAATGCGGTTCAAAAGGGAAATTTTCTCTTTATGTTAACCCTGATAATAAGTTTTATTTATCTTGTTTATACAATAATTCCGCATATTGAAGCTAATAATTATCTATATGTTGACTGGGAGTTTTTACCATGCATTTTTTCTGTTCTTATTTTTTCTTCAATTCCATTTTTAATCGTTCCATCTGTATGCAGAAAACTAAAATATTCACCTAAGCCCATACTGATATCACTCATTATTGGTGGTCTGGTAAGCTTTCTGATAAGCTATATCTGGACTGCAGCAACCATTGGCGCGCTTCCATTAACAGGAAATGGACAAGTCAATATGCTGTACGCGTATAAACATAACCTTTCAGCTGTCATTCCAATGGCTAAAATAGGCGGTAGCAAATCAATATTTGCCGCAAGCGCGATTTTTTCAGTTTTAGCTATTTCTACATCCTATCTTGGTACGGGTATCGCCGCTATTGGATTTATTAAAGATTTAACATATACTAAACTAAATAATAAAAATAAATTTCTTATATTTTTTATAGCTTTTGCTCCACCGCTTATAATTACTCTAATTGACCCGAATATTTTTTTATCTATGCTTAATCTTGTGGGAGGAGCCGGATTTTGTCTCGTAGGCGGAGTCATTCCGGCAATTATATTTATTAAGCATACAAGAAAGAGTCCTGTCAAGCAGATTATAGGATATATACTTTTTCTATTTCTACTCTCGATTGTCTTATTTGAAATAGTGCATAGACTCGGGCTGATACATATAGTGCCGCATGCTGCAAAATAAACATTAATTTTTAACACTAAAGCCGCAAAAGATGCAAGCTGTTTTAAGAACATTTCCTGCTGGCAAAAAGTACCCGCAGATAAATCCATTACCGCTTCTGGCAATTTGCGGTTTATAACCAATAGTTGGATATCTCTGTCCTTTTTCAATTACTGTTTCATTTTTGTACTGTTCTTTTTGGGAATAATTTTATGGTAATCGTATAAAAAATGTATTTTCCAAGAAAAAACCAATAAAGATAAGAATTAAAGCTAAAAGAACCAATGGGGTGCCAAGTTCTCTGTAATCTATAAACCTAGACTGTTCTGCAGAAGTTTTTTCAAGTTTGTCTATCTGACTTAAAACCTCCTGTAGACCTTTAGCATCTTTTGCGGAATAATATTTACCTCCTGTTTCCTTTGCAATATCCATTAAAAGTTTTTTGTCAAACTGTCCTCCCAAAGGCACAAACTGTTCTCCAAACATACTGTTTTGCAAAACATAAGCATTTTTGCTGCCAATGCCTACTGTATATATAACAACATCATATGTTTTAGCAAGTTTAGCTGCCTGTAAAGGACTTATTCTAGCATTAACGTTATTGCTTCCATCTGTAAACAAAACCATTACTCTGCGCTTTGAATCGGCTGTTTTAAGTCTATTAACTCCACTTGCAATAGGTCCGGCAATATTGGTTGCATCACCAATTATCCCGGCATCAACACTGTTAAGATGTGAAAGAAGCCATGTGTGATCCAACGTTGGAGGGCAGGCAACATAAGGCAGAGGAGCAAAAACAACCAATCCTATTCGATCATTAGGCCGCATTTCTATAAATTTTCTTATTTCTTTTTTTGCGTAGACAATCCTTTCCCCAAGTTTTCCTTTTTCCAAATCTCTAACAACCTGATTTGAAGTAATGTTTTTAGGAATATCTATCCCTTTCATACTGCCTGATAAATCAAGGGCAAGCATAATGTCAATACCTTCAGCACGCTGTTTAAGTTCTTCCATACCCTGCTGTGGCCTAGCAACAGCAAAAATAAGCAAAACAAAGGCTATGGCGAAAAAAACAAAGGGTATTGATGTTTTTTTTAACCCTGATTGTCGTTTTTTTGTGAGGAAAGGCTTAATCCATGGAATAGACAGCATCGGTGATTTTCTTTTTGCAGCAATAATCAACAATAAAGTCAAAGGTATTAGTAACAGGAGGTACCAGGGTGATTCAAACCGAAACCCTTTAAAATAGTTTTGATATAAAAAAGAAAAATTCATTTAGGTTCCTTTTTATTTGGCTTGCTTTCCTCTGCATTCGGAATTGTTTCATCAATAAGTTGTTCAGCTCTTACAATAGCTGTTTCAATCTGAGCTTTTGGTGCTTCATATTTGGCAAATTTTATCATATCTGCTGAAGTCATAAATTCCCTTAAAAAATTTCTATCTTTATTGTTCAGAGGACTATTCCAGTTTTCCATATTACTTAAGAATTCCTCTGTGGTCTGACGCGGGGCGTGAATAGAAAACCTGGCTTCCAAATAGTTTCTAACAATATCAGTCAAACTTGATATACATTTTACTGCGTTCAATTTTCCGGAGACAAAGTTATCATTTAAGTCATGCAGGCTTAGCAATGCTAAAGCCCATGGAGTCAATGGTTTTGTTTTTTTCTGAGATTTTCTAAAAACAAACCAATACAACAGAATTAATATAATAGCAGCAGCAATTGCGGCAATCCAATAAATTCTAGTAGTTCCAGATTGTGTTTTTAGTTCAGGGTTTATTTTGGAGGCCACTGATAACTTATCTTTTGCATTTGGTATTCCGGCAGACAAAAAAGAAGGGATTTTTAAAATAAGCTGATCTGATTTTTTCTCAATACCCGGAGAGAAATCAACCTTAATCTTTCCTTCGGGAATTTCCCCAGTTAAATAAGGCTGCACCTTATACACTGCATTCCAAAGAATATAACCCCATCCGGTTTTAGCTTCTATAAACTCCGGCTCTCCTATCGCCTGGGCTCCCTTCCCTGCATAAATTTCTGATTCCAACGGCCTTTTATTCCAGGGAGATTTTATCTGATATTTTAATAGCAAAGTGTCTCCCAACATAATATCACCTTTTGGAACAACTTCTGTACTTACAAGTTCTGGAAGGATATTTTGCTTCTCTACACTTATGTATTTTAAATAGACAGAAGCAGAAAAGGTTGCTACTGCTATTATTAATATAATAAATGTGATTAGTGCTATTTTTATTATTTGTCTCATGCTCGGCGATCCAGTTTTTCTCTTTGCCTAAAAAATGTCATTAACGGTTTTATTAAATCTTCGTCGCTGCGAATATCTATTAAATCAACTTTTGCTTTTCTGCAGATTTCCTTGTTCTCCTGATGAAGTTTCTTCGCATTTTCTGAATACTTAGTGGCAGCTTTTTTACCTCCAGAAAAATAACCGAAACTATTATTCTCGGCATCAACAAGAGATAATCCAGGTATTTTAGGAAATTCTAATTCTTTAGGATCTAAAACTCTAACGGCAATAATATCATGTCGCTTATTTGCTAGCGTTAATAATTTCTTATAAGAACCATGATCATCAATGAGATCGCTAATTAAAAAAATAACTGCTTTTTTGTGGAGAATTTTGACAATGTTTTCCAATGCGCCGGAAATATCAGTTCCTCTTCCTTCCGGCTCTCTGGCAACCAACTCCCTTATCAGACGTAATCCATGGTGACGGCCAGATTTTGGAGGCAGATATAGTTCCGTTTTGTCTGTAAACAGCAATAATCCAACTTTATCATGGTTTCGAATAGCACTAAATGCCAGCAAAGAAGCTATTTCTGCTACTACCTCATTTTTAGTTTTATCCCCACTGCCAAAATGACCAGAAGCAGATGCATCTACCAGTAGCATAACTGTAAGTTCGCGCTCTTCTACATATTTTTTTACATAAGGATGTCCCATCCTGGCTGTAACATTCCAGTCAATATCTTTCACATCATCGTCTGAAGTATATTCACGCACTTCATCAAACTCAATACCGGAACCTTTAAACACACTATGATAAGCACCCGCAGTAATTTCATCAACCATTCGGCGCGTACGAATCTCAATTTTTCTAACTCTGGCCAATAAATCTTTTGAAATCATATTCTAAAACCTATTTTTTTCTCTCACTGAGGACACGGAGTTTTTTTATTTAAGCCTACTTCTTTTTCTTTCTGCTGACTCTGTGAGAGCATTTATTTATAAATAGCCGTTAATTGTTCTTGTTATTCCGTCTTTTAATCGTTCTTCTCCAAAATTAATCAGATAGCCTAATTTTATATTTGTTAATTTCAAATATGTTAGTAGTTGTTTCTTATGGGCGTTGTTTACTGTTTCAATGGATTTAAGCTCTACTATTACCTTATTTTGCAAGACTAAGTCTGCCCTAAAAGCTTCATCAAATTTTAATCCTTCAAAAACAATAGGTACTGGTACTTGTTTTTGTACTTTTAAACCTTTTTTACGCAAAGTATGATAAAGAATTATTTCATATACAGACTCAAGCAAACCAGGCCCAAGTTTTTTATGCAAATCAATACAAGTTCCGATGAGAATTGTACCTATTTCATTTTCTGTCATAATATGATAGTTTTTTCTTTGTGTTTCTCTGTGGACTCTGTGAGAGCATTTATTTTTACGGAGTTAGTAATTCATCTAGAATTAACTTTATCATGTCATCGGAATTCATATTCTCTGCTTCTGCTTCATAGCTTACAATCATTCTGTGTCGCATAATATCAGGAGCAATATTTTTTACGTCCTGAGGCACAACATACGCCCTTCCTTCCATAAAAGCAGCGGCTTTAGCACCAACTACCATTGCAATAGGTGCTCTGGGAGAAACCCCGTACTGTATTAACGAATCAAGCTCATTCAGATTGGCATTCGACTGTCTTCCTGAAAGCTGGTCGCGCTCCTTAGGACGTGTAGCTATAGCTATATCAAGAATATATTCAGCTATTTTGTCATCCATATATACTTTATCCACCCAGCTTCTTGCTTCAACTATTTTTTTCAGGCTGGTTACAGCCATAGCTTCTAGGTCAAGTTCAGTGTGAGCGATGCGTTCAAGAATCAACTTCTCTTCACTACGCTTAGGATAAGTTACATTTACTTTAAACATAAAACGGTCAACCTGAGCTTCGGGTAAGGAATATGTTCCTTCATGTTCAATTGGGTTTTGTGTAGCCATCACTAAAAACGGATATGGAAGTTTTAACGTTTCTCCGCCGAGAGTAACTTGTCCTTCCTGCATACACTCGAGAAGGGCACTCTGAACTTTGGCCGGAGCACGATTGATTTCATCAGCTAGGGCTATATTAGCAAAAATGGGTCCTTTTTTAATGCTGAATGTATGATCTTTGGGATTGTAAACATTGGTTCCGATCACATCAGCCGGCAGTAAATCTGGAGTAAACTGTATTCTGGAAAAAGTTCCATCAATAGCCTGTGCAATTGTTTTTACAGCTAAAGTTTTGGCAAGTCCAGGCAACCCTTCCAGTAAAATATGTCCATTAGCAATTAACGCAAGAATCATTTTATTAACTAGATCTTCCTGTCCAACAACAACCCTTCCAATCTCTGTCTTTAATGCTGGAATAAAAGATGCTGCTGCATTTATTTTCCCTTGAAGTTCCTGAATAGATTTTTTGTCCATAACGAGCCCCTTTATTTATAAAAATATTATTAAATTAATTTTAATCTGTTTGCTCTTACACTTACAAATGAATAGGAAAAACCTCAAACTGGACAGCAACTTAAAGGCAGTCCAAATTAAGCTACCCAAAAAACAGGCAAAATAATATTACTTTTATTAAAAAAAGTTCAAGGTTTTCAGTCATACTTTTCATATTAAATTATTGATTTTTGCTTTTAACATGAAATATTTTATATTTATAACCAAATCGAAAAGACTTTCGATAAATAATAAAAATAATTGAGACTCAACATCCCGCAGGAAAATAAAAAACTAAAAACCTTTGGTATATTATAGAATGCTCTCTATTTTTAGAGTTACTAAAATGTTTTAAGTGTATAAGAATTTGCTTTTTAGCTTACTCATAGCCAACAAAGTTTAACAATGCGACAAAACAAAAATACAAAAACAAGTTTAACTTGATAAAGAGAAAGAATATGCAAATTATGGATAAACAAATACAGCTACTGATAGCAAGCAATAATCAGCATAAAATTAAAGAACTTAAATCTATACTCTCCTCGTTTAATATGAAAGTAGTATCGCCTGATGAAATAGGAGGAATTATCGAAGTAGAAGAAACCGGCAACACATTCGAAGAAAATGCTTCCCTGAAAGCCGTTACAATTGCAAAGTTAAAAAACTCATTTGTTTTTGCTGATGATTCGGGACTTGAGGTAGAAGCTTTAAACTGGCGCCCCGGGATTTACTCTGCACGTTATGCAGGCCCAGAAGCAAATGATTTAGACAGAATTAATAAATTGCTGGCTGAACTGGGTAATGAAGAGAATAGAAAGGCCCGTTTTGTTTGTGTTATAGCTATATCTGACCCTGAAGGTAATGTAAAAACTTTTCGTGGAGAAGTTTATGGTCAAATTCTATATTCCGTCAGAGGAACGTCCGGCTTTGGATATGACCCGGTATTTCAACCGGGCGGCTATGATAAAACATTTGCTGAACTTCAACCGGAGATAAAAAATAACATCAGCCACAGAGCAAACGCAATGAAAAAAGCCCTTTCTGAACTTAAAAAAATAATACAGGTTTAGCATATATTTGGTTATTGAGTATATTATTTTATATTTCTATTTATTTTCAGTATTAAATATTATCAATAGGAGCAGCTATGAAAAAACTAAATTTACCTGAGCTTGACTGGCAGAAAATAAATTCTTTAATTGATATGGCTCTTGAAGAAGATATAAAAACCGGCGATGCCACCAGTATTTCCGTTATTCCTGAAAACGTTACCACCGAAGCACGTTTTGTTACGAGGGAGAAGTGTGTTTGCGCTGGGCTTGAAGTTGCTAAAACTGTTTTCCTCAAAATTGATGATACAGTAGCATGGACATCACTTGTTAAGGATGGTGACATTTTAGAACCCGGAGATGTTTTAGCATCTGTTAAAGGAAACGCACGAGCCTTACTTACAGGGGAAAGAACTGCTCTTAATTTTCTACAGCGTTTATGTGGTGTTGCAACAACTACTCTTAGATATGTTGAAGCTGTCGGTGACTCCAAGACTAAAATTCTTGATACTCGCAAAACAACGCCTGGCTGGAGAAGTTTAGAAAAATATGCTGTCGCAGCAGGTGGCGGAACCAATCATAGAGTAGGCCTTTACGACAGAGTAATGATAAAAGATAATCACCGCGAACTTGCAGGACTCGAGGGAGACGGCGGTCTCGCTCGTTCCATAAAACGCGCTAGAGAAACATTTCCTAATCTGGAAGTAGAAGCTGAAGCTGATAACCTGGATGAAGTAAAAGAAGCATCAGAAGCTGCAGCTGATTACATACTGCTCGACAATATGACAAATGAACAAATGAAAGAGGCAATTAAGATTAATAAAGGTCGCTCCAAACTTGAAGCCAGTGGCGGAATAACAATCGAAAGGATTCCTTCCATAGCTAAAATAGGGGTTGATTTTATTTCTGTTGGTGCGCTTACTCATTCGGTCAAAGCCATTGATATTTCTCTGGAAATGTAATAAGATTTGTTTTAAGTGTTAGGGTTTAAGTATTAACCTGAAAAAGTGAGTTAAAACTCACTTTAATATAGATAACCTATTGGTATGTAGTATATTATAGTTATTCCAACGTAACAATAAATACTAACCCAATAGGTTAAAAAGTCATGAGTATAAAAATAGGTCAAAGTAGCGAAAAAATCAATAGCAACGGTGGTTTAATCTTGGTTGGTAGACAGCTAAATAAGATAAAATTTTCAAGACATATCAAAAAGAGTTTAAATAAACTGAATAAACGAAGTGATGCTATTTTGATTTCAGACATACTTTTATCATATATTGGTCTTTTATGTATGGGCAGTACAGCTTTTGAAGATATAGAAGAATATCGAACTAACCTTGCTTTCAAGCATATGCTTGGGATAAAAAAAGTTCCATCTTCTGAAACACTTAGACAGCGACTTGATGAACTAGCTTTACTACCTGAAGTTTTTGAAGTACTTCTTGAAATGAACTTACTATTGATCAAAGAAGCAGTATTAAGGAAAACAGCTGTTACAGGAATGAATCTTATTGTGCTTGACATTGATGCATCTCCTATGGATAATTCAGGAACCTCTAAGGAAAAAGTAAGTTATACATACAAGAACTTCATGGGTTACTGCCCTGTTTTTGCATACATAAGTGAAAACGGTTATATGCTGAATTGCAAGCTAAGACCAGGTAAAGATCACTCAATGGAAGGTGCAGTTGATTTTATTAATAAATGTATTGAAATAACAGATAGACTTGGTATTACAGATAAAATTTTATTTAGACTGGATTCAGGTTATGATGCAGCTGACTTAATAGAGGCAATTAATGATAGATGCTATTATATAATCAAAAGAAATATTAGACAGGAGATAAAAGAGTACTGGCTTGATCATGCTAAAAGTCACTGTTCATGGACTAAGATTAGAGAAGGTAAAATACGTTATACAGGGTTTGTTGAACATATAAAGCCTGCCAACAGGAAAGATATAGAAAATATAAATGTTGTAATTGAAGCATTTGAAACTACAATTAATCGTGAAGGACAGCATTTGTTATTGCCTGATATCAAGTTAAATACCTTTTGGACGAACCTTCCTCTTGAACCTGAAGAGGTTATCGAACTTTACCATAGTCATGGTACCTCAGAACAGTTTCACAGTGAAGTAAAAACTGATATGGATGTTGAAAGACTTCCTTCTGGAAAATTTGTAACAAATAGTCTTGTGCTTCAACTTGCACAGACAGCTTATAATCTTCTTAGAAGAATAAGTATAGATGTTGTTGAATTTGAAAAAGTAAAGGTCTCACGAAGAAGAATAAGAACTGTACTTTTTAAAATTATATATTCAGCCTGTAAGTATATTTCTACAGGAAATTATTATGAATTGAAATTCGGCATTGATAACAAATACTATAAAGCTATTAAAATTTTATATGCAAAATATGCTTAAAAAGTAATTAAAAACTAAGTCGGATATTAATGCCTAACGAACAGGAGGATTCTGTACAAATTTAAGACTTTTTACTAAATTTAACTAAAAATTAAGATTGGATTCTCTAAAACAGAAGATCCAAATAAAAAAACATAATAAAATCTGCAAAGCAGGTTATTCGGTGATAATTTTTCATTTTTGAAAATTATCTCACGGATTCAGGAAAAAGTGATATTATTAGTAAAATAGATAATGCTGATATTATTTTCAGCAATATCTTTTTGCAAAACTTAATCATCGCAAAAAGAATCATCAAAATTATTAAACTTAGATATATAGTGTCTGCAAGATTATCACTGCTTATTTCAAGGTATTGTAGATAAATGCCGGTATTTTCACTTAGCCCAATTGAATATGCGGTTAAGCAGAAAAACCAGGTCATAAAAAAGACAATGTTAATAAAAAAACCAAATGTAACCCCAAAATGCTTATTAATTGAGCCGGAGTAATCTCTAAGCAGTCTATTTGACATAAGCAAATTGATAATGGTTTTGTGCGAATAATAAATAATGGGAAGCATAAAGATAGAAATAGCTAGTAGTGGCCATATCCCCCCAATACCGGCCTGTACAGGTAAATATAGTATTCCGGCACCGACAGCCGTACCAAACATTGTAAAAATCCAGTATAAGGCATTTGGCTTTTGGGTAACGTTTCTTCTTTGATAGTTTGAAGGTGGAACGTCAAAGGCATCTTTTTTCATGTTCTATAATATCCTCGTTTTAAAAAATTAGTTTGATTTACTCCTAAGATATAGTCTTTTCAAGGAGCTTTATAGAAGTTTTGCCATTTAAAGCATTCAAATTGCATTCAATACCAAAGGGGATGCTGATCATGGGAGAACAGTGGCCAGATTTAAAATTGTATATTGCAGGCTTTTCAAAATCAATAAATATATTATTAAAAACATCATACAAAGAAAAATCCTCCGGTTTTTC
>Ga0075121_1002634_pt1 | contig 10151 bp, 15 predicted proteins | sample AntAceMetag02UKG_FD_69793 | JGI IMG/M metagenome (GOLD analysis project Ga0075121, IMG submission 69793) | Saline lake microbial communities from Ace Lake, Antarctica - Antarctic Ace Lake Metagenome 02UKG | ecosystem: Environmental > Aquatic > Non-marine Saline and Alkaline > Saline | place... | reverse complement strand
GTTTTCGTTATACTGAGACCACAAAAGAGATTTCTCCCCTACCAGATTCAGAAACCGGCGAGACCGAGATGGTGATAACCAGGCAGGTTAAGAAGCTTGCGCCTCCCGACACAAAAGCCATTGAGTTCTGGTTGCGCAACCGGAAAGCGAAGAGATGGCCGGATAAGCACGATTTGAAGTTGGAGGGAGATCTCAACATCAACCTGATTGATTCATTTGCAGAGGAAAAGGAAAAGGATGAATGAATATTCCGTTCAACTTCATTCCTCGCAACTATCAGAAACCGTTATATAATTCAACGAGCAAGGGATATAAGCGTGGCGCTTCAATTTGGCACCGAAGATCAGGAAAAGACAAAACTTTTATTAACCTCATGGTTAAAGAGGCTTTTAAACGTGTCGGCGCTTATTATTACTTTTTCCCCACATACAACCAAGGCCGTAAGATCCTCTGGAACGGTATGGATCGAGACGGGTTCCCATTCCTTAGCCATATTCCAGAAGCAATCAGGGCCAGCTCAAACAAGACCGAAATGCTTATTACCCTCCGCAACGGATCTCTTATCCAGGTTGTGGGGTCAGACAATATCGATTCTATCGTGGGGACAAACCCTATTGGTTGCGTGTTTTCAGAGTATGCGCTCCAAGATCCCCGCGGGTGGGATTTCGTTAGGCCGATTCTACGAGAAAATGGAGGATGGGCCTTCTTTAATTTCACTCCCCGAGGACACAACCATGGCTATCGTCTCTACCAGATGGCGAAGAATAATCCAGCGTGGTTTTGTGAAGTCCTTACGATCAATGACACCGGTGTCCTCACAGGAGCAGATATTCAGGCCGAACGCGACGAGGGGATGGACGAAGACCTCATCCAACAAGAATATTATTGCAGTTTTGAGGCTGCGGTCCTGGGCGCCTACTTTGCGAAGCAACTTGCACTGGCCCGGAACCAGGGTCGAATCTCCCGGGTTCCGATTGTCCCGGGTGTTCCGGTCGATACGTTTTGGGACCTTGGAATCAATGACACGACTGCTATTTGGTTCACACAGACCGTTGGCCGCGAGATCCGGATTATCCACTACGAAGAACACTCCGGTGAAGGCCTCGAATTCTATGCAGACCTTCTCCGCGATCTGTCTAAAGACCTTGGCCTCAGTTATGGCCGGCACGTTGGGCCGCACGATGTTGAGGTTAGAGAGTTGGGGACTGGTAAAACCCGAATCGAAACAGCCGCAAAATATGGCCTCAAATTTGAATCAGCTCCACGGCCAGAACGAAAAGAAGACTCGATCAATGCCGCAAGGAGCCTTTTTCCCTATTGCTGGATCGATGAGGTCCATTGTGAGCGCGGGATTGACGCCCTTGCTTCATACCATAAGGGCTGGGATGAAAAAAATCGTGTATGGCGGGTTAGCCCCGTCCATGATTGGGCGTCAAATGGCGCTGATGCTTTCCAAACAATGGCCCTGGGGCATAAGTTTCAATCTGTGGGCTCTGGCTTCGTCCCTGACAGGAAAACGACCAGGAAGGTCAATATGTCACGCACAGGACGCCATTTCACTCCACGCAGGAGGGCTGCTTAATGCCTGTTAGCGCTGCATTTAAAAAACCAGACATTAAAACCCTGCAAATGTGGGTTGCAGAAGCGCATTGGGGATCGTCGGAATGGCGGGCGGAGTCCTGGACAGATGAGGCAATGTATGACGGTGATCAGTGGAACGCTGACGACATTACCGCTGCCGATGATGCAGGTATTGAGATGTTAACCATTAACCGCACATTCCCCGTAATCAACCTCATTCGTGGCTCACAGACAATCAATAAGACAAGTATTGTAGCCAAAGCCCGCACACAAGACGACTCCGAGTTGTCCCAAACCATGACCGAGGGGATTCAATTCGTCTTAGATCAATCAGACGGGCAGTTTTTAGTATCATCCGCGTTTCGTGACGCGATCGTTCCCGGATTCGGTTGTCTTTGCCCTGGGTTTCATCCAGACCCGCGCAGGGAAAAAGTCCGGGTCGCTTATCGTGACTGGAAAGAAATTTGGTGGGACCCTTTCGCCTCTCCGTGGTTTAGCCCCTTAGATTGTCGTTATGTGTTTCATCAACGATGGATGGATCTATCAGCCCTCGAGGCGATGTTCCCGAAGAAGGAAGCTGAACTTAGAGACTATTTCGCCGATCTTACCGGCGGGATGAAAAGCGAATGGAATTCCATATTCGACGATGAGGCAACGCTTGTTGAGGAAGATACCAGGACTATTTCCGGTTCAGACTGGTCCGATGCTCAGAGATCCCGGGTTCGCCCTGTTGAGATGTGGTACACGATATTTGCCAAGGCCTGGTTCGCCAGGTTTTCCGATGGCCGGGTAATCGAACTTGAAGACAACATGCCATCGATGGAGCAATACCAGATTATCGAGCAGGCCCAGGAGGTCGTGGCGGCCACGATCCGGAAGGTGCAGGTCGCAACATTCTTAGGCGATATGATGTTACAGGAACTTCCTTCCCCTTATCCCCATGACCAATTCCCGTTTGTCCCGTTTGTTGGATACACCGATCGATATAAGCACCCTTACGGTGTCCCAAGACAGATTAGAGACCAGAACATCGAAGTCAATAAGCGTCGTTCCATGGCTATGGCATTATTATCAAAGCGCAGAACGATTGTTGAGGATGATGTGGCCGGGGACAAAGAAGGCCTCCAAAAGGTCTACGAGGAAGCAAACAAGCCTGATGGGTTCGTGGTGGTTAGCCCGGGCAAGATCAAGAAGATCGATATCCAGGAACATCAAAACCTTGCAGACTCCCAGATATCCATTTTACGCCAGTCCGAGATTGAGATCCAACAGATATCCGGGGCGAATGATGAGCAGATGGGTTATCCGAGCAGGGCGGAAAGCGGGAGAGCGATTGAGAAACGTCAAATGCAGGGCGCAACCGTTACCGCCTCCCTGTTCTCAAACCTTCGCCGGTCTACGAAGATGCTGGGAGAGCAGGTTGTTTCGTTGATTCAGGGCGCATGGACCGCCGAGAAGATCCTCCGTATTACCGATAGGCTGACAGGCGCTGAGAAGTTTGTTGCGATTAATGAGCAGGTACAAGAGGGCGAACAGCTTGTCTTGAAGCACAACATCACACAAGGGAAATACGACCTTGTCGTGTCAGATGCCCCACAGACAGACACAGTTAGAGAGAAAAACCTGAATCTAATCATTGAGTGGGTGAAGAAGAGCCCACCCGAGATCATCCCCCAGCTTATTAACCTGGCCTTTGAGATGTCAAACCTCCCAAACAAAGAACAGCTCCTTGCCCGTATGCGTCCGATTCTCGGGATTGCTCCCGGGGAAGAGGATCTAAGCGCGGACGAAATCAAACAACGGACCATTGAGCAGCTTGAGGCACAGCAACAGGAACAGGAGCAAGCGGCGGCAGTTGAGCAGGAAAGAGTTAGACTTGAACTTGAAAAGATGCAGGCCGAGAACGAAAAGACCCAAGCCGAGACACAGAAGATATTACAGTTCCCGGAGATTGAGCGGGAGAAGGTGAAGACTGCAAAGTCAAAGATAGAATTGGACGGGTTTAAGACCGGGTTCGATATACAGACCAAGGCAGATCAGGCCCGGGATAAGGAGTATGAGGGATACCAGAAGGAAATGAATCAGGGAGGATAGGCGTAATGGCACAAGATCCATGGAAACATAGAAGTGAGGGCATGAGTTGTAAAACCTGCATGTGGTTTGTGGAGAAAGTTACTCCCAAGGTTACGGGATATGACGGGATGCCGGTCGTAGGTGAAACTAAGGATTCTCTACCGGGTAAGATTGGTAGATGCCGAAGACACGCGCCGACCATGAACGGTTACCCGGTCGTCTTTATGTCGGATTGGTGTGGTGACCATAAACTTGATGAAAACAAAGCGTAAATTAAAACAATGCTGGACGTGTTCTGATTATGTTCACCATGAACACAAATGGAAGTGGTCAGCATGGTTGTGTGGACGAATTCAATACTGGCGCAGAGTCCTCATCTGGGATGGCACTTATTGACTTCGATGTTAGGAGGGTAAATAAGTATGACGCCACAGCAAGAAACTAATTTCGAGCGGAAAGCCGAACAGCACTTCCAGGGGCACAGGGGTTTATTGCCTGGGCGTGATTTCAGATGGAATGTTTTTCATCTTCGGGATGAGGACAATGAATTCAGGTCCAGGTATGACGAGACCTTCCCGGATGCTCCGGGATCTCCTGGCTGGTTCGAGAAGAAATTTGGAGGCATATAACAATGGCAAAAAAAGGAGTTCCAAAAGAGGATCATAGTGGCGGGGGAACCAGGGTCAACAGGGGCCGTGGCGGTTGTGGTAACACCAAGAAGACAGGTAAGGGTAAATAATGGATTGGGATCTCGAAATCAAGCGGCTCATCTTTGATAGCTTTTCTTGTGACGGGCAGTTCTTCTTTGTAGACGCCAAGATTAATAATAACCGACTCTTGTTAACGGTATCTCATATTGAGAGCAATGAGAGCAGGCAGGTTGAGGTTATTTTGAAACCTGTGGAGGATGAAAAATGAGGGGCACGGTAGCAAAACGAATTAGGCGGAAAGTGTACGGCGATTTTGCGACACAGGATAAGGGCTATCGGTTTAAGATCCACGAAAAGCTGATGGAGTTGTTTCGCCAGAAGAAGCGGAAGAAGGCCCCTATAACCGTTGTTACCACAGGATTGAGGGCTAAATATCAGGCGGCTAAGCGTGCGTATTATGCGGGAGTGGCGGCATGATAAATAAACCTCAAGCCCTTCAGATCCAGGCAGAACTTGAAGAGCTTTGTAAGAAACATGGGCTTAGGATGATCGTACAACATGAATTAGCTCCGGCTCTTGCAATGATCCGGGTTAAGGAGATCAGCATAAAAGTAAACTAAATAATTAGCAGTATCCAACAAGGACCATTAAAGGCCGGTTGGTTTCATGTGGAACAAGTTCCTCCATGTGTGACTGATCGGCCTTTTTTCGTTTGGCACCACGTAACGGGCCACAAATTCCGGCGAACTCTCCGCCGATATCCGAGAGCACGTCATGTCCCACGACGTTATGGAGGACCGGCAAAATGGCAGAAGAAAACACATCCCAAAAAGCAGAGGCAGCGGCCACAGAACAGGCCGCAACTGAAACCCAAACCCCTACCCCGGAGCCTGCGTCAATCAATGACACGATTGACATTAAAGGAAAGGCAGAGGGTGAATCGGTTGAGTTCGAATCCCTTTTTGACAGCGAGGATGTCTCCGAAGCTGCATTGAAGGGTGAAGAGGAAACCGAAACCAAAGACGACCCGAAAGCAGCGGATACTCAGTCAGAGACGAAAAAAGAAGATACGGCGTCGTCTCCGTCGAAAGACGAGAAGAAACCTGACGAAAAGGCGTCCGAGGAAAGCGGCAAAGAGGCCGAAGGGAAAGCTGCCCAGGCCAAGGATGAGCAGACGAAACCCCCTAAAGGGTTTGTCCCTATCCAGGCATTGCATCAAGAGCGTGGGCAACGGCAGCTCCTTACACAAGAGGTTCAGACCTTACGCGCTGAAAATACGGCCCTGAAAAGCGGCAAGGTTTCAGAACAGGAAGCCGAGAGCGCAAAAGAGGCGGAGTTTGAGGTCCTCTCCGAAGAGGATTTCAATGAACTCTTGGGGGATGATCCGGTCGAGGCGATCAAGTACGAGCGGAAACTCCGTGCTCATGAGGCGAAGCAGGCTGACCAGAAGAAGGTGGCTGATGCCGACACGGCAACCATTGAACAGAGTCTTGGGATGATGGCAACTGCTATCCCCGGTCTATACGACACGGATAGCGACGTAAACCAGAAGTTGAGCGATTTCGCGGTAGAGAAGGGATTCGCGGATCTGGACGGATTGGCCTTAGTGACCGACCCCCGGACCAAGATAATCCCTACTAATGGCGGGAACCCTCAACTGTTAGGCGATACGGCGGCAAACTTAGTGATCATGCTCAATACGCTTTTCCAGGAAGCGGGAGTGTCTAAGGAAGATCCAGACAACAAAGAGCTTACTGAAAAGCTTCGCGGCGAAATCACTAAGGAATTATTGGCAAAAATCAAAAAGCCAGCCGGAGCAGAACACAAAAGCCTGGGTGATATTCCAGGGGACGCGGGAAGTGATCTTACCCTTACGGGGGGGCCAAAGACAGAAGCGGACTTTGCTAAACTGTCAGAGGATGATCAACAGCGTCTTCTCGGTGGGTAAATTTTGTGTACTGCCAAGGCTGAAACATAGGAGGGCATAACAATGGGTGCAACTGAATTCGCCCTGGGCGATGCACTGGCAGTACAGAGATGGTCCCTCAGTCTCGCACGTGAGGCTGAGGTTAGGCAGTATTTCAGGAAGTTCATGGGGAAAGGCCCGGATGCACTGATCAAAGTGCAGACCGAGTTAAACAAGCAGGCAGGAGAGAAGATCACTGTTGCCTTGAGGATGAAACTCTCAGGTGATGGTATCGAAGGCGATAACGCCATTGAGGGGACCAGCGCGGAAGAGTCTTTGACCTTTCACAATGATGCCCTTTTCATCGACCAGAGGCGTAAGGGCACCAAAAGCAAGGGCAAAATGTCCGAGCAAAGAGTCCCTTACAACATGAGAAAGGAAGGCCGGGACGCTTTGGCGATCTGGTATGCCGAGGATTACGACCAGCAGATTATGTGTTACCTGGCCGGAGCCCGTGGCGTGGATACTTCCTTTCATGTGGGAACCTCTTGGACCGGAAGGGCTAATAACAGCCTGCAGTCTCCGGATTCGGATCATATCCTCTATGGGGGGACGGCTTCGAGCAAGGCCACTGTCAGCACGACTGACGATATGTCGCTCAACATCCTTGAGAGGCTTGTAGCCAAGGCCGAGACATCAGATCCAATGATCCAGGCCTTCATGATCGACGGGGAGAAACATTTCGTCCTGTTGATGCACACCTTTCAGGCGTTTGCCCTTCGGACCAGCACATCAAGCAATGATTGGCTGGAGATTACCAAGATGGCAGGACCGAGAGGGGGTAAGAACAACCTCTTCCTGAATGCCCTTGGAAGCTACGGGGGCATAATCATGCACAAACACCGGAACGTAATCAGGTTTAGCGATTACGGGTCCGGGGGTGCCCTGGCCGCGGCCCGCGCTCTTTTCTTGGGCGCTCAAGCCGGGATGATTGCATGGGGCGGCGGATCTGCTTATGGCCGGTACTCTTGGAATGAAGAGACCGACGATAGGGGTAATGCCCTGGCGATTACCGCTGGAACAATCTATGGGGCCAAAAAGTCCCGTTACAACTCCGCCGACTTTGGCGTGATCGCGGTTGATACCTACGCCGTCGATCCGAACGCTTAAACCATAAACCAGAGGGGGAGGGTTAATCCCCTCCCCCTTCACATACAGCTTTTAACCGGAGGATAAATATCATGGCAGAAACCGTACAATCAACCGCAGTCGTCTCGGGAGTCTGCCCGGATCAGAACATTCCCGCGGGAGTGCTCTTGTCGAGAACCGGGACCTATGCCGCCGTAGCCGCACTTGCCGTTAACAGCGTCATTCAGCTTATCCCCTTGCCAAAAGGGGCGCAGCTTGTTGATCTGTTTCTCGCATGGTCGGCCCTCGGAACAGGCGTTACCGTTGACGTTGGCATTACGGATACCGATTACACCGGATACGACATCGATATGTTTTATGATGGCCTGGCAGCCGAATATGCCGGAGCCGCGCATTGGGGCGGGGCAATGATCAACAATGCCGCCGCGGCAGTTGTCCATGGGGCAAAGTTTCTCGCGGCAACATGGCCCTACGAGTTCACCGCCAATGGAAACATTGACGTTAAGGTGTTAGGCGATGAATTTCCGATTTCGGCAGTTGTCACAGGTGTAGCGTTCTATAAGTTCGAAGGCGGAATCGCAGACGAATAAACCCTGGGCATTGGAGATGCGAAACCTAAAACCATATAATTTCAATAACGGAGGATAAATATCATGGCAGTAACAACACAATATTCAACCGCAGTATTAGCGGGAGTTTGCCCGGATCATAATATCCCGGCAGGGATAGTGCTCTCCAGAACCGGCGTCTTTACTGCTTCCGCAGCTTATGACGACGGTTCAACGATTCAGCTTATTCCTATGCCAAAAGGGGCTCAACTCCTTTCTCTGATGATCGCTCATAGCGCCCTTGGCGCCTCTCGTACCATCGATGTGGGTATCGGGACTTCCGTTGACTGCTTTTTCAACGGATCAGACGTTACCACAGCAGGGCAGAAGACCTGGGGGGCCGCAATGGGCGGCGCAGTAGCGAACACGGCGGAGAGTATCGTCCATGGCGCAAACTTCCTGGCCGCTACATGGCCTTATCAGTTTACCGCTAATGACAGTATCGACGTGTTGATCCTCGGAGATACATTCCCGAGCGGCGGAGTCGTGACCGGTGTAGCAATCTACAAGTTTGTAGGTGCGATTGCCGACGAGGAATAAACACCAACTTGAAACCGATATGACAGGGTGGACTAAACCCTACCCTGTCATTTAGGAGGATTCACCATGTTAGTAAATGTGCGGTACTCCGGCAAACGGCTTCCTTGGACTATCAAAATGCCATGGTTGAGCGTCCCGGAAGTGACATTCGGGGCGACCCGCGAGGCGGTTATGGAAAAAGCCGACGCAGAACGCTTATGCGCGGAGAATCCAACTGACTGGAAAATTATCGGGGTTGTCGATAGCGAACCAGAAACGATTATGCCTGATAAGCCTCAACCCCCGGAATCAAAGAAGCCAGTTCCGCCTAAGAAAAAGCGGAAGGCAGTTAAAAAGGAGTAACGGAAAATGGCAACTATAACAGGGACAAACATTGTTGATCGGGCTGCCATTGTCCTCCAGGATACTACTGGTGTGAGATGGCCACAGACGGAAGAACTTCTATTGTGGCTTAACGACGGGCAACGGGAGATCGTGCTAAGGAAACCGGACGCCTACGCTCAGAACGAGGTAGTTCAACTGGTTGTGGGGACAAAACAATCTATTCCTGCGGCGGGCATTATGCTTTTGGATGTTATCCGAAACATGGGAACCGGCGGGGCTACACCTGGCAGGGCAATCACACGGATCGATCGCGAGATCCTTGACGAGCAAAGGCCGGACTGGCACTCCGAGACCGCAAGCGCGGAGACTAAACATTATATGTTTGATCAGAGGGACCCGAAGCATTTTTATGTTTACCCCCCTCAGCACGCTACATCTGGACAAGTTGAGGAAATCTATGCTTCATCTCCAACAGATCTTGACTCGTTAGCCTCCACAATCACTCTGGACGATATCTATTCCGGGGTGCTTTTGGACTACATCCTTTACCGGGCTTACAGTAAAGATGCTGACCTCTCACCATCGGCGCCACAAAGGGCTATTGCTCATTATAATTCGTTTTTGTCGAGTTTAGGGGCAAAGGGGCAGATCGAGCAGATCTTTAATCCAAACGCTGTTGATTATAAGGAAGCGGTTGAGGCTAAACAGGTAGGACGAGGCCAGTAGCCCATGACATATTATAAGTACGATTGGTACAAGTATGTCGCTCCTGATGTGAACGGCATCCCTGAACCTACCGTAGAAGATACGGTCGAGGATGTCATTATAGATTTCTGCCAGAAGACTTCCTTTTACCGCCAATGGCTCGAAGATCAAATATCGGTGGCTGTTGACGATGAAGAGGTCGAGCTGGATCTCCCTGACAATACGGCGATTGTAGAGGTTGTTGCTATCCAGAAGGTCGAAACAAGTGGGGGCTATGGCGACTTTATTGATCCGGACTCCTACATCTTCTCAAACCAGGGTGATGAGGCCAAGATCCTGTTTAATGACCCGTCTGATGAGGAATACGATGCGCGGGTGAGGGTCGCTCTTAGGCCTGTTGTCGGTTTCTCTACGGTCCCGGACTGGATCTATCAGGATTGGCGAGACGTGATTGCTCATGGGGTTAAGTCCCGTCTTTTGGCTATGCGGTCTAAGCCATGGTACGCCCTGACTGAAAGTGAGCAACATCGAGCCTGGTATGATCAGGGCGTCAGGAAAGCGTCAGGAAAGGTTGTATTGGAGACTGTCAATAAAATCAGGAAACCAACAGCGAGG
>Ga0075121_1002633_pt1 | contig 10157 bp, 7 predicted proteins | sample AntAceMetag02UKG_FD_69793 | JGI IMG/M metagenome (GOLD analysis project Ga0075121, IMG submission 69793) | Saline lake microbial communities from Ace Lake, Antarctica - Antarctic Ace Lake Metagenome 02UKG | ecosystem: Environmental > Aquatic > Non-marine Saline and Alkaline > Saline | place... | reverse complement strand
TCTTTCACCGCTTTTTGTAAATGCTACAATTGAAGGAGTAGTTCTTGCGCCTTCAGCATTAGGTATTATAACAACCTCACCTCTTTCCATTACGGCCATACAACTGTTTGTTGTACCTAAATCCATTCCAAGTATTTTACCCATTTTCATTTACTCCTGTGTGTTTTTATATTTTGTTATATCTAAGTTCTAATTTAAAACTATAATGAACTCTAATGTTCTTATTATAGCAAGCATCATGCCAACCACAAAACAAATCTTTCTAATATTTTGTATATCAACATGATATAAATATTTTCAGTTATATTAGTATTGAAATATGCTGTGCCTCTTTTGCATTTAGTAAAAATAACAGAGACAAATTGACCCAGAAAAATGGTATTTAATAGTTTTAAGTGAATTTATCAAACTCAATTCGAAAACTATTAGTAATTATCTATATTATATTGATGCATTTTTAATGGAATTAACATAATGGAGCAAATATTGATGAGGAAGCTGCCTTCAATCTCTCATTCTCATAGAGATAGAAAACCTCAGAGAAAAAGTTTTACGCCACCGCAAAAAAGCGGGATAATTTTAGTTTTCATTGTTATGGGATTAGTTTTATTTGGATTAACCATGCTCTATTCAACTACTTCTGGCAGCATTGGAGCTTCATTATTAGTAAAACAGGTTTTTTGGATATTTATAGGAATTACTGGGGCAACTTTAGTAAATTTTATTGGTTATAAAAAGATACTGCCGTACTCTTCCTATTTTATTGGAGCAAGCTGTCTTTTGTTGATTTTAGCCAGATTTTCACGTCCCATAAACGGGGCTTACAGATGGATAAGAATACCTGGAGGAATAGGCAATATACAGCCATCAGAATTAGCAAAGATAGCTATTGTTTTATTTCTCGCGTATTATCTCCCCAAGCACCAGCGCCAAATCAATTCTTCAATAAAACATTTAATTTATCCTCTATTTATATGTGGAATCGTTTTATTATTGATACTTATAGGAAAAGACCTGGGTACGACAGTACTTCTTGTGGCTGTTGTCTGGATTATCCTATTTGTCGCCGGTATTAAATTTCGTTTTCTCTTTCCGCCGTTGCTACTTGCTCCTATTCTCCCGATAATCTTAAAATACTATAGCAAAGTTCGCTGGGTAAGAATTACTTCTTTTTTAAACCCTGAACGCTATCAGCAGTCAACCGGGTACCAGTTGTGGCTGTCTATATTGGCAATCGGTTCAGGATCATGGACAGGATTAGGATTTGCAAAAAGCAGAATGAAGGCAGAATACCTACCTGAAGCACACACAGACTTTATTCTTTCTATTGTCGGAGAAGAATTAGGTTTTATTGCTTTATTAACACTTATTTTGGCTTATATCTCATTCTTAATTCTTGCCGTTTTTATCAGTACTAGAGCCAAAGATAAGGAGGGTATGATTCTTGGGTTCGGTCTCTCATCAATGATCGCACTTCAGGCTATTATAAACATTGGGGTTGTCTGCGGCGCATTTCCCACAAAAGGAATGCCGGCACCATTTATAAGTTATGGAGGCAGCAATATCATTGTATGTTTAGTTTCAGTTGGGTTCCTGTTAAGTATTTCAAATTATAGAGGTATTAAAAAGAAACGTGTCGGAACCAGCCCTAAATTAACACGAAATAAACCACAAACGAATATGCAAGAAGAAATATGAGTAATATTAAACGTTTAGCCATTATATGCGGAGGGACCGGGGGGCATTTTTATCCTGGGTTGACAATCGCGAGAGTTTTTCAGGAAGATAAAAACTGTAAAGCATGCCTATTCATAGGAGGACATAAGGTCGGCAACCAATTTCATGAAGCAAAAAAATACGGGATTGAAATTAAAGAAGTTAAATCTGCCAGAATATCAAAACACCCAATAAAACTTATTGTTTTTATTATAAAATTACTACGTGGATATCTGCAGGGGAGAAAACTGTTAAAAGAATTTAAACCGGATGCCGTATTAGCTATGGGAAGTTTTACATCGGTGCCAATATCTCTTTCTGCCGCAAGAATGAAGATTCCTCTTTTTCTCCATGATGGAAACGCTAAAATAGGCAGGGCTAATGTTTTTCTTTCAAGATGGGCCAAGCTTATAATGACAGCTTTCCCGCCAGTTAACCATAATTTATTAAAATGTAATTACATCTGTACCGGTATGCCGCTCAGGCCTGAAATTATAAATAATAGTTTTTCCCGGAAAGAAGCAATTACGAGCCTAAATCATGAATTCGGCAGTAATTTAAGTCTTGATTTCATAACTGTTTTAGTTTTTGGGGGAAGCCAGGGTGCTGCTACAATAAATAGAGTTATCCCAGAAGTTATTCCCACATTAGACATGAAAAAAATACAAATAATTCACTTGACCGGGAAAAATGATTCAGGAAAGATTAAAAATATTTATGCTGATTATTCTGTAGAAAATCTTGTTTTAGAGCATTGCGACAAAATGGCACTACTGTATTCGACTACTGATTTCGTTATATGTAGAAGTGGTGGAAGCACCATTGCAGAGCTTATTTTTTTCAATAAACCTGCAATTCTGATTCCATATCCTTTGGCTTCTGATCTGCACCAGAATGCTAATGCTGATTTTTATGCTAAATCCGGATTAACTGAAATCGTCTTTAACGAAGAATGTACAGAAGCAAAAATGAAACAGATTATTGATAAGTTTATAGCAAAGTTTCATTCTGAAGTAACAAACTCTACAATTTCTACGAAAAAAACTAGTGCTACATATAGAATTATAGAAGAAATATCAAAACATTTAAGTTATAATCAAAGCTAAATGCAAATTATCTTAACACACTATACTATTTTAATAAATATGTTCATATTTCTGTTTTTATCGGCTTTTTTCTCCGGTACTGAAACCGCATTGTTTTCATTAACCCGTTACCAGATAGCAGAACTGACAGAAGAAAAAAGTAAAATATCTGAAACGATTCTTTATCTTCTTAAAACTCCTTCAAAACTTCTCACATCTGTTTTGATTGGTAATATGACGGTCAATATTCTTTTCTTCTGCTTCAGTACTGTGCTATTATCTGAATTGGGAGAATCTTTTCACAACAACTTAGGCAAGGTATGCTTTAGCACTGTTATTCTACTAATAGTTATAATTTTTGGAGAAATACTTCCAAAAGCTTTAGCCATAAAAACTCCAGTTACAATTGCGCGATTTATCTGTTATCCTACATGCTATTGGCAATATATATCTACACCTTTGAGAATAGTGATAACGGCAATTTCATCCAAATTTGAACCACGCTTAAATAAGCAAGAAAAACATATAAAAGCAGAAGAATTAAAAATGCTTCTTAAGCTGGGAAAAGATGATGGTGTTATTAATCAGAAAGCATTAGATATGATTGAAGATATCATATCTTTATCAAACCTAAGAGTAAAATACATTATGACGCCAAGAGTTGATGTAGTTCAATGCTCTAAGAATGAGACAGTAAAAAACTGTATATCAGTAGCAAAAAAAAATAAATTATATTATCTTCCTGTATTCAATAAAACTAAAGACAACACTGTTGGATTGGTGAGAATAAAAGATCTATGCCTTTCCGGTAATGTAAACCAGTCAATTGAAAATTACATCATAACTCCCAAGTTCGTTCCGGAAACAAAAATAGCGTCACAACTGCTAAGTGAAATGATTAAAGAAGACGTCAAAACTGCCTTGGTCGTTGATGAATTCGGAGGACTTGCAGGAAAAGTCACCCTCGATACGATACTAAAACAAGTAGTAGGTGAACTTCAACACAACACTAAGCGTTCTACCCCGCCACCAATAGAAAAACTTGTGGATGGAAAATATAGGGTTTTAGCAGGTATTTCAATTACTGACTGGGAAGAGTTTTTTAATTATCACATTAAAGATTCCGACACGTATAATATCACTTCTATTGGAGGTTTTGTTACTTCCTTACTAAGCAGACTGCCTGTAGAAGGCGATAATGTTCAATATGAAAATTTTTCTTTCAAAGTTGAGGCTATGAAAAATAAAAGAATTAAAACACTAATATTAACGATCGAATAATATGTATACCTTTTTACTTGTTATAATTTCAATACTGTTTTGCGGATTATTTGCCGGAATGGAGCTAGGTAGCTTTTCTGTCAACAGAGTCCGCCTTCAATACAATATTTTCAAAGGAAAAAACAACGCCAGACTCCTTTATAAAAACTTAGCAGATCCACAAATTTTCGTATTTACAATGTTGATATTTCAAAATATTGCCACTTATATTTCCTCTTTACTTGTAACCAATTACTATTTATCTGTTAATATTGCTCAGGAAAAATTAACGTTTATTTATGGCTTCATCCCATGGTCTGCTGAAATTGTAGCAACCTTAACACTTATTCTACCAATTTTAATTTTTGCTGAAATAAGTCCAAAAAACTTATTTAGGCTCAAAGCCAATGAGCTAATGTGTAAAACAGCCAAGGTGCAGGCATTGTGTATATTTATATGCAAGCCTCTCACTGTTTCTTTAAAATATCTTTCAGGCATTTTATCAAAATCATCAGAATCAGATTTAAATTATGAGTTAAATAATCTTAGTTCACAGAAACTCAAACTGATATTTTCAGAAGGCAGTAAAGCCGGAACAATCTCTGCTCATCAAAATCATATGATAAATAATACGCTTGAAATACATAAAGTCAGCGTAACAAAAATTATGATTCCATTGCACAGAATAGTATCTATGTCTGTAAATACACCCGTCATTGATTGCCTTAAAGCCTTCAAAAATTTAAGTTTTAACAATATTCCTGTTTTCTCAGGAGAGAGATACAATATTTTGGGAACACTTAATTTTTTTGATGTATTAAACGCAGTTGACATAAAGCTATCTGAATTAAAACCATTTTTTAGAAAAATACCAAGTGTGAACTGGGATGACAACTTACAACAGACTTTCTATAAGCTTCAAAAAAACAAAAAAACTCTCGCTTTAGTTAAGGATAAAAGAAGTAAAGTAATAGGAATTATCTATTTAAAAGATATAGTAAATCATATAACTGAAATTGTCTAATTAGACAAGACAAATCTTGTTTTTGTCTTTTTATTTTGTCACGTTGTTTAATCTTGTTGGCTATGAACAATTTAAAAAGCAAATTCCTATACACTTTAAATATTTAAGGAGAAAAGTAATGAAGAATCAGAAGATGAAATTAGCTAAACTACTTGATGACCCTTATTTAGCACCTTTTAAAGACAAAATTATGACTCGCAGAAAACTCGCTGAAGATACAGAAAAGCGATTAACTAATGGTAAAATGGACATTGCTTCCTTTGCAAATGGCCATGAATATTTCGGACTTCATAAGCTTAAAGACGGCTGGGCTCTCAGGGAATGGGCTCCCAATGCTTCATCAATTTATCTAATTGGAGACTTTAACGGCTGGCAGGAAAATGAGAAGTTTTCTTTTAAAAAAATTGATCCACAGACAGGCGTATGGGAAATAAAACTTCCTCTTAAAGCGCTAAAGCATAAAGAACTTTATAAACTTCGTGTACACTGGGATGGTGGAGAGGGTGACAGAATTCCTGCATATGCAAGAAGAGTTATCCAAGATGATGAAACTAAAATTTTCTCTGCTCAGATATGGGATCCAAAGGACAATTATATTTGGAAAGTTCAATCATTTAAACCCAAATTTAACTCTCCGCTTATTTATGAATCACATATTGGAATGGGCCAAGAAAAAGAGGATGTTGGAACTTTTGAAGAATTCAGAAAAGTTGTATTACCTCAAATAGTTGAAGCCGGATATAATACGTTACAGATTATGGCTCTCATGGAACATCCCTACTATGGAAGTTTCGGATATCACGTTTCCAGTTTTTTTGCCGCCTCTTCAAGATTTGGTACTCCTGAAGAACTTAAAGCTCTTATTGATGAAGCACATAAACAGGGAATAGCTGTGATTATGGACCTCGTTCATTCACATGCTGTTAAAAATGAAACTGAAGGCTTAGGCTTGCAGGATGGCACACCTTATCTGTACTTCCATGACGGCGATAGAGGTATCCATTCAGCTTGGGACTCAAGATGTTTCAATTACGGAAAAACTGAAGTTCTACACTTTTTGCTTTCCAACTGCCGTTTTTGGTTAGATGAGTACAAAATAGATGGATACCGTTTTGACGGTGTTACAAGCATGCTGTACTATGATCATGGGCTGGGTACTGCATTTGCAGGTTACGATCACTATTATGACAACTCAGTAGATGAAGATGCACTTGTTTATATGACTCTTGCAAACAGGGTTATACACGATACTAATCCAAATGCAATAAGTATCGCTGAAGATGTAAGCGGTATGCCGGGACTTGGAGCTCCATACAAAAATAATGGAATAGGTTTTGACTTCAGGCTTGCGTTAGGAATTCCTGATTACTGGTTCAACCTTGTTAAGAAAACATCTGACGATGACTGGAACATGGATGGAATGTTCTTTGAGCTTACAAACCATCGAATGGATGAAAGAACAATCAGCTATGTTGAATGCCATGACCAGGCAATTGTCGGCAGCAAAACTATGGCTTTTGAATTAATGGATGCCAGTATGTATTATCACATGCAAGCATCAGACAATGATATGACAGTTGCAAGAGGAATGGCCCTCCACAAAATGATGCGTTTAATTACTGCAGCAACAGCTGGTGGTGGTTATCTGAACTTTATGGGAAATGAATTTGGTCATCCTGAATGGGTAGACTTCCCGCGTGAAGGAAATGATTGGTCATACAAATACGCAAGAAGACAATGGAATTTAAAATACGATCAGAACCTTAAATACCGTTTTCTTTCAAATTTCGACGCTGCCATGATGCACTTGATATCCAAGTACAATGTCATTGAAGAACAGGCAAACAGGAGTCATTCCCATAATGACAACAAAATACTTGTTTTCAAGAGAGGCCCCTTGGTTTTTATCTTTAATTATCACCCAAACCTTTCGCAAGAAGATTATTTTATTGATATGGCAGAAGGTGATTACAAGCTTGTCTTATGTTCTGATGATAAAGAGTACGGAGGTCAAAATAGGATTGCCAAAAACCAGGTATTTAATTCAAAAACTGAAACCGAAAAAATCTTAAGAGATAAGCTTCCCAAAATTGATAAAAACAAGCCTATCAAAGATGATAAAAATCCAGAAGTTAAAATTAAAGTTGAAAAAGAAGAAGTAACAATAACCAAAACAGGTTTTAGAATTTATATCCCTTCCAGAACTGCTATGGTATTGAAGGAAGCTTAAATACAGGTAGACTTAATTTTCTCAAGATAAATCTTGTTTTTGTCTTTTTACTTCTGTTTGAAATCATGATTATGTTGATTATGAAGAAGTTAAAAAGCAAATTCCTGTACACTTGAAGTAAATTATTTAATATTTTATATGACCTATAAGTCTTATGAGACCTATAGGTCATTTTGTTTTAAAAGATAAAAAACGCCTATTCGCGCCATTATTTGTCCCAGACTCCCTTTTATTCCAGCTTTCCAATCACAACTTTAACAGTATCTCCAGGCATAAACACATACCTTTCGGGGGGAAAACTTACTTCCATTCCATCATTTAGGTTTTTCGGAGGCAAAATAGCAACTATATCATGTAACTTCAAATTACCAGGTTCTTTCAAAAGCCTCATATACCCTACTCCGTAATACAACCGTTTGAGTTTTCCCGGAACGACATAAACTTTTTCAAGCTTAAAAACCGGATCAAGTCCTTTGCCGGGCTGCATAGTTTTTCTATCTATAGCTTTCCAAACAAAATCACCCTTTTTGTCTTTCAGTAAAGCTCTAATAGGCACACCTAAAAGATTCTTTGAATTATCACCTATATAAAAGTTGGGTACAGAAAACCACTTACGCACTTCAAGTAATTTTTTATTGTTATTTCTTTTGGGATAGTTCTTGGTAGAAAGTATTATTCCAGTATCACTTTGCATAAAATAACCATTGTAAATGCCAACAGTTTTTTGACTATAAGGTAAGTAAACTGTTATTGGGGTATTGGAATTTAATTTGCCAACCTCATCCATACTCATTTTTATTTTAATGCCAATAGGATTTAACATAGATATCTCAATAACATCCGGATTTGGCGACAAGATACCGCTGCTAAAAAAAACTTTATCTACTATTCCTTCAAATGGAGCCATATGCGTACATTGCTCAAGGACAATTTTACTTTCTATTAAATTAGCTTTGGCAGTTTCATAGGCACCGAGAGCTTCATAGTATATAGCGCGTTTTTTCTGATATTTCTGAATCGGAGAGGCGCCGGTAGGATAGAGTCTTTCATACCTTCTAAAATTTTGATAGGCCGTTTTCAGGCTTTTCTCTGCAGCCAAAAGCTGTCCTTTTGCGACATTAACTTTTCCAATCCAGTATTTTCTCGTCATCTGTGTGAGCACAGTTCCTTCCTGTACAACCTTACCGTTCATGTCTGTTATCTGAGGTTTGATTATTTCTCCCCATCTTGCAACAAACTTTAGGTATCCCCAGTAATCGGCATCTGAGCCTGCAGGAATTTTATTTTTTACCAACGGCACAACCGTCCCTGAATAAGTTTTACCGGCAAAAAATTCATTTGAAAGAAGTATACATATTAAGAATAAAAGAAACTTTTTAAATATCATATTCATTTCATTCCCCTATAATCACAATAACTGATTCGTTAGGCATTAATACATATCTTTCCGGCAGAAAATTAACTTTATCTCCATTTTTTAAGCCTTTAGGCCGATCAGTGAGAACTAAATCCCCTTCCTTTAAGCTTCCAGGGTCTTTTAATGATCTTATATATGTAAATCCTGCATGGAGTCTCGTTAAGTCTCCAGGAATGACATCTACTTTTTCAATATTAAAAGTAGGATTTAAACCTTTTCCGGGATCCAGGAACGTTCTATCCTTTGCCTTCAAAACGTAATACTTTCCTTCAGCCTCTATCAAAGCATTTTCAGGTATACCCAGTGTTTTATCCGTAATATTATTTATATAAAAATTATCTACTGAATAACAATCTCTAACCTCAGGTAAGCTATTATTTTCACTCACCATTTGAGGATAGTTTTCTGTAATAAGTATTACTCCGTCATCGCACAAAATAGAATGTCCATTAAAAACTCCCTGCTTATGCTTTTTATTAGTACTAAACAAAGTAATAGGTGTATTTGAATTAATTTTGTTAGCTTCTTCTCTAGGCATTTTAATTTTTATACCAATAGGATTTAACTGTGTTAGTTCAACCGTTTGAGGATTTCCTGATGCCCTACCCATTATAAATAATACTTTTGTAACAATACCTTCAAATGGTGCTACCTGGGTGCGGGTTTCAAGCATCCTTTGATTAAATAATAGGCGTCCTTTATTTCTTTCATATTCTCCGATAGCATCAAAATATTTTTTTTGGTAAGCTTGGAAGCTCTGAACACTTCTTGCTCCATCTTTCGACAATTTTTTGTATCTTTCAATGTTTTCAGTAGCCGTTTTTAGGTTTTGTTTAGATGCTACAAGTGATTCTTTGTTTCCTTCAACAATTTCTTTCCAGTACTTAGTACCCTGCTGCATAACAATAGTACCTTCTATAACTACATTCCCTTCCATATCAGTAATCTGGGGTTTAATAATAGATCCAACCCTTGCTACCCGTTCAACCGTTCCGTAAAAATACGCGTCTGTGCCCGATGAAATCGTTTCTACTACGATCGGAGTGATAATTCCAGTATACTGTTTACCTTTCAAAACTTGCATGCCATCTGATTTTTTAATTTTTTTGTCAGCTTCGGAAGATTTTTTAGGCAGTAACTTAATTGAGTGAGCAGCATTTATATTAATTCGAGAAGAGGCAGAGGCTACAGCAAAGAGAAAGAAAAATAACAAAAACAAGCTGATTGTTTTTTTATTAAAAATTTTATCAAAATCAAGCATACAAATCTATTTATCTTTCTAAAAGGTTCAATTCTTCTGCAATAAAAACTGGCTATAAATTATTATATCCGTTCCAATTGAAGCTCTTCCTCTAGTTTCTTCAACATATCAAAATTACCACAAATTACAAAGTAATTCCAGTAGCCATGTAATTTTGATTTATA